>Ga0209172_10000529_pt1 | contig 103685 bp, 121 predicted proteins | sample LarsenN4metaG_FD_184113 | JGI IMG/M metagenome (GOLD analysis project Ga0209172, IMG submission 184113) | Hot spring sediment bacterial and archeal communities from British Columbia, Canada, to study Microbial Dark Matter (Phase II) - Larsen... ... | reverse complement strand
AAACTGGTCGCGCTGATCGCCGTCGCCCGCAAGTTGCTCACCATCCTCAACGCCATCGTCAGGGATCAACAGCCATGGCGCGCCCCGCAAACCGCTTGACTCGCAAGACAGTCGCTGAAGACCCGCGCTTCCTTTAGCACAAACAAAGATGCGCGCCGCTCTTGCGACGCGCATCTCGTGGGCTTTGCCCTTGTTCTGTTGGAGCACCCCGCGAAAGCGAAGGCGCCCGCCGGCCTTAGCGTGCGGCGCGCTTGGCCTTCTTCGCCTTGCGCTTCTTCGCAACCTTGCGTCCCGCCTTCTTGGCGGCGCCGGCCTTCTTCGCAGTCTTGCGGCGCTTGGCTTTCTTCGCGACGCCCTTGGCTGCTTTCTTTGCTTTCCTAGCCATGCCCTGGCTCCTTTGTGTCACGGCAACGAAGCCGCAGTACGTCTTCAATATGTCATGTGCAAGCGTAAACGCTACTGAAAAAATACAGCGCGGCGAATCGGCGACGGTGATTCGCATCGAGTCGCGATGAATGTGCGTCGATCACGACGCATTCACATGCTTCGTTTCGAGACAGCGATCACGGCAACAGCGCGCGCGGATTCATGATGCGCTTGGGGTCGAGCGTCTGCTTTACCGCGCGCATCAGCGCCAGCGATTCGGGGTCCTTGAAGCGGGCGAGGTCGGCCGTGCGGACGACGCCGATGCCATGCTCAGCCGAGATCGAGCCGCCCAGCGCGTCGGCGATCTCGTTGACAGCGAGCGAGAGCCGCTCGCCCGGGAAGCGATCCGGATCGGCGCCCTCGGGCTGCATCACCGTGTAGTGGAAGTTGCCGTCGCCCATATGGCCGAAGGCGACGATGCGCGCGCCGGGACAGATCTCTTCCATCGCCGCATTGGCGCGCGCGAGGAAGTCCGGCGTCTTCGACACAGGCACGCTGATGTCGTGGTTAACCTGCGCGCCTTCGGGGCGATGGCCCGCTGAAATCTCTTCGCGCACCCGCCAGAAATCCCTTGCCTGGCTTGCATTTTCAGCGATCAGCGCGGTTTGCGCTTCGCCGGCCTCGATGGCGGCGGCGAGGGCTTCCTCCGCCGCGTCGCGCAGGCCGTGCGCATGCATCGCCTCGAGTTCGATGAGCGCCATCAGCGGCGCAGCGGGGATGGGATCGCGCGTGTTCGGCACGTTCTTGACGACGAGATCGACCGAGAGCCGGTTCATGATCTCGAACGCCGCCACCGCGCCGGTCGCGCCCTTCATCCGGTGCAGGAGCGCGAGCGCGGCGCGCGCATCGGCGACGCCGGCGAGGATCACTTCGCGCGCCCGGGGACGGGGGAAGAGCTTCAGCGCCGCCGCGGTCACGACGCCGAGCGTGCCCTCGGCGCCGATGAAGAGCTGCTTCAGGTCATAGCCCGTATTGTCCTTCCTTAGACCCTTGAGGCCGCGGAACACGCGCCCGTCCGGCAGCACCGCTTCGAGCCCCAGGACGAGGTCGCGCATCATGCCATAGCGCAGCACGTGCACGCCGCCGGCGTTGGTCGAGATGAGCCCGCCGATGGTGGCGCTGCCTTCGCTGGCGAGGCTCAAGGGGAAGAGTCGATCCGAATCAGCGGCGGCTTGCTGCACCGCGGCGAGAATCACGCCGGCCTCGGCGACGAGCGAATCGTTCTCCGCATCCACGTTGCGGATGCGGGTCATGCGTTTGAGGCTGACGAGCACCTCGCCGTTCGGAATCTGCCCGCCGACAAGGCCGGTGTTGCCCCCTTGCGTCGTGATCGGCGCGCCGGCTTCGGCGCAAAGCCGCACGACATCGGCGACCTCATCGGTATTCGCCGGGAGAGCGAGGAACGGCGTGTGGCCGCGAGCCTTGCCGCGCCATTCGATGAGATAGGGCGCGAGCGTTTCGGCGTCGGTGGCGCAGCCTTTCGGGCCGAGCCGATTGGCAAGTCTGGCGTAGAGATCGGCGGACATGCGCAAGATGTAGAGCGAATAGCGAATAGCGAGTAGCGAATAGCGAATAGCGAATAGCGAATAGAAGGCTCAACCGAACCCCTACTCGCTACTCCCTATTCGCTATTCGCTCGCGCGGCGCAGCCGCCCGGGCGAGCCTGTCCCGGATGGCTTCGCCGAGGCCTTGGGCGGGGATCGGCGCGACGGCGATGGTCTGGGCGCCGGCGGCGTCGAGCGCGCGCAGGTGCGCGTAGAGATTGGCGGCGGCTTCCACCAGATCGCCGGATGCGGAGAGCGTCAGCCCGCCTGTCGGCGCGTCGGAGCCGAACGCCAGGTACGCTTCGCTCGCGCGAGGCGCTTCCGCGTCGAGCCGCAGCCGCGCGCGCGGGGCGTAATGGCTTTCGAGCATGCCGGGTGCGGCGACGGCGTTCGGTTGCGGGGCCTCCAGCGGTCCGGTGCTCGCCTCGATTTCCGCGCGCGAGACGGCGCCGACGCGCAGCAGCGTGGCGCGGCCGGCGTCGTCGATGGCGACGATGGTGGATTCCAAGCCGATCGGAGAGCGGCCGGCGTCGAGCACGAAGTCGACTGAGGCGCCTAAATCCTCCACGGCGTGCTGCGCGGTCGTCGCGCTCACATGGCCTGAGCGGTTTGCGCTCGGCGCCACGATGGGCTTGCCGAACGCGGCGAGCAGCTCGCGCGCCACGGGGTGCGCCGGCGCCCGCAGTGCAATGGTGGCGAGACCAGCGCAGGCGAGTTCGGCCACCGTGCTGTCGGGCCGGCGCGGCGCGACGATGGTGAGCGGCCCCGGCCAGAAGCGATCAGCCAGTGCGCGAGCGGTTGGGTGGAGGCGCGCGTGCTGCTCGGCTTCGGATAAGCCCAGCACGTGCGAGATCAGAGGATTGAAGCGCGGACGGCCTTTCGCCGCGAAGATTCGCGCGACGGCTTTGGGATTTGTTGCGTCGCCCCCGAGCCCATAGACGGTCTCGGTGGGGAACACGACGAGCCCGCCAGCGCTGAGGACCTCGGCGGCGCGGGCGATGCTCATTGCGCCGGGACCGCGGGCCTCTGGCCCGCCGAATGTGTGACGCAAACAGAAGGTGCCGGCCGGAGGCCCGCAGTCCCAGGGACGCGCCTGCGGGCGATGCTCATTGCGCCCGCCGCGCCTCCACGCGCACTGTGATCTCGATCTCGCGCGAGATGAGATCGTCGCCGGCGTCGTCGCTGCCGATGCCGAAATCGCGCCGGTCGATGCGCGTGTTGCCGCTGACCGAGGCGTGGTCGCCGTCGATGCTCAGCGTGAAGGGCAGGTCGACCTCGCGCGTCTGACCGCGGATGGCGAGCGTTCCGCGCGCTTCGTAGCGCCCATCGCCGCGCGCGCGGATGCGCGTGGAGCGAAACTCGGCGTTGGGATGGGCGGCGGAATTGAACCACGCGGCCGTGGGCAAGGCGCTGTCGTGCGCGGGAACGCCGGTGCGCGCCGAGGCGGTCTCGATGCGCACGACCACAGAAGAGGCGTCGAGATTGTCCGGATCGAAGCGGATGTCGGCGCGCCAGCGATTGAAGCGGCCGTTGAAGGGGCTGCGGCCGCTATCGTCTTCGTAGACATAGGAGAAGCCGATCGAACTTGCGTTGCGGTCGACGGTCCACACAAGGCTCTCTGCTGCGGGCGCTCCGGGCGCCGCCGGCGTATCGTCGTGCGCGGGCGTCCCGGGCGCGTGCTCGTGCGCGGCTGGCGCCTCGGGCGCGGCGCCATGCGTATGATCGCCAGCCTCCACCGCCGGAGCGCGGGACGCCTCCAAGAACAAATCGGCGGAGGCCGCCATCGCCGCGATGAGCGCGACGGCCACGGCGCCGAGACCGACGCCGAGAATGGCGCGGCGGACGGGCTGTTTCGGCCCGGTGTCCGTTTCGAACGGCGCACGCAGGCCAGGGACCATGTGCGCGAGTACGGCGTCCTTGTCGAAAAACTGGTGCTTGAGCGCGGCGGCGACGTGGAGGACGGCGAGCCCGATCAATAGCCACGCCATTGTGAGGTGTGCGCCGAGCGCAGCTTCCGCCGCGTCCGCCCGCACATCTTGGGACGCTTGCGGCAGATTGAAGAGGTGCGGGACCTCGAACAGCCCGAACCAGCGCGTCTGCACTGGAAGCGGGGCGTTATCGTGCACCGACCAGCCGGCGGAGACATAGATCCAGCCGGACAGCGGCATGAGGATCATCAACAAATAGAACGCATAATGCACGGCGCGCGCCGAAAACCGCTCCCATTCCGGCAGGTGCTCCGGAAACGGGGGCGGCGGATGCAGCAGCCGCCAGCCGAGGCGCACCAGACTCAGGCCCAGCACGGTGAGACCGATCGACTTGTGCAGCTGATACGCGTCGAACACGGCTTGCGTGGCCGCGCCGTGTTCGGCGCGCTCGTGCATGATGAAGCCGAGCGGCAGCTGAAACAGGATCGCCGCCGCGATGGCCCAATGCAGGACGATCGCCACAGCCGTGTAGCGCTCGGCGCGCGCGGCCATTCAGTTCACCGGCTCGCGATCCGGGGGTGGCACGGGCGCGTCGGCGATCGGGCGATTGAACTCGGCCTCCAGCACGAGTTCGATCTCATCGGCGACGCCGCTGTTGGGCCCCGTCGTCGGCTGCAGCACAGTGAGGCCATATTCGGAGCGCCGGATCGTGCCGCGCGCCGAAAATCCGATGCCCGAAATCGGCGGCCCTGCGGGATGCTGACGCCAGCTTCCGTTATAGGTGACGTCGAACCGCGCCGGTCGCGTTATGCCGCGGATCGTGAGATCGCCGGCGACGAATGCCGTGCGTGGCCCGGTTTGCTGCACGCTCGTCGAGCGAAAGGTCGCGGTAGGGTGCGTGGCGCTGTCGAGCCACTCGGAGTTTTGCAGCTGGGCGTCGAAGTCGGTCTGACCCGTGTAGGGCGTATCGAGCGATGTCGTGTCGACGGTGATGGCGACGGACGAGCGCGCCGGGTTCTCCGCATCGAAATTGAGCGCGCCGCTCAGCGTGTTGAAGCGCAGCTGATAGCTGGAGAGCCCGAAGTGCGGGGCGCGCACGACCAGCGTGGAATGGTTCGGATCGAGCCTATATTCGCCCGACGGCGCCGGAACGGATACGGGCGGCGGCGCTTCCGCCTTCTCGGCCGGCTGCGTGCAGGCGGCGAACGCTGCGGCTGCGGCCAGGGCAATCCATCTCTTCATTCGGGGTTCTCCCTCGCTGAGCGGCGCGCACCCTACCGCGCCGGGCGAGCGCTTCAACACCCAGCTCAGCTCTTCACGAACTCCGCTTCGATGACGATCTGGACCTCCGGGCCGGCAAAGGCGCTCCATTCGCTGACGCCCCAGTGCGTGCGGTCGATGACGCCGTAAGCGGAAAAACCCAGCACGGTTCGGCCGCCGCGCAGCGGATCGACCGCCGCGCCTGCGAACGTCACGTCGAATGTGGCTGGATGCGTCTGCCCGTTCATAGTGAGGTTGCCCGTGAGGCGCGCGGTGTGCGCGCCGGTGCGTTCGATGGCTGTGGACGTGAAGGTGACGTGTTGCGTGCGCTCGGCGCCGAGCGCGCGCGCCACTTGGCGGTCGAACGCGCGCTCGCCGTTGCGGTTGAGAATGCCGGTGTTCACAGAATTCGCATCGACGCTCGCCGTCAGGCGTGAGCGCGAGGGATCTTCGGGATCGAGCGTCAGTTCGCCGGCTTCGGCGTCGAAGCGCGCCGTGAACCAGGCGAGACCGATGTGGCGGATGCGGAAGATGACAGTGGCGTGACGGGGATCGAGCCGATAGGTCCCGGCGGGTAAATCGACGGATGTGGGATACGCCGGCAGCTCGGCCACGGCGGCCGCAACGGCGTTCGTTCCGGTGAACGGCGGCGGCCGGTCGCCATCGCCAGCGGCGGTTGTGCAACCCGAGATGAGGATGGTCAAAGCAACTATGCTTGCGCGCATGACGGTTCCTTTGCGTCACTTGCTCGGTAGCACGGGCGGCAACGCGCGGGCAGCGCGCAGGCGGGCTGTCGCGCAAATGTGAGGTCGCTATGGTGCGGCGAGGAGTGAGCCCATGACCTACGCCGCGCCGATCGCCGACATGCGCTTTGCGCTCGAGGCGTGCGCCGATCTCTGGCGCTTGCGCGAACGCTTTCCGGATCTGGATGAGGACCTGCTGACGGCCATTCTCGACGGCGCCGGAGCGTTGGCGGCGGACGTGCTCGCGCCGATCAACCGCAGCGGCGATCGTGCGGGCGTGACGCTGGGCGGAGATGTTGTGCGCGTCCCGCCCGGCTTCTGCGAGGCTTACGAAGCTTTCAAGCAAGGCGGCTGGCAGGGGCTGGCGGCCGACCCGGCGTATGGCGGCCAGGGTCTGCCGCGCGCCGTTGCGCTTGCGGTGTTCGAGACGATCCACAGCGCCAACATGAGCTTCGCCCTGCTGCCGATGTTGACGCTGGGCGCCATCGAAGCGATCGAACAGCACGGCGCGCCTGAGCAGAAGGCGCGCTATCTGGAAAAGCTCGTGTCCGGCGAATGGACCGGAACGATGAATCTGACCGAGCCGCAGGCGGGCTCGGACTTGGGCGCGCTGACCACGAAGGCGGTCCCTCGGGCGGACGGCGCGTACGCCATCACGGGGCAGAAGATCTTCATCACCTGGGGCGAGCACGACCTCGCCGAGAACATCGTGCACCTCGTGCTCGCGCGCATCGAAGGCGCGCCGGCCGGCTCGAAGGGCGTCTCGATGTTCATCGCGCCCAAGCTGCTTCCGGACGGCGCGCGCAACGGCGTGCGATGCATCGGCGTCGAGGAGAAGATGGGCATCCACGCCTCGCCCACCTGCACGCTGGCGTACGAGGGCGCGATCGGCTGGCTGATTGGCGAAGAGAACCGCGGGCTGGCGGCGATGTTCACGATGATGAATGCGGCGCGGCTCAATGTCGGTATGCAAGGCGTTGGGGTTGCAGAGGCCGCGTATCAGAAGGCGCTCGCCTATGCGCGCGAGCGCCGCCAAGGCGGCAAGCTCATCATTGAGCACCCTGATGTTCGGCGCATGCTGATGACGATGCGCGCAAGGATCCAGGCGGGCCGCGCGATCTGCTATGCCTGTGCAGTCGCCGCCGATGCCGGTGACAAGGCGCGCGAGGACCTGCTGACGCCGATCGCCAAGGCGTGGTGCACCGATCTGGGCGTGGAGTGCGCCAGCCTCGGCGTGCAGGTGCACGGCGGCATGGGCTATGTGGAGGAGGGCGGCGCGGCGCAATTCTATCGCGATGCGCGCATCGCGCCGATTTACGAAGGCGCCAACGGCATCCAGGCGATCGATCTCTACGGACGCAAGCTGCTCGGCGACCGCGGCGAGGCGATGCAGGCGCTGATCGAGGAGGCAAGGCGCGCGGCGGGATCGAGCCATCCAAAGCTTGGTGCGGCGATCGACGCGCTGGCGGAGGCGACGGACTACATGCTTGCCGCGTCGCGCGAAGACGCCTTGGCAGGCGCGTATCCGTATCTGCAGCTCGCGGGCGACGTGGCGGGCGGCATGCTGCTGGCGCAGGGCGGCGCGCGCGGGGGCGATGTTGAGCAGACGGCGCTGTTGCGATTCTATGCCCGCACCGTGTTGGCGCGCGCGCCGTCGCGGGTGGCGGAAGTGAAGATTGGGGCGGGGGCGCTGAATTTTGTTTGAGCCCTGGGACCGCGGGCGTCCCGCCCGCACTTTGTTTGACATTGAAAGAAATGCGGGCCGGAGGCCCGCGGTCCCAGGGGGGCGCTAGCGGCGGCGGCATCGGGCAGCTAGACTCGTTCGGATGTCTATGGATGGCGTTGAAGACGCAGACGTTGCGGAAGCTCGGTCGAAGCCGCAGCTCGTTTACCCTTTGGGCGAACCACCGCCGGCGGGCGAGGCGCGGGAGATTGCGCCGGGCGTCCACTGGGTGCGCATGCCGCTCCCGTTCGTGCTGCGATGGATCAATCTGTGGCTGATCGAGGACGGCGCGGGCTGGACCATTGTCGACACCGGCATGGCGCTCGAGCAGTCGCGCGAATACTGGCGCCAGATTTTCGACGCGACGCTGAAGGGCAAGCCGGTCAGGCGGGTCATCTGCACGCACATGCATCCCGACCATATGGGACTTGCCGGCTGGATCTGCCGCAAGTTCGGCGCTGAGCTCTGGATGAGCCGGCTCGAATACATCACAGGACGCATGCTGGTGGCCGACACCGGCCGCGAGGCGCCGGAGGAAGGCGTGAAGTTCTATCGCGCCGCGGGGTGGGATGAGGACGCGATCGACTCTTACAGGATCCGCTTCGGCGGCTTCGGCAAGGCGGTCTCGCGCATGCCGGACGCCTATCGGCGCATCAGCGACGGCGACGTGATCGAGATCGGCGGGCGACCCTGGCGCGTCATCACCGGCAACGGGCATTGCCCCGAGCACGCGTGCCTGTGGCAGGAGGAGATGAAGCTCTTCATTTCCGGCGACCAGGTGCTGCCGCGGATTTCTTCCAACGTGTCGGTGTTTCCGACCGAGCCGGAAGCCGATCCGCTGAGCGATTGGATCGCGTCCTGCAAGAAGCTGCGCGGCGCGGTGCCGAACGATGTGCTGGTGCTGCCCTCTCACAATGAGCCGTTCCTCGGCCTGCACGAGCGGCTAGACAGTCTCGTGGACGGGCACGAGCGCGCGCTCGCGCGCGTGCTGCACCGCTTGAAGCAGGGGCCCAAGCGCGCGGTGGACCTCTTCGTGGCGCTGTTTGCGCGCAATGTCGGCGCCGACCTCATCGGCATGGCGACCGGGGAATCCATCGCGCATCTGAATTGCCTGATCGCGCGCGGTTTGGCGCGGCGCGACCTCGGAGCGGATGGAGTGATGCGCTATGTCGCCGCCTGAACCGCCGCGCAATCCAGAGCGGCGCACGACCAACGCCATCTTGTGTTTCTGCATAGGCGCCGGCTTGGCGATCGGGGCGTGGCTGCTCGGCGTCGGCGCCGTGATCGGCGCGGCGCTGAGCGGGGGCAATCCCGCTCTGGTTGTCGGCGGCGCCATCGCCGCGATCGGGCTCGTGCTCGCGAGCCTCGCCGGCGGCGCGCTGATGCTGATCGGAACGATCTGGATGGTGATCCAAGTGATCGCCGACCAGACCGGCGAGAGGAGCGAGAAGCGCTATCGGGACGTGGAGCGCTGATCGCGTTTGAAATTCGCACGCGGTCATGCTACATGCTGCGCATGCACATGCGTCGCTTACACCTACGACTTAGTACCGCGTCATCATCTTGACGTGAGCGGCCGCGCGTGCGCGCGGCGCGGTGAGCGACAATCTTCGAATTGATTCTTTGATCAACGCGCATCGCGCGACTTCGCGTGTGCGCTGAAGATGATCGCTTGCCCTCACATCCGGAGGGTGGCGCGCTGTGGAGCGCAACCGGTCCCGAAAACCGGGCCAAGGCTCAGCACTTGATGGTTCGACTCCATCACCCTCCGCCATCCTTCGCTCGCGAAGCGAGGGAAGGATGCCTTCCGGAGCCTTGGCGAAGGAGGGCTGGCGCATTCCACACGCGAGCTTCGGATGGCTTACGCCATTTGAGGTTAGCGGCGAGATCGTGGAGCCGTGGCCGAGTGGTAAGGCGGCGGATTGCTAATCCGTAGCACCTTCGGGTGTCGCCAGGTTCGAATCCTGCCGGCTCCGCCAAACTCGCGGAAGTGGCGCAATGGCAGACGCGGCGGTCTGAGAGGCCGTTTGTTGTGGGTTCAAGTCCCGCCTTCCGCACCAGCGCTCTGGTAGCCCAATCGGTAGAGGCGGCGGTCTCAGAAGCCGCGCGATGCTGGTTCGAATCCAGCCCAGAGCACCAAAACCTGCGCCGGTAGCCCAATGGCAGAGGCAGCGGACTTAAAATCCGCTCAGTGCGAGTTCGAGTCTCGCCCGGCGCACCACTTCCGCACTGGCCGCACACCCTCTATGTCACGTCGAGCGGGAGGTGCGCCGATGATTCTTTCCACCACGTTTGAAGTGAATGGCCGACAGGTCGCGCAACATCTCGGCCTCGTGCGCGGCAACGTGGTGCGGTCTCGGTTCATTGGCCGTGACCTCGTAGCGGGGTTGCGGATGATCGTGGGGGGCGAGATTCACGAGTACACGAAGCTCTTGGCCGAAAGCCGCGAGCAGGCGCTGGACCGCATGGTCGCGCAGGCGCAGTCGCTCGGGGCGGATGCAATCATCGGGGTGCGCTTCGAGACAACCGACGCGGGGCAGGGCCAGGCGACGGAAGTACTGGCGTACGGGACGGCGGTGAAGCTGGGGTAGGTGTCAGGTGTCGGGTGTCAGGTGTCAGCAAACTGGCGCGCAACGCCTCTGGCACCTGACACCTGAAACCTGACACCTGAGGCGAGTCGCCACGCCAGCAGCGTCACGATGCCGGCTGACACATCGAGCGTCAGGCCGAACGCGAGCAGGAACACGGCGTGGTGCAGCAACAGATGCAGTGCCGGCGCTACGGCGAGTTCGCCGAGACGCCAGTCGGCAGCGCGGCGCAGGCCCCAATCGAAAAACGCGCCGGCGGCGAACGCGCCAGCCAGAACGGGGACCCAGAAGGGCACGTGCGGCAGGTCGAGCGGCAGGCCCGCGATCATATGCGGCGCGGTGTAGGCGACGAGCGCCAACCCGTAGAGCGGCGTCGCCCACGCGTGCGCCAGCGCCTTCCAGGACGCTTCTGCCGGGCGCCCGGCGGCCGTGGCCAAGCGCTGCGCTTCGGTCGTGCTCCAGCGCGTATCGGCTATGAGCCGCCACACGAACAGCACGCCGATCGCGCCGGCGAGGCCGACGAACGCGCCGACGATCAGCGCAGCGAAGGCGGGGCCCGCAAGCGAAACGAGATCGATGCGCGCGCTCTCGCGCCGCATCAGCGCATGCGCGCCAAGGCACGCGACGATCAGCAGCGCAAACGGCGGCGCGATCAGCGCCACGGCGCCCGCGCCCATAGCCGCCGCGAACGGCGCAAGCGCGTCAGGGATTCTCCCATGCATGGTTCATGGGTCATGAACCATCGTCGTGAAAGCCGCGTAAATGCGAAGATAACCAAGCATTTACGCTGATGAACGGCAAGTTTCCGTTAACCGCGTTCTATTGCGCGCTGCCCGGTTCGCCAGTCGTGAGGCCGCGCTCTCGACGCGGACGCTGGGTGGGTTCCTGCGCAGGCGCCGGCGTTTGCTCCGCCGGCGCGGCCGCCGCGGCCGCTTGCCAGGCCTGATCGTTCGGGTGGCCGATCGTGTTGAGGATGGAGTCGTAGGAGGACTCAGGGCCGGAGCAGAAGCCGCGCAGCTCAAAGCCGGGCCGCACTTGAACAACGGCATGGATGGTGCGCGAGCCCGACTGTAATTGTGCGCGCTGCACCGGCCAGAAGCCGCTCGTGTCCACGTTTTGCGACACGAGCGTCGGCGCGCCGCCCTCGACGAAGTCGGAAACGCTCTGCGTCGCGGCGACCCACGCCTCTGGCGGCAGCGGCGCGTTCGAATTGCGCACGGCGTTCAGGGAGGCTGAGGCCGACGCTGGGTTGGGAATGCCGAAGAAGAAGCAGTCGCTGCTGGGGGTGAACGCGAGCACAGCGGTTCCGCCCTGCATCTGCTGCGGGCGCACGGTCCAGCCGCGCGGCGCGTTGAGCGTCAGAATTCCGTTCGGATCGGTCCAGGGGTCGGCGGCGGCGATGCTCGCCATCCCGAATCCCGCTCCAAACACGACAGCCAGCGCCAATGCGCGCATGTGCTTTCTCCCGAAGATTGCGTCGCCTCTTGCCGCCCAGTTTAGGCCCGCGTCTCCCGCCCGTCAAAAGCCGCGGCAGTGGATTGTGCCTGGCGGAACCGCTTAAGCTGCGGCTGAAAGCTGGAGGCGGACATGAGCCTTGCCGGAAAAACCCTGTTCATCACCGGCGCGAGCCGTGGAATCGGCCTGGCCATCGGCCTCAGGGCGGCGCGCGACGGCGCCAATATCGTGATCGCGGCCAAGACGGCCGAGCCGCACAAGAAGCTGCCCGGCACCATCTTTACCGCCGCCGAGGAGGTGGAGAAGGCGGGCGGCAAGGCGCTGCCGGTGGTGGTCGACGTGCGCGAGCCGGACAGCGTGAAGGCGGCGGTGGACGCCGCCGTGGAGCGCTTCGGCGGCATCGACATCTGCGTCAACAATGCGAGCGCCATCCAGCTCACCGGCACACTGGCGACGGACTTCCGGCGCTACGACCTGATGCAGCAGGTGAATGCGCGCGGCACGTTCGTGACGACGCGGATCTGCCTGCCGCATCTCTTGAAGGCTGAGAACCCGCATGTGCTGATGCTGTCGCCGCCGCTGGACATGAGCCCGCGCTGGTTCGCGGGGCACGTGGCCTACACGATGGCCAAGTACGGCATGAGCATGTGCGTCCTCGGCATGGCGGAGGAATTCCGCGAGCAGGGTGTGGCGTTCAACGCGCTCTGGCCGCGCACGGGCATCGCCACAGCCGCGATCGAGTTCGCGCTGGCGGGCGAGGAAGGCATGAAGCATTGCCGCACGCCGGACATCATCGCCGACGCGGCATACGCGATCTTCAACAAGCCGGCGCGCGAGTGCACCGGCAATTTCTTCATCGACGACGTGCTGCTCTACGCGGAGGGGGAGCGGGATTTCGACAAGTACCGCGTCGACCCGAGCAAGCCGCTGATGCCGGACTTCTTCGTGCCGGAGAACACGCCCGTGCCGCCGGGTGTGAGCATGGGGCCAGTTGAGTGACGGGGACGCTGATACAGCCGCCGTTCGGCGTGTTGGAATGGGACAATCACCTTGGATGGTGGCGAAGCAAACCCCTGAGTGTCCCTTTGTTTGATGGACAGCTAGCGTCGATCACGGTCGATCCCGAAGCCCCAGACGACTCAGACGCTCCGATTTCGCGCGATGTCCTGGAGGCTGCTGCCGCATTTTTCTCGCTAACACCCGCGGCATTGGCTGAGATCGAGCCGCATGTCTGGCAGGAATATATCGATATGCGTGATGTCGTCGGCGAGGATTGCCCAGAGATCGAGCGCAAGGACCTGTGGAAGAACGTTAAGCTGAACGGCATTAGCATAGACAGGCGAGATGCTGACGCGCTCGTTTACGTGAACATTGAATGCAATTGCACCTGGGAGCCGGAGCACGGGTTGCAACTCGTTCTGCAGAACGGGGTGCGCTGGGTGCGTGTGTCGGATTATTCCGGCCACCTCACGGACGGCGATTCCTACGCTTGCCCGGCGCTGGACACTTGGATGTCAGATCCAAGCGCGAAGCTTCCTGTTCGCTCCCGCGATGAGACGTTCGCCCTGCTCGCAAAGTACAAGCGCTAGCGCTCGCCGCGCAGCTGCGCGCTGATCTCTGCAGCTGGGCCGTCGCGGCCGGCGAGCCAGATGCCGAAGAAGGTGCGGCGGAAGCCGGGCCAGCGCACGTCGCAGCGGTGCGCGCCATTGTAATAGAAGCGCGCTGTGTCGGAGCCGGTGCTGACGCCGGTGATGCGGTCATTGCGCGCCACGTCCGGGAAGCAGCGCGCGAGCTGCGCGCGCAGCGGCGCAAGGGCTTCCGGGCTGCCTGCGCCGCGCTGGTTCATCTCGCGGATCGATCGGTTGATCAGGGTCGAGGCGCGTGCGTTGCGGTGATAGGTCAGCGTCAGCGCGAACGGCTCGTTCCAGGAGAAGTCGCCGCCTGGCGCCCAGGTTTCCGCGCTGAACAGCAGGATCGAGAGCGCGCGATACTGCGCTTGGCCGACCTGTTCGGAATTGGGCAGCGATTGTGCGACTTCCGGCGGACGCGCGAGCGCTGGCGTTGCGATGAGCGCGAAGGCGAGGACGAGGGCGAGACGCATGGGCTGATCCTAACGGGTGAACGCTTGATACGGATATTGGGCGCCATCGGATGAACACGCTTGGACCGCCGGCGCCCTCGCCGGCGCCTTCGTGTCCTTTGTGAATCCGTTGTGTCTTTGTGGTGAAAAGAGAAACCACAAAGGCACAAAGAAGGGCACGAAGACACAAAGATGCCGGCGGTCCGCCTTCGCTCTTCGAGCTTCGGCGAGAGAAGGGGCGCCGGCGGTCCGGGCCGGTCCGAGCCTATCCACTACGCGCCGCGGCCACTTCGGCGGGCGTCAGCGGGATGGTGGACATGTCGATCTTGGCGGAGCCTTCGACGATTTCGCGGGAATGGGCGACGTAGACGAGCGAGGAATTGTCCAGATCGACGATGCGGCGCACGGCGACGTTCTTGAAGAAGAGGCTCTGGCGCTGGTTGAATATCTCTTGGCCCGCTTGCGTGGTGCGCACGCCGGCAAGATCGATGGCGCCGATGCGCTGGCATGCGACCGAGGAATTGGACGGGTTCTCGAACCAATTGCCTTGGCGCAGCCGGTCCAGGACGCTGCGGTCGAAATAGGTGACGTGGCAGACGACGCCGGGAATATCCGGATCGCGCACGGCTTCGACCATGATCTCGTTGCCGAGCAGGTCGTTGGAGAATTCGCCCACTTGGCCTTCGCGCTGGCCGCACGCTGCGAGCGCCAGGGCTACGAGCGCCAGCGCGGTGCGGCGCACGTGGCGCACCAGGACTTTCACGTCAGCCTCCTCTTGCAATGCGCAGGTCGGTAAGCGCTCGGGCGGCTAACGGTTCCCTGATTGCTCTTGTCGCAGCGTCGACATGTAAGTCCACAGGTCGTCTACACGATCGGGGTCGATGATGAGGTGCGGCATCTGCTCGTGATCGCTATGCAGCCAGACATTCAGCGCTGTGCCGGTCATGCCGGGCGCCTGCACGATGGTTGCGAACGCAGGCGCGTCAGGGTGCGGGGAAGCATCCATGTCGGGCGCCACCGCATGGCAGTCGGCGCAGACTTCCTGCGCGTAGACGAGGCCGCGCGCCGCCGAGCCTGCGTCGCCGATCAGCGGCGGCCCGGAAGAGGGCGGTGGCGCCGCGCATGCGGCCGCAGCCAGGACGAGGCTCATCAGAAGCGGGCGTAGCTCGGACATGATCTCACCTCCCAGCGCAGGATGGTCGCGACGTCAGCCTCCGTATTGAGGCTGCTCAAGCTGCGTTTGACCCACGTTTCCGATCCGGCTTAAGCAGCCGGCAGGAGAAACGCGTGCTGACCCAGATCATCCTGTTCGCGTTGGGGGCCGCCGTGCTGATTGGGGCGGTGGTCGTTTTCAACGTGCTGATCGCCAAGCGGCAAATGGTGAACAACGGCTGGGCCGACATCGACGTGCAGCTGAAGCGCCGGGCCGACCTCATCCCGCAGCTGGCGCGCGTCGTCGAAGGCTATGCGGCGCATGAGCGCCAGCTGTTCGCCGAGATCGCGGAACGGCGCACCAAGGCGCTGGCGGCCGGCGACGATCTGACCGCCCGCAGCGTCGCCGAAAGCGAGCTCTCGCGCTCCGTTCAGCGCATGCTGGCGGTGGCCGAGGCCTATCCCGAACTCAAGGCCAACCAGAACTTCCTCGATCTGCAGAACGAGCTCTCCGCCACCGAGGACAAGATCGAGATGGCGCGGCGGTTCTATAACGGCGCGGTGCGCGAGCTGAACACGATGGTGGAGAGCTTTCCGTCCAATCTGGTCGCGGGCGTCGCCGGCGTTAGGCAGCGCCCGTATTTCGAGATCGAGACCTCGGACGCGGTGCCGCCGCATGTGGGCAAGAGCCTGCCATGAAACCGCTCTCTGTTCTGATCGCCGTGCTCCTGGCGCTGCTCGTCGCCTCGCCGGCTCTTGCGGCCGAGCAGATCAACCGGTTCGACGTGTTGATCGAAGTGCAGCGCGACGGCGACATCGTGGTGACCGAGACCATCGACGTCACGGCCGAGGGCATGCAGATCCAGCGCGGCATTTTCCGCGACCTGCCGCGCTATTACGAGAACGGCGTGCGCTACGCCTACGACTATCGCGTGCTGAGCGTTAGGCGCGACGGGCGCGATGAACCGTACGAAACAAGCACGGAGGACAACGCCTATCGCATCCGTATCGGCGATGCGGACGTGTTCCTGGAGCACGGGGCGCATCGGTACGAACTGCGCTATAGGGTGGCGAACCAGGTCCGCTACTTCGACGCATATGACGAGATCTACTGGAACGCGACGGGCAATTACTGGAACTTCCCGATCAAAGGCGCGCGCGCCACGATCGTGCTGCCGCCGGGCGCAAACGTGACGCAGACAGCCGGCTATACGGGCGCGCTCGGTCGATCCGGTCGGGACTTCTCTTATCGACGGGAGGGCGACCGCCACGTGTTCGAGACGACGCGTGGACTGGCGCCCGGCGAGGGGCTCACGGTTGCGGTTGGCTTCGAGAAAGGGCTAATCGATCCGCCCTCGGCGTTCGATCGCGGCGCGCTGTGGTGGCAGCGCTTTGGCGCTCTCGCCATTCTGGTCGCCTCGCTCGGCGGCCTTTTCTTTTTCCTCTATCGCAGTTGGGAGCGCGTCGGCCGCGATCCGACAAAGGGGCCCGTCTTTCCACGCTACGAGGCGCCGGCCGGCTATTCGCCCGCGGCTGCGCACCACATCTATCACCGCGGCGTGTCCGGTCACCGCGCGCTGATTGCGACGCTGATGAACCTGGCGGTGAAAGGGCGCATCGCCATCGACGCAAGCGACAAGAAACGCACGCAGCTGACGCTCAACGACAATGTGGCGCCGCCGCCGGATATCACGCCGGAAGACCGGGCGCTGGAAGCGCGCATCTTCGCCACCGGCGCGACCAAAACGCTCGGCCAGAAATACGATGCCGGCTTCACGACCGCCTACAATGCATTCCGGCAGGCACTGTCTCGCAATTACGGCAACTCGTATTTCCGCTGGAACGCGGCCTACACGCTTGGCGCGCTGGTGCTGACGATCATTATCGTGATCATCGCCGTGAACTTCACCGTGGATTGGACCGTCTGGCACACGATCGGCGTGCTCGCGCTCGCGCTGCTAAACATCGCTTTCATGTACTACATGCCAGCGCCCACACCGAAGGGGCAGGAGGCGCGCACCGCGATCGAGGGCTTCCGGGTCTACATGGAAAAGGCCGAGCAGCTGCAGTTGAATGCGGTGGAGGCGGGCGGGGAGATGCCGCCGCCGATGACGACGGAGCGTTACGAGCGCTTTTTGCCGTACGCCGTTGCGCTCGGCGTCGAAGAGCCGTGGACGCGACATTTCGAGCGGCTCATCCCGCAAGAAGCCGCAAGCTACAGCCCGACGTGGAGCAGCGGGCACTTCGCCGGCTCGCGCTCGTTCGCGGGCGTCACCAGCGCGATCGTCGCCAACATGAGTTCAGGCGTGACAAGCGCGATGCCGCAAAGCTCCAGCTCCTCCGGCTCCGGCGGCGGCGGCTCCTCCGGCGGCGGAGGAGGCGGGGGCGGCGGGGGCGGCTGGTAGCGGGCGTTAGTTGCAGGGTTCGGGATGCGCCTCGATCACCCGCGTGATCTCGATCTCGCGTGAGAAAAGTCCGAGATGGCCGTAGCGGCCAATCGGGCTGACACGGCCCATGATCGTGGCGCAAACGCGAAAGCCAGGTTCGGGGTCGACGCCGGGCGGCAATGCCGCGCGCAAGGAGAGGGTCTCACCAGTCGCGGCCCAGCTTTGATCTGTGCCGGCCGGTTCGAACACCATCACTTCGCGGCCCTCTGCATAAACGCCGGTGAAGCGGCGCTCACTTGTGCCGAATGGCGAAATGCAGGCGGCGGCGAATAGCGCCAAGAATCCCCCAACAAATGTACGCATCAGCCCTCCTGACAGAGATTGGACCATGTTTGGCGATGCGTTGACAAGAGTCAGCGCGTCGCACTTTCGCCGCCCTTCAGAAGCCTCTCCAGCGCTTCCAATGTATCCGCGTCCCTCGGCGCTTTGTCCCAGCGGATGCGGGAGATGCGTGGGAAGCGCATCGCGACGCCGGACTTGTGGCGCGTGGAGCGTTGCAGGCCTTCGAAGGCGACTTCGAGCACGAGGCCTTTTGTCTTCGTGTGCTTAACTTCGCGCACGGGGCCGAAGCGGCTGGTCGTGTTGTTGCGGACGAACTTGTCGAGCTCGAGCAGCTCCTCGTCGGTGAAGCCAAAATACGCCTTGCCGACGGGCGTGAGTTCGTCATCCTTCCAGACGCCGAAAGTGTAATCGCTGTAAAACGAGCTGCGCTTGCCGGAGCCGCGCTGGGCGTACATGAGCACGGCGTCGATCACCATCGGATCGCGCTTCCATTTGAACCAATGGCCCTTGGGGCGGCCGGCGAGATAGGGCGAGTCGCGACGCTTGATCATCACGCCTTCGACGGCTTCGGCGTCGGCCTTCACATCGGTGTCGGCCGGATTGGCGCGGGCGTAGGTCAGCTCCTGCCAGGTCTTGAACGGGATCAGCGGCGAGATGTCGATCGGCGCGAAGGGGTGATCGCGCACGAAGTCTTCGAGGCGCGCGCGGCGTTCGGCGAAGGGCAGCGCACGCAGGTCTTCCTCGCCGCAGGCGAGCAGGTCGTAGACGCGGATGAAAGGCGGGAATTCGGATTGCAGCTTGGGCGTGACGGCCTTGCGGTTGAGGCGCTGCTGCAGCGTGTTGAAGTCCTGCAGGCGGCCTTCGCGGCGGATCAGCAGTTCGCCGTCGAGCACGGCGTCGAACTGGAAATGCTCGACGAGATCGGGGAACGATTTGGAGATGTCGTCGCCGGTGCGCGAGAAGAGCTTGCCGGCGAACTTGCCATCGGCGGCGCGGCCGGCGGCGGCTTGGACGCGGATGCCGTCCCACTTCCATTCGGCGCAATAGTCGGCGGGATCGAGACGCTCGAACTCCTCGGGCTCGATCGGGTGCGAGAGCATGGGCGGATAGAAGCGTACGAGGCTCGATGTGGAGGGCGCCGCCGCGCGGCCTTCGAGCCAGGCGAAGAGATTGAGATAGGGCGGGGCGTCGGCGTGCCAGACGTCCTCGATCTCATCGGCGTCGCGGCCGGCCATCTGCGCCAGCGCCGCGCGCGCAAGGCGCGCGGAGACGCCGATGCGCAACGCGCCGGTGATGAGTTTCAGCAAAGCCCAGCGGCCGTTCTCGTCGAGGCGGTCGAGCCAAGCGGAGACGACGGCGGCCAGCTTGTCTTTCGGCGTCGTCTCCAGGCCCTCGACGACGTCGCTGAGCGACAGCTCCGCGTTCGTACGTGTGTCTTCGGCCGGCCACATGAGCGCGACGGTCTCGGCGAGATCGCCGACGAAATCCCAGGAGAGACCGAACAGTACCGGATCGGTGCGTGCGGCTGCGAGCTGGCGCACGACGCCGGGCTTGGCGTGCTTGAACGAAAGCGCGCCGGTCATCGCCGCGAGCGCCCAGCCGCGGTCGGGATCGGGCGTTTCGCGGAAATAGTTTTCCAGGAGCGCGAGCTTGCCAAGGCGGCGCGGCTCGTAGGCGAGGCGGTCGAGGAGCGCGGCGAAGCGGTTCATGCGGCGGCAGGCTCTTCTTCGTCGCCGTAGCCGACGAGGTGCAGCGCTTTGGCTATGAGCCCTTGGCCTTCGCACCAGTGCGCGAGCGCGTCGGCTTCGCCGTGCGTGATCCAGATCTCGCCGGCGCCGGTGTCCTTGATGGTGCGTTGCAGATCGGGCCAGTCGGCATGGTCCGACATGACCAGCGGCAGCTCTACGCCGCGCTGGCGCGCGCGGGCGCGGATGCGCATCCAGCCGGAGGCGAAGGCGGTGACGGGATCGGGGAAGCGGCGCACCCAGGGCGTCTGCAGCGCGTCGGGCGGGCCGAGCACGATGGCGCCGGCGTAGTGGCTCTTGGGCGCGGTCTCGACGTGGCGGACATCGCCGAGATCGACACCGTGCTGCTGGTACAGTTGGGTGAGCGCGACGAGCGCGCCGTGCACGTGAATAGGCTTGTCCCAGCCGCATCGGCGCAGCGTCGCCATCAGGCGCTGCGCTTTGCCAAGCGCGTAGGCGCCGACGACGTGGGCGCGTTCGGGGAACATCTCGACCGAGGCGAGCAGCTTTCTGACTTCGTGTTCGGCTGAGGGATGCACGAAGACGGGGAGCGCAAACGTCGCTTCGCTGATGAAGACGTCGCAGGGAACGACTTCGAAGGGCGCGCAGGTGGGGTCGGGCTGGCGCTTATAGTCGCCGCTGACGACGATGCGGCAACCGTTCGCTTCGAGGACGACCTGTGCTGAGCCGAGCACATGTCCGGCGGGCGCGAGGCGGAAGCGTGCGCCGCCGAGGGCGATCGTTTCGCCGTACGTCAGCGCCTGCGTCGAGCCTGCAAACCCAGGGCCGTGCCGCGCCGCCATGATGGCGAGCGTCTCCGGCGTCGCCATCACGGCGCCATGGCCGGCGCGGGCGTGGTCGGAGTGGCCGTGCGTGACAAGCGCACGCGCCACGGGCCGCACCGGATCGATGTAGAGATCGGCCTGCGGGCAATAGAGCCCCTCGGGCCGCGGATGTAGGATTCGGGCCGGCTGCATCGTTCTTGGGTAGATAAGACGTCATGCTGGGCATTTCCGCATTACGTCTGCGGAATAACGAACGCCTCTAGCCTTCTCGGGTTCGCGCCCTTATGTGCGGCGCTTCCCGGGGGAAACGGACATCGAATGGCGCAGCCGATCATCTCGATCAGGGATGTGAGCAAGACCTACAAAGGCGGCTTGCAGGCCCTGAAGCCGATCAATCTCGACATCCACAAGGGCGAGATTTTCGCGCTGCTCGGTCCCAATGGGGCGGGCAAAACGACGCTGATCAACATCATTTGCGGCATCGTCACGCCGTCGAGCGGGACCATCACGGCGGACGGCCACGATATCCAGCGGGATTACAAGCAGGCGCGCAAGAAGATCGGGCTCGTGCCGCAGGAACTGCACACCGACGCCTTCGAGCGCGTGATCGATACGGTCAGCTTCTCGCGCGGCCTGTTCGGCTATCCCGCAAACCCCGGCTACATCGAGAAAGTGCTCCGCGATCTCTCGCTCTGGGACAAGAAGAACGAAAAGATCATGGCGTTGTCGGGCGGCATGAAGCGGCGTGTGATGATCGCCAAGGCGCTCAGCCACGAGCCGAAGATATTGTTCCTCGACGAGCCGACCGCGGGCGTCGATGTCGAACTGAGGCAGGACATGTGGGAGATGGTGCGCGGCCTGCGCGAGCGGGGCGTCACCATCATCCTGACGACGCACTATATCGAAGAGGCCGAAGAAATGGCCGATCGCGTGGGCGTCATCAACAAGGGCGAGTTGATCGTCGTCGAAGAAAAGCGCACGCTGATGCGCAAGCTCGGCAAGAAGCAACTGACGCTGGAGCTGGCCGCGCCGTTGAAGGCGCTGCCGGAAGGCCTGAACGGCTACAAGCTCGAGCTGGCCAACGAGGGACGGCAGATCATCTACAGCTTCAATGCGCAGAGCGACGACACCGGCATTCCAGGCCTGCTGAAGCGCCTGTCGGACCTCGGCGTCGACTATAAGGACTTGCACACCGAACAGAGCTCGCTCGAGGACATCTTCGTTTCGCTGGTGAGGCAAAAAGCATGAGGCCACGCATCCGAACCCATCCCGGCGAGGTGTTAAAGGAAGAGTTCATGGCGCCGCTTGATCTGTCGGCGAATAAACTCGCCATTGAACTGGGGGTGCCGGCAACGCGTATCGGTGACATCATTCGCGAGGACAATCCTCGGGCGGTGACGGCCGACACCGCCCTGCGCTTGGCGCGATATTTTGAAACGACCGCCGGCTTCTGGATGAACCTCCAGGCCGCTTATGACTTGTCCAAGGCGGAGGCGGAAAAAGGACGCGAGATAGCATCCCGCGTGCGGCCGCGTTCGCGGAGCTGAGGACGATATGACGAGCCACACGGATACACTTGCAACGATCGCCGATCGGTCGAGCGGCGGCATGAACTTCTACGCCGTCCAGGCGATCTATCGCTTCGAGATGGCGCGTTGGTTCCGCACGATCGGGCAGAGCCTCTTTTCGCCTGTATTGTCAACGTCGCTCTATTTCATCGTGTTTGGCTCGGCGATCGGCTCGCGCATGATGGAGATCGGCGGCGTGCCGTACGCCGCCTACATCGTGCCGGGCTTGGTGATCCTGACCGTGTTGATGGAAAGCGTGTCGAACGCCTCTTTCGGCATCTACATGCCGCGCTGGGCGGGGACCATCTACGAATTGCTTTCCGCGCCCGTGGCGCCGATCGAAGCAGTGCTTGGCTATGTCGGCGCAGCGGCGACCAAATCGGTGGTGATCGGCCTCGTCATCATCGCCACGGCCTGGGCTTTGCAAGTGCCGTTCACGATCGAACATCCGATCCTGGCTTTGCTGTTTCTCGTGCTGATCTGCGTGTCGTTCTGCCTGTTCGGGTTCATCCTCGGTCTGCTCGCCGACGGGTTCGAGCGGCTGCAGATCGTGCCGATGCTGATTCTGACGCCGCTGACCTTCCTCGGTGGCACGTTCTACTCCATCGACATGCTGGCAGAGCCGTGGCGGACGCTCACCCTGTTCAATCCGATCGTCTATCTCGTCAGCGGCTTCCGCTGGGCATTTTACGGCGATCAAGCGGCGGACGTGCACATCGGCATCAGCGTGGCGGCCACGACGGGTTTCCTCGTCCTGTGCCTTGCGATCGTGTACTGGATCTTCAAGACCGGCTACAGACTGAAGAACTGAGGTCGGAGCACCGCGCATGAACGAACAGCACATCGTCGTTTCGCGCGACGGCGCGGTTCTGGAGGTTCGCTTCAACCGGCCGGAGAAGAAGAACGCCGTCACCAACGCCATGTATGGCGCGATGGCGGACGCGGTGGCCGAGGCGCAGCGCGACGAGAGCGTGCGCGTGGTGCTGTTCACGGCGAACGGCGATTATTTCTCGGCGGGAAACGACATCAAGGATTTCGCGGCTCAGGCGACGGGCGCCTTCGAAGGGCCGCGTCATGTCGGCCGCTTCCTGGAGGAAGTCATTAGCGCCGAGAAGCCGATCATGGCCGCAGTGCAGGGCCATGCGGTCGGGGTTGGTACGACGATGCTGTTCCAGTGCGATCTCGTCTATGTGGCCGAGGACGCCAAGCTCAGCATGCCGTTCATCGATCTGGGGCTAGTGCCGGAGAACGCGTCGAGCCTGACGGTCGTCGAGCGCTTTGGCTATGCGCGCGCCTTCGCTCTGCTCGCGCTGGGCGAGCCCCTGAGTGGGCGGGATGCGGCGGCTTGGGGGCTCGCGTACGCGGCGCTTCCTGCGCCGGACGTCGAGCCGCGCGCCCGCGCCGCGGGGCGGGCGCTTGCGCAGAAGCCGCCGGAGTCTCTGAAGCTGACAAAGCGCCTGATGCGCGATCGCCAGGCGCTGCTCGCCCGCATGCGCCAGGAAGGCGAACTCTTCGCGCAGCGGCTCCAATCGGCGGAGGCCGCTGCCGCGTTCGCCAAGTTCTTGCAGCATTAGCTACTGCACCTAGCGGTAGCCAGCGGACCGAGGCGCCATTTTCGGCCGCATGCACGGATCGAAGGTACGATAGCGGACGTTGAGCCGCAGGAGGCCGCGATGGCCCAAGCTTGGCATCCGCTGCACGAGCGTTCGGACGACTCGCGATCGGAGCGCATCGCGCTTGTAATTGAACCCGATGCCGCGAGCCGCGCAGAGGCGACGGTCGTGCTGCGCAGTATGGGCCTGAAGACGTACGACACGGGCTGCGGCGCGGTCGGCCAGTTCATCGCCACGCAGGTCGAGCTCAGCGTCGTCGTGGTCGACGCGGTGCTGCCTGACTTGGACGGTGTTCTGCTGATCAAGCGTGTGCGCGCCTTGTCGCCGGACGCAGTCATTGTTGCGACCGCGCCGCCGCAAGCCGACTGGGACGAGATCGGCGAGCAGGCGCAGCGGGCCGGGGCGGATTTCGCGCTCAGCAGCCTCTCGGCGGGCACGCTGCGCAGCGTGCTCGACAGCGCACCACGCGCCGATCACCGACCGGAGACGCGCACCGACTAACGCGCCCGCCCGCCGCGCGAGTTGCGGTTGTGCGCGGCGATCCACCGCTCGACCGCGGGCATGCGATCCCTGATCGTTTGCGCGCGCAGCCGGATCGCGCCGGCGGCCGCCGCTACGGTCGGACGGGCGCCTTCGGGGAAGTTCTGCGCGTAGGCTTCCAGCTCTGTGGCGATGGCAGGATCCGAACTTTGCTGAGCGATGCCCGGCGGGTACTCCAGCCGCTGCAGCGGATCGAGGTATTGCTCGATCGCGGTGCGATTGGCGACGAGGAAGTCCCACGCCAGACGCGGGTGCGACGCGGCTACGACGGCGATCACTTGCGTACGCAACTGACGCGGGATCTCTTCGCCCAATGTCAGCTGCAACGTGCGCCGGGCCAGCGCCTGGTCGTCCGCCGCTGCGAGCTGGCGCCATAGCCGGCGCTGCTCGACGAAATCCGTCGCCGCGCGTGCGCGGCCGAGCAGCGCTTCGTAATCCTGCGTGGTAGCATGCTGCGCATAGACGCCGAGCACGGCCGCGCGGATGGCGGCGGGCAGGGCGCCTTCGCTCTCCGGCGCACGGGCGCGCCGGCGCGCTTCGGCGATGACGGCTTCGTCGCCGAGCTCGCCCAGCGCCGCGATCAGCGCCGCGCGCATGAGCGCCACGTTCGACGATTCATCTGCGCGCGGCATCCAACCGACGCGTTCGAAATGCGGTCGCAGCACGCGCCGGCCATAGGCGCGCACCGCCGGTTCGCTTGGCCGTCCGCGCGCGTAATCCGCCAGCGCGGTCATCGAGGCCGCCGTATCCATCACGATCACCGGATCGGCGTCCGCCGGCAGCACGTTGACTAGGTCCAGATAGTCGGTGAAGGGCGCATCGCCGCTGCGACCGAACTCCCAGTAGTCCAGGAGAAGACCCAGCTGGTCAGCCGTTTCTAGCTGGCCGAAGTTCTGCGTGAGGCGGCCGAAGTTCGCAGGGTCGTACAACACGCGGAAGAAGCCGCTCTGGCCCGCGTTGACAACATAGCCTCCACACGCGCCTTCAAGTTCGATGATTTTCACCTGCGCGTGAGCCGGCATCACCGTGCGCACGGGGGCGCCACTCAGCGAGCGCGTCACAACGGGGACTGTCCAGCGCTCGCCAGTACGCGAAACCTCGTCCATCGCGAAACGCCGTTGCGTGACGGAGACCCCTGCAGCGTTCTGGCCTCGACGGCATGTCGCTTCAGCACTCAGCAGCGGGAATCCCGGCTGGCGCGTGAAGCTCCGCGCGATGTCCAGGACGGGCTCGCCAGACGCGGCCTGGATCGCGCTCCACAGCTCTTCGGTCTGCGCGTTGCCGTAGAGGTGCGCGTTGAGATAGTCGCGCACGCCCTGGCGAAAATCCTCTTCGCCCACATAGGCCTCCAGCATGCGGATGACGGCGAGGCCTTTTTGGTAGGTGATCGTGTCGAAGGCGAGGTTCGCTTCGTCGATCGTGTTGACGGTCTGCACGACGGGATGCGTGCCCTCGCGTGCATCCAGCGCCATCGCGGTGGCCGTGCCGCCGGCGAGTTGCCCGAGCCAGGGCTGCCAGTCGGGATGGACGGCCTCGACGGCCTTCGCCGCCATCCAGGAGGCGAAGCCCTCGTTGAGCCAAAGATCGTCCCACCACATCATGGTGACGAGATTGCCGAACCATTGGTGCGCGATCTCATGCGCGACGATGCGGAACACGGTCTGTCGCTCGGCCGCGCTCGAATGCTCGTCAACGAGCAAGTATTGGTCGAAGTAGAGGATGGCGCCCCAGTTCTCCATCGCGCCGAAGCCGCCGGCGCCCGGCACGCCGATCATGTCGAGCTTCGGCAGCGGATAGCGGATGCCGAAATACTCGGTGAAGTAGCGCAACGACTGCTCGCCGGCGCGCATCGCCTCGTGCGCGCGGTGCGCCTGTCCGCGCCGCACGACGACGCCGAGTTCGACGCCATCCACGTTCGTGGTGATGCGCTCGAAGTCGCCGACGGCGAGGAAGAGCAGATAGCTCGGCATTGACGGCGTGTCGGCAAAGCGCGTGCGCGTGAGGCCGCCGGAGAGCCGCTGCGCGCGCTGCACGGGCATGTTGGAGACGACCATCTGGTCCGAGGGCGCGGTCACGGTCATCGAGAACACCGCGCGCCGGTTCGGCTGATCCCACATCGGCGCAAGACGGCGCGCATCGCCGGGCTCAAACTGCGTGGCCAGCATGCGCTTGGTTTCGCCGCCGTCCTGATACGAGACGCGGAAGAGGCCGTAGGCCTCGTCCTGGATGACGCCCGAATAGATGACGCGGATGGTGTGCCGCCCGGGGCGCAGCGGTCGGCGCGGCGTGAGCGTCAGCGTTTGCGCTGCTTCGTCGGTGGCGAACTGAACAGGTGCGTTGTCGATGGTCGCTCGTCTGACGGTCAGCCCCAGCGCGTTCATCGTCACCGCCGGCAGCGGTTCGGCGCTTTCGATCGTGATGCGCGCCTCGCCCGTGAAGGTCGCCGCCTCGGCGTTCGGCGTCACCGCGATTTCGTAGCGAAGCGGCGTCGGTCCGCCCTCAAACCACTGGCGCTGGGCGGTCTGGGCGACAGCGGCCGGCGCGGTGGCGCCAAGAAGAAGGAGCGCGGCAAGCGCGAGCGGGCGTAACATCATCGCAAGGATCCCCAAACTGTCGCGCCTGAATTGCGGCTGGGCCGCTCGCGCGCAACGGTTTTTCGCCGAAACGCGCGTCCTGCGCTGCCAAACGGCATCGCTGGCCGCCCGGAGGGGGAGGGTGCGCTGCGCTTGGCCGTCCGCTGGTGCGCTCGCCTTCTGTGCCTAGCGTCACAGCGGCAAGGTGAGCGGGCGCTTAGGTTCAATGCATCGAAGCGACGGCGCTTCGAGACCCGGAGCAAGACCGATGACCCGCACCGCCAAGTTTTCCAGCCTCCTTCTCTCGGCTCTGCTGTTCGCCCCGCTGGCCTACGCCGCGCTGACGCAAGCCGCGCAGATCGTCGCCTGAACCGCCAAACCGAACTCACAAGAGAACGAAGATGACCAGGATTTACGCTCTGATCGCCGCCTGCGCCGTGATGACGCCGTTCGCGATCACGATGGTTCTCAAGGCCGCCGAGATCGTCGCGTAGCTCCCCGCGACTGGTGCGGTTCAATAGAAAGCCGCGGAGGTTGCTCCCCCTCCGCGGCTTTCATTCTTCCAAGACCTGCGTGCGGCTAGCGGCGGAATGTCTGCGAGCGCGCCCGGCTGCTCAAGAACCCCCAAACCTGCTCGGTGCTCAGGCGAAACTCGTTGTTGGCGGCATTGGTGTCGTCATTGCAGGCGTTGCCATCGAGCGCGATGTCCGGATCGAAGGAGAGATAGGCGTGCACCGTGCCGGCGAACTCATGTGCGTCGAAGGCGTTCGCGATCGGCGTCGACACGACGCGCGCGGCTCTTTCGTTGCGCGCGATGCGGCGCGCGCCGAAGGGAACAGATAGCGTGTAGTCCGCGCGTCCGCCGGCGTTGTTGTGCGTCGTCAAGTTGGCGAACTGCTGGCCTGCGCGGGAATTCCATTCGCTGGGGCCGAGGTTCACGACGTCATATTCGACGCGGACGCTGCCCGGCGTGGAGAGCTTGTAGAGCGTGATGCTGGTGATGGCGAGGTCGACCCGGCAGGGCGCCGGAAGCCGGAGCTGGGGCGTCGTTCCCTGCGGCAGCGTCTGGTTGGGCGGCAGCTGAACTTGCGCATCTGCCGAGTCTGCGAGCAGCAAAGCGGCGCACGCCGCGACGAGTATTGATTTCTGCATGGAATCCCCCTCTGCAGCAGTCCCTCGCGCCGACGCTAGCGTGGTGGGAACGGGCTATCCAGAAAAATTGGGTCGATTGGTCGGGGTCCGGGCGTGCTGGAGCACTCTCTGTAGCGGCAGTTTCGTTTTTCTGCGCTGCTGAACGACTTCTGAACGCCGCTGCGCGCGGCTGTTCAGCAACCGCGCGCGAGAGTCGCCGCGCATCTTCCTCGGGAGGGACTTCGATGCGCAAATTCGCCGCTTTCCTCGATTGGCTCATCAAGCCGCTTATGTCTGTGCGTTCTTTCTTGATCTGATCACGATCCAATTGGACCGCAGCAAGCGGTGCGCTACATCGCTGCCATGCTGCTGTTCACCCATCCCGCCATGTTCGCGCATGAAGCGCCGCCCGGGCATCCCGAGCACGCGGGCCGTTTGAAGGCTGTGCTCGATGCGCTCGAGGACATGCCGCTGGAGCGGCGCGAAGCGCCCCCCGCGGAGCGTGCGGCGGTCGAGCGCGTGCATCCTGCCGCCTATGTCGACGCGATCGAAGCGGCGTTCGCCGAAACGGCCAATGCGCGGGTGCGCCTCGATCCGGATACGTATCTCTCCGCCGGCTCGCGCGAGGCCGTCTATCGCGCAGCCGGCGCGTGCGTCGCCGCCGTCGATGCGGTGCTGCGCAACGAAGACGACATGGCGTTCTGCGCCGTGCGGCCGCCGGGCCATCACGCCGAGCCGATCTCGGCAATGGGGTTTTGTATCTTCAACAATGTAGCCATCGCCGCGCTGCACGCGCTCGAGACGCATGGGCTGAGCAAAGTCGCGGTCGTCGATTTCGACGTGCACCATGGCAACGGCACGCAGACGGTCGCCGAAGCGGATTCGCGCCTCTTCTTCGCGTCGACCCACCAGTGGCCGCTCTATCCCGGAACCGGCGCATCGGAAGAGACGGGCGCCGCGCACAATGTGGTCAACGCGCCCTTGCCCGCGGGCGCCGGCAGTGCGGCGTGGCGCAAAGCCATGCAGTCCCGCGTTTTGCCCGCACTGGAGGCGTTCCAGCCCGAGCTGATCCTGGTCTCAGCGGGTTTCGATGCGCACAAGGCCGATCCCCTCGCGCAGATGGAGCTGGACGAGGCTGATTTCGCGTGGGCCGCGCAACGCTTGCGCGAAATCGCATTACGGTGCTGCAAGGGTGCGCTTGTCTCGACTCTGGAGGGCGGATACGACTTGCCCGCGCTCGCCCGGTCGGCGGTTGCTTATCTGGGCGCGCTCCAGCGCGACTAAGACCCGCTCACGGGGAGGGGGCGAGCAGGGCGCGCGAGGGTCAGAATGACGACGATGGCGCCCGAAGAGACGCTGGATCGCCGTTCAGCCGCGAAGATCGGGTCGATCGTCATCGCGCGGCACGGCCAGCCGCACGCCGACCGCAAGGTGCGCATCGATCAGCGCGGCTATCGCGATTGGTGGCGGGGCTACGACCTCGCCCGCCTGCACCCCGAGGAAAAACCCCCAGACCGGCTCGCCGAACTCGCCCGCAAGAGCGATGTCATCTTCGCCTCGACTTTGCAGCGCGCCATCCACACGGCCGAGCTTGTGGCCGACGGCCGGGAAATCATCACAGACCCGGTGTTCGTCGAAGCGGCGCTGCCGCCGCCCCCGTTCTGGGGCAAGCACCGTCCCGCCACCTGGGGCGTGTGGGCGCGGATCGCCTGGTGGCTGGGCTGGCACGACGGCATGGAAAGCAAGGCCGAAGCGAAAGTGCGCGCAGAGGCGGCGGTGGCGACCCTCACAGCGCAGGCGCTGCGCGGCCACAATGTGCTCCTCTGCGCCCACGGCTGGTTCAACCGCATGATGCGCCCGGTCCTGAAACGCCAGGGCTGGCGCGAGGTGGAGGATCACGGCGATCGGTATTGGAGTTTTCGCCGATACGAGAAGATCAGGTAGGGATTAGGGAATAGGGATTGGGGATTAGGTATGCAGTTGCGACACCCGCACCTAATCCCCAATCCCTATTCCCTAATCCCGAGTGAGCCCATACCTTCTCCCCATGACCTCTGACGCCCGCGATCCGTCCCAGCTCTCCTTCGAGGAGTCCTTGGCGGAATTGGAGAAAATTGTCGCCCATCTGGAGCGCGGCGATGTTCCGCTGGCCGACTCGATTCGCATCTACAAGCGCGGCGCGGCCCTGAAGGCCCGCTGCGAGAGCCAGCTGAAGGACGCCCAACTCGAGGTTGACCAGATCGTGATGGGGCCGGACGGGCCCCGCACCGAGCCCGCCAAGATCGGGCAATAGGGAGAAAGAAACGCAGATGGCCGACGACCCGCAAAACAATGCGCGCCTGCCGATCATCACCTTCGAGGACTTCCTCAAGGTCGACATCCGCCTGGGCACCATCATCGACGTGAAGGTGTTCGAGGAGGCCAAGAAGGCGGCCTACCAGCTCTGGATCGATTTCGGCGAGCCCTTGGGCGTGAAGAAGTCCAGCGCGCAAGTCACCGAGAATTACGATCTCGGCGAACTGCTCGGCCGCCGCGTCGCCGCCGTTGTGAACTTCGAGCCGAAGCAGATCGGCAAGTTCATGAGCGAAGTGCTGTGCCTGGGCTTCCCCGACCGCAACGGCAATGTGGTGCTACTCAACGTCGATCGGCCGGCGCTGACGGGCGGACGGCTGTATTGAGGTTCGTTGGGTATGACCAAGCTTGATCTTGTCCTCGAACGCATACGCAAACTTCCGCCAGAGCGGCAGGAGCAACTTGCCGTCGAAATCGATTTTCTCATCGGCGACGAGGAAACCGGAAGCCTGTTCACTGCCGAAGAGTGGGCCGAAATTGAACCGACGCTGGATGAGGACGACGAAGAAATCCCGCACGACCAAGTATTCGCCAAGCTGCGGGCGAAGTTCCCGCCGCCGTGAGAATCATCTGGCGCAGGCGAGCGCTGTCGGACCTCTACAACATGGTGGTAGTTGCGTCGCGCGACAGCCCCTCAGGCGCTGTGCGCATGTACGAACAGATTGAGCATATGGTGAGCTTCCTTGCCGATTGGCCGAAGCTGGGGCGACAGGGCCGCAGGCGAAACGTTCGTGAGTTGGTCATCCCGCAGACGCCCTATGTCGTTCTCTACAAGCGCAAAGGTGCGGCAATTTACGTCCTGCGTGTGATGCATGGCCGGCAGAAGCGCTGAACTGAGCCCGCTCGCCTAGTGGGCCGCCTGTAAGCGCCACCTTTCCGGGTTGACGCCCATAACCAGCAGCCAGAGCGTGAAGATGAATTCGCCGAGGCCGCTCACCGGGATGAGATAGCGCGAGACGCCGCCGAGCATGGCCGGCGCGACCATTGCGCCGAGATTGCCCACCAGCCAGCCGACGCCGGCAATCAGCAGACAGAGGCCGAGCACCCGCGGCAGGAACGTTGCGCCGAATGCAAGCGCGCTGAGCGTTAGGCAATAGAAGCCGAAAAAGACGAGGCTGAGCGTGTTGCCGAGCGACGCAAGGCGCAGCGCGTGACGAGCCAGCTCCTGCGCATCAGCCGCATTTGGGCTCTCGAGCAGCGCCAGAACGGCGAGCTGATTCACAAGGAATGTCGCCGACACCGCGCAGCCAGCGAGGCCGATGAAGGCCGAGACGATGGCGAGCGGGCGGTTTACCGCCTTGAACAACGCATAGAGCAGCGCGACGACGGCCGTGTAGGCGATCGCCGATAGCAGCGTCGCGGCGATGGCGAGCCGGTACAACTGCTCGGAGGCGATAATGTTCGCCGCCGTCGCCGCGGGATCTCCGCGAACTGTGAGACCAGAGACCGTGACCAGCGCGAACGTGCCGGCGATCACGACGAACAAGTAGAGCAGGCCGGCGATGCGTGCGTTGAGGCGCGGGCTCTTCATGCAGTCTCCGCAACGGCGGGCCGCGTGGCGAACCGCCTTGAAAACACGACGTAGACGAGCCAGAGCAGCATGATCCCGGCGACGGTGAACGGCGGGATGAAGAGGATGATGAGCGGGCGGATGTTCTGGATGTACTCAGGAAACATCTCGAGCTGGCCTGGAAAGAAGGAGCCGACCGCCGCGAAGAAGCCGAGGTGCATGCGCCAGAGATGACGCATGATGCGCTGTCTGCCGGCAAGGCCGCGGCGGATGACAACGCTGAGATCGCCGAGCGCGCAGAGCGTGGCGACGATGGCGAAGATGAGGATGGGCACGCCACCCAAGAGCGCGTCCGGGTCGCCCAGTTCTTGCAGCCACGCATAGTACATGGCGCCCGCGCCAGTCGCGGCGACGAGAAACGCCCCGATCTCGAACCAGCCCGCCTCGTGCTCGCGCCGCCTGACGGCCATCCACGCCGTGAGCATGAAATAGACCACGAGCGCCCCTGCGCCGATAAATCCGAACTCTCCGGATTTGAGCGCGAGGCGGACTGCGCTGAGCGCCGTCAGCACTATGGCGGCGACGAAAATCCTGCCCGAGACGATGTGCACGCGTCCGCCCTTGCGCGTGGCGAGCGCGATGACGCCGCTGACGATGCCGATGACTCCCATCGACGCGTGGAAGAGGCCTTCTGGCGAGATTTCCATCACAAGGCGCCGCTCAGAATGCCGACGACGAAGATCATCGTAAACGCAAACGTGCCGATTGCCATGTAGGCGGTCGCGCCGAACACGGCCGCGGCGGCGGTCGCGCGCATGAGCGGCCCGCCTTTGTCCTGGGCGCGCAGATAGAGTTCGAGGATCGCCAGCGGCAGCAGGAAGGAGGCGACCTCGAAGATGTAGAACATCGCGATGCTCGGCTCGGACTGGGTCAACAGCACCCAGCCGGAGAAAATCAGGCGGATGAAGAATACGCCGTTGACGACCATCAGCGCGCGCAGCGCCCAGCGCCGGTGAGAGGCGACGTTGCGTGCAGCGGCCGCGCGCCATGCGAGCGCGCCGAAGAGCAGAATGAGCGCGCCGTTAAAGCTGATGCTGAGGTCGTGCAACTCGGGTTCGGCCCCTTGGCGCAGCCAGACCATGTAGAAGCCAGCCAGGCTGACGATCGCCGCGGTCAGCAGAAAGACGCGTCCGTTCCAGCGATGCAGCCAGGGCGCGCGCGCCCTGATTTGCGGCAGCAGCTGCAGCGTCCCGCCTGCTGTGATGACGATCGCCAGCATCACATGCGCGGCGAAGGCCAGATTGCCGATCGTGTCGCCTGCGACGTGGCCCCTGACGAAGGGGTGCTCGTTCCAGGCGGCAAAGTTACCGGTGAGCGTCGAGGCGCCGTAGAATGCGGCGGTATAATAGACGAAGATCCACTGTCCGATGACCATCACCGCATACCAGAGGCTTGCGGCGGCGTTCAGCACGCTCCAGCGGGCGCGCTTCTTGGATGAAAGGGGATGCGCGACTGCGTCCGCTGTCATTGCGTTCTCCGGGCCAGGAAACTAGCGCGTCACGATTTGCGATATGGTATCGTCGCAATTCGATAAGGGGCCATGGCAGCGCGCATCAGAAGCATGATCCTAGGTAACAGAACGCAGGATGTCTGAGGCGACGGTCTCCGCCGGCTACGCGAAGGCGCTGCTCGATTTCGCCGTGCGCAAAGGCGCGGATGAAGAGCGCCTGTTGCAGCGCGCCGGCATCGATGCGGACGCTCTGCTCGATCACGACAATCGTTTGCCCTTCGTGCGATTTGTCGACCTGATGCGCGGCGCAAAGGATATGACGGGCGACCCCGCCCTGGCGCTCGAATTCGGCGCCGACAGCGATTTCCGCAAATGGTCCGTTGTCGGGCTGATCAGCCACGCCTCGGCGACCATGTTGGAGGCGGCCGCGCAGCTTAATCGCTACGGCAAGCTCGTGGTTGAAGTCGATATCGTAGACGACGGCCCGCGCTTCGGGCAGGTCGCGCAGGACGGCGAGATGTGGATGGTGGATCGCCGCGCCAATCCGAACGCGTTTCCCGAACTCACCGAGTCGACGTGGTCGCGTTTCATATGCACGGCGCGTCACGATTTCCCGCACGCGACCTTCGCGCTGGCGGCGCATGTCACGCATCCCGAACCGCCGTATCGCTCGGCGTACGAGCGCCTTTGGCAAGTGCCGATCACATTCAACAGCACGTGGAACGCGATCAAGGTGCATCCGGCCTGGCCGATGCTGAAGATCGACGGCGGCAATCGTTATGTCTTCGGCGTGCTGGCGGAAAAGGCCGAGGCGCTGCTCAAAGAACTGGAAGCATCGAAGACCGAGCGCGGGCGCGTCGAAAGCTTGCTCATGCCAGTGCTGCACACGGGCGAGATCAGCATGGAATCGATCGCCGCCAAGCTCGGCGTGTCGCGCCAGACGCTCTACCGCAACCTGAAGGCCGAAGGCGTCACCTTCGAGCAGGTGCTCGACGAGCTCCGCCACAGGATGGCGCTCGATTATCTGCAGGCGCGCAAGGTCTCCGTGAACGAAACGGCGTACCTCGTCGGCTTCTCCGACCCCGCCGCCTTCTCCCGCGCCTTCAAGCGCTGGACCGGGATGAGCCCGCGCGAAGCGCGGGGGACCGGCTCGCGTCAGCCTCCGACAGGCTCAAGCTGACGCTTCGACGTCTCTGGCATCGAAATGGCGCTCGATCAGCGTCACGCTGATCGAGGGGTACGCTGTTCAGTTCACTGGCGCGTCGTCCGGCGGGGTGGCTTCCGGTTCGGATGGCGGCGCGATCGTCGCGGGCCCGCCGGTCGTCGGCGCGGGCGCCGGCGCTGTGGCGCCCGGCGGCACGAGATCCGGATCGGGCGTCGCGGGCGCGATCACCGGCGTGTCCGCGCCCGGCGGCAACGGCGCGGGCTGCAGCGATTGCAACTCGGCGATGCGGCCGCGCGCGGCGAGCGCGTGCTCGCTGTCCGGGAAATCGTTGAGGAAGGCTTCGAGCGCTTCGATCGTGTCGGCGTCGCTCGCGGCTTCGAAGCTGCGCTCTTCCAGGGCCGCCAGCGCCTGCTGAGCCTCGTCGCGATAAGCGCCCGGATCGCCGTCAATGAAGGCGCGCAGGGCGCTGGCGTCATTGCGGTCCACCGCTTGCCATGCTGTCTGGGTCGCATCGGCGTTCTGCGACTGGTTCCAGAAATAATAGCCGCCGCCGCCGACCAGCGCGACGAGGATGAAGGTGACGATCGCGATCAACGCCATGCGGCCGCCGCCGCCGCTCTTTTCGCGCGCCGGCTCGGCGACGCGCGGCGCCGCAGCTTGCGGACGCGGCGCGGCGGCGGGGCGCGGCGGAGGCGGGGGCGCCGCCCGCGGACGTGGCGGCGGCGCGCTCTGACGCGCCGGCGCGGCGCGCGCCTGCGCGCCCGCGCCTGCGGGCTGAGCTTCGCGCACAAGGCCGGGCTGGAAGAATCCGGACGGCGGCTTGGGCGCCGGCGGCGGCAGCGGCGACACGCCGGCGCGGTCGGTCACGACCTTCGCAAGTTCGCGCCAAGCCGGAAAATCGTCTTCGCCGCGCCAGCCGGTCAGATTGACGATCTTGTCGCTTCTGAACGCGTCCGGCGCGGTCGCATTCTGCATGCACGCGTGTATGAGCTTGCTTTTGCCCTTGGCGAACTGGGCGTCCTCGATCAGCGGCTGTTGCGTGTTCGAGCGGGGCGACCAGAGCGCCACCGTGACCTTGGCCTCCTTCACCGCATTGCGCAGATCCTCGCCCGGCTGCTTTTCCAGGACCACCGCCAGTTTGGCCTGACGCAGCTTCTCCGCCAGCGCCCGCGCAGGCAGCGCATCTTCCGCGGCGTGGATAATCGCCACCGTTGCCATTCAGTTTTTCCCCACGAGTTTCAACCCACAAGCGCCCTTTGGACCGCGCCGCAGCCATCCAGTGCGCGCCCAACCCGGCGACATGATGCCCCGGATTGGGCGCTGTTGGGAAGTCTACAGCCCAGAAGGAAGGCAATAGGGCAGTAGGGCAGTAGGGCAATAAGGCAGTCGGAGCTGCCGCTGCGCGCGGATGCCGACCCGAACCGCCCTATTGCCCTATTGCCCTATTGCCTTATTGCCCTTGCCGCATGTCCCAGCTGGAAGCCCGCCTCAAGGAAACCGCCGAGCGGGTGAACACGGCGCTCGACGGGCTGCTGCCCAAGCCGCACGGACCGGAAGCCCGGCTGATGACGGCATTGCGCTATTCCGCGCTGGACGGCGGCAAGCGGCTCAGGCCGTTCTTCACCATGGAGGCGGGCCGCCTGTTCGACGCCGACGAGGGCTGCCTCCTGCGCGCGGCCTGCGCCATCGAGTGCGTGCACACCTACTCGCTAATCCACGACGATCTGCCGTGCATGGACGACGACGATCTGCGCCGGGGCCGTCCGACGCTGCACCGCGCCTTCGACGAAGCCACCGCGCTGCTCGCGGGCGATGCGCTGCTGACCTTCGCGTTCGAACTCCTGGCCGATCCCGCCACGCATTCCGATCCGCAGATGCGCTGCAAGTTGATCGGGGGGCTCGCGCGCGCTGCGGGACCGCTTGGCATGGTCGCGGGCCAGGCTGCCGACATGGCCGGCGCCGACATCGGCTCGGACCTCATCGCCGTCACGCGCATGAACCGGCTGAAGACCGGCGCGCTCATCAATTTCTCCGTCGACGCCGGCGCCATGATCGGCTGCGCGTCGGAAGCAGAACGCACCGCGCTCTCGCGCTATGCGCACGATGTGGGCCTTGCGTTCCAGATGGTGGACGATCTGTTGGACGCCGAAGGCGTCGTGCGCGACACCGGCAAGGCCGTCGGCAAGGACCGCGCCAAGGGCAAGGTCAACTTCGTCACCGTGCTCGGCGCCCAAGCCACGCGCGAACGTATCGCCATGCTGGCGCAACAAGCCAAGCGCCACCTCGCGCTGTTCGGCCCGCGCGCGCGCGTGCTTCTCGATGCGGTCGATTTCATCGTGGAGCGGCGATACTGAATGGATGGCGCCGCCGCGCCTCGGCACGACGGCGGCTCGACGCCGCTGATACGGGACTTCTGTCCACCTGCGAAGATCAGTGGCGGCTGTTGCGACGCACGGTTTGACCCGCGACGTCGGTCCGCATGAGCGGCGCGCTTGCCGGACCGGCCGCGTAGCCGCGGGCGCGTCTTGTCCTATCGGGAGGCTGTCTGACCTCAAGAGCACCCCCCGGGCCTTGCGCGTCCCGGCGTGCGCAGCATGCGCATTCGTCGTTTGGGGATGGCGATGGCGATCCGGTTTCGGCAATCTCGCTGCCGAAGGGGATCTCACATGCCAAGACTCATCGCGCTCGCCGCCGTTGCCGTTCTCGTGCTGGCGGGGTGCAGTCCGAACGGCGCCGCCAGCTGGGCCGGCTTCGAGAACCGGTTCATCGAGCGCTCGTTCGAACTCGATCCCACCTTCGCGGCCAACCAGGGCCGCCACGAGTTCGACGGCCGTCTGCCGGACTGGAGCGAAGAGGGGCTCGCGGCGCGCATGACGTTCCTGCGCGATTCCATCACGCAAGCCGAAGCGATGCGCGGCCTCAGCGACGAGCAGGACTATCAGCGCGACTACCTCGTCGCCGTCGCGCGCGGCCAGCTGTTCTGGCTCGAAACAGCCGATCTGCCGCACACCAACCCATCCTTCTACATGGGCGCGCTCAGCCCTTCCATCTACGTCGCGCGCCCCTATGCGCCGCTCGACCAGCGCCTGCGCGCCTACATCCAGTATCTGCAAGCCGTGCCGAACGCTGCGCGGCAAATCCGCGCCAATTTGCGCACGCCGCTGCCCGTGACCTTCATCAACTACGGGCGCGCCTCTTTCGGCGGCCTCGCGGACTACTATCAAGGCGACGGCAAGGCGGCGTTCGCGTCGGTCAACGATCCGGCGTTGCAGCAACAGCTGAACGAAGCCTCCAATGCGGCGTCTGTCGCGATGCGCGATCTGGCCGATTGGCTCGAAGCACACCGCCCGAATGCGACTGACAATTTCGCCCTCGGCGCGGAGCGCTTTGCGCAGATGCTGCGCGACACCGAGATGGTCGACATCCCGCTGGAGGAGTTGGAGCGCATCGGCCGTGAAGACCTCGCACGCAATCAGGCCGCGCTGCGAGAAGCCTGCGCGCGCTTCGCGCCGGGCGCGTCCAACCTCGACTGCGTGAACCGCGCGAACGCGCAGAAGCCGCAAGGCGGCGCCGTCGAGGGCGCGCGCGCGCAACTTGCGGGCCTGCGCCAGTTCATTGTCGACAACGACTTGGTGTCGATCCCGGGCGCGGAGGAAGCGCAGGTCGCCGAGGCGCCGCCCTTCCGCCGGCAGAACTTCGCCTACATCGACATCCCCGGGCCGTACGAAGAGAACCTGCCGTCGGTCTATTACATCGCCCCGCCGGACCCGAGCTGGCCGGCGCAAGTGCAGCGCGATTTCGTGCCGGGCGAAACCGAACTGCTTTTCGTTTCGGTGCACGAAGTCTGGCCGGGCCACTTCCTCAACTTCCTGCACGCCAATCGCTCGGAACATCAGTTCGGGCGCGTGTTCGTCGGCTACGCCTACGCCGAAGGCTGGGCGCATTACACCGAGGAGATGATGTGGGACGCCGGGCTCGAAAACGGCGATGCACGCACGCACATCGGCCAGCTCTCCAACGCGCTGCGGCGCGACTGCCGCTTCCTTTCCGCGATTCTAATGCACACAGGCCGCATGACGGTGGAGCAATCGCGCGAGATGTTCGTGAACGAGTGCTACCAGGACGAAGGCAACGCCCGCCAACAAGCCGCGCGCGGCACGTACGATCCCGCCTACCTCAACTACACCATGGGCAAGCTCCTCATCCGGCGCCTGCGCGAAGACTGGACCGCCTCTCGCGGCGGCCGCCAAGCCTGGCGCGAGTTCCACGACGCATTCCTCAGCTACGGCGGCCCGCCCATCCCGCTCGTGCGCCAGCAGATGATGGGCGGCGAAGCGGAGGCCGTGTTCTAGCGCTCGCCGGAACGAAGCTCTGTTCGTCGCGTTCGGCGGTTGCTGGGGCAAGCGGCCGAGACTTGGGAGACCCCGATGGCGGACACGTTGAAGCACGAACTCCTCGCGCTCGAGGAGCAGTTTTGGGACGCGCTCAAAGAGGGCGACGTCGATGCGGCGCTGAAGCTCACCACCGACCCATGCATCGTCACCGGCGCGCAGGGCGTCTCGAGCGTCGGCAAGGCGACCTTCGCCAAGATGATGCAGGACGCTCCGTGGACGCTGGAGGAGTATGACATCCGCGACGCGCAAGTGCAGCAAGTGAGCGATGATGTGGCGGTCATCGCCTACAAGGTGCGCGAAGAGCTCACCGTCGACGGCGAAGAGCTGGAACTGGAAGCCGCGGACGCCTCGACTTGGGTGCGCCAGAACGGCGCGTGGGTGTGCGCGATGCACACCGAGTCCCTGCTCGGCGACCCTTACGGCCGCGACCGCAACAGGCAGCCGAGGTAGCGACTAATCCCTCCCCATCGAGGGGAGGGCGCGGGCTTGTCTCAGAACCGCGCCCTCAGCGTCAGCCGCGCCGCGGTCGGCGAGCCGGGCGTGATGTTGTTGTCGTTGTGCGCCGTGCCCCAATATTCTTCGTCGAGCACGTTCTCGAGGTTGAGCTGCGCTTCCACTTGATCGGTGATGGCGTAGATGAGCGCCGCGTCCACGCGCGTGAACTCGGGCAGCGTCACGGCATTGGAGATCGACGCAAAGGTCTCGCTCTGATGTGTGACGCCAACACCAAAGCTGAAGCGGGGCGTGGCATGCCACATGTTCCACAGCGAAAACGTGTGCTCTGGCGTCAGCGGCGCGACTCGGCCTGCCGGTACGCTGGTGGCGCTGGTGATTTCCGATTCCTGATAGGCGTAGCCGCCCATAATCTCCCAGGCGTCCGTCACTCGCCCGGCAATGCCGAGTTCAAACCCCTTGCTGCGTTGCTCGCCGGTCAGCACCGTGACGCCGGGACTCGGCATATGCGGCGTGTTGCTGCGATCGAGCTGATAGACAGCGGCGGTGAGCGTGAGTTCCGGCAGAACGTCCCATTTCAGTCCTAGCTCGATGTTCTCGAACTCTTCCGGGTCGAGCATCGAGGAGGTCAAGCTTAGCGAGGAAAACTGATCGCCCGACTGCGGCAGGAAGGAGATGCTGTAGCTGGCGTAGAAGGAGAGCGGTTCGATCGGGCGGTAGATCACGCCGAGCCGCGGCGAGACCATTTCGTCGACGCGGCTGAAGTCGGCGCCGAGATGATTGTCGAACTCCAGATCGAAGCGGTCGAAGCGGAGACCGGCGATGATCTGCCACTGATCGTTGAGCCGGATCTGATCCTGCACATAGACTGCGCCGAGATCGAGGATGACCCGATTGTCCGACTGCACCGGCGCACCGAACACGAACGGCGCGAACGTCGTCGGGTTGGCGACGTTGACGGAACCCGCTGGCGTGTTTGCCATGCGATAGTTATCGGTGTCCTGGCGCCCGAATTCGAGACCCGCGAGAATCGCGTGCTCGATCGCGCCGGTGGACGTAGTCCAAATCAGATCCGTCTGATTGAACAGGTTCTGGCGCGCCATCGAGCTGTCGTACGCGTTAAGCGCGACATTCCCCGCCAGGTTCACAGCCGAGTTGGGGTGGATGTTCCGATAGTATTTGTCATAATCGCCATAGAGCGTGTGGTTGCGCAGCCTGAGATTCGGCCCGAACGCGTGATCCACGCGCACTGTGAAGAGACCGACGTCGGCTTCCGCGAAACTCTCATCCGGATTGCCGAAAAAGGCCGAACGGCTCCCATCCCACGGCCGCCCGTTCTGCGACGGCACGCCGCGATCCACAGTGCGCTCGTCCACGAAATGCTCGTAGCCGGCGCGTAGCGTTGTGTTCTCCGAAAGCCGAAACGCAGCCGTCGGATTCACACCCCAGCGTTCCAGCTCAACAAAGTCGCGATACGAGTCCGACTGCTCGTACATGCCATTGAAACGGAGCGCCGCCGCCTCGCTCAAGGCGCCGCCCACATCGAGCGTGCCGCGATACTGCTCGTACGCGCCCACGGTCAGCGCCAGTTCGCGTCCTCCTGACCAATCCGCCCATGCCGTTACGCGGTTGATGACGCCACCGCCGCCGCCGCGGCCGAAGATCATCGCGTTCGGTCCTTTCAGCACCTCGACGCGTTCGGCGTTATAGAGATCGCGGAAGTACTGCACGTCGTCGCGAACGCCATCGACGAAGAAGTCCGCGGTCGAGCTGTTGCCGCGCAACGTCGGCGCGTCGCGGTGGCCTTCGCCCTGGCCCATGCTCGCGCCGGGCACATAGCGCACGACGTCCGCCATCGAGCGCATGGCTTGGTCCTCGATCAGGTCGTCGGTGATCACCGTGATCGCCTGCGGGACGTCGCGCAGCGGCGTGTCCGTCCTGGTGGCGCTCGAGGTGTCGTCCTCGCCGTAGTTCGGCCGGCTGCCGACCACGACGACCTGCTCGCCGTCGGCCGCATCGTTCTCGGCGGCCGCCACGCCGGCGCTGAACGCCGCCAGGACCGCGCTCGTGAGAAAGAGCGCCCGCCGCCCTTGGTTGCGCGTCTGCGCCATGAAATGCCCCCCGTCCTCAGTCTGCACTTGCGAGGCAGTAGCGCTACGCTAGTTGCGAATGACTTGCAAGTGCGACGAACTGGAGCGCGGCCGGAGGAGCTCGCGGGTTGCCGAGGTCGGCGCGCGCGAACACTATCCCCGGCCATAAAGGCTGGGGGGATGTCAGATGTCTATTCGCGCGTTGTTGCTGGCTAGCGTCGTTGCCGTGGTTGGATGGTCGGGGAGCGCCGCGGCTCAAGAAGAGCAATCGGGTTTCGACCGCCCGTATTGGCTCGATCGCTCCGTGATCGAAGCCATCGGTCGGGCCGAGCTGGAGGTCATGCCGGACCGCGCCACCTTCCAAGTGGCCTACGAAGAGACGGCGCGTGAGGCGGGCGAAGCGTCCGCGCGGGCGGCGGACCGGGCGCGTCTGGCCGTCGCGGCGATGCGCCAGCGCGGGGGCGACGCGGTCGAAATCCGCACTGCGGTGACCATGCAGGCGAACTATCAGGAATATCGCACTCGCGAAGGCGTCGTTGAGCAGCGGGAAGGCGCAGAGAACATCCGCTCCTACACCGCCCGCGTCACACTGAGTGTTGAAGTGACCGACATTGCGCGCGCCTCGGGCGTGCGGGCAGCCGCCCTTGCCGTGGGTCCTGAACAGGCGCAGCCGCTCTCGTTCTCGCTGCGCGAGACGACCGAGCACAATCGGCGCGCGTTTGCCGCTGCTGCTGAAGACGCCGCGCTGCGCGCGCGCGCAGCGGCTCAAGCATCGGGTGCGCGTCTTGGGCCTCTGCTCGCGTTGCAGGAAGGGCAGGGTCCATGCCTTGGCTCTTGGTACGGCTCACGGCCAGGCACGTTTGCGCCCCCGCCGCCTCCGCCACCGCCGCAAGCGGCGCGCGACGAGGCGGTCGTCATCACGGGCGCCCGCGGACAGCGTCTGCAAGTCACTCAGGAAGAAATCGACCGGTTGGATCTGCCGGCGGACCTGACGCCGATCAGATTGAGCGCGATGGTGTGCGCCGTGTATGGCGCAGGCGGATAGTACTGCTGGAAGGCGCTGCCTCTGCTTGAGCCGCCGAACAAAAAGGCGCGCCGCCCGGCGCGCCTTGGAGTTGAGACGAGGGTTCGTTCCTTAAGTGCGTACAGCGACGCGGTCCGCAGCCGGGCCGGTGAGTCGCGCGCGCCGGTCCTGCGGCTGCGGCGGGCGCAGCAGCTCGACCGCGTCGTATCGGGCGTACCATTCCTCGCGGCTGAGACGCTTTACGGTGCGGTCTGCGGGCGTGTTCATCGCGCGACTCCGTTTCACGCTGAGAAGATGCGCCCATCGGCCCCTTGGATGCAATTCAGACAGGCGTGCTACGCCAGATGGCGGAGGAGCGTGCGAGTTTCGCCACATGCAACGCGCGTGTTCAGAGCGGCGGCGGCGCATCCGTCGTTGCGCCGAATACCTCATGAAACGAAGCGCGCAGCGCAGCGTCCGCGTCGCTCATCGTCACCGGCAGGCCGAGATCGACGAGGCTGGTGACGCCGAATTGCGGCCCGGAAATGCCGCACGGCGTGATGCCGGAGAAGTGCTCGAGTTCCGGTTCCACGTTGAAGGCGATGCCGTGGAAGCTTACCCATTTACGCAGGCGCACGCCGATTGCCGCGATCTTGTCCTCGCGCGCCCAGCCGGGGCCTTTGCGCTCTACCCACACGCCCACACGCCCATCGCGCACCTCGCCTTTCACGTTGAAGCGGTCGAGTGCGCCGATGATCCAGCGTTCGAGGTCGGCGACGAATCGCGTCACGTCGCGCCCGCGCTTGCGCAGGTCGAGCATGATGTACGCCACGCGCTGGCCCGGCCCGTGATAGGTGAACTGCCCGCCGCGCCCCGTCTTGAACACCGGGAAACGCTCGGGATCGAGCAAGTCGCTCTCCTTGGCGCTGACGCCAGCCGTGTAGAGCGGGGGATGTTCCAACAGCCAAACGAGTTCGCCCGCTACGCCCGCCGCGATAGCGGCCGCGCGCGCCTCCATCGCCGCGACCGCTCTTTCGTAATCGATAAGGCCGGAAGAGACCGCCCAACCCACTTGGACCGCCGGCGTCCTCGCCGGCGAGACTTCATCCGCCTCGGCCAATTTCGCCGGCGAGACGCCGGCGCTCCAAGATTCGTTCACGCGCCCGCAACCCTTTCCGGCTCGACTAGGGGAATCAGAACATGGGGCTGGGAAGTGTCCAACAAAACCCAAGTGCATCGGGTGGATATCGAACTGGCGGTCGTCCTCGGCCGATGCCGCATGCCCATGCAGCAGCTCCTGCGCATGGGCCGGGGGGCGGTGATCCCCCTCGACACAAAGGAATCCGACCAGCTGTGGATCCTGGCCAACGGCCACCCGATAGCCCGCGGCGAGATCACCATCCAGGGGGATCGACTCTGCATCGCGGTAACCGAGTCCGCCGACGTGTACGAGTTCAATGCCGCAGCGTGACCGTGGTCAAATTGCACTAGACGAACGTTACCAAGCTGTTCATGTTCCGCTCAGGCGCGGGACGCCAACGTCAGTGCTGCGCGTTAGAGCCCAACGCGCGTCTATCGGGGAAACACACATGTCGCCAATCGCTCGCATCCTCGCCGCCGGCGCGGCGGTTCTCGCCGTGTCCGCCAGCGCGGCCGTGGCGCAGAATTACAACCTCAACCCGACCTACGGCACGGTCGCACTCAACGGCGGCTTTACGCCGGATCCGTATGTCGTGAACCTGCAGTCAGGCGGCAACATCAACGCGTCGAACCTCAGTTCGTCCTGCCGCGGCTTCATCGCCAACGCGCCCGACGTGCGGCTGAACTGGCGCTCCGGTTCGCTGCCGCTGATCATCTCGGTCGCCTCGGGCGCGGACACGACGCTGGTCGTCAACGGGCCGGACGGCTCGTGGTACTGCGACGACGACGGCGGCGTGAACGGCCTCAACCCGGCGCTGCGCTTCAACAGCCCGCAAAGCGGCCAGTACGACATCTGGGTCGGCACCTACGGCAACGCCTCGCTGCAGCCCGCCCAGCTCCACATTTCCGAGCTGTCCAGCCAGTAAGCTCGGACACCAATTAACAGCAGGGCCGGAGCAGTCTGCTCCGGCCCTTTTGTTGTGAACTTTAGGCTGGTGCGCTCGAGAGGACTCGAACCTCCACGGTGTTACCCGCCAGCACCTCAAGCTGGTGCGTCTACCAATTCCGCCACGAGCGCGTGAGCGGGGGGACCTAACAGGGCGGCCCGCAAAGAACAAGGCCGGCGGCGGGGCCGCTGGACGGAATAGGGGGTTGCCCTCCGATTAGCTACACTTTCGTCGAGGAGATGGAGACGAAGCATGCTCGTACGCCGATCCGTGATGGCCCTCATTGCTGGCGTGGGGGCAGCCTGCGTTACGCCAGCAGACCCAGAACAACCGGACGCCGCCATCCGCGCCGTGATTGCGCGCATGGAGGCGGCGTGGAATCGCGGGGACTTCCGCGGCTACATGGAGGGCTTCTGGAATCCGGGCGTGGTGTTCGTCTCGGGCGGGCGCTTCCAGGACGGCTGGCAGGGCACGCTGGATCACTATATCCGCGACTATGGCGGCGCCCCCGAGCGGCGCGGCACATTGCACTTCGACATCGTCAGTATCGAGATGCTGGCGCCCGACGCGGCGATGCTGATCAGCAATTATCGCTTGGATCGGCCCGAACGCCCGCAAGTCGGAATCAATACGCGCCTCTTCCGCAAGATCGACGCCCGCTGGGTCATCGCCATGAACCACGTCTCGTCATACGACCCAACGGCGACAAGGGCGCCGCTCTGAGGTGATCTGCCGCTTCCTCCTCGATGGAGGAGGCGCCGCGAAGCGGCGGAGGAGGTGATCGCGCGAAGCTGGGGGAGTCGCCTCTAGAGGCGAAACCCCATCGTTGCGGGCCTCACCTCCTCAGTCAGCGCTTCGCGCTGACAGCTCCTCTATCGAGGAGGAGCGGGCGCTCACACACTCCGCGCTAGCAGCTCCATCAGATCCTGCTTCCAGAACCGCGCCCATGTGTGCGTGCCGTGGCCGCGCGTTTGGGTCGTTTCTTCGATCATGCGGAAACGCGCGTTCGGTCCCATGCGCGCGATCGCTTGCTGTGGGTAGGGGAAATTGCGCGGATTGATGAAGTCGTCGGCCGAGTTCACCCACGTCACGTGCGTGGTGATGCGCTCGAGGTGCGGCCAGGGATTATAGTTCCGCGAACTTTCGAACTGATAGAGCATGTCGTTGGCGTCAGCATTCGCCATGCTGCGCGCAACGCGCGCGCGGATCTCCGCGGCCGCGGCGTCACGCGTGGGCCATTGCTCTTGGAAGTAGAGCGGGGCAGCGCCCGCGATCGCAAGAATGGAGGCGGCGTTGCGCAGGCCGGCCGCCGGTTGCACCTGATAGTCGCCGTTCGCCCACGCCGGATCGTTGCGGATGCCGTCGATCAGCGCCTGGCGCCACATGCGGTTGAGGCCGGCGATCTCGATCGGCTCGCACGCCAGCGGCATCAGCGCCTGGGCGAAATCCGGATAGGTCTCGCCCCAGACGAACGCGTGCATGCAGCCCATCGACGTGCCGAGGATGAGCCGCGCGCGCCGCACGCGCAGGCCTTGCGTCAGCAGCCGGTGCTGCAGCGCGACCATGTCATTGTAATCGTACTGCGGAAAGCGCATGCGCAGCCCGTCGGACGGCTTCGATGAGCGCCCGTGCCCGATATTGTCCGGCAGGATGATCCAGTAGCGTGTGGTGTCGAGCGGTTGGCCGGGGCCGAACAATTCGTCCGCGAATTGCGGCTGCAGGAATTGGCGTCCCGAACCGCCCGTGCCGTGCAGCAGCATCACGGCGTTGTCGATCTCGCCGCGTCGGTTGCGGTGCGGCCGGCCAAGCGTAGCATAATGGATGCGCACCTGATCCAGCCACTCGCCTGAACGAAACGTGACATTGCGCGCGATGAAGTCGCGCTCCGTCGTTTGCCATCTTATGTCTGGCGTTTGCGCCGCGGCCGGCGCCGCGTACAGCAAAGCGACCGCAATTAACACCGATCTCAAGGCCATGGCTTACCTCAATGAGGCTCGACGGTAGGCGAGGTATTCGGCGCGGTCTAGGTGACGTGCTCGCCATGGCGCGGAGCATGGACGAGCGGGAACGGGCATGCGAGGCAGCGGTTTTGCAGGTGGTGCGATGAACAATAACATCAAATACGTAGTAGGCTTCGCCGCGGCGCTGGCGCTCGTTGTGCTCGGCGGCCTCGCGTACATGTATTCCGGCGCGTTCAACGCAGCGGCGTCGGCGCCGCATGGCGCTGTTGATCGCTGGGTGCTCCAAACGACGATGCAACGCAGCGTCCGCACGCGCGCGGATGAACGCGCCGCGCCCGAGCGCTTCACGGCCGAGCAGGTCGCCGCCGGTTTCCGCGAGTTCGATAGCGAGTGCGCCATGTGCCATGGCGCGCCCGGCGTGGAGCGCCAAGCGTGGGCGCAAGGCATGCAGCCGGCGCCGCCGAACCTGGCGCAATCTGCAGAGCGATGGTCACGGGCGGAATTGTTCTGGATCATCAAGAACGGCGTGAAGATGACCGGCATGCCGGCTATGGGTTCACATCACTCGGACGAAGACATCTGGAGCATCGTCGCCTTCATCGAGACGCTGCCGGAGATGTCGCCCGGGGAGTACGCGCAGATGCGCGGCGAGGCCGACCCCGAGGCGCCGTCCGCGCGCACGCATTCGCACCGGCATTGAGAGCGCGCGTGCGAACCCGCTTACGAATCTTCTCGCAGCAATGACTCGAAATCCTGTCCACCATAAAATACTGCGATGATGGTGACGATTTCGTCTTCCACGTCATAAGCAATGAGGACGCGCCGCTTGTACGCAAGTGTGCGCATGCCAGGGCGTATGTCGTCGCGCGGCGTGCCCTGAAACGGCATATCCGCTAGGTCCTCACAGCGACTCAATATTGCGTCAGTGAAGCGCTTGGCGATTGATGGCGACGCCTGAATCTCAATGTAACGATAGAGAGCCGTAAGCTGAGCGTCCGCCTCCGGTGCGAAGACGACCCGATGCGTCATCTCTTCGGCTGGCGCTTCCGGCGTTCAGCCGTCGCACGTTCGTGTTCAGCAGCAAGCCGGCTGCGGACATTCTCCATCGGGATGCCGCGGCTGGGATCTGCCTTCATCGCGTCATGGATTGGCGCGGCCACGCTTCGAAGCCAATCCTCGACGGCTCTGTCGCGCGCCCGGAGCGCGCGCAGACCGTCGCGGATCACTTCGCTCTCGCTCGCGTACTCGCCAGACTCGACTTTGGCCCGGACCTCGTCCGCCATCTCGTTCGGCAGCGTAATGCTGATTTGCTTTGTGGAGCGCGCCATGCGATAGGATTTAATCCTATTGCGCGCCGCCGTCAACCGATCCGCAGCCGCACGAACGCCATCGCCCCTTGCGGGTCGCCGTCGTAGAGCGGCTCCAGCGCATCGGAGGCAAAGTGCTGCTGCAGCACGGCGCCCACGCCGAAGACCGTGTTCTCGTTGATGCGGAAATCGCGGATCGCGCCCAGGCTCACGCGCTGCACGTCCTCGACCGGTCCGTGGTGAACAAGCCCCAGCTCGTCGGTCTCGATCGCCTCGCCGCGCGCGAACAGCGTCCATTGCTCATTCGGGCGCCAGGCCGCTTCCGCCAGCCACGCGTCGAGCGAGACGCCGTCGCTGCGCTCCTTGTTGGCGAAGGCAAGCGTCGTTGTCCACCAGCCGTGCTCGCCGATGGGGCGCGTGTAGATGCCGCTGACCGACCAGCGCTCTTCGTCTTCGTCCGGCTCCAGCGCTTCTGGACTTTCGATGTCGGCCCAAGACGCTTGTAGCGAAAGATTCCGCGTCGGATTCCAGGAAAGACGCACGGCCGTCGAATCCAGTTCGCCTGTCTCGATATCGTAGCGGTCCTCGTCCGGTTCGCGGCCGCGGAACTGCGACGCTTCGATTTTCCATGGCCCATGCGTGAGGCCGGCGGTCACCACGCCGAAGGTGATGTGCGTGGAATCGAACCAGTGGTGCGTGATCGGCGCTTCCGGCGAATCCATCGCGGAGACCCGGTGCATGAAGGCCGGCGGGCCGAACGCCGGCTCGCCGGGCAAGCCGCCATAAACGAACACGGAGGAGTTCGGCCCCAGCCGATGCGCGTAGGAGGCGGACAGCTCCATGAAGAGATCGTGCGGATGCTGGCGATCGATCAGCGGATCGACGCCGTTGGCGCTTTCACCAGCGGCGAAGAGCAGCGGATAGCCGCCGGCGCCCATGAACGGATCGGGGCTCAGCATGATGCGCAGGTTGAGCGTGCCGGCCGCGCCGACGTCGCGCCTAGCCGTGCCCATGATCATACCGCTCAAAAATGCCTTCTCGTCCCCGCGCGGCCCTTCCTGCCAATCATAGACGCCGTTCAGCATGACGTGCCCCATCAGCATCCACGGCCCGTGTTGCGCGTGCAATCCGCCGTGCGCCGGAGAAGCGTCCGGCTGCCATGCCGTGCCCGAGGCTTCGCGATTCATGGCGTAGGGACCGAGTGCGCCGGTCATGTCGGACATGGCGCCGTGCTGACCATGGCCCTGCATGTGCGGTTGATCTGGCCCATGCTGCATGCCTTGGTGCTGATCGTGCATGGCGCCGTGATCGTGCTGGTGCGCGGATCGCTCTTCCTGCTGTTGCGCCGAGCTTTGGTCGTGTTGATGGGACGGCGGCGTGGCGGGCTCGGTCTGTTCAGCCTGACCATGATCGTGCTGATGCTGCGCCGATGCGGGCGTGGCGACGGCGAGCGCGGCGGCGGTGACGAGCGTGAGGCTGCGGATCATTCTGGTCCCCTGTTAAATCAGATGTCTTGCAGAGAGGTTGCGCGCAGGCGCAGCGAATTGGCGATCACGCTCACCGAAGAGAGCGCCATCGCGGCCGCGGCGATCGCCGGCGAAAGCAACAGGCCGAAAGCCGGGTAGAGCACGCCCGCCGCGATCGGGACGCCGGCGGCGTTGTAGATGAAGGCGAAGAAGAGGTTCTGGCGGATATTGCGCATTACCGCGTGCGAGAGCTTGTGCGCCCGCACCAAGCCCATGAGATCGCCCTTGAGCAGCGTCACGCCCGCGCTCTCGATCGCCACATCTGCGCCCGCGCCCATGGCCACGCCCACATCGGCCGCCGCCAACGCCGGCGCGTCGTTGACGCCGTCCCCCGCCATGGCCACCGCGCGGCCTTCACGCCGCAGCTTCTCGACGACGCGGGCTTTGTCCTGCGGCAGTACGTCGGCCTCGACCTCGTCGATGCCGAGCTTTTTCGCGACGGCGAGCGCTGTCGTGCGGTTGTCGCCCGTCATCATCACCAGGCGCACGCCCTGCGCCTTGAGCGCGCGCACGGCTTGAGCTGACGTCGCTTTGATCGGATCGGCGATGGCGATCACGCCCGCGGCGTTGCCGTCCATGCCGAGAAAGATCGCCGTTGCGCCTTCACCGCGCAGCTCGTCGGCCACGGCCTCCAGCGCGCTGACATCGACGTTGTGTTCGCGTAGGAAGCTCGCGCGCCCGACGACGATGCTCTTGCCGTCGACCTTGCCGACGACGCCTTTGCCGACAGGAGAGTCGAACTCCGACGCGTCAGGCAAAGCCAGCTTGCGCTCAGCCGCGGCCCGTACGATCGCCTCTGCGAGCGGATGCTCGCTGCCGCGCTCGAGGCTCGCCGCGAGGCGCAGCACGTCTTCTTCGGCAAATCCAGCCGCCGGCGCGATGGCGACCACGGCCGGCTTTCCCTCTGTCAGCGTGCCGGTCTTGTCGATCACCAACGTGTCGATCTTCTCGAAACGCTCGAGCGCCTCGGCGTTTTTGATCAGCACGCCCGCGCGCGCGCCGCGCCCGACCCCGACCATGATCGACATCGGCGTCGCCAGGCCAAGCGCACACGGACAGGCGATAATGAGCACGGACACGGCCGCGATCAGCGCATAGCCAAAGCGCGGGTCGGGTCCCCAGATCGACCAGACGATGAAGGCAAGCACCGCCACCACGATCACAGCCGGCACGAACCAGCCGGACACCTGATCCGCCAGCCTCTGGATCGGCGCGCGCGAGCGTTGCGCGGCGGCGACCATGGCTACGATCTGGGAAAGCAGCGTGTCGGCGCCGACTTTCTCGGCGCGCATGATGAAGGAGCCCGTCGTGTTGAGCGAGCCCGCGACCACTTTCGCGCCGGGCTCTTTGGTCACCGGCATGGATTCGCCGGTCACCAGCGATTCATCGATCGCCACGCGACCTTCGAGAATCTCGCCGTCGACCGGAATCTTCTCGCCCGGCCGCACGCGCAGACGGTCGCCGACATGGATGTGGCCCACGTGCGCGTCTTCGTCCGAGCCGTCCTCGCGGATACGCCGCGCCGTTTTCGGCGCGAGATCCAACAGGGCGCGGATGGCGCCCGACGTGCTCTCCCGCGCGCGCAGCTCCAGAACCTGACCGAGCAGCACGAGCACGGTGATGACCGCGGCCGCTTCGAAATAGACCGGAACGGCGCCGCTCTCGTCGCGGAAGCCGGCGGGGAAGAGGCCCGGCGCGAGCACCGCGACGGCGCTGTAGGCAAACGCCACGCCCACGCCCATCGCGATCAGCGTGAACATGTTGAGGCTGCGGTTCACGACCGACGCCCAGCCGCGTTCGAAGAACGGCCAGCCGCTCCACAACACCACCGGCGCGGCGAGCGCGAACTGGATCCAGTTGCTCGTTTGTTTGGGAATCAGGTGCGCCAAGCCGAGGAGGTGCGCCCCCATTTCCAGCGCGAGAATTGGAATTGTCAGAGCAGCGCCGATCCAGAACCGTCGCGTCATGTCGACGAGCTCTGGATTTGGCCCCTCCGCGGCGCTCGGCATCATCGGCTCGAGCGCCATGCCGCAGATCGGGCACGAGCCCGGTCCATCTCGCACGATCTGCGGATGCATTGGGCACGTCCACTTCGCACCAGGAGGCGCCTCCACGGGCGGCGGGGCGGCAGCGTGCTTCACATGGCCATGATGCTGGCAGTGCGAATCGTGGGTGACCGTTTCCGCTGGGTGGCCGTGATGATGCTCGGTGTCGCTCATCGCTCGCTCCGGCCCAGGAGTTCGATCAGCTCCGCCGCCTTCTTGCGTTGCTGCGCGGAGTCGCCCGAGACGATCGCATCCTCGATGCAATGGGTAAGGTGTTCCTGCAGCAGGCCCGTCTCGACGCGAACCAGCGCCGCGCGGATCGCGCGCAGCTGCGTGAGCACATCGAGGCAGTAGCGGTCCTCCTCGATCATCTTGGCGACGCCGCGCACCTGTCCTTCGACCCGGTTCAGCCGCTTGATGAGGTTCGAACGATCATGCATGGCGCGCTATATATACCCCGTGGGGGTATATGGCAAGGGCGCGATCTCCTGAACCCTCGCCGAGGGCCTCAGCGGCGCGCGAGCAGAGCCTCCATCTGATCGATCTCGGCCTGCTGGCTGGCGACGATGTTTCGGCACAGCTGCCGGATTTCCGCGTCCGTGATCTGCGCTTCCCGGCACATCAGAATGGCGCTCGAGTGGTGCGGGATCATGGAGCGCAGGAACTCCTCGTTTCCGATCGCGGCTTGCTCGCGGATGCCGAACCAGGCGCCGACGAACGCGATTCCGCTCAGGGCCCAAGCCGCAACGTTGAGACGTCGGTCCGGATACATCGCACTCATGAGCGCTAGCTCGATGCCCACCATCGGCGCGGCCATCAGCGCGGCCATGTAGGCTTGGTTCAAATTGGGGTGGATGTGCGCGAAGCGGTCGACCATCGCGTACATGAGCACGTACATGGCGGCGAACGACAGCACGGCCATGATGAGAAGCCGCACGTAGGCATGGCCGTGACCGCCGTGCTCCGTTTCTTCGCGTGGAGAGGGGGGTCGCTGCGCAGATTTGGCTGGCGCCTCGGCGTGGGTGTCGTGTGTCATGGTCCGGGTCCTTCTGTCGGGCCAACGCCCCTGATGAGCCGCTGGCGCCCATCTTCTGCGGAGTCAGATCAGCGCGCGGGCCGCCTAAGCGCGCTGGCGGGGGTTGACGCGCGGCGCAACGCGGCGTTTGGGGAGTGCGAACACCGTCTCTCCAGCGAAGCGTCCGCCGATGAGCACCGAAACAGAACCGGCGGCGGAACAGACGCGTCCCGCGCCGCCCTCCGAAGACAGCCACTTCATCGCCAGCGTGATCGGCGCGGCCGGCGATCACGATGCGCCGCTGTTGCGGCGTCTGCTGTCGGACCTTGGGCCGCCGGATTTGGCTGACGTCATGGAGCACGTACCGCTGGAGACGGCGTGCACAATCGCGCGCCTGATCGGGCGGGAGCTGCCGGTGGAGTTTCTCGCCGATCTCTCCTGGGAGCGGCGCGAAGAGATTCTGCCGGAGCTCCCGCCCGAATACGTCGGCAAGGCGCTGGGCGAACTCGATACCGACGACGCCGCCGCCGTCGCCGCCGACATCGACGAGAAGCAGCTGAGCGAGGTGCTCGCCGCGGCCGACGAAGACACGCGCCTCGCGGTCGAAGAGGCGCTTTCCTTCGAGGAGGAAACCGCCGGCCGGCTCATGCAGCGCGAGTACGTCGCTGCGCCGGAAGGGGCCAATGTCGGCGACGTGATCGACCGGCTGCGCGCGGAATCCGCCGAGCTGCCGGACGAATTCTTCGAAGTCTACGTCGTCGACGCCGCCATGCGCCCGATCGGCGCCGTGCGCGTCTCCAGCCTCATCCGCGCGCGCCGCGAGACGCCGCTGAAGGAGATCATGCGCTCGCCGCTCATCCTCATCAATCCGGAGATGGACCAGGAAGAGGTGGCCCAGACCTTTCAGAAGTATCACATGGCCTCGGCCCCCGTGGTCGACGAGGCAGGGCGCCTCACCGGCATGGTCACGGTCGACGACATCGTCGACGTCATCAGCGAGGAGAGCGAAGAGGACTTGCTGCGCCTGGCCGGCGTCAGCGAGGCCGCGCAAACCGATACCGTGCTGCGCTCCGTGCGCGCGCGCGCGCCGTGGTTGCTGGTGAACCTCGGCACGGCGGTCGTCGCCTCGCGCGTCATCCAGGCCTTCGAAGGCTCGATCGATCAGCTGGTGGCGCTTGCCGTGTTGATGCCGATCGTTGCTTCGATGGGCGGCAACGCCGGAACGCAGGCGCTGGCGGTGGCCGTGCGCGCCATCGCCGCGCGCGAGCTCACGGATTCCAACGCCGGCCGGTATGTCATGCGCGAAATCATGACCGCGGTCTCCAACGGCCTCATCTTCGCGGCCGTTCTGGCCGCCGTGGTGTTGCTCTGGTTTCAGAACACGCTGCTTGCGGTGGCGATCGCGCTCGCCGTTATTATTAATTTCGCCTGCGCCGGTTTGGCCGGGATTCTGGTGCCTCTGGCCCTCCGCCGCGCGGGCGCCGATCCCGCTGTCTCGTCCTCGGTGTTCGTCACCTTCGTCACCGACGTCATCGGCTTCCTCGCCTTCCTCGGGCTCGCCACCGTGATCCTGCTGAGCTGAAAAAAGAAGCCTCCGCGCGAGCGGAGGCCGCAAGGCTATGGAGCTGGTTCTTAGAGCTCAATTGTTCTCATGATCGAGATTGTTCTCGTGATCGAGATTGTCCTCGTGCTCTTCGGCGCCGGCCGCGTCGAGCGCGGCGGCGGCGCGGGCGAGCGCCGCGGCGCGCGCACGGCTTCCTTCTACCCGCGCTTCCTCCATCGCGCGCGCGATCTCGGCCTCCGCCTCGCGCAGCGCTGCGCGCACGTTCGGCATGTCGCGCATGGCGATGCGGGCGGCGGCGAGTTCGACTTGCGCCTCGCGCATCGCTTCACGGGCGTCGGCTAGCGCCTCCATGCGGATCTGGCGCTCTTCCTCGCGCGACAGGCGCGCCTCTTCCAGCGCTTGGCGGACTTCCTCCATCCGCTCTTCCCTCAGCTCCTGACGGCTTTCCCGCATCGCTTCGCGGATCGTCTCGCGCGCACGCGCTACTTCTTCGTGCGCGGCGCGCACTTCTTCTCGCGCGTCCTCGAGCGTTTGGCGCAATTCTTCGCGCTCCTCAGGCGTCAGGTCCTGCAGGCGCATGACCTCGCCGTTCATGACGATCGCGCCCTCGCCCTCGAGGTCGATGTCGAGCTCGTGGAAATCGCCGCCCATCAGCTCCTCGTCGGCGGCGACGATCGGGTGCACGAAGTCGGCCGCGTCCGGAACGCTTGCGCGCGCCTGGTAGGTCGCGACCACGCGCGGCGGCTGCGCGGCCCAGGCAACTGCTGCGACGGCGCCGGTGACGGCAAGAATGGCGGCGCCGCCCACGAACATCTGCACGCGCGAGGGCAAGTTGCGTTTCAGCATGGCGATGCGCTCCTTGAATGAGGCCGCGTCGGACGCCGGCCAGGCGCAGCCGATCGGCACGGCCGCGGAAAGATGCGTCTTCAGCATCGCTTCGGCATAGCGGCGACGCGCTCCTTCGCCGCCCGCCAGCACCGCGGCGTCGCACGCCAGCTCCTGGTCGATGCGCAGCATGCGCGCGCCGAGGTGCACGAAGGGATTGAACCAGTTGAGGCACTGCAGCGCGAGCACGACCGCGTTGATCCACGGATCGCCATGCGCCAGGTGCGCGCGCTCGTGCGCCAGCACGAGCCGGCGCTCTTCGGCGTCGAAGCGCGTTTCGAAATCCGCGGGCGTCACGATCACGGGCCGCAGCACGCCGACGACGGCCGGCCCATGCGCGGACGATTGCGCAGCGCAGACGTGTTTGCCGAGATCCTCCCGGGCGCCCAGCCGGCCGAGCGATTGCGTGAACCGCGCCTGGCGAATGGCGAGGACGAAGAGGCTGACCAGCGCGCCGAACGCCCAACCCCACGTCCAGAGCGGGCTCATCTTCAACGCAGGCGAGGCGGTCTGCGTTGCGGCGAGGGGCGCTTCGAGCACGATGGTTTCGACGCGCCCCGGCGCGAAGCACATCAACGCCGCCGCCAGCGGGATGAGCCACAGCGCATAGGCGACGCGCGCGCCGAACCAGCGCCGCACCGGCAAGCGGACGGCCAGCACCAACAGGATCGCCGCCGCCAGCACGAGGTTCAGGCGCAGCAGCAGGTCGATGATCTCACTCCCCATCGTCGAGTTCCTGAATGAGCCGCTTCAGCTCCGCGACATCCTCGGGCGTCAGCTGCTTGGTTTCCGCGAAATGCGAGACGAGCGGGGCGAGGCGGCCGTCGAACAGGCGGTCGATCAGCCCGCGGCTCTCGGTCTGCACGTAATCGCTGCGTTCGATCGCCGGCGCATAGAGATAGCGTCGCCCTTCAGGCGTCGCGCTGATCGCCCGCTTGGTTAAGAGCCGGTTGAGCAGCGTCTTGACCGTTTTGTGCGACCAGTTCTGCTCCGGGCCGACGGCGGCGACGATGTCCTCGGCGCTGAGCGGACTTTGCCGCCAGAGCGCCTCCATGATGAGGCTTTCCGCAGCGCTGATGCGCATGATTACACCTGTAATCCATAGACGATTACGCCTGTAATCCAGAAAGTCAAGGAAGATTCGGTGATCGGGGTTCGGGGATCGAGGTTCGGCCCATCCCGATCCCCGACAACCGATCCCCGATCCCCGACAGCGAGAGCGAATGGCGCCGCGCTTGCCTTTGAAGCGAAGCAACCGCTCGCCGGCTTCGAATTGGGACGGCGGGCAGCTCGCTTCGAAGGGCTCGCCGTTTGACTCACGCCATTTCCGCCGCCGGCCTTGCGCTGATCCAGCAGTACGAGGGCTTCTGCGCCGAGCCGATCCGCTTGCCTGACGGCAATTGGGTCGTCGGTCACGGCCACGTGCGCGTCGGCGAACCGGGCGAGCCGCTGAGCGAAGCGGACGCCGCGCAGGCGCTGGCGCTCGATCTTGCGCCCTACGAGGCGCTAGTGAACGCGCGCGTGACGCAGCCGCTCAATCAGGCGCAGTTCGACGCGCTGGTCTCTTTTGCATTTTCAATCGGCGCTGAGGCGTTCGAACGAAGCCAAGTGCTGCGCCGCGTCAACGCCGGCGACTTTCTCGCCGCCGCCTGCGCGATTGAGGCTTGGCGCGCGGCCGACATCGGCGGCGAGACCGTCGCCGTGGACTGCCTGGTGCATCGCCGCGCCGCCGAGAAGGCGCTGTTCCTGCGCGACATGGCGCACCGCACTGCGCCTTCCGTCTTCCTCCGCGCAAAACTAGACCATGCGGCCTCGGTGCTTGGCGCGCCCGCCAAGTATGCGCCGGCGCCGGAGGTGAAGCATGCGCCGGCGCCGCAGCCGCAGCCCAACTACGCCCAGCGCCTCACCGAAATCCTGCGATCCGAGCCGGCCACCGAAGCGCTCCTGCTGACGCAGGTCGTCCCTGCCGAAATCGAGCCGGAGGAGGACATCGAGATCGTCACCGCGCACGCCAAGCCGGTGGCGCGGCGGGTTGGCCGCGTTCGCCAAGCCGCGCGCCGCGCCTTCGAAAGCTCCTTCCTCAAACACTATTTCAATCGCGCGTCCCCGAACGAGAGCTCGGATCCGCTCGAACTTCCGGTCGACCGGCGCCTGCGCACGATGCGTGCGGAAGGCAGTCAAACGCGTATCCAGCTGACGGACTGGTCGCCCTCGTTCGAGCACGTCGGTCTTGGCGCTCTGCTCCTGTTCGGCGTCAGTTTGATCGCGGTCGGCGGCTCGCTTCTGTTCGACGGCGCGGGCGATCTTGTCGCCATCGCCGCGGCCGTTGCGCTGGTGACGCCCGGTCTCGCCGCCACGCTGATCGGCGCCTACGGATTTTGGCGCGGCTGGCCTAACACCGCCGCACCCTGATTACGTCTTTACGCTGGTGACCCTCGAGGGGCGGGAGCGATCCCGCCCCTCATTTCTATGGGCGGAACGGGAGCGAGGCCGGCGCATTCTCCGAACCAAACGCGAGGAGGTCCGCCATGCCGGCGAAATCGAAAGCACAACAAAAGGCCGCAGGCGCGGCGCTCTCGGCCAAGCGCGGCAAGGCAAAGCCGTCCGAACTCATTGGCGCATCACGGCAGATGTACGAGTCGATGAGCGAGGAACAGCTCGACGACATGGCGTCGACGCCGCGCAAGAACAAACCCGAGTACTCGCCGCGCAGCCCGGCAAAGAAGCGCCCCGCGAAGAAGCAGGCGAGCAAGGCCGCGACCAAGGCGCGCAAGCGGCCGTCTACGACGAAGGGCAAGACGGCGAACGCCCAGCGCAAGGTGAAGCGAGCCACACGCCCGAAGCGCGCGCCGAAGAAGGCGGCTCGGCGCCGCGCCTAGTTCGGATCTCGGGTATCGGGGTTAGGGCGAGCGCTCGATAAATACCCGACAACCGATAACCGAACCCCGACGCAGAATAATCGAAGGGCCGCACCGTCGCCGGCGCGGCCCTTCCATTGTCAGTCCCCACTGGGCCGACGGTTAAGCGACAGCTCCCAGCGCGCTAACGCTCCAGGTGATCCGCGCCTTCCGAAAAGCCCCTGACGGGTGACAATGAGACATGGATCACCTCCTTTCTTAAGAAACAAGTCCGGCGCCCGCCGCCGGCGAGCACGAACATAAGGTGCGCTTGACGCCGTGAAAAGCGGCTTGGCTAATGCGCACTGCAGAAGGCGCGGCGCGTCGGCGGGAGGAGGCGAAATTGCGGCAGATCATGTTTGCAACGGCGTTCGCATGGCTGTGCACGCCGCTTCCCGCATCGGCGCAGGCTGACGCAGCAGCGCCCGCCCTCGACGCCTGCGTCGCTGCGGCCGGCGCTTCGCGCGTCGCGCTGGAGGGTTGCAAGGGCGCTGTCGCTGAGCCGTGCATCGAAACGGAAGGCGGGGAAACCACGGCCGGCATGTATCGTTGCTACGACGCCGAAATGCGCGCGTGGACCAGCGTGCTCGACGCCGCCGTCGCGCGCGCGCAAGCGGACGACACGCGCGCGCCGCTGCTGCTGCAAGCGCAGGAGACGTGGCGCGCGTGGCGGCAGGCGGAGTGCCGCTACCAAGCCTCGCTCTACGCCGGCGGTTCGCTCGAACGCGTCCTCGCCATGAGCTGCCTCGCCGATCTCACCGCCGACCGCGCCATCGCCCTGATCTATGCGGAGCGGACTGAAGAGCTGTAGATTTGCGCGCAGATATGTGAGGCCGCGCTCTCTCGCCAAGCGCTCCGCTGCCTCGAAGACTGCGTCAGGAATCGAAACGACTGTCTTCATCCCGTGAGTACAACACTGGTCACGGAGCGAGCTGTACGCCCAAGCGGTCGCCGAATACATGGATGGCACGCGTTTTGACATCGAGTTCGTCACTGGCGGCGGCACAGCGAACGGCTTCGGTTTGCACGCGATACCCGTGGCAACGTTTATAGGGTGCTATTCTAGGCCGTTTGTCACTCCCGCTCCGGCGTGAGCGAACCCAGCAGCGTGGCGCGGTCGCCGGCGAGGGCGACGCAGGCGTTGCTTTCGCCGCCGTCGGGAAAGCAGAAGAGCGGGCCTTGCGCGCCGCGCGCTTGCTCGTACTGCGTGCGCGTCGCTTCCGGCTGGAAGTGCGGCGGCCGCGCGGCGCGCGCCGGCCACGGCGGCAACGTATCGGCCGTCGGCGGCTCGGCGGTGTTCTGCGTCCAGGCTTCGAGTTCGGCGCGCAGATCGGTCTGGCCGCTGTTTGGGTTGAACGCGAGCGGCACGTCCGCGGTGCGATAGGCGTGCTCGAACAGCACCGTGCCGTCGCGCGCGGTGATGCGCATGGTGGCGGTCGCTTCGGCGCACGTCGGTCCCTCTGCTTCCGCTTCGATCACGTAATACTGGCTGCCGACTGCCGACCAATCGCGCGAGAATTCCGCGAAGCAGCCGGCGCGCGCGGCCGCCGGCGGCAGCTCGGCCGTTGCGCCGCTCTTCTCTTGCTGCGGCGGCGAACACGCCGTGAGCGCAAGCACAGCAAGAGTGATCGTCGCACGCTTCATTCACCGGCCTCCTCGACATCTCGTTCGAAATAGAGTCCCGCGCCGCCCGCCGCGGGCTCCCAGAATACGCACAGCTCGCGCGCTGTCCCTGTGGAATGGCACAGCATCGGCAGATCGCGCGCGCGGATATCCTGGTAGGTGAGCCGGTCGAGCGTGGTCTGTCCCGGCGTCAACGCAGTCCATGCCGGCGCCGATTGCGTCGTCGCGACGTTCGGCCGCGCCCAGCGTGTGAGGAAGTCGCGCATCGCTTCTTCGTCGGCGTCGACGAACGCATCGCCGAAGACGCGCGGCAACGGCGCCGCCCAGGCCCAGACCGGATGTCCCTCCGCGTCGTGGATCGCATAAAGCCCAACCGCCTTGTCGCACGATGGCCCGAGCGCGCGCGCGGTGATGGTTTCGCGCGAGTCCGCCGACGCCAGCGCAAGCTCCTGCGTCACCGTCACGTCGCAACGCGCCGCCTCGCGCGGCGCGCACGCCGCGAGCGCTGCCAATAGCGCGAGCGGAATGATCCTCACCGCGGCCCGTATGCCACGATCATGGCGGGCGCCTGCGACGCCGGTTCGACAATCAAGCACTGCGTCCTCTCCACAGCCGCGGCGTAGCATATCGTCGGCAGATTGCGCGCCCGCAGCGCCTCGTAGGTCTCGCGCTCGAACGGCGTCTCGTACGCGAAGGTTGTGGCGCTCTCACTGAGCGTTGCGGCATCTTCGCGCCACTGCGGCAGCGCGCTCGAGCGCATTTCCGTCACCTCCGCCCAGCCGGCGAGAAATCGGTCCATCTCGGCTTCTGTCACCGCCGGTGCGCCTTCCGGCGGCGCGCCGCCGACCGCGAGATCATAATAGGTGGACGCGAACGCCCACAGCGCATCGCCCTGCGCATTGCGCGCGACGAATGTTACGACCGCTTGCAGGCAGCTGGGTCCGTCCGAGCGCGTGGTGATCACATCCGGCGCTTCGGCGTTGGTCCACGACACCTCATGCGTCGCCGTGCGCGCGCAGCCTTCGCGCGCCGTTTCGTGCTGCTGTCCGCAAGCCGAGAGCGCCATCGCGGCGAGGAGGATGAGTGCGATGCGCATGCCGTCCCCAGAATCGGGGCGGACCATAGCGGCGCATGCTCTGCGCGTCAGCCTATTCCGCCACCGCCAGCGCCGCGCCGCTGGCCAGATCGCCGATCTCGTCACTAGGCGGGGCAGTGAAGAGGCCATGCGGGCGCTGCAGCGCCGCCACCGCCGCCTCGTAGCCGGCGGTCACGGCGGCGTCGAAGCGTTTCCAGTCGCGCATGTCCATATCCGCCATCTCCGGCGCGATCAGCAGATCGGCGCCCGAGCGGCCTTCCCAGGGATCTACCGCCAGCGTCGCCGCGCGCATCAACAGCGAGGCGATCGGCGGCGCCGTCTGCAGCCCGTGCGCGGCGACCCAACCCAAGAATCCAGGCGGATCGCGGAAGTCTTCCGGATCGATGGTATCGCGCCGCGCCACGTCGACGCCGATGATCGGGCCGCGGTGCATGTCCCTCAAAACGTCAACCGGGAAGTTCTTCAGCACCGCGCCATCCACCAACAGCGCATGCGGGCCGTCGAACACCGGCGGCAGGATGCCGGGCAGGGAAATCGACGCGCGCAGCGCCTGGCGCAACAGGCCCGCACGATGCACGCGGATGTCGCCGGCGACGAGATTGGTCGAGACCGCGAAGAAGGGGACGGTGAGATCCTCGATCAGCGTGTCGCCGAAGTGCTCGTGCAGCCGCTCCTCCACGCGCTGGCCGCGGATGAGCGCAACCACAGGCAACACGTAGTCGCCCAGCGGATTGCTCTCCACAAACGCCTTGCGGATGCGCTCCTCGATCTCGTTGTCGTCCCAGCCCATGGCTGCGCACGCGGCGATCACGGCGCCGATCGAGGTGCCGCCAATCACGTCGAACGGCAGTCCCGCTTCGCGCAGTGCGCGAATGACGCCGATGTGGGCGTAGCCGCGCGCGCCGCCGCCCGAGAGCACCAGGCCGATCGCCTTGCGCGCGATCACGCGCGCCAAGCGCGCGGCGTCCGCATCGTCGAGCCCGCGCCAGTGAAACAGCCGCGCCGCCTCGCAGGCGAGGCGCCATTCGTCGGTCGTCGCGGCTTGGCGATCCATGCCGTGATGCAACAGCACGACGTCGACCAGGCGAAACTGCCGCGCCGGCGACGGCTCCTCCGGCGGTAGCAGCGGCACGGAGGGCCGCGCGTCCGCGCGCGCGAAGTACCAGATGCGATCCGCCTGACGGATGCAGGTGCGGAACCAGCGCGTGTCCGCGATCGGCGAGATCAGAAACACCGCGTCGTTCTTGCGCTCGAGCGCGTCGAACCAGGCGCTGGTCATGCCTTCGCCGCTCAGCGCGCTCTCATCGTCCTCAGTGATGATCGCCGCGCGCGCGCCCAAACGCTTTAGAGCAGCCTGCAGCGTACGCGCGCGCAGTTTGAGGTCGATGCTCGGCGAGGTGGCGATGAAGGCGTAGACCTTCGGCTCGGCGCGCGGGCTCGAGGTCGTCGGCATACGCGCCCGCGCCAGCATCAGCCGCGCCAAGTGCTGCATCAGCTTGGGGTGCGCCTCGGCCAGCCGATCGAACGCCTCGGGGGGCAGCTTCAGCAGTTCGCTGTCGCGCATGGCGAACACGCTCGCCGAATGCGGCTCGCGCGCCACCATCGCCATTTCGCCCACCGGCTCGCCCGGGCGGATGTAGCCGAGCACTTGGTAGCCGCGGTCCACCGGCCGGAATGCCGCCAGCGAGCCCGAAACCAGAAACCACACCCCCTCCGGCGGCTCGCCCGCATTCATCAGCGGCCAGCCCGCCGGCAGCGAGAACCACTCCGTCTCGGCGTCCACAGCCGCCAGCACCTCAGGGCTTGCGTCCTTCAGGAAGGCGATGTCGGCAAGGCTCGGCTTCATGTCTTATCCACCGTAGAGGATAGGCGCGGTGTGTTAAGGCGCAATGAGAGGCCCGGCGCGGCGGTTTTCCGCCCTCCCCGGCGTGTTATGGAAGCGGCATGACCGTTTATGTCGCGCACGCGCCCGCCGACCGCGAGGCGGCCGAAGCCCTGGAAAAATTCCTCGAGCGCCGCGGCCAATTCGTGGAGTTGGACGACGGCTCAACGGCGCTGCCCCCGGTACAGCACAGCGACGTCGTGGTGCTGCTCTTGTCCAAGGATTTCGTGTTCGCGCCGGCGCGGCTCAGGCTCGAACAGCGCGCGCTGGACGCCTGGGCCGATCAGCGCCTGCTCGTCGTCAAGCTCGACCACGGCATCGCGCCAGTCGGCCTGCGCGATCTTCCGGCGATCGACGCCAGCGCTGCAGCGCAGCGCGAGTTCAAATGGCACGAGGTCGCCACCAAGGTGCGCGAACGGCTGGCGATGCCGCCCGCTTTGCCCGAGGAGGCGGAGCGGGCGCCGCCGCCTCCCGCGGCGCGAAAGGGATCGTCACCGCTGGCGAGCGTGTTCCTCCTGCTGCTTGCGATTCCCGGCATCGGCGCGGCGGCCGCGGCGATCTCGATTTGGCTGGTGAACCGCATCGGGCCCACGCCGGGCGATTGGTCCGACTTGCGCCGCGGCATCGATGAGTTCGGCAACCGCTACGGGGCGCCCTCGGGCCTCACCGAATGGATATTCCTCGCCGCCACGCTCGTAACGCTGGCGGTGTTGATGTTTTTCGTCGCGCGCCTGGTCGGCCCGCGCGTGAAGGCGAAGAAGGCAAAGCCGGCGCCGGCGCTGACGCCCTCGCCGGGCGATCCTGTTTTCGTCTCGTACGCACGCGCCAACGCCAAAGAGGTGTTGCCGGTGATCGAGGCTGCGAAAGCGCAGGGGCGCAGCTTCTGGATCGATCAGAAGGGGATAGGCGCGGGCCAAAGCTGGGCCGGCGAAATCGTCCGCGCGATCCGCGCCGCCGGAGGCGTGGTCGTGATGTGCTCGAAAGCCGCGTTCGAGAGCGATCACGTCAAGCGCGAGATTTATCTCGCCGACAGGTACCAGAAGAAGTTGACGCCGGTATTCCTCGAGCAAGCCGAGCCGCCCGAAGACTTCGAATACTTCTTCGCCGGCGTGCAGCAGCTGAGGCTGTTCGAGACGCCGGAAGCCGAACGTCCCGAAGCGCTGATGCGCGCCCTAGGAGCCGCCACATGAGTCTCGCCCCCGACCCGGTCCTGCTCGATGTCTCCAGCGAGGGCGTCGCCGTCGTCACGCTGAACCGGCCCGAAAAGCGTAACGCCTTCGACGAGCTGGTGATCGCCAATCTGGCCGAACATTTCGAAACGCTCAAAGGCGCCGACCACGTGCGCGTGGTGTTCGTCCGCGGCGCGGGGCCGACCTTCTGCGCCGGCGCCGACGTCGACTGGATGCGCCGCGGCGGCGAGCGCACCCTGGAGGACAATGAGACCGACGCCCTCGCGCTCGCCCGCATGCTGCGCCAGCTCTACGAGCTGCCGCAGCTTACCGTTGCGCTGGCGCAAGGCGCGGCCATGGGCGGCGGGGCGGGCTTGCTCGCGGCCTGCGATGTCGCGGTCGCGATCGAGGGAACTAAGATTCGCTTCTCGGAGGTGCGCCTTGGTCTCACGCCCGCAACGATCGCCCCGTACGTGGTGGAGGCCATCGGCCCCCGCATGGCCCGCGCGCTGTTCGCCAGCGGTGAGGAATTCGACGCACGCTATGCGGAAAAAATCGGATTGGTGCAGTACGTGGTTGACGATGAACCCGGATTGCAGGCGATCATGGAGCATCTGAGCGACTTGGCGCTAGCTGCCGCGCCAGGCGCCGTGGCGGACGCTAAAGCACTTGTGCGGTTCGTCGCGGGGCACAAGATCGACGACGGCCTTTCGCGCGAGACGGCGCGCCGCATCGCCCATCGGCGCGCTTCTGCGGAGGGCAAGGAAGGGCTCGCCGCGTTTCTGGAGAAGCGCAAGCCGGAGTGGAATGCTTGAAGTTGAAGCGGGGCCTCAGCCGGTTTTGGACCTTCGCGTTCCGGGCGGGGCTCGTGCGTGCGCACATGCCGTTCTGGCGCGTGGTGGTGGAATCCAAACTCGATCGCCGCGCCCGCGCTTGGTCGCGCCGGTATGACGGCGCGGTGACCGCCGTGTTCGTCTGGGCGCGCACCATAGAGGAGGCGGAGGGGCTCGCCGTGCTTGCGCTTGAGGAAGAGGGCCTAGAGCCCATCACGGCCGACGCCATCAAGTGCCCGCCCGCCGCCGCGCCCAAGCGCACGCCGCAAGCGGTAGCTCGCTCCGACCTAGGCTTCATCACCAATGTGGACGACGAAGCGACGGCCGAGGGCTCGTCCCGCCGCGGCGCGCAGGCTTGATCGGCGCGCATAGGCGCCCGAAAGTTCCCCCATGAGCGGAGAAGCGGAAGCAGCTGGCGCGCTCGCCACGGCGGGCTTGGTCGCGGGGGCGATCGAGAAAGGCGATCCGGGCGCAGCCGGCGAGGGGCCGTGCCTGAATTGCGGCGCGGCTCTTGCGGGCCGTTATTGCAGCAATTGCGCCCAGTCGGCCCGGCCGCACCGCACGCTGGCCGGCATGGCCGGCGAGTTCCTGTTCAATCTCTGGAATTTCGACACCAAGGCGTGGCGCACGCTGCCGCTGCTGCTGTTTCGCCCGGGCACGCTCACGCGCGACTACGTCTACGGCAAGCGCGCGCGATACATCTCCCCGCTCGCCGCCTTCTTGGTCTCGATCTTTCTCATGTTCTTTGCGTTCTCGACCGTTGAGACGCCGGCCAACACGCGCGACCCCAGCGCCATCCAGGTGACGGCGGAAGATCTAGCCGAGGCGCGCCAAGCACTCGCTCAGGCCCAAGCGGAGTTGGAGCGCGCACGCGTCAATCCCGATCCGGACGAACCCGCTGGCCTCGAAGAGAGGCTTGCCGGGGGCGCAGTGCGCATCGCCCAGGGCGAAGTCCAACGTCTCGAACGCCAACTCGCACGGCAGCAGGAGCGTGAGGCCGCTGCTCAGAACGCCGCCGATGCAGCTGTCAGCACGCCCGCGGATGCTGCGGCGCCCGAAGCCGCGCAAGGGGGTCCGAATATCGGCGTCTCCGTGAACGGACAGCCCGTACCGGAAGACTCGACCTGGCAAGAAGAACTGGCCGCGGCTGTCGATCGCGGCGACGTGACAATGAATCTCGGCCACCCGGCGCTCGATGCGCGCGCGCTGCAGACGCTGCGCAATCCCGACCTTGCACTCTATCAGATCAAGGAAGCGGCCTCGACCTATTCCTTCCTGCTCGCGCCGCTCTCACTTCCGTTCATCGCGCTCCTGTTCCTGTGGAAGCGCGGGGTCACGCTCTACGATCACATGGTCTATGCGCTCTATGCGTTGGCTTTCGCCGCTTTGCTCTTCTCCTGCGTTGTGCTCCTGGGCAAGATTCCGTTTATCGGCTGGACTGCCAGCTGGCTCCTCTTGGCCTTGCCCGTGCACATGTACTTCCACATCGGCGGCGCCTACGCACTCGGCTGGTTCTCGGCGCTGTGGCGGACTTTTCTCATGCTCAACTTCGCCATCGTCGTCGCCTCCATCTTCTTCACGCTCGTGATCATTCTCGGCCTCACGGGATGACTTTCGAAGCGTACTTGCAGCAATGGATCGAGGAGGCGCCGGTGCTCGCTGGCTCCATCGTCGCGGTGCTGTTCATGGCGGGCGTCGCCGCCTTGCTCGGCTTTCGCCGCACCGCGCGCCTTGACGAAGCCGAATTGCAGCGCCTTGCAGCTGCGGAGTCCGCGACCTTGGAGCGCTACCTCATCGCGCCCGGCGCCAAGTCTGCGCTGGCTCGTCTCGAGGGCGGCAAGCTGATGGTCGCGCGCGTGATGGGCGCCGACATCAGCGCCCGCGTCCTGCCCGTGAGCGCTGCGCGCTTCCGCTTTCGCAACGGCAGGTTCAGCGTTGCGTTTGCCGACACCGGCTTTCCCCCGCTAGATTTGGAGATCGACCAAACGCCGCCCTGGCTGGCCCAGCTCGCGGAGGCCTCGTGACCGCGCCCGAACCGCCATTCGAGATTCCGCCGATCATCACGTATGCGGTGCCCGGATTCGTGGCCCTCATCCTGATCGAGATGATCTATGTGCGGCTCACCGGCCGCGGCCGCTACGAAGCGCGCGACGCGCTCACCAGCCTGATGATGGGTTTCGGCAACCGCGTGTTCGGCATCGCTTTCGGCGGCCTCGCCGTGGCGGCGTATTTCTGGGTGTATCAGTTTCGCCTGTTCGATCTCGGCTGGACCTGGCCGGTGATGGTGGCGTGCTTCTTCGCCGAAGACCTCGCCTATTATTGGTTTCACCGCATCGCGCACGAGCGCCGCTGGTTCTGGGCCAGCCACGTCATTCATCATTCTTCGCAGCACTACAATCTCACGACGGCCCTGCGCCAGACCTGGACCGGCGTCCTGAGCCTCTCCTTTATCTTCTGGCTGCCGCTGGTGTGGATCGGTTTTCCGCCGCTCATGGTGCTGATGTTCTCGGCCATCAGCCTCGTCTACCAGTTTTGGATCCACACCGAGACAATTCACCGGATGGGCCCGCTCGAATGGGTGCTGAACACGCCCTCGCACCATCGCGTGCACCACGCCGTGAACGCGAAGTACCTCGACGCGAATTACGCCGGCGTGCTCATCATCTGGGATCGCCTGTTCGGCACCTTCGTCCCCGAAGACGACAAGGAGAAGCCGCGCTACGGCATCATCACCCAGCTCGGCACGTTCAATCCGCTGCGCGTGGCCTTCCACGAATGGCTCGGCATCTGGCGCGATCTCCGCAGCGCAAAGAGCCTGCGCGAAGCGCTCGGCTACACCTTCGGCCCGCCCGGCTGGAGCCCGGACGGCTCGCGCAAGACCTCGCGCTCAATCAAACAGGCCTGGGCCGCGCAATACGGAGCGCCGTCGTCCTCGCCGGCACAGGCGTCGTGATGTCAACGACGTTTTCGCATCGCCAACAACATGGACCGCCTGCGAATTTGCGCGACGGCTGGGAAGTTGGAGCGCGCGACTCCGTCGCGCATGCGCCGCGGAGCGGCGCGCTCCAGCCTTCGAACGCTGCGCCACGCGCTGCCGGCGAGGGCGCCGGCGGTCCATAGATGTACGTCCCATCCCATTTCGCCGCCGAAGATGCGAATGCCCTCATTGCGCGGCTCGCGCGCCGCTGGGCCGGCATTCTCGTGAGCGTCGATGCGGACGGCGCGCCCATCGCCACGCACCTGCCCATCCTATGGGACGCTTCGAGCCGCATCGCTACCGGCCACATCGCCCGCGCTAATCCGCACTGGAAATTGGGCGCTGGCCGCGCGCTGCTCGTGCTCGCCGGCCCGGAAGCGTACGTGTCGCCAAGCTGGTATCCGTCCAAAGCCGAACACGGCAAGACCGTGCCCACTTGGAACTACGAAGCCGCGCACTTAAGCGGCCGCATCGAATGGTTCGACGATCCCGCGCGTCTCGAAGCCGTCGTGCGCGATCTCTCCACGTTCCACGAACAAGGCCGCGCCGAACCGTGGCAGCTCTCCGACGCCCCGCGCCCCTACATCGACGCGCTCCTGCGCGGCATCGTCGGCGTTGCGCTGCACGTCGAGCGCATCGACGCCAAACGCAAGCTCTCGCAGAACAAGAGCGAAGCCGATTTCCACGGCGTCGCCGCCGGCCTCGCCGCCAGCGAAGACGCCATGGCCCAGGAAGTCGCCGCCCTCATGCGCGCCACGCGCGCGATGGGCGACGACCCGGAGGGGAATTAGCCAGTGTGGACTTGGCTTCGGGTCCAACTTGATACGCATATGACGTTGCTGCGCTGGCTATCCTCGCTGGCCATCATTGGCGCTGTGCTCGGATTAGTTTGGCCGGTGCTTCTTATCGCAATTGTGCTCTTCAGCGACCAAGCTATCGCTTGGCTTCTGCGCAGCGAAACGCTGATAATTCTCGTAATGATCGTGTTGGTGCTGTCGATCCCGCGCGTTCTGCTTGCCCTATCCAGATGCGCGCGATGCTCAAGGCCGCTGTTCAGAGACCGCATCGCCTTTCGGGGGACGCTTCGCAGCGTCGAAGGACGCGATCACGACTATAGAGCGAAGACGTTCCTGAACTCGTTTCCGGCTGGAGCTATGCTGGAAATGGCGAGGACGGGCGGCACAAGATGCATGTGGTGCGGCCATCGGCTCGGTGATGCGCCGGAATACGTCGTGGTAGACGCCGACTCATGACCGTCCACATCGTCAAACTCTGCGTCGGCGCCGACAGCGTCGAGGATCTCGCCGAATGGCAGATCGGGCAGCTCAAGCGCGCCAAGAAGGAGAAGCGGAAGATCGTCGCACCGGTGTGCGGCACGCGCATGTGGCCCAAGCGCGTGGAAGACGTGCTCGCCGGCGGCTCGCTCTATTGGGTGATCAAGGGCGTCGTCAGCGTGCGCCAACGCATCGTCGCCATCGACGATGTCACCGACGACCACGGCCAACGCTGCGGCCTCTATCTCGATGCGCACCTCCAGCGCACCGTCCCCCAACCGCGCCGCGCCTTTCAAGGCTGGCGCTATCTCGACCCAAAGGACGCCCCCGCCGATCTCACCGCGGCGCAAGGCGGCGCGGACTTGCCGGAGCATTTGCGGCGGCAGCTGGTGGAGCTGGGGGCGTGGTGATCAACCCTCAAGGGGAGAAGTGACGCTAATCCCGAAGCGCTCTGCTCACCGCCTCACAAAACGCCGGCATATCCGCCTCGTCGTGATAGAGCCCGAGCCCGATGCGTAGGACATCGTCGCGCGCGTCGGTGATGATGTTCGCCGCCATTAATCTCGACTTCCACTGCACCGCGTCGGGATGGCGCAGCGCGATGAAGCGCGCATTCGGCGGCTCGGTGTTGGGCCGCAACAGCTCGGCGTCGCGCAGGCGCCCCGCTTCGCCAGATGCGATGGCGTCCTCCAGCATCGCCCGCAGCGTCGTCACGCGCTCGGTGATAGCGCCCGTGTCCAGCCCTTCCTTCGTCAGCATCGCGCACACCGCGTTGAAGCGATAAAGCGGCGTCGGATCGTACGTCGCCCCCAGAAAGCGGCCGCCATCAGCGGAATAGGCGACGCCCTGCTGCTTGCCTTCCATGGCCACGAAATCGGCGAACCAGCCCGTGTACTCCGGCCGCGGCGCAAAGCCGGGCGGCGCATGGATGTAGCCTGCGCCTTCGCCCGTCATCGCGTACTTGTAGCCCCCGCCGACGAGGAACACGCGATCGGCCACGCGCGCAAAATCGCACGGGATGGCCATGAACGAATGGTAGAGATCGAGTACGACCCACGTCCCGTCCGGCGAAGCAAGGCGTGCCAGCTCCTCCACGCCATCGAAGCGCAAGCCGCTGCGAAACATGACGTGCGAGACGAATGCGATGTCCGGCTTTTGTTTGTGCGCCTCGGTCAAAAAGCGCTCCGTGAAGCTCTCGAACGGCTCGCACGACACGATGCGCAGTTTCACGCGGCCGGCTTCTGCCCAGCGCGCGCTTTGCCGGCGGAAGGAATGAAATTCGCCGTCGCTGGTCAGCACGTCGAGCGGGCGGTCGCTAAACTTCGCCGAGAACAGGCGCATCAGCAGCTCATGCGTGTTCGGCGCAAAACCGATTGTCTTCGGATCGGGTAGCCCCAATTCATGCGCGATGTTCGCCTGCGCGCGCGGCATCACTTCGCCGAACACGCGCTCCCATTTCTTATCCGCGAGCGCCGCCGCGTCAGCCCACGCTTCCATGTGCCCGTCGTACGATGCATCCGGCCACAAATGATGCGAGTGGCAGGCAAAATGCAGCCGCCCGGGCGAGGCGGCGAGCGCGCGCGAAAAGAGGTGCTTGTACGATTTCATGAGCGAGTAGCGAATAGCGAGTAGCGAGTAGGGTCAGGCATCGTGCTGCCTTTCCTGAAGCGAACGAATGAGGCCGCGCACCATACGTCCCAGTTCGTCACAGTTTGCGAGCAACATCTCGGTTTCGCTGGACGAAGCGAGATCGAGCCGACCTGCGATGATGAGGTGAGTCTCCAGTTCCTTTACCGAGCCTTGCGTGACGCGCAGGAACTGTATGAACGCCCCCGTCGTCTCGCGACCGTGGCCTTCGGCTATGTTCGCAGCAATTGAAACCGCCGCCCGCCTCATTTGGGAAGTGAGGCCGTACAACTCAGACTTCGGAAAATCTCGGGAGAGCGAATAGACGCCCTCAGCGAGATCAATTGCCGCCTGCCAGACCTTCAGGTCGCGATATGACGTAATTTCCATTGCCAACCCCTACTCGCTATTCGCTACCCGCTACTCGCTATTCGCTACTCGCTATTCGCTATTCGCTATTCGCTATTCGCTATTCGCTATGCGCTACTCACTACTCGCTCGCTACAGCTTCGTCCTCAGCGACCAGATTTCCGGGAACGCGCGCCGCGCCAGCGTTTGCTGCAGATAGCCGACGCCCTCGGTTCCGCCTGTGCCGCGCTTGCGGCCAATGATGCGCTCCACCGTCAGCACATGTTTGTGCCGCCAAGTGAGCAACGCGTCATCGAGGTCGAGCAACTTCTCCGCCAACTGATACAGCGGCCAGTATTTCTCTGTCTCGAGATACACAGTGAGCCAGGCGTTCTCCACCGCCTCGCTCGGCTGATACGCCTCGCGCCGCGGCCGCTCCAGCACCGCGCGCGGAATCTCGAACCCCGCCTTCGCCAGCTGTATCAGCACGTCGTCATATAAGCTCGGCGCATCCAGCGCCTCTTCGAGCATGCGCCGTTCGTCGCTGCTCTCGTCCTGAAACTTGAGGAAGCTCTCGTCCTTGATCCCGAGCCGGTATTCGAGCGCGCGGAATTGCGCCGACTGGAAGCCGGAGCTTGTCCCCAGCAGCTCGCGAAACTTGAGGTAATCCGCTGGCGTCATCGTCGCCAGGATGTCCCAGGTCTGCGTCATCACCGCCTGGATGCGCGAGACGCGCGCCAGATGCTTGTACGCCGGCACCAGCTCGCCCGCGCGCACCTCGCCCTGCGCCGCGCCGATCTCATGGATCGCCTGCTTCATCCACAGTTCCATGGTCTGGTGCAGGATCACGAACAGAAGTTCGTCGTGCTCGCCCGTCTGCGGGCTCTGACAGTTCAGCAGCTCCCTGAGGCGCAAATAGCCGCCGTAGGTGACGCTCGCGCTCATCGTTCTTCCTTCAAAATGTGGCGCTTAGAGCACGGGCGAACGGCCCGGGAAAGCCGTGTTCGGCCTTTGTGCGCGCGAGCTCTCCGTTTTTGGGGTTTGGGGAGGCGCGCCGATTTGCTACTGAACTCTCAGGCAGAAGCCAACGGAGGGTAGGCCGGTGGGACGCATCATCATAATAGTTCTCGTGCTTGTGCTGGCTGGCGCCGGCGCGGGCTACTTCCTTGTGCCGCCGGTGGCGGCGCGCAGCCAGACTGTGGAAATCGAGCGGCCGGCGGCGACCGTGCTGGCGCGCCTCGCCTCGACGCCGGCTGGCACGGTCATCACCGAAGGCGTCACCGTCTCCGGCGAGGCCAGCGCCGAAGGCGACACCGTGTCGGCGCCGGTCACTTACGCCGATGGCGCAGAGGGCCGCATCGTCTACACCGTCACGCCCGCCGGCGAAGGCGCGCGCGTGCAGGTGAAGCTCGAGCAGCGTCTCGGCTCCAGCCCGATGGATCGCCTCGCGATCATCACCGGCGGCGAAGTCGCCCCGCTGATCGCGGCGGCGGCGACCAGCGTGAGCACCGATCTGAGCGCGCTGCCGAACGCCACCTTTGACGGGCTCGTCTATGTGGTGGAACAGGTCGAAGCGCGGCCGTTCTTCTACGTCGAGAACTGCTCGGACACATCGGCCGAATCGATCACCTCGATCATCACGCAAGCGACCGCGGCCATTCCCGCGGTGATGCGCACCAACAACCTGCAGACCGCGGGGCAGCTCATGGCGGTCGAGCCGCGCGTGGTGTCGAACCAATACTGCTATCAGGTCGGCTATCCGTACTCGGGCCGCACGCCGCGCGCATTGCTCATCGGCCGCACCGGTCAGACGCCGGCAGGCCAAGTGCTGCGCGTCAACTACACCGGCAGCGAAGCTGACGTCGTCCCGCAAGTGTACGATCGCTTGGATGCGCTGCTGGGCGCCGCGCATCTCGACAATCCGGCCACACGCGAAGACGACTGGATCACCTACGAGGTCTATCACGACGATCCGACGCAACCGGGCGGCTCGCGCAACCGCGACATCTATTATGTCGTGCCCGCAGGCGTGGACATCTCGCGCGTGACCGCGCTGCACCCGCCGGTGCAAGCGCTGCCGACCGCGACGCCAGCGGAGGCGCCCGCCGCGCCGGCCGGCGAACAGCCCGCGCAGCCGAGCGCGCCAGCGCCGGCCACGCCGTAACGGACAGAAGCAAGGCAACTTTGAAGGGCCGCGGTGCGAACCGCGGCCCTTTTGTTTGCGCCAGGCTTTGAGGGATGAGACTGGACCGCCGGCGCCCTCGCCGGCATGCGTCCGTACGAGCCTCTCAGCGTTTTCGATATTCTACGCGTGATTGCCGGCGAGGCGCCGGCGGTCCGGTCTAGTTCTACGGCCGCATCCCAAAACTACTCGGCCCCGCCTCCAGCGTCCGCTGCGCTAGGTTCGCCCACTCGCACAAGAGCGGCCGCGTGTCGCGCGGATCGATGATCTCCTCGGCGTAGAAACTCTCCGCCGTGCGGAACGGCGAGCGCAGTGCTTCGGCCCAGGCGCGGATTTCTTCCAGCCGCTTTGCCGGTTCGGGATGCGCTTCGAGTTCGCGCTTGAACGCCGCTTCGATGCCGCCTTCCAAAGGCAGCGAACCCCAGTCGCCGCTCGGCCAGCAATAGCGATACTTCACCCGCGTCGGGTTCATCATCGCCGAGCCTGCGAGCCCGAACGCCGCGCGCACCACGATCGAGCACCACGGAACGCGCGCCTGGTACACCGCCGCCATCGCCTGCACCCCGAGCTTCACCGTCGCCGCGCGCTCGTGCTTCACGCCAACCGCAAAGCCCGGGCAGTCCACGAAATGCACGACCGGCAGATGAAACGTTTGCGCCAGATCCACATGCTTGATCAGTTTGCGGCACACATCCGCCGTCCACGCGCCGGCCAAAAACATCGGATCCCCCGCCAGCACCGCGACCGAATAGCCGTCGATGCGCGCAAAACCGGTGATCAGCCCGCGCCCCCACTGGCGGCCGGTCTCGAAAAACGTGCCCGCATCCACGCACGCTTCGACGATGCGCCGCATCTTGTACGGCACGCGCCGATCGCGCGGCACGACATCGATCAGCGCCGGATCGCGCCGATCCACCGGATCGCCGCTGCCCACGCGCGCCGGCAGCTCATGCACGGAGGAGGGCAGGTAGGAGAGAAACCTGCGCGCCGTCGCGAACGCTTCGGCCTCGCTCGCCACGATCTCATCGACGACGCCGTTCTTGCCGTTGATCTCGGCGCCTCCCAGCTCCTCCTTGTCGACGTCTTCGCCGATCGCCTTTGCCAACGGCGGTCCGCCGACGAACACTTGGGCGAGGCCCTGCACCATCACCGAATAATGGCTCGCCGCCACGCGGCCCGCGCCTAGCCCCGCACACGGGCCCAGCGCCAGGGCTACGACAGGAACGGTCGCCATGTTCGCCACCACCCATTCCCAGCCCGGCGTCTGCGGGATGTAGGTGCGCGGATCGCGCTCGAGCATCTTCACCGAGCCGCCGCCGCCTGTGCCGTCGACCATACGGATGAGCGGCATGCGATACTCGTTCGCCATCTGCTCGGCGAATACGAGCTTCTGCCAGATGCCCGCATCGGCCGCGCCGCCGCGCACGGAGAAATCGTCGGCCTGCACGCACACCGGGCGACCTTCGATCAGGCCGCGCCCCACCACGAAAGGCGTGGCGCGGAAGCTCTCGAGCTGATTGTCCGCGCCGTACGCCGCGCGCCCGGCGATCTTCCCCGTCTCGTGAAACGAGCCCGCGTCCAAAAGCGCGTCGACTCGCTCGCGCGCGGTCAGCTTCCCCAGCGCCTTCTGCCGCGCGATGCGCTCGGCCCCGCCCATCTCCTCGGCCAGCGCCTCGCGCCGGCGCAGCTCTTCGATGTCCTTCTTCCAGCTCATCCCAGCCTCCCGCCGCCAGCGTAGGAGGGAAGGGCGAAGACGGGAAGAGCGCGCCTAGCGCGCCTCGGGCGTGGGGATGATGCTGATGTCGCCGGCGGTCTCCAGCACGGCGTATTTGATCTGGTCGAGCCGCTCGAGCCCGTGCAGCATCCGCGCCGACTCCATCACGTCGTTCAGCCCGACGCGTGAGCGGCGGAGCGCCTCTTCGACGGGTTTCCCGTTCACGACCAGCAGCGTCGGCGTGCCGTCGAGCCACTTGTCGACCGTGTGCGACGAGCGTTTCACGTACGACAGAGCGATGTCCAGCGTGAAGAGCGTCAGGATCAGCATCACGGAATTGATGAGCGAGAAATCGTCGCCCAGCAGGGCCTGTTGTGTCGTCTCCGCGACGATCAGGATCAAGACGAGATCGAACGGCGTCATCTGCGCCAGCGTGCGCCGGCCCGAGAGCCGCACGATCAGGAGAACGAAAATGTAGATGGCGGCGCCGCGAAAAACCGATTCCATGCCTGGGCCTCAAGGCAAGATGAGTGACCGTACCGGTGCTTTAGCGTCGCCGATGCGAATAGAGCCGTCGGGGATGAAGGCGGGCTGCATCGCCCGCAGCTGAAAGACGACCGCGCCGCCGCTCTCGACGTCGAACGTATAGCGCATGCCGTTCGGCGTCGCCGCGGCCGACTGAGGCTCAGGTTGGATCGAGACGATCTCGAACGCTTCGACGAAGCGGCGATCGATTTCGATTTCGACGAGCGATCCGGCTGCAGGCCTCAGCTGAATGACCATATCGTCAGCGGTTTGCCAGCGCGAAACCCTGGGATACTCGATGGACCCGTACGGCGTCTCCGCTTTCGCATGCGCAAGCGGCCCGCCCGCGCCGGTCAGGCCGGCGAGCGCGGCGGCGATGAGCAGCGCGAAAGCGATCCAGGCGGCGCGTTCGACAGTCCAGAACAAACGCTGGAACCCGAGATCCTCCTCGAACTCGTCCAGTTCATGTTTGGCCTTTGCGCGGGAGTTCACCTGCTACCTCCGCTGCGATGAACCGGATCTGGGGCGTGACGGTTCCGTTTGGACGAGACGGCGCGCGCTCATGGCGGGAAACAACAACAGCGAGGGCGCCTATCATCGGCTTTTCCGAGCCAAGTGTTTGAAAACAAACGCACGGCGAAAATCGGATCCGACGGAGAGAGACCTGAGTCATAATGCGCCCCATGCAAACACCCCATCGCTTCCTCACCACACAGCACCGCCGCCGAAGGCTCGCCCTCTGGGCGGCGGCGATGCTGTCGTGGGTGGCGGCGGTGCTGTTTGCCGGACGAGACGTAACGGTGCGCCTGCTTCGCCAACGCTACGAGCGCGTCTCGATCGAGCGCCTCACGCGCCTCGTCATCAACCTGCTCATCATCCGCGCCCGCGAACTCGCCCCCGTCCGCAAAGGCAAACTCGGATACTGGCGCCACGGCCGCCATCTCGTCGCGCGCCACTTCATCCGTTCGCTCATCGGCTCGAAGCTGCGCCGCGTGCTGAAGCACAAAGATTTGGCCACACGCGTCGCGAACCTGATCCGCGTGCTGCGCAACCTCGACGCAGCCGCGCGCCAGCTCGCCGCGCGCATGAAGCGCCGCCTGACGCGGCTCTTGGCGATCAAGCCCGCGCGTCTGCCGGCAGACGCGCTGGTCTCGCTCGCCGCGCCGACGCTAGCCTTCGCTGACAGCTCCTAACGCGTTCACCGGCTTTGACGGATCAATTTCGCCGCGACGAAGCCCCTTCGCCGTGGGCGCCGCCGCGCGCCTTCCTGGGACCGCGGGCCTCTGGCCCGCACTTCCGTCAAACTAAAAAAGCTTGCGAGACGCCCGCGGTCCCAGCTCTTCGCCGCAGGCGCCGCCACGCCCTAATCCCCAATCCCCAGTCCCTAAACTGCCATGTTGTCGATCAAGCGCGTCTTTCCCAACCACACAGCCGCCAGAATGCGGGCGGGAGAGTTGAGATCGCTGATCTGCGCCAGAGTCTCCGCGTCGCGGATGGCCACGTAATCGACGCTCGTGAATCCCGCCGCGATCAGGCGCCGGGCTGTCTTCGCTTCCGCTTCCGCAATCGGCTCGCCCGCATGCACGGCCTTGATCGCATCGTGCAGCACGTGATTGAGCCGTCCCGCGATGCGCCGTTCGTCGGCCGAGAGATAAGCGTTGCGCGAGGACATCGCGAGCCCGTCGTGCTCGCGCACGGTGGGGCAGCCGTGGATCGCAACAGGAATGTCGAGATCCTTCGCTAGCCGCTTGATCACCAGCAGCTGCTGATAATCCTTCTCGCCGAAAAAGGCGTGGTCCGGCAGGCACTGCAGCAGGAGCTTGGCGACGACGGTCGCTACGCCGCCGAAAAAGTGCGGGCGGAATTCGCCCTCCAGCATCGTCGCAACCGACGTGACGATGACGTTTGTCGAAAACCCTTCTGGGTACATCGCCGCCCGATCCGGCGCGTACAGCAGATCGCATCCTGCGCCCGCGAGCAGCTCGCTGTCGCCGCCTTCGTCGCGCGGATAGCGCTCGAAGTCCTCGTGCGGCGCGAACTGGCGGGGATTCACGAACAGGCTCGCGACCACCCGATTGCAGCGCGCCTTTGCCGCGCGCACCAGCGAAAGATGCCCTTCGTGCAGCGCGCCCATGGTGGGCACGAGCCCGACGCTCAAGCCCTGCTTGCGCCACGCCGCGACCGCCTCGCGCAGCGCCGCAACCTCGCGCGCGGCTGGAAGGGCGGATGTCGTCATGAGACTCGCTTCGTGCGCCGCTGCGCCGGCGTCAAGCCGCTTAAGCGCGCCTTAACCTCGATGGACGAAGTTTTGACGCCATGTGTCTTGGCGTTGCGTCTCGTCCTCGGACCGCAGCGCCCGCGCGCGCGGGCGAACGATGAGCCTCGCCTACGAGTTCGAGCCCGCCACGCCGCCGGCGCCGCGCCAAGCGCATGTGATCGTGGTCGGCAACCAGAAGGGCGGCGCCGGCAAGTCCACCGTGGCGATGCACGTGCTGGTGGCGCTGATGCGCATGGGCCGCCGCACCGGCGTCATCGACCTCGACATCCGCCAGCGCTCACTCACCCGCTATATCGAGAACCGCGCCCGCTGGATCGCCGCGCGCGGCGCCAAGCTTGCGCTGCCGCAGGTCCTGGAGTTGGCCGAGAGCCCCGAGCGCCAGCGCGACGCCGCCGAAGCGGAGGAGGAGAGCGCCTTTCGCGCCGCGCTCCGGCGGTTGTCGGAAACCAGCGACTTCATTGTCATCGACAGCCCCGGCGGGGATTCGCATCTCGCGCGCCTCGCGCACGCCTGCGCCGACACCCTGGTCACCCCGCTCAACGACAGCTTCGTCGATTTCGACCTGCTCGGCGACATCGACCCGAACCACGCCGAAATCGTGCGCCCCTCGATCTACAGCGAGATGGTCTGGGACAGCCGCAAGAAGAAAGCGCTCGCGCTCCGCACCCCGATCGATTGGGTGGTGCTGCGCAACCGGACCTCCGCCAGCCGCATCGAAGCCAAGAACAAGCAGCGGGTCGGGGACGCGCTGAAGACGCTGTCGCAACGCATCGGCTTCCGCCTCGCGCCTGGTCTTTCCGAGCGGGTCATCTATCGGGAACTCTTCCCTCAGGGGCTCACGATGCTCGACCTGGACGCCCAGGGCGCCGACGGCGAGATGAAAATGACCCACTTGGCCGCCCGTCAGGAGCTCCGCGACCTGTTCATCGCTCTCAAGTTGCCCGGCTTCGAGGGCGAGCCGCTGAAGTTCTGACGCCGCCCGCCGAGCCGTGCTAGGCGGCGTTCCGCGCCATGCTCCCAGCTTTGCTTCTCCTCGCCGCGCTGTTTGCGCTGCTGTTCGTGGTCCGCCTCAGCGGCGCACGGCGCCGGCAGTTCCTCCGGCGCTGGCCGGCGCTGTTGTTAGCAGGCGCAGCATTGTTCGCTCTCGCACGCGGCGCGCTCGGCCCGGCTGCCGCGCTTGGACTGGCCGCAGCGCTGGCGTGGGAGCTTTGGCCAAGGCTCGCCGCGCCGCGTCCGCGAACTGCAGAAAATTCGACCGCCGATCCCGCTGACAATGAAGCGCGCGCGATTCTCGGGGTGGGCGCGGCTGCAACAGCCTCTGAGATTCGGGCGGCCTATCGCGCCAAGATGGCGCGCGCGCATCCGGATCGCGGCGGCAGTCATGCCGAAGCGGCGCGCCTCACGGCCGCGCGGGATCGGCTGCTCCGCAAGACGCGCTGAGCGCGCCTATTCCATGTCTTCGGTCGCCTGACCTTCGTCGCCCTGGGCGACCGGCTCGATCGGAACCCGCACCGGCGAGAGCGTCTCGACCACCATGCCCTGATAGGTCGTGTAGGGGCTCGGCGCTGCGGGCGCGGCCGAAGCGTTCAGCGTGCCGGGCGCCAGTTGCACGTCCAGCCGGTTGACCGGCATGCGGGCGTAGGTCGCCGCGTTGGGATCTTCCCGGCGGGCGAATTCCTGATAGGCGCCTTCGATCAGATAGGCGACCTGGGCGTCGCGTGCGGCCGAGGTTTCACCGCCCAGCACCACCACGATCACCCGCCGGCCATTGCGCTCCGTCATCGTCGCCAGGTTGAAGCCGGACGCGCGCGTGTAGCCCGTCTTGATGCCGTCAACGCCCTCGACTTGGCCAAGCAGGCGGTTGTGGTTGCGCCCACTGCTCCGGCGCCAAGCGAAGCTCGGCGTCTGGAAGTAATGATAATATTCAGGAAAATCGTACCACAGCGCCTGGCTGAGGCGGGCCATGTCGCGCGCCGTTGTGCGATGGCGCGTGTCCGGGAGGCCGCTGGCGTTGGCGAAACGTGTGTTCGTCAAACCGAGTTCCCGGGCTCTCGCCGTCATGTTGGCGGCAAAGCGCGCCTCGCTGCCGCCGAGGCGCTCGGCCGCGAGCACCGCCACGTCGTTGGCGGATTGGACCACGAGCGCGCGGATGGCTTGTTCCACCGTAATGCTGTCGCAGCCGCGCCGGCGCGAGCATCGCAGACCCAGCCGCGACGGCGGCTGGCCCGCCGCGTTCCGCGACGCGGTCCAGCGGGTGGTCAGCGAAATGTCGCCCCGCTCGAGCGCCTCGAAGATCATGTAGAGCGTCATCATCTTCGTCAGCGAAGCCGGGAACCGTGGCTCGTCCGCCTGGTCTTCGTGCAGCACCTCGTTGGTGCGCGCGTCCATGACGAGGGCCGCGTACCGGTCCTGGGCCGCCGCAGGGGCAGCCAGCGAAAGGGTCGCCGCCGCCGCCACGGCGCCGACCCAAATCTTTAGGTTAAAGCATCCCGCAGTGTTCATTCGGCGTCCCGTCCCGCTGTTAAGAGGAACATTCGAGGCAAATCGTGTGCCGTGCAGCTTACAGATTCATTAGTTCGGGTTAAGCGACCGTTTGCAGCCGCGCCTGCACTTAAATCAGTAATACCGGTCGGCCGGTCTAAGTTGCCGGCGCACTTTGTTAAAATCTTGCTGGGTAGCCGGTGAATGACACCCCAATTGCAGCTGGCCCGCGGGGGAACTCCATATGCTGCAGTGCAGCATTTCTGACTTGACTTCGCAGGTGCAGCATAACATATTGACGCCGAACCGCCGGGCTTCCGAGCCCGGAACCCGAGAAAAGCGGGCAGATTACGCCCCTGAGGAGAACCAAGATGGCCACTGCGAAGACCGCCCGCGCCGCCAAGTCGGCCACCGAGGCGTTTGAACAGGTTTCTGCCGCCTCGACCGAGGCGGTCCGTGAGAACTTCGACCGCGGCTTGGCCGCGCTGTCCGAGGTCTCCGCCTTCGGCAAGCAGAATGTGGAAGCCTGGCTGGCCTCCGCGTCTGCGGCGCAGAAGGGCTTCGAGGCCCTGTCCGCCCGCACCGTCGCCTTCCAGCGCCAAGCGCTCGAGAACCAGGTCACGGCGGCCAAATCGCTGATGACCTCGAAGAGCGTCCAGGAATTCGTCGAGAAGCAGAACGAATACGCCAAGGGCGCGTTCGAAGCCTATGTCGCCGAATTGTCGTCGGTTTCCGACCTGATCGCCGGCGTAGCCAAGGAGACGCTGCAGCCGATCAACGAGCGCGTGACGGCCGTTGGGCAGTTCGTCCAAACGGGCGCCCGCTAAGCCAATCCCGCTTCGGGCGATCTGCCCGAGGGGCTGAAAAATCGAAGGGCCCGCCATCCGGCGGGCCCTTCTCGTTTCACGCGCTGGTGTGCGGAGGCGCCTTCCGCAAGGGCTTCCATCGCCGCGCGCGATCCATAAATTGTTCAGCATGTGGGCTTCAGGCTCGTCACTGCGGGCGAGTCTGATAGGCTCGGGCCAGCGCCGGACGTCGATGAGCGAACCGTGGAACGATGACGACGAACCGGGCGGCGGGGCCGATGGCCGCGTCGGTACGAAGACGCTTACCCGGACCAAGAAGCCCTCGCTCTACCGCGTGCTTCTGCTGAACGACGATTACACGCCGATGGAGTTCGTGGTCTACGTATTGGAGCGGTTCTTCAACAAGTCACGGGAGGAGGCCACCACGATCATGCTGCACGTCCACCAGAACGGCGTCGGGGTGTGCGGCATCTATACCTACGAGGTGGCGGAAACGAAGGTGGCGCAGGTGCTCGATCTGGCCAGGCGCTCGGAGCACCCGCTGCAATGCACGATGGAAAAGGAATAAGGACCTAGATGGCGACTTTCTCCCGCACGCTCGAGCACACGCTGCGCCGCGCGCTCTCGTTCGCGAACGAGCACCAACACGAATTCGTGACGCTCGAGCATCTGCTCTTGTCGCTCATCGACGACGACGACGCAGCCGGCGTGATGCACGCCTGCAAGGTCGACCTCGACAAGCTGCGGATGAATTTGGACTCCTATCTCGAAAACGAGCTCGACAGCCTCGTCGTGCCCAATCGAGACCACGAGGAGCCGCGTCCGACCGCCGGCTTCCAGCGCGTGCTGCAGCGGGCGATGCTGCATGTGGATTCATCGGGCGGACGCGAAGTCACCGGCGCCAACGTGCTGGTGGCGTTGTTCAGCGAACGCGAAAGCCACGCCGCCTACTTCCTGCAAGAGCAGGACATGACCCGCTACGATGCGGTGAACTTCATCGCGCACGGCCTGCCTAAGCGCGCAGGCGCTGCGCAGCCGCGGCCGGTGCGCGGCGCCGGCGAGGCGGAAGAAGACCGCGTCGTCAAGCAGGGGTCGGAAGCGCTCGCCGCCTATTGCGTGAACCTCAACAAGAAGGCGCGCGAAGGCAAAATCGATCCGCTGATCGGCCGCGAAGCCGAAGTGCTGCGCGCGATCCAGATCCTTTGCCGACGGCAGAAGAACAACCCGCTGCTGGTGGGCGATCCGGGCGTCGGCAAGACCGCGATCGCCGAGGGTCTCGCGCGCAAAATCAACGAAAGGCAAGTGCCGGAGGTTCTCTCCGACGCTACCATCTTCTCGCTCGACATGGGCGCGCTGCTGGCCGGCACGCGCTATCGCGGCGATTTCGAAGAGCGCCTCAAGAGCGTGATGAAGGAGCTGGAGAACCACGACAAGGCGATCCTGTTCATCGACGAGATTCACACCGTGATCGGCGCCGGCGCCACGTCGGGCGGTGCAATGGACGCATCGAACCTGCTGAAGCCCGCGCTGCAATCGGGCCAGCTGCGCTGCATGGGGTCGACCACTTACAAGGAATATCGCCAGCACTTCGAAAAGGATCGAGCGCTGGCGCGCCGCTTCCAGAAGATCGACGTGAACGAACCGTCGATCCCGGACTCGATCAAGATCCTGATGGGGCTGCGCTCCTATTTCGAGGACTACCACAAGGTCAAATACACCGACGATGCGATCAAGGCGGCGGTCGAGCTGTCGGCGCGCCACATGGGCGACCGCAAGCTGCCCGATAAAGCGATCGACGTGATCGACGAGTCCGGCGCGTCAATGATGCTGCTGCCCGCCAGCCAGCGGAAGCAGACGATCGACGTGGCCGAGGTCGAGGACGTGGTTTCGCGCATGGCGCGCATCCCGCCGAAATCCGTGTCGAAGAACGATGCAGAAGCGCTGGCCTCGCTCGCGAGCGACTTGAAGCGCGTCGTGTTCGGCCAGGACAACGCGATCGACCAGCTCGCCGCGGCGATCAAGATGGCGCGCGCAGGACTGCGCGAACCGCAAAAGCCGATCGGCTGCTATCTGTTTGCCGGCCCCACCGGCGTCGGCAAGACCGAAGTGGCGCGCTCGCTCGCCAACATCATGGGCATCGAGCTCTTGCGCTTCGACATGTCGGAATACATGGAGCGCCACACTGTTTCGCGTCTGATCGGCGCGCCTCCTGGATATGTCGGCTACGATCAAGGCGGCTTGCTCACCGACGGCGTCGACCAGCATCCGCACTCGGTGCTGCTGCTCGACGAAATCGAGAAGGCGCACCCGGACCTGTTCAACATCCTGTTGCAGGTGATGGACCATGGCTCGCTCACCGATGCGAACGGCAAGAAGGTCGACTTCAGAAACGTCATCTTGATCATGACCACCAACGCCGGCGCGGCGGACGCGGCCAAGCAGGGCATCGGCTTCGGGCGCGGCAAGAAGGACGAGGAGAACGAAGAAGCGATCAAGCGCCTGTTCACGCCCGAGTTCCGCAACCGTCTCGACGCCTCGATCCACTTCAACGGCCTGCCGCCGGAAGTCGTGCGCAACGTCGTGCAGAAGTTCATCATCCAGCTCGAAGGCCAATTGGCCGAGCGCAACGTCCAGATCGAGATCACCGACAAGGCGGCCGATTGGCTGGCGACGCGCGGCTATGACGAGAGCTTCGGCGCGCGTCCGCTGGCGCGGCTGATCCAGGAGCAGGTGAAGAAGCCGATGGCCGACGAGCTGCTGTTCGGCAAGCTGAAGAGCGGCGGCATCGTGAAGATCGACGTGGATCCCGCCGATCCGGATAAGCTCAAATTCGCCTACCTGCCCGAACAACGCGGCCTGCTGAGTTTCGGCAAGAAGCCGGAGAAAGCATAGGTTCGAACTGAGCTGATTGAACGAGAACGGCGATCGCTCGGGTGGCGATCGCCGTTTGCTTTTGCGCGCAACGAACTTGCTGCTAGTTTGCCCTCGGGGAGGCGGGACATGACGGCTGAAACGGCAGACATCGTCGTCGAGTACGAGCGCTCGCGTGAGGATCAAGCTTGGGCGCGATGGCTTGCGCGCGGTGCGGACGGATTGCTGCTGACGCCGATCATCGTCCTGCTGTTCGCTCTGCTGGGCGTTGCAGTCGAGCTCGGGCGTGCGCCCGCCGTGATCCTCGAATGGAGCGAGAACCCGATCACGGCCCGCGTCATGGAAATCGTCGCCGCCTTCTTCCTGTTTGCGCTGTGGGAGCCATTGTTTCTAAGCAATACCGGCACGACCCCAGGCAAATGGATCATGGGCATCAGCGTGCGCACCGCGGACGGGAAGAAGCTCTCGTTGGTGCGAGCCCTGGGTCGATTCCTGACCGTGTGGTTCGTCGGCTTGGGCGCCGGCATTCCGCTCTTGTCCCTGATCACGATGCTGATGGCGCGCGCCAAGCTCGTCAGTGACGGCAAGACCGGCTGGGACGAGCGGCTCGATTGCGAGGTTCAGCATAAGAAGCGCCATCCGCTGGTTTGGCTTCTGGTGATCGTGTTCGTGCTCGGGTTGAATGCCGCCTTCGCCGTATGGAGCCGCATGAATTCCTGAGGGGGAATCGCCCATGGCCCAACGCACATGTCCGAAATGCCAGTCTTCGATGCAGGAAGGCTGGGTGCTCGATCACACCTACGGCAGCCGCGCCGTCAGCTCGTGGGTGGAGGGCGAACCGAAGAAGAGCATCTGGGTCGGCGTGAAGATCGAGGGCAAGACGCCGATCGAGATCGAATCCTGGCGCTGCACGCGCTGCGGCTTCATCGAGCAGTACGCAAAAGGTTGAGCCTCGCCGGCGCCGCGGTCGCGCAAGAGATTACGAGCGAGTTTGTCTGCGGAAACGGCGATGCCTGCGAGGGCGCCGGCAGTCCATATTAATCTAACGCCGCCGCGATCTCACTCGCGATCTGTTGCAGTTCGGCGATATCGGCGCGGTTGCCGTGCCCATGCCCGGCCAAGCGTTGGCCGGCGTAGCGTGGGATGATGTGGACGTGCAGATGGAAGATGGTCTGCCCCGCATCCTCGCCATTGAACTGAGTCACGGTCACGCCGTCGGGCTTCAGCGCTTTTGCGACGGCTTTGGTCAGCCTGTGCACCCGGATCATCAGCGGCGCGACTTTCTCCTCCGGCAACTCCAGCAAGTTGCGCGCCTTGACGCCCTTCGGCATCACGAGCAGGTGGCCGCGCGTTTGCGGATAGATGTCCATGAAAGCGAGCACCTCGTCGTCCTCATGGACCTTCACCGCTGGAATCTCGCCACGCAGGATCTTCGCGAAGAGGTTGTTGTCGTCGTAGGTTCCGTGAAGGCTCATGCGCTGCTCCTTTTGCAGGCCAACGTAGCGGCATGGGCTCGCGGCGTCACCGCGACGTCGCTATGTTCGCGCCGATGAGTTCCGCAAACGAGTTCAAGCTCAATCCGGACGAGAAGCCGTTCGATGCCCCAGACGGCGAAAAGCCCAAAGCGGCGCGTCCGCGCGACGCCGCGACTTTGATCCTCGTGCGCGGCCGGCGCGAAGTGATGATGGGCCAGCGCGCCAAGGGCCACGTGTTCATGCCGGACAAGTGGGTCTTCCCAGGCGGCAGGGTCGATCCGGGCGACGCCAAGGCGCAGGCGGCCGCCGAGCTGACGCCGGAGACCGAAGCGCTGTTGCGGGCCGGGGGCCTGGTCCGCCGCCCGCCGCGGGCGTTCGCGCTGGCGGCGGTGCGGGAGACGCGGGAGGAAGCAGGCCTGGTGCTCGGTGACGAGCAGGGGCCGGACCTCTCAAAGCTCGCCTTCGTCGCCCGCGCGATCACCCCGCCTTACAGGCCCCGCCGGTTCGACGCCCGCTTCTTCCTGGCCGACGCCGAGGCGGTGCTGGCCCACGACGAGCCCCAGGCCGGGGAAGAACTCCTGCACACCAAGTGGTTTACGCTGGAGGAGGCGATGGCCCTCGACCTGCCGTCGATCACCCGGTTCGTACTGAAGGAAGTGCAGGCGCGGCTGGCGGGAGAGGCGGTGCAGCCTCCCTTCCTGCGGTTTTCGCGCGGCAAACACACCCTGGAACGCCTTGCGAGTTGACTTTGAGGCTTTCCCCCGTATTTTCGCGCGCTTCCTGGAACCCCGAGAATTTCGAGCCCGACCATGGCTAAGCCGACTGTCATCAAGATCCGCCTCAACTCGACGGCGGACACGGGCTATTTCTACGTGACCAAGAAGAACCCGCGCACGAAGACGGAAAAGCTCAAGTTCCGCAAGTACGACCCGATTGCGAAGAAGCACGTCGAGTTCGTCGAAGGGAAGATCAAGTAACGCGGCTTCGCCGCGCGAAAGGCAATAGGGGAATAGGGCAGTAGGGCAATAAGGCCCGCGCCTCTTCACATATTGCCCTATTGCCTTACTGCCCTACTGCCTTCGCGTACAAGATCATCTGCGTGCATCGAAAGAGCGCGATGGTCTTGCCCGTGCGCTCGTCAATCACCGTGGCATCCCAGATTTGCGTCGTGCGCCCGCCGTGGATGAGCTGCGCCGTGGCCGCCACTGCGCCGTCGCGCGCGGTGCCGAGGAAGTTGGTTTTGAGTTCGATGGTGGTGAAACCGGCGCCGCCTTCGGGCAGTGAGATGAAACAGCCATAGCCGCAGGCGGAGTCAGCGAGCCCGATCACCGCCGCCGCATGCAGGAAGCCGTTGGGCGCCATGTGATGCGGCTTCACGTCGAACCGCCCGCGCACGAAGCCCGGCCGCGCCTCGACCCATTCGAGCCCGAGGTGATCGGGCAGGTGGCCCTTCTGACGCTCTGTCAACGCTGCGACGTAATCCATGTGCATCTCCGGTAATCGGCAATCGGCAGTCGGCAATCGATCAGCGGCCCCTCCCGATTGCCTATTGCAGACTGCCGACTGCCGCTATCATGAGCTCATGACGCAGCGCCAAGTCAAAGCCGCGGTCTTGCTGATTGGCGACGAATTGCTCTCCGGCCGCACGCAGGACGTGAACCTGCAGACGATCGCCAAATTCCTGGCGCCGCTCGGCGTGCAAGTGGCCGAGGCGCGTATCGTGCCGGATGTTCAGGAAGAGATCGTCGCCGCCGTGAACGCCCTGCGCGCGAAGTACGATTACGTGTTCACCACCGGCGGCATCGGCCCCACGCACGACGACAAAACCGCCGACGCCATGGCGGCTGCATTCGGCGTGAACATCGGCGTGCGCGACGATGCGCGCGCGATCCTCGAAGCGCACTACAAGGGGCCGGGCAATCTCAACGAAGCGCGCCTGCGCATGGCGCGCATTCCCGATGGCGCGACGCTGATCGCCAACCCGGTCTCGAAAGCGCCCGGTTTTCAGATCGGCAACGTATTCGTCATGGCCGGCGTGCCCTCGATCATGCGCGGCATGCTGCAGGATGTAGTGCAGCGCATTCGGGGCGGCGACATCGTGCATTCGGTCACGGTGCGCGGTCGCGGCGTCCGTGAGGGCGACATCGCGGCCGGGCTGGAGAAGCTGGAAGCCGAGGCGCCTGGCGTCTCGTTTGGGTCGTACCCCTGGTTCACGCCGGAAGGCTTCGGCCTCCACCTCGTCGCGCGCACGAGCGATGTGGATGCGCTGGTGAAAGCAGGCGAGGACCTGAAAGCGCTCATACGCGCCTGCGGCGCCGAACCGGAGCTCGTGGAAGATGCGATCTGAAGAGCGCCCGCCTACGCGGCCTCAACGCGCGGCCAGCTGGCTGCGCAGCGCCGCGATCTCCGCGTGCAGCCGCTCGAGCTCGGCGCTGGAGGCGATCTCGTTCGTCTGCTGCGCGTCCCGACCGACGAAGAAGCTGGCGAACGACGCGGTGATGTAGCCGAACACGCCCAGGCCGAAGAGCGCAATGAGAAAACAGAGCACGCGCCCTTCGGGCGATTGTGGCCAGAAATCCGTGCCGATGCTCGCGAGCAGCATGGCGGTCCACCACAGCGCGTCACCGTAGGTCTGGAAGCCGCGTCCGCCGTCCTCCGCCGGCTCGAACGCGAACATCCCGCCGGCGCCAAGCAGCAGAACCAGCAACGACAGCAAGAGAACGTAACCCAGGCCGCGTCGGCCCATGCTCGTCTTCAACGCCCGCATGCCGCGATTGGCCGTGCCGACGATGCGCACGAGCCGGGCGCCACGGGCGATGCGGACCAGGCGAAAGAACCTGAAGATTCGAAACGCAGGCACGACCAGCGCGATGAGGCTGATCACGTTGTTGCGGAGGAACGGGCCCTTCTCCGGTGCCAACCACAAACGCAGGGCGAACTCGGCGATGAAGACGGCCCAAATCGCCGTCCCGAACACCTCCAGCAGCCGGGCTTGACCCCATATCAACTCGACCAGCACCAGCACGAGCCAGGCAAGGCTCAGTACGAGCATCGGGGTCTCCAGCCAATCTTCCAGATCGTGGAGCGCCGTACGGCGCTCCTCTTGGGCGAGTGTCTCGGACATGCGGATCACCTCTTGCGGGCGGCGCGCCGCCGCCAAAACTCCGTTTCCGCCGCGATGTCACGGCGGAAGCAGTGGACGAGTCCAGCGGATTTGACGCATATCGGTCTAGGCGCGAGCGTGGCGAAACTGGTAGACGCAGCGGACTTAAAATCCGTTCGCCGAAAGGCGGTGCGGGTTCAACTCCCGCCGCTCGCACCATCCTACGCTGCGCGAAGCGGAGCGTAGGATGTCCTGCGTAGCCTTGGCGAAGGAGGACCGGCGCTCCACAGCGCAGCCTCGGATGGCTTACGCCAGCGTGTGCTCAGCGCAACGTGGCTTCCAGCGTGATGTCCGCCTTCAGCAGTTTGGAGATCGGGCAGCCGTCTTTGGCGGCCTTCGCCAACTCCTGGAACTTGGCCTGGTCGATCTCGGGCACCTGCGCTTGTAGCGTCAGCGCCGAGCGCGTGACGCGGAAGCCGCTGTCTTCCTTTTCGAGCGTCACAGCCGCTTCCGTCGTGAGCGCGGTCGGCGTGAAGCCGGCGTTCTGCAGCTGAAAGGCGAGCGCCATGGTGAAGCAGCCGGCGTGCGCGGCGGCGATCAGTTCTTCCGGGTTCGTGCCGCGCTCGTTCTCGAAGCGCGTCTTGAAGGAGTAGGGCGTGTTCGATAGCACGCCGGAATCCGTCGTGAGATCGCCGTTGCCGTCTTTGCCTGTGCCGCGCCATTGCGCGCGCGCTTTGCGGATCATGTTCGCCTCCGTTTCAGACAATCCACTTGTCCCAGCCGCCATAATGCTCGCCGCTGAGCCGCCCGCGCGGCAGGCTCAGTGCGATGAGCGCGACGCCGAGCACGATGCTGGCGATCATAGCAGCTAAGCTCGCGCCTGCGAGCACAAATGGGGCGAGGATCAGCCATGCGCCGATGGGGATGTTGAGGAACCGCACAGGGCGGCCGACTTCAGCGAGCGCCGTAACAGCGATGGTGATCACGAGACAGCCCATGACGTGATCGCTGTTCGCCATCGCGCCTTCGGTTCCGAACACAACGCGCGTGCACATGAGCAGGACGCCGATGGCGATGCAGCCAACCAGCGTGCGCGGGAACGTCACGCCGCCGGTGAGAAACGCCTTCAGCGCCACGCCAGGGGGAGAGGCGATGCTGGGGCTTACGTCGCAGCCGCCGCCGGGCAGCGAGCCGCCAAGCCAGAACGTGCGCCACAACGAGCGGCCCGCGCGCTTGCTTTGCGTGAGGAACTGCACCGTCGCGATCAGTTCGTCGAGCGAGTAGGGGATGAGGATCACCGTGATCGCCGCGGTGACGAGACACAGACCGCACCAGGTTCCGAGCAGCGTCGGCTGGATCATGATGAAGGTGATGCTGACGACGCCCAGCGGCACGATCATCAGCCCGAAGGCGAACACCAGCCATGGCATCGTGCGCCAGCGTCGCCGGTCGCCGATCGCGCCGGTCAGCGCCTCGAGCAAATAGGTGGCCGCGCCCACGCCGGCGTCCGGGATCGGCCAAGCGTGCGAGACCCACGACGTGATGACGACCTCGGTCCCGTTGCCGAACGCCGGATCCCACGCGGCGGGGACGTGGCCGAGCTGGTACGACGTCAGGTAGCGGGCGATGAGGAAGCCGAGGAACGCGAGCGCCACGAGCGGCACGCGCTGCAGGTAAGTGGACGGCGAATAGCTCCAGCCGGCGGGCGTATCGGTCTTGTCGGTCAGCGCTTGCGCTGAGATGCCCGGCGGGGTGCCGACCATCACAGCGAGGGCGACGGCAAGCGCGCCTGCGAGCGTGTCGTTGACGAAGGCCGCTGCGCTCGGCGTCCAGAACACCAGCGGCGCGAAGATGAGCCAACCGCCAATGATGCCGCAAACCCAGCGCGCCCATCCCATCGTGCGCGAGAGCGCGAGCGAGCCGAACAGCATCAGCAGCGCGCCGCTGACGATGTCGCTCCAGCCGAGCAACGCGTTGCGCGTCGCGGCGTCGGGCAGCTCGCGTCCTGCCGCGGGCGGCGTCGGCGCGTCGGCGAAGCGCGCGGCGTCGAACAAGGCGAATGCGTCCGGGCTGAACATCAGCCACAGCCCGAGCGCCACTATTCCCATTGGCGCCCACAAGGTGTGCCTGTGCTCGCGCGCGAGCCATTCCAGCGCCAGCCGCGTGCGATGCGGATCGCGTCTAGGCCGCGGCTCGGCCAGGGCGAGCACCGTCTGTGTCGCCACACGCGACGGATTCAGCTTGTTGGCTTGGTACCAGCCCTTCGGATCGGCCTTCAGGGCGGCGATCATCTCAGGCAGCGTGTGCATCAGCGAGTGGCGCGGGCGCCAATCGAGCAGGCGCTCGGCCGCGCTCACGTCGAGTTCGTAATGGTCGCCCGCCTGCCGGATCATCCAGGGCTGCACGAACGGATCGAGAGCGAGCAAGTCTTCCTCGACCCACTGGCCCACCATGGCCAGCGGCTTCGGGATCTGCATCGTCTTCAAGGCTTCGCCGTGGATCAGCTCGCCGATCTTCTCCTGCAATTGCCGGTACGTCGGCGTCTCGCATTCGCCGATCAGCAGCGTCGTCTCGCGCGGCAAGCGCTTGCGCCGGTCAATCGTGCGCACGATGCAGTCGACCAGATCGTCGAGGTGCAGGTAGGGCTGGCCGCGATCGATATCGCCGGGGAAGAGCCGGCTGATGAAGCGCTTCTCGTAAATGGACGCGATCTGCTCGGCCAGGAACGCGGCGCGGCACATCTCGTCGTAAACGCCGGCGAAGCGCAGGATCACGGTGGGAATATCCCCGTGACGTGCGTGCGTCACGCGCTCTGACTCGAGCTTCGACTGCGGGTAGGGCGTTTTCGGCTGGAGCGGCGCGGATTCGTTGAGCTTCTGACCGGGCGCGCCCGGCGCGTGCACGAGCATCGTGCTCGCGAGCACGAACTGCTCGACCTTGAAACCGGCCAGCGCGCGCAGCAGCCGCTCCGTGCCTTCAACGGTGATCTTCTTGTAATTCGGATTGGGATCGCCGGAGAGATCGTAATACGCCGCCAGATGAATAACCGAGACGATCTCTTCGCCGTGCTCGGCGCGCGCGCGCTGAAGCGCCTGGCGGATACTGCGGTCGGAGGAGAGATCGACGCGAATGGCGTCGAACTGTGCGGCCTGCCTCTTGGGCAGATACTGGTCGAGTCCCACGATATCGAAGCGATGCGCCAGAGCGCTGATAATGGCGCCGCCGATAAAGCCGCTCGAACCGGTGATGAGGACGACGCCTTCCTTCGCGCGCTCTCTGCGCGCTGGCGCCGGCTTCGGCGCGCCGACGGTGCGGGATGGCGCAGCCACGGCCGCTGAACCAAGCCGAGGATGCGAAGGTTCCGCCATGGCTGCGCCGCCTGCCGGAATCGGCTAGGAGCGTCGTGCGCAGCTATGATTGATCAGCAAACTCTGCCCGCGTTGCCGCCGGCGCTCGACTATGCCGGCGTCGCCGTGTTCGCGCTGACCGGCGCGCTCGCTGCCGCGCGCGATCGGCAGGACATCGTCACCTTCTGGTTCTTCGCCGTCGTCACCGGCATCGGCGGGGGCACGCTGCGCGATCTCTTGATCGGCGCGCCGGTGTTCTGGATCGGCGATGCGACCTACCTCGGCATCGGCCTTGCCGCGGCGATCCTCGTCTGGTTCGCCGCGCCGCACATCGAGCGGTTGAAGACATTGATCTGGCTCGATGCGCTCGGGCTCGCGGTCTATGCCGTCATCGGCGCCGCCAAGGCGCTGTCGCTGGCCGTCGATCCGTTCGTCGCCATCGCCATGGGCGTGCTGACGGCCACGTTCGGAGGCGTCATCCGCGACGTGCTCGCCGGCCAGCCCTCGGCGCTCCTGAAGCGCGAGATCACGATTTCCGCCGCGCTGCTCGCCGGCGGCAGCTTTGTCGCGCTTGAGGCCGCTGGCGTTCCCCCGCTCTGGGCCGGCGTGATCGGCGCGCTTGCGGGTTTCGGCTTGCGCGCCGGCGCCATACATTATGGCTGGGCGCTGCCCGCGTTCGGAGCGAAGAGTGAAGGAAAAACTTGAGTTGGTCGAAGTCAGCCCGCGCGACGGGCTGCAGAACGAGCCGGACATCGTCTCGACCGAGAACAAGCTCGCGCTGATCGACCGCATCGTCGCAGCCGGCTTCACGCGGCTGGAGGCGGCCAGCTTCGTCAATCCGAAGAAAGTGCCGCAGATGGCCGACGGCGACGCCGTGTTCGAAGGCGTCCGCGCGCGCGACGATTACAAGGATGGCGGCGTCATCTTCATCGCGCTGGCGTTAAACCTGCGCGGCGTGGAGCGCGCGCTGGCGGCCGGCGCGAAGGAGATCAACTATGTCTTCTGCGCAAGCGACGGCTTCTCCATCCGCAACAATGGAGGCACGGTGGAGGAGACCTTTCGCGTCTGGCCGGAAGTGGCGGAAACGGCCAAGCGCGGCGGCGCGCGGCTGTCCGCGACGATCTCCACCGCCTTCGGCTGTCCCTTCGACGGCGAAGTCTCGATCGAGCGCGTGGTCGCCGTCGCGGAGATGTGCGCGAACCAGGACATTTTCGAACTCGCGCTCGCCGACACGATCGGCGTCGCCTCGCCGAAAGACGTTTACGAGCGCTTTCGCGCCATCAAGGACGTGACCAACGGCGTGCAGCTGCGTGCGCACTTCCACAACACGCGCAACACAGCGCTGGCGAATGCGGTCGCGGCGGTGGAGGAGGGCGTGCGCGTGCTCGACGGCTCGCTCGGCGGCATCGGCGGCTGCCCCTTCGCGCCGGGCGCGGCCGGCAACGTGCCGACCGAAGACCTCGCCTACATGTTCGCGCGCATGGGCTTCGACACCGGCGTGGATTTGGACAAGGCGGTGGACGCCGCGAAGTTCATCGGCGGCGTGCTGGGGCGGCAAACGCCCGGCATGGTCAGCCGCGCGCCGAAATGGCCGAGCGCGTGAAGGGGCGTGCAGAGTATCGTGCCGCAGCGAGTTGGGATACGGAGACGAGTCGAGACTGGCATGCTCGCTATCAGGCCGGACGGCGGGACAGCGTGAGTCGCCCTGCTGGCACACCGACGCAGCTTGAATTATCCCACCACGGTAGTATATTGGTAGTATGAAGATCAAGACTTCGCTGACCCTGTCAGAAGACCTTGTGGCGCAATTGGACCGTCTCGCGCCAGCCTATGTGTCACGTTCGTCCTTCATTGAGTTCATCCTTCGCGACTACGTCGACGGCCGCGCCCAGGCCCGGCGCGAGGCGCGCGAAGTTGCGCAGATCAACCGGCATGCTGCGGAGTTGAACGAAGAAATGAAGGACGTGCTGTCATTCCAGGCTGACGAGTGAAGCGTGGCGAGCTGTACCGCGTCAGGCGCCCTCCCGGCGATCCAAAGCTGGCGCGTGTGTTCGTCGTCGTGAGCAGGCAATCGCTGATCGAATCGAAGTTCTCGACCGTCGTCTGCGCGCCCGTCTTTTCCAAGCGTCACGGGTTGCCGAGCGAAGTTGCGGTCGGCGAGGCAGAGGGCCTGAAGCACGACAGCGCCATCGTCTGCGACGCGCTGGCAAGCATCGAGAAGTTGCGTCTCACGGATTTCGTAGGCGAGCTTTCACCGGTCAAATTGCGCGAACTCGATCGAGCGCTGGCAGCGGCGCTTTCCCTTCGAAGGTAGTTTATCCCCGGCCCTTGTACGACGCCACGCCCTGATCCGGCAGCCATAGGGCCTCGGGGGGCGCGCCCGTCTGCCAGAACACGTCAATCGGCATGCCGCCGCGCGGATTCCAGTATCCGCCGATGCGCAGCCATGTCGGGCTGATCGCCTCGATCACGCGCTTGGCCACGTGCAGCGTGCAGTCTTCGTGGAAGGCGCCGTAATTGCGGAAACTCTGCAGGAAGAGCTTCAGGCTCTTCGACTCCACGATCCAATCCTTCGGCGCATAATCGATCACCAACGTGCCGAAATCCGGCTGGCCGGTGACAGGACAGATCGAGGTGAATTCGGGCGCTGTGAAGCGCACCAGATAGAGCGTTCCCGCGTGCGGGTTCGGCAAGCGCTCGAGCACGGCTTTGTCCGGGCTCTCGGGAATCGCGCTCTTGCCGCCGAGCTGCGTGAGATCCTTCATCGCCGCCTGCTAACCGAACAAGCCCCCAGGGGCAACGTGGGTGAACAGGTACCAGACGTACAGCGCATAGAGCGTCAGCATGAAGCCGCCTTCGACTTTGCTGATGCGCGCGCCGGTCGCGGCGTGGACGACCAGCAGCACTGGCGCGCCCACGAACGCCAGCCAATCCATCGGGCTGAAATCGCCGAGCATGCGCACCGGAACCACCAGCGCCGTGGCGCCCAGCACGCCGAGTACATTGTAGAGGCATGAGCCGACGATCGTGCCGAAGGCGACATCGGCGCGTCCCCGCAGCGAAGCGGCGAGGCACGCCACCAATTCCGGCAACGAAGACCCGACGGCCACGACGGTGAGGCCGATGTGAAGCTCAGGCACGCCCGCCATGCGCGCCAGCGCAACGCCGCCTTTGACAAGCTGGTCCGCGCCCAACACGAGCGCGGCAAGGCTCGCGACCGTAACGGCCAGCGCGATCGGCAAGCTGAGCGCCTGATGCCGCTCCGACTCGGCCTGGCGGCGCGCTGCGACGGGTGAACTCGGCGCCTTCTTGTCGCTGCGGTATGTGAAGACAATGTAGCCGGCGAGCGAGCCGATCATCACCAGTCCGCCCACCCAGTTGATCGCAGGGGCGAGGATCGACCACACCGCAATCGCCACGCTGAGCAGCATCAGCACGACGCCGTCGCGCTCGAGCGCCTTCTGGTTGACCGGCAACGGCCGCACCACCGCCGCGAGCCCGATGATCAGGAGCACGTTGGAAATGTTGGACCCGACAACGTTGCCGACGGCGATCTGCGGCGAGCCTTGGAAGGCTGCGCTGAGGCTTGTGATCAGTTCCGGCATCGAGCCGCCGAGACCGATCAGCGTGATTCCGATCACCAGCTCGGAAAGTCCAAGCCGCCGCGCGACTCCGACCGCGCCGCGCACCGCTCCGGCGCCGCCCAGACCGAGCAGCACAAGTCCGGCGACGATCTGTATCACGATGACCATTCGCAGCCCCCGCCGCTGCATGTGATGGGCGCAAGCATCGGCTATGGCAAGGGGCGGCGTTGCGAGTCAGAAGCCGCCGCGCGCCACGAGATAGGTGACGTAGAGCAGATAAAGCCCGAGCAGGAACGCGCCTTCGCCGCGGGAGATGCGCGCGCCAGCCCAGGCGTGGAAATTGAGCAGGACCGCCGCGCCGATGAAGGCGGCCCAGTCCACGACGCCGAGGTCGAGCGGAATCGCCAGCGGCCGCACCAGCGCCGTGACGCCGAGCACACCGAGCACGTTATAGATGTTGGAGCCCACGACATTGCCGAAGGCGACGTCGGATCGTCCCTTCGCGGCGGCGGCGAGCGTCGCCACCAATTCCGGCAACGACGTGCCGAGCGCAACGATGGAGAGCCCGATGACTGTCTCCGACAGTCCGGCCATGCGCGCGAGCGCGATTGCGCCTTGCACGAGAAGATCGGCGCCGAAAATGAGCGCGGCAATGCCGCCGACGGCGAACGAGAGCGAGAGCCAAAGCCCTGGCGGCGCGGGATCGTAGGCGTGGCTTCCCGCGCGGTGCAGTTCGGCCGATGGGCGCTCGCTGCCGCGCTCGAGGCGCCACGTGGACCACAGATATGCGATGAGCAACAGCAGCAACATCGCGCCGGCCCAGCGTTCCAGCGTGGGAATGAAGAAGGCGTAGGCCGCAAGCGCCACGCTCGCTGCGATCATGAGCGCGCCGTCGCGGAAGATCGCGGCGCGCGCCACGGCGATCGGCCTGGCGATGGCAGCAAGCGCGGCGATGAGCAGGATGTTGGAGATGTTGGAGCCGACGACGTTGCCAACGGCGACGCCATCAGAGCCACGAAGCGCCGCGCTCACACTGGTGAGCAACTCGGGTGTCGAGGTGCCGAAGCCTACCAGCGTCAGGCCGATCAGCAGTTCCGAAACGCCCAGCCGGCGCGCCACGCCCACCGCGCCGCGCACGACGGCCTCGCCCCCGACCGCCAGCAGCGCCAACCCGCCGGCGAATTGAATCCACAGCTCCACCCAGCGCTCCTCGATTTGCGCGGCTACTTGAAGGTTGTGGCCACGGCTGGCAAGCCGCTGACGAAGCAGAGGAGCACCGCATGCGCGATTTCGAGGGCAAAGTCGTTCTGGTCACTGGCGCCTCGACCGGTCTTGGCGCCGCGCTTGCCGTGGGCGCCGCCGCGCGCGGGGCCAAGGCGGTGATCGTCAACTATGCCAAGAGCGCGACGGAGGCGGAAGCGACGGCGGAAGTCGTGCGCGCCGCCGGGGCCGAAGCTGTGCTCGCGCAAGGCGATGTGTCCGACGACGACGCCTGCCGGGCCATCGCCGCGAAAGCCGCGCCGTACGGGCGCATCGACGCGCTCGCCAACAATGCCGGCATCACCAAGTTCGCCCCGGCGCACGGCGACCTGAATGCGCTGCAGAGCGAAGACTTCCTGCGGCTCTACAGCGTCAATGTCGTGGGCCCATTCCAGATGCTGCGTGCGGCGCGCCCGCTTTTGGAAGCCGCTGAGCGCGCAAGCGTCCTCATGGTTTCTTCAATCGCCGGCGTTACCGGCATCGGGTCCTCGGTCGCCTACGCCGCTTCCAAGGGCGCGCTGAACACAATGACGCTGTCGCTGGCGCGAACGCTTGGGCCGAAGATCCGCGTCAATGCGCTGTGTCCCGGTTTCATCGACACGCCTTGGCACGACAAGCTCATGCCGTCCGAAATCGTCGACCGCATGCGCGAAGCCACCAAACGCAACACGCCGCTGCAAGCGGCTTCGACCGCCGAAGACATCGCCGACGCCGGACTGTTCTTCCTCTCCGACGCCTCACGCCACGTCACCGGCGAGACGCTCCTGGTCGACGCCGGCCTTCATCTCGGCTTCGCATCGCTGTCGATGCGTTAGCGCCTGCTCCTGCGCCGCTTCATTGCGTAGCCGAGTCAGAGGGGTCAGCACTGGGCTTAACCAATCATTCACGCCGCGGGGTGAGCTTCGCGGCGCGGCGAAGCTGCGGCAAACAAGGATGCACAGTATGAGAAAGCTCGTCGGCGCCGTCGCGATCGTCGGTGCAACCGTGGCTGGCGCCGGCTCTGCCCAGGCCGAAATCACAGCGAATGTGGCGCTCACCAGCGATTACGTTTTTCGCGGCATCTCCCTCTCCGACAACGGACCCGCGATCCAAGGCGGCTTCGACTGGAACTCGCAGCAATTCTACGCCGGCGTGTGGGCGTCCAACGTCACCGAAGGCGTCGAGATAACGCTCTATGGCGGCTTCACGCCGACCACTGGTCTCGTCGAATGGGACCTAGGCGTCGTCGGCTATTTTTATCCCGGCGCTGACGATGACGCCGCCGAATTCGACTACGTCGAGTATCTGGTCGGCGCCAAACTTCCGCTGAGCGAACAGGTCTCGATCGGCGCCGCCGTCTATTACGCGCCCGACAATTGGGGCGGCACCGGCGAAGCGCCGTACTATGAAATCAACGCCGAGTACGCGCCGATGGACGCGTTATTGTTCTCGGGCGCCTTTGGTAATCAATCCATCGAGAATCCGGACGGATTGCCCGGCGGCGCCGAAGAGGACGACTACAACACCTGGAATCTCGGCGCCACGTACGCCTATCACGGCTTCACGTTCGACCTGCGCTACCACGACACCGACATCAAGACAGGGTCGGACATAGAGGCGTACACCTACGGTCCGGCCAGCTACGACGCCGCAATCGTGTTCACGATCGGGCGCGAGCTTTAGAACCGCGAAATGCGCGCGCCGGCGTCGGCGCGTACGCGTTCCGTCGGTTGTTCGCGAGCCGTGCCGAGATAGACAAAGCCCGCAAGCCGTTCGTGATCGGCCAGACCCAGCGCTGCACGCGTGCGCGCATCGTAGGCGGGCCATTCCGTCAACCAGCAGCCGGCATAGCCAAGCGCGTGCGCGGCGATCAGCAGCGAGAAACACACGGCGCCCGAAGAAAGTTGCTGCTCCCATTCTGGAATCTTCGGGTGCGGCGCGGCGGTGGAGATCACCATGACCACAGACGGCGCGCGCTGGAAGTGATTTCGCGCGGCGGCAAGACGCAGTTCGTCCACGCCTTCATCGCTCGCGATCACGCGCGCCAAAGCCTCGCCGGCGCGCTCGCGCGCATCGCCCTCCATCACAACGAAACGCCATGGGCCGAGCTTGCCGTGATCGGGCACGCGCGCAGCGAGGCGAATGAGCGCGTCGATTTCATCGCTGCTGGGTCCCGGCTCGGTGAAATGCGCGATTTTGGTCGAGCGCCGCCGCGCCAGCAGCGCCAGCGTCTCGGCGCTCTCCTGCGCGGCCGCGGCGGGCTCGCCGTCGCGCAGCGCCGGCGGGATGACGGAAATCGGAAGCGGCATGGCGGCTCCATGGCGCAGCGTCGCGGGCGCCGCTATGAGGAAGCAATGAGCGATGAGTGGGAAGAAGACGTCGATCCGTGGATCGTCAAGAGCGTGACGCGCCCGTTCGAGAACGAATGGCTCGCGCTGGACCGCTACGAGGTCGTCCATCCGGGCGGCGCCGACGGAACCTACACGGTTGTGCGCCCGCGCCGGCTGGCGGTCGGCGTGCTGCCGATCGAGCCGGACGGCAGCGTGCATTTGGTAGGCCAGTGGCGCTTCGCGCTGGGCCGCTATTCCTGGGAAATGCCCGAAGGCGGCGCCGACCCCGGCGAAGACCCGCTCGCCTGCGCCCAGCGCGAGCTGGAGGAGGAGACCGGGCTTAGCGCGCGTTCGTTTCTGCGCGTTCTGGAGCTGGATCTGTCCAATTCCATCAGCGACGAGATGGGCGTTATCTATCTCGCGCTCGGCCTCGAGGCCGGCGAAGCAAATCCCGAGGCGACTGAGGTGCTGAAACGTCGCCGCGCGCATTTTCTGGATGTGCTGGAGCGCGTCGCCGACGGGCGCATCCGCGATAGCCTGACGGTTGCGGCCGTGCTGCGCGCGCACCACATGGCGGTGACGGGGCAGCTGCCGCAGAGCCTCGCGCGCGCTATGCTCGGCCGGGGCGAGGGAGAGGACCATGCCTGACACTCAGCCGCGCGTGTTCGAGGCTACCGGCGGCGTCTGGGCGCAGCTGCGCGTGGAAGCCATGCAGGCGGCCGCCGAAGAGCCGCTGCTCGCCTCCTATCTGCACGCCTCCATCCTGCACCACGAGCGCATCGAGGACGCGCTCTCCTATCACTTGGCGCAAAAGCTCGGGCACGGCGATCTGCCGGCGCTGCAATTGCGCGAAATGATCCGCGAAGCTTATGCGGCCGCGCCGGAGATGGCGCTGCAGGCGGTGCGCGACATGCGCGTCGTGCGCGAGCGCGACCCAGCCTGCACGACGTATCTGCAGCCCTTCCTCTACTTCAAAGGCTATGGCGGCTTGCAGGCCTATCGCGTCGGGCATTGGCTGTGGACGCAGCATCGGCACGTGCTCGCCTATCATCTGCAGAGCCGCGTCTCCGAATTGTTCGCCGTCGACATCCATCCGGCCGCCAAGATCGGATCGGGCGTGTTCATCGACCACGCGCACGGCATCGTCATTGGCGAAACCGCGGTGGTGGAGGACGACGTCTCCATGCTCCATTCCGTGACGCTGGGCGGTACAGGCAAGGCAGGCGGCGATCGCCACCCGAAAATTCGCCGCGGCGTGATGATCGGCGCCGGCGCCAAAGTGCTCGGCAACATCGAAGTAGGCGAGGAGGCGCGCATCGCTGCAGGCTCGGTCGTGCTCGAGCGCGTGCCCGCGCGCTGCACCGTCGCCGGCGTGCCGGCGAAGCCTGTGGGCGACGCCTGCAAAGGCGGCGTTGCGCCGGCCGAGAGCATGGATCAGATGATCGAGACCTACTCGATCTAACGCATAAGCCCTTACAGGCCAATCGCGCATTGGCTGCGCACGCGCGCCGCCCCATATCGCCGCGTGCGCGACGCGCCACAATCTGGAGCAGAGTTTGACCTCCGAAGCCGCCCGCCTGCCTACGCCGCTCATCGTCTGGGCGCTGGTGGGCGCAATTCTCCTATCCTACGTGGCGTTTCTGCTAGCGCCGCCCGGCGAGCAGCAGGCGATCGATTATGCACTTGCGCTGCTTCCGCAGCGTTTCGATCCCGACAGTCCAGAGCGCTTTCGCAATTGGTACGAAGCGGCGGGCCCGCTCTTCGGCCACACGTTCCTGCACCTCGCGTGGTGGCACGCTGGCCTCAACGCGTTCTTCCTTTTTCTGCTCGGCCGCTTGCCGGCGTTGAAGCTCGGCTGGTGGCGCTTTCTCGTCGTGTTTTTCGCCAGCGCGATATTGGGCGGCGTTGCGTTCGTCCTGCTCAACTGGGGCAGTGACGGCGCCGCCATCGGCGCCTCAACTGCAGCATGCGGCGTGTTCAGCGCATATTTCCTCTCGCTCCGCGCAAACTGGCTGCAGTCGCTCGCTGATCCGCGCATCCGCAACGCGTTCGGCATGATCGTTTTTCTGAATGTCGTGGTGATGGGCGTTGTCAGCGAGATCGGCTGGTTTCCGATCGCCTGGGAGGGGCACCTCGGCGGCTTCGTCGGCGGTGCGCTCGCCTACATCACGCTCGCGCCGCGCCATCGCGGGCCGTGGGGCTAGAACCAGTTCAACTCGAGCCGCTCGCCGTCCACAACGAGTCCCTTGAGGCGCGCGCGGCCGTCGCGCGCGATCGAGACGATGGCGAAGGCGCGCGTCTCTTCGCCGGGCCGCTGCTCGCGTAGAATCCGCTCGATCCGCACCGCGTCGGTCTGATTGATGTAAAAGCGGTCGAGCCCGATATCGAGCCACACGGATCCTGGCGTCCCCGGATTTCCGTCGACGCCAGACGCCGGCTCGGAGCAGGTGAACGTGCCTTTGACCAACACCGGCGCGATCTGCTGGGCGCCGTCGCGCGAACGCGCGCCGCCCGCAAATCTCAGCACCCTCCCTTCGTCGCGATTGAAAGCGATCCATTCGGCGTCGCCTTCGATCTGCGGACAGCGCGCGCCGGATTCGAGCCGCTGCGCGAGACTGAGTTGCACATAATGGCCCTGCAGCAGCGCGCGCGGATCGACTGCCTCCATCGGCAGCAGCGCTTCCTCTCCGCTCGCGCGCGCCACGCCTTCGCTGACCACAAGCGTGACGAGCGCCGCCGCGCAGAGCGCCGCAACGGCCAGGATGCGCGGGGCGGCCTGGACTCTCATGACGCTTTCGCCCGCTGCCGCAGCACAAGGCCGCCGATCAGCGCCGCCACGGCGCAGAGGAGGAACACGCCCGCGGCGGCGAGAAGATCGAGTCCGAGATCGGCGAGCAAGGCGCAGATCGCGCCGATCATGCTCAATACGCCGACGGTGCTGACGAGCGCGTGGCCGTCGTAGCGTCCGAGCGCCAGCACGCCGCCGGAAGCGCCGAGCCAAATGACGCGATGGGTTATGCCGGCGAGCTGGCTGCTCTCGCTGCCGAACCACGGCAGATAGCCTGCGATCGCGAACAGAATGAGCGCGCCCCAGCTGAACCAGCCGTAGAACACGCTCGCGAACGGGCGGCCATTTTTGTAGAGCCAGCGTGCACCTGCAGCCATCGCGCCCATGCCAATGGAAAGAAACAGAAGCACGCCGGCCTCAGCCTCCATGCGCGCCGCGAACCAGCCGAAGCAATAAAGGATCCCCAGGGCCGAGACGTGCGCGAGCGGCGCCGACGCCCAGCGCAGCGCGAGATAGGCGCCGAGCGGCGCTGCAAACAGCATCCACGGCGCCTCCGAGTTGAGACCGGCGAACCACTCGCGCTCGGCGAAGTCGCCCAGCGCGATGAAGATGAGCCCCACCGTCGCCGCGCCGCTGGAGCGTCCCGCAAGCGCAAGCGCAAAGCCGGCCAACCCGGCGCCATAGAACGCCGCGCGCGGATCGCTGGCGATGTCGAAGATCTGCCCCGTCAACCCGATCGATGCGGCGAACACCAGCGAGGCGATCATCAGCGCAACGTTGCTGAGCATCGGGCGCTCTTTGTGCGCGGCCCACGCGCCGGCGCCGGCGAGACCCAGGAAGAAGGCGAGCAGCAAAGCGAAGCGCGCGAGCCGCGGCAGCACGCCCCAGTTCGCCGCGATGAACGCAATCACGGCGATGCCCAACAGCACGCCGCCGACCCAGGCGAGCGCCGTGGCTGCATCGAGCCGGCGCGCATCGGGGATCGACGCGAGAATGGCCGCGCGCTTCTCAGCGGAGACGTGCCCCGCTGCGATCCACCGATCGAGATCCTTGGCGACCCGCTCCTTGTACGCAGCCATGCGGTAAGCTTAACCGCGCGCAAGGGAGCGGCAAGCCGGGTGTTCGCCCTTGAAGGGCGCCGCTGTCGGACGCATGCTCGAAATCCAGGATTGGCAGGAGGACACGCCATGCTGATCGCCCATGTGCTTCGTGACAAAGGCGCGACCGTTCACACGATCGGCGCGGACGCCACGCTCGAGGACGCGGCGCGCGAGCTTGATCGCAAGAAGGTCGGGGCGCTCGTTATCATCGCTGACGGCGAGAAGATCGCCGGCGTGGTGTCGGAGCGCGATCTGGTGCGCGAAGTCTCGCGCAGAGGCGCAAAATGCTTGGGCGATGCGGTCAAAAGCGTGATGACCACGGACGTTTTCACCGCGCGTCCGAGCGAAACGATCGACGAGGGCTTGGCCCGCATGACCGATCGGCGCATCCGGCATCTGCCGGTGGTCGAAGACGGGCGCCTCGTAGGCATCGTCTCGATCGGCGATCTGGTGAAACACCGTATTGCGGCTGTCGAAGCCGAAGCGGCCGCGATGCAGGCCTACATCGCCACGCACTAGCCGCTCTTGAACCGGCCGAGGGTCGCCCCAATTAGGGGAGCCGCGCGGCGAAGGCTCGGCGCTGAAGGCGAGCCGCTGGGGCGGGCCCCTTGAACCGGTGTCGTGAGACACCATCTGAGGGGGCTGCACCGCTTCCCGGTGATCCTGGATGCGGCGCCTTGGCGAGCCGAAGAGCGCTTGAAGCCTCAGAGGCGAATCGTTAAGGTGAAAAGGTTGCGATCCTCAAACGATCGGCGCGAATGGCGAGATCGGTGAGCGCGCAGAAATCACATTGAATTTTCAGGCGTTTTTGACGCGACTGAGAATTGTGAATTCGGCGCGAAAAGGTCGTTGACAGGCAGAAAAGGCGCGCATAGAAACCGCGCCTTCCGCCGGGACCGGGAAGTGGTTTCGGCCCGCACGCTCGGGCTTCGGCTTGGCGCGCGCGGGTTCGGGGAGGCATCCCCGGATGGACGCTCTTTGACATTGTGATTTTGAGAAGGGAAACGCAGGCGGCGGCGTGCTGCGGTCTCGGCCTTGAGCCGGGACAAGCGACGCTGACGGTATGCGTTTTCTGGAACTAAAAACTGACTTACAGAGCCGGTCTTCGGATCGGCAATGTGCGTCGGTTCCCGTTACAAATACGCATACGCTTTAACCGGCGTCCCGGCGGCTTTCGAGCCGGCCGGGATCAGTCAGAGGTCAACTCAACCTGAGAGTTTGATTCTGGCTCAGAACGAACGCTGGCGGCAGGCCTAACACATGCAAGTCGAACGCCCCGCCTTTAAATGGCTCGTGGGAGCGCGGCATGTTCTACGTGTACGTCCTTCAGGATTGCGAGAAGTTGGACCGATTTTACATCGGCTATTCGAGTGATTTGAAGCGGCGGTTCGAAGAACACAACTCGGGCAACAGCCATTCGACGCGCGGGCGTCGATGGCGCCTCGTCTATTACGAGGCGTATTTGCTCAAGGAAGCTGCAATCAAACGAGAGCGGGTCCTGAAGGGAGACGGCAGAACACGTCGTCACCTGATGGATCGGATTCACGCCATGCTCTCAGAGCAAGGCGCGATCGAGCCATTTAATGGCGGGGAGTGGCAGACGGGTGAGTAACACGTGGGAACGTGCCCTAAGGTTCGGAATATTCCCGGGAAACTGGGAGCAATACCGAATGTGTCCGCAAGGAGA
>Ga0209172_10000528_pt1 | contig 103893 bp, 103 predicted proteins | sample LarsenN4metaG_FD_184113 | JGI IMG/M metagenome (GOLD analysis project Ga0209172, IMG submission 184113) | Hot spring sediment bacterial and archeal communities from British Columbia, Canada, to study Microbial Dark Matter (Phase II) - Larsen... ... | reverse complement strand
GTGATTTGAACATCGCTGTAGGCGGCTCGCAGCAGGCTGCCGGAGCGAATTATGGTTCGGGGCAGGGGCATACGAATTGCCTTGTTTCTCTGCTTGAAGGCGCCTTGATGAGGTGTCTGGGGCTGAGGGTCGGATAGCCCGGCGCAGTGATAAACGTTCTCTACGCAAGGAGTTCGCGGCAACCGCCATGAAGACGATCGTGCTGTTAACCATTTCCAATGTGTTTATGACCTTCGCCTGGTACGGGCATTTGAAATTTAAAAGCGCACCACTGCCGCGGGTGATATTGATCAGTTGGTTCATCGCCCTGTTCGAATACTGCTTTCAAGTGCCAGCGAATCGCATCGGTCACGCGCAATTTTCGGCTGCTGAATTGAAAACGATCCAGGAAGTGATCACCCTGCTCGTCTTCGCAGTCTTCTCCGTGCTCTATTTGGGAGAAGAGTTGAAGTGGAACTATCTGGTCGGGTTTCTGTGCATCATCGCCGCCGTGTTTTTTGTCTTTCACAAATGGTAGCAGATAGCCATGACGGTGGATTCCTCCAAGCCCATCTGTTTTTTGAAGCCTCTCGCGGCCGATCATGCCCGCTCAGCTTCGGGATCTCGCCGCTCTTACGTCCTCCCTTGAACATCCGTTTCCCCCAGGCCCATTACCAGGCACGACTGACATTCCATCGGCCGTCGCCCTGAGCCGCTTGTGGAGGCCAGGAGTGCAAGGCAGAGCGCCAGGGCGGCAGAAACAAAAGAACGCTTTTCATCCTATCGATTTTTGCTAAAATTGCCCCACCAAGCGTCTGGGATGACATTAATACTCGACTGATGCAATCTGTCGGACGTCTGTAGGCTGCATGGCCCTTTTACGGAGGAACAGACCGCCGCTATGGCAAAAGTCACGAAAAGGAGCAACGCGACAGCCGCGAACGTCGGCTATGAGGCCGAGCTGTGGCGCATGGCCGACGCCCTGCGCGGCAGTATGGCCGCTGCCGAGTACAAGCACGTCGTCCTCGGCCTGCTCTTCCTCAAGTACATCTCCGACGCTTTTGAGGCCCAGCACGCCAAGATCGAGGCCGAGCGGGACCAAGGTGCCGACCCCGAGGATCCGGACGAGTATCGCGCGCTGAACATCTTCTGGGTGCCGCCCGAGGCGCGCTGGTCACACCTCAAAGCCCAGGCCAAGCAGGCCACCATCGGCCAGCTCGTCGACGATGCCATGGCCGCCATCGAGCGCGACAACCCCTCCCTCAAGGGCGTGCTGCCCAAGGATTACGCCCGCCCCGCCCTCGACAAGCAGCGGCTCGGCCAGCTCATCGACCTCATCAGCAACATCGCGGTCGGCGACGACGAGGCCCGCGCCAGGGACGTGCTCGGCCGGGTCTATGAGTACTTTCTCTCGCAGTTCGCCAGCGCCGAGGGCAAGAAGGGGGGCGAGTTCTACACGCCGCGCTGCGTGGTCAAGCTGCTGATCGAGATGCTCGAACCGTACAAGGGGCGGGTGTACGATCCCTGCTGCGGCTCCTCGGGCATGTTCGTACAGTCGGTCGAGTTCATCCGCGCCCATGCCAGCGGCAACGGCGGCAAGGCGAGGGGCGACATCAGCATCTACGGCCAGATCGCCCACGGCGACAGCTTTCACCACGACCGCTTCCCCGACCTCAAAGCCGACTACATCCTGGCCAATCCGCCCTTCAAAGCCATTGGCGTGGCGATCTGCTGATGATGGATCAGCGCTGGCAGTTCGGCGTGCCACCGGCGGGCAACGCCAACTTTGCCTGGGTGCAGCACATCATCCATCACTTAGCGCCGACGGGGCTGGCGGGCTTCGTGCTGGCCAACGGCTCCATGTCCTCCAACCAGGCCGGCGAGGGCGAGATCCGCGGGAACATCATCGAGGCGGACCTGGTAGATTGCATGGTGGCGCTGCCGGGTCAGCTCTTCTACTCGACGCAGATCCCGGCCTGCCTGTGGTTTCTGGCACGCGACAAGTCCGGAAAGGCTCCCGCCCCGTCGCTGGGGCAGGGCTGGGGAGAAAGTAGACGGTTCCGCGACCGCCGCGGTCAGGTGCTGCTCATCGATGCCCGCAAGCTTGGCCGCATGGTGGACCGCACCCACCGCGAGCTCACCGACGATGAGATCGCCCGCATCGCCGGCACCTACCACACCTGGCGCGGCACGCTTGCATCCCCTCTCCCGCCGGGAGAGGGCCGGGGTGAGGGCACGGGAACGTTTGAATACCAAGACATCCCCGGCTTCTGCAAGAGCGCCACGCTGGAGGACATCCGCAAGCACGGCTACGTGCTCACGCCCGGCCGCTACGTCGGCGCCGAGGCGCAGGGGGACGACGGCGAGCCGTTCGCGGAGAAAATGCGCCGCCTCACCGCGCAGCTGCGCGAGCAACAGGTCGAGGCCCAGAGGCTGGACGAGGCGATCTGGAGAAACTTGAGGGAGCTAGGTTATGACGCTTGAGGAATTGCGCCAGGACAAGCGCGACGCCATTCTGCGCATCTGTGCCACGCACGGTGCACACAATGTTCGGGTGTTCGGGTCCGCTGCTCGCGGCGAAGCCGGGGAGGGCAGCGATATCGACCTCCTCGTCGAATTCGAACCGGGGCGAAGCCTTCTGGACCATGCCGCCCTGGTGCTGGATCTCGAGGAGCTCCTGGGGCGTAAGGTGGACGTCGTGACAGAGAAGGGACTCTACTGGCTCCTGCGCCGACGGATCATGAAGGAGGCTCGACCGCTATGACCAAAGATCCACGCGTCTACCTCGCTCACATCCTGGAGTGCATTCAGAAGATCGAGCGGTTCACGACTGAGGGGAGGAGCTGCTTCTTTCAGGATGTCATGGTGCAGGACGCCGTGTTGCGGAACTTCGAGGTCATCGGCGAAGCCACCAAGCGACTGGATGACGCCCTACCGGACGGCGCACCCGGAGATCCCCTGGTGGGCGTTGGCCGGTCTGCGGGATGTCCTCATCCACCAATACGAAGGTGTCGATCTGGAGCGGGTCTGGGCCATCGTGGAGGGGGAATTACATAGCCTCAGAGAGGCGATCGCGGCCTTGCTGCCGCCCTTGGATCAGCTTGAGCAGGAACTCGCGGGCGAGGACGACCCCCCAGAGATTCGATAAGCAACCGGTACCTAGCGCAAGCTCATGAGGAGCCGGCCGGTCGCGCTGGCTGTATGAGTTCCGGCCAAAATTCGCACGATGCGCGCGGCTGTTATCCCGGACACCGTCCTGGATCAGGAAACCATCGTCATCACAGCGTATGAGCCAAACCAGGACCAGTTGGAGGAAGGTCTCAGGAGGAGGCACAACGAAGTGTGTGATCTGCAGAAATGGCGAGACCCAACCGGGCACGGCCTCAGTGGCCCCTGAACGCGAAGGCATGACACTGGTGATTCAGGGAGTCCCCGCCAGGGTCTGTGCAAGCTGCGGCGAAGAATATGTGGATGAAGAAACGAGCGCTCGCCTTCTCAAGATGGCCGAGGAAGCAGTCCAAGCTGAGGTCCGGGTAGACGTGCGGGAGTATATCGCGGCATGAAAGATGGACGCAGATCGGTCCTCCCCAACGCGCATGCCCACGTCGATGACCGTGAGGAAACGGTCATGAACGAGAGTCGAATCCCTGGAGCCCGGGAAAAACGACCCTTTCGTGTTGCGTCGCCTTTTCGTCATTCCAGGCCCAGCCTCCGCGAGGCAGACTCAAGCGGGCATTCCCCTGTGCGGCATTCCCACGCAAGCGGGGATTCCCTGTACCCGTCATTCCCGCCTCCACGGCAGCAGGCGGAGGCTGCCCTCCCCCGATGCGTCATTCCCACGCAAAGGGGAATCCCTCGTTGCGTCATTCCCGCGAAAGCGGGAATCCAGGAAGGTACGCATGAGTGAACGGCAACCAGCGGTCTATATCCTCGCTAGCCAACGCAACGGCACGCTGTACATCGGCGTCACCAGCGATCTGCGGCAACGTATTTGGGAACACAAGCATGGCCTGGTCGAAGGATTCACCAAGACCTACCGGGTACACACCCTGTTGTATTTTGAACTGCATGAGACGATGACCGCGGCGATCCTGCGCGAAAAGCAGCTCAAGCAGTGGAACCGTGCGTGGAAACTCCAGCTCATCGAGCGACAGAATCCTGCGTGGGCAGATTTGTGGCAATCAATCGTTTGAACCTGGATTCCCGCTTGCGCCTGCCCTCGCGGAGGCGGGGGCGGGAATGACGGGGACGGGTTGCTGCCCGTTACCTCGCGGAACCCGGCGCAGGGAAGGCAAACTCGACAGGCGTGGACGCTGGATGAGGCCATTGCCTGGAATCTGAGGGAGTTTGGGCATGGCGCGAGAAGCATTAGTTGGGCTGGTTCCCGATGATTGGGAGCAAACGACGCTTGGGGAAGCCTGTGCGCGTGGGGGTGGCGATATACAGACCGGGGCCCTTCGGCAGCTAACTTCACGCATCGGATTACGTCCCCGACGGAATTCCATCGATCATGCCGCAGAATATTGGCGATAACCGAGTCATTGAGGATGATATAGCGCGCATCTCTCCGGAAGATGCCCGGCGGATCAGCCGCTACTTGGTTCAGCAGGGTGACATCGTCTACAGCCGTCGAGGTGACGTGGAACGCCGCGCCCTGATTCGAGCACGCGAGGATGGTTGGCTTTGCGGCACAGGTTGCCTCCGCGAGCGCTTCGGCAATGGAGGTGTGAATCCGGTTTATGCCTCTTACTACCTCGGTCATCCGAGCGTCCGAGAGTGGATCGTCCGCCACGCCCATGGTGCGACGATGCCAAATCTCAATACTTCCATACTCTCGGCTTTACCCTTCGTCATTCCTTCGCTCGAAGAACAGCGCGCCATCACCCACATTCTCGGGACCCTGGACGACAAGATCGAGCTGAACCGGCGGATGAACGAGACGCTGGAGGCCATGGTGCGGGCGCTCTTTAAGTCGTGGTTCGTGGACTTCGACCCCGTCCGCGCCAAGGCCGAAGGCCGCGACCCCAGCCTGCCCACGGGCATCGCTGACCTCTTCCCCGACCGCTTTGTGGACTCGGAGCTGGGCGAGATTCCGGCGGGGTGGGAGGTCGCCGCGCTCGAAGACTACTTCGATGCCATGAAGGGGGTCAGTTACAAAGGCAGTGGCCTATCTAAGACTGGTATACCTATGCACAACTTAAATTCGGTGTACGAAAGAGGAGGGTACAAGTACGAAGGGATCAAATACTACAACGGCGAGTATGCGGAGCGTCACCTAGTCGAGCCCGGCGACGTCATCGTCGCCAACACAGAGCAGGGCCACGACCGCTTGCTGATTGGGTATGTCGCGATCGTTCCTCGCTTGCTTGGGGATCTCGGCATCGCGAGTCATCATATCTACCGACTTAGACCCAAGCCCGGCAGCCCGTTAACAGCGTCGTTCCTATGTCAGCTCCTCAACTCACCGCAGATGCACGATATCGTCAGCGGTTACGCGAATGGTACAACAGTCAACATGCTCCCCATTGATGGTGTGCAAAAGCCCAAGATCATCGTTCCGCCGCAGCCATTAGTCACGGCGTTCGATCGGTTCGCTACCCAGGCTGAAGGGCGCCGCGAGGAAATGGTGGCCGAATCCCGCATCCTCGCTACCCTTCGCGACACACTGTTACCCAAGCTAATCTCCGGCGAGCTGCGAGTGAAGGACACAGAGCCCTTTATCAGGAGTTGGACTTCATGAGGCGCGAAGCCAAGCTGCTACTCGAGAAGGCGTGCGACTCTCTTCTGCTCAGTATCGAGCTATTTAATCGGCCCCACGATCGCGGGCGCGTGAGCGGAACGCTGATTCTGCTCGATCATGCCTTTGAGATGCTGCTCAAAGCAGCCATTCTCCACCGGGGAGGTCGAATTCGCGAAAACCGCGCCAAGGAGACAATCGGCTTCGACGCATGCAGGCGGCGTGGCTTGAGCGACGGTCGCATCAAGTTCCTGACCGAGGAACAGGCCCTCACCCTGCAGATGATCAACGGCCTTCACGATGCGGCGCAGCACCACCTCCTAGACGTAACGGAGGGCCAGCTCTACCTGCATGAGCAGTCAGGCGTCACGCTGTTCCGCGACCTGCTGAAGAACGTCTTCGACAAGGACCTTGCATGCCACCTGCCGGCCAGAGTGCTCCCCGTGTCGACGTTACCCCCGACAGACCTCGTGACGCTCTTCGACTCCGAAACCAAGGAGATCCTAAAGCTCCTTCGTCCCGGCCGCAGGCGCCGGATCGAGGCAGAGGCCAGACTTCGACCGCTTGCGATCCTGGATGCCACAATCAAGGGCGAGAAGGGACAACCAAGCTCGACAGATTTGCGGCAGATCGGCAAGGAGCTTCTCGGAGCAAAGAGTTGGACGGAAATATTCGTGGGTGTTGCGGCGGTCCAGATCACGGCCGATAGTGCGGGCCCGAGTCTCTCCTTGCGACTATCCAAGAAGGAAGGCATCCCGATCCAGCTTGTTCCGGAGGGAACGCCTGACGCGTCGGGCATCGCCGTGGAGCGCGTCAATGAGCTCGATTTCTATAGCCTCGGTGCCAAACAGCTTGCTGAGAAGCTCATGCTAACGATGCCGAAGACGGTGGCGGTTGTGGATTACCTCGGAATCCGCTCAAGACCGGACGGCTATAAGGAGATCAAGATCGGGAATCAAGTGTTCAAGCGGTACTCGCAGGAGGTCTTAGACGAAGTGAAGTCAGCTCTTCAAAAGGAGAGCGCGGATGAGATCTGGGCGAAGCGCCCGCAGAAGGTGAGGCCATCACCGGCCTAACGCTCATAGAATTGATCATCGAGAAAGCTGCCCTCATCTGGCTAGAATCCCTGGACTGGGTATTCAATTATGGCCCAGGGATGGCGCCGGGCGAGCTGGCAGCCATGGCACAGGCATATCTGGTGCGGAACAGCTTGGAGAAAAAGGAAGATACCGGTAAAGTGGGCCACAAGGGAGCCGTGCATGATCTACAACGCGCGACGCGCCCTTGATCTGCTCCGTCTCGGCACTGGCCTTCCCAGTGCTCGCTTCCGCGAAGGGCAGGAGGAAGCCATCCGCCACATCGTCGAGGGACGTGGGCGGCTGCTGCTGGTACAGAAGACCGGATGGGGTAAGAGCTACGTTTATTTCATCGCCAGCAAGCTGTTGCGTGAGACGGGCAGCGGCCCGGTCTTGCTGATTTCGCCGCTGCTGGCTCTGATGCGCAACCAGATCGCAGCGGCCGAGCGAATGGGTGTGCGTGCTGCCACCATTCACTCCGACAACCAGGGCGAATGGACGGATGTCGAGGCCGCACTGGCGCGGCATGAGGTAGATATTCTACTCATCTCACCGGAGCGCCTGGCCAATGAGCACTTCCGCGCGCAGGTCCTGGCTGGCATCGCCGCGCAGATCGTTATGCTGGTGATCGATGAGGCGCACTGCATCTCGGACTGGGGCCACGACTTCCGGCCGCACTATCGTTTGTTGGAACGCATCGTGCGCACATTGCCGGGGAATCTACGGCTCTTAGCCACGACGGCCACCGCGAACAACCGAGTCATGGACGATCTGCAGGCCGTGCTGGGACCTAACCTCCACGTCTCGCGGGGTGATTTGAACCGGCCATCGCTTGTGCTCCAGACCATGCGCTTGCCCAGTCAAGCGGAGCGCCTCGCCTGGTTGGCTGAGCGGGTGCCAGCGCTGCCCGGTCATGGAATCATCTATACCCTCACAGTTCGCGACGCTGTTCAGGTGGCCGGTTGGCTTAGGTCGCGCGGTATGAACGTGGAGTCTTATACCAGCGAAACCGGCGATCGCCGCGCTGAGCTTGAACAGGCATTACTGGAGAACCGGCTCAAGGCGCTGGTGGCAACGACGGCGCTGGGGATGGGCTTTGATAAACCAGATCTATCCTTTGTCATCCATAACCAGACGCCGGCTTCCGTGGTAGCTTATTACCAGCAGGTCGGACGCGCAGGGCGAGGGCTCGACGCGGCCTATGGGGTGTTGCTCAGCGGCGCGGAAGAGACAGACATTACGGACTACTTCATTGAGAGCGCATTCCCGACGCGCGCGGAGGTCCGTAGCGTGCTTGACGCGCTGGAAGCAGCCCCTGCGGGTCTTTCGGTTCCCGAACTGCTGGCACGGGTCAACCTCAGCAGAGGCCGCATCGAGAAGACCCTTGCGCTGTTGTCGCTGGAATCTCCGGCGCCGATCGCTAAGCAAGGCACGAAGTGGCAGCTGACGGCTGCCAATCTAAGTGAAGCTTTCTGGCAACGAGCGGAGCGGCTGAGTCACCTGCGCTGCGAAGAGCAGCGGCAGATGCAGGCATACGTGAGCCTTGAATCCGGACATATGGAGTTTCTCATTCGGGCTTTAGACGGGAATCCAGGGATGATCCGCCCACCCGCGTTACCACCGCTGCCGACATCTACCGACCCGGCCCTGGTGCAGGAGGCGGTGGCTTTCCTGCGCCGAACCAGTTTGCCCATTGAGCCGCGCCGGCAATGGCCGGCGGGTGGAATGCCGCTGTATCACGTCAGCGGACGAATCGCCGCCAATTTTCAGGCACAGCCCGGCAGGGCACTCTGCGTCTGGGGGGATGCAGGATGGGGCAGCCTGGTACGCCAAGGGAAGTACCGGGACCGGCGTTTTGCCGATGAACTGGTGGCAGCCTGTGTGCGGCTGGTGCGAGAGTGGAACCCGCAACCGGCACCCGCCTGGGTGACGTGCATTCCGTCCCTTCGACACCCCGATCTGGTACCGGACTTCGCCCAGAGGCTGGCTGCGGCATTGACCCTCCCGTTTCACGCAGTCATGGAAAGAACAGATGACCGACCGGAGCAAAAGACTATGGCCAACAGCACGCAACAGGCGCGCAACGTCGATGGCTCGCTGCGGATCATCCCTGGGGTACTACCTACTGGCCCGGTCTTGCTGGTGGACGATATGGTGGACTCGCACTGGACCTTTACGGTTGCAGCCTGGTTGCTGCGCTCACAGGGTAGCGGTGACGTGTGGCCCCTGGCCCTTGCTCAAACGGGACACGACCAATGAGCCCAACACTCTCAGCCAATACGCAAGCCATCCTGCTGCTGACAGCCCCCCTGATTGCGGGCCGCGGCAAGGCTTCACCCGATCTGCTGACCCCGGGCGAGTACAAGTGGGTTGCACGCCGTCTGCGCGACAGACAGCGGCAACCGTCTGATCTGCTTGCAGCTGAAGCGGACGAATTGCTTAGGGAGTGCCAGCCGGTTATCGACGCATCGCGGCTCAAGCGCCTGCTGGCTCGGGGGTTTTTGTTGAGCCAGGCGATCGAGCGCTGGCAGACGCGAGCGATCTGGGTGGTCAGCCGCGCCGATCCCGAGTACCCGAAGCAACTGAAGGCACGCCTGAAAAATGATACGCCCCCGGTACTTTACGGCTGTGGCGATACCGCGATTCTCGATACGGGAGGGTTGGCCGTCGTCGGCTCGCGACATGTCGACGAGGCATTGATTGAATTCACGAAGGGGATCGGCCGCCTTACTGCCGAGGCGCGGCGCACCCTGGTTTCAGGCGGGGCGCGCGGCATCGATCAAGCCGCCATGCACGGCGCATTGGAGGCCGGCGGCAAGGTGGTGGCAGTGTTAGCGGACAGCCTTGAACGGGCAGCGCTGAACCGCGAGCACCGTCGCGCCCTGATGGATGGCCAACTGGTCCTGATCTCACCCTACGATCCTTCGGCTGGGTTCAACGTGGGCCACGCCATGCAGCGCAACAAGCTGATCTACGCATTGGCGGATGCGGCCCTGGTTGTCAGTTCGGATTACGAGAAAGGCGGCACGTGGGCCGGCGCGGTCGAGCAATTGGAAAAGCTCAGGCTCGTACCTATCTATGTCCGCACGAACGGAGAACCCGGCAAGGGGCTGGAAGCTCTCCAACGCAAGGGCGCATTACCTTGGCCCGATCCAAAAACGCCAGAAGCTCTTGCGGAGGCGCTCGCCATTAAGGTAAGTCCGACGACAGATACTCCCAGACAAAACGCACTCTCTTTATCGGCTGAGGAGGAGTTCAAGCAAACCTCTGAGATCCCAGCAAGTTTGCTCCCAGCCGATGACTCTATCGGCTCGGAGTTATCAGATTCCGCCCTGACTCCTGCGGATGAGCTGTTTGCCAAAGTTCGGGAGTTGCTTAAGAAGATCACAAATCCCAAGACCGACGCAGAGGTGGCCGCCGACCTTCAGGTATCTAAAGGCCAGGCCAAGGAATGGCTACAGCGCTTGGTCGATGAAGGGGTGCTCGAAAAGCTTTCCCGACCTGTCCGTTATCGCACTATCTCGTCACAAGCATTATTATTTGAGCGACGGGATTGAAAGATATGCCTGCATTCACAGAATCGATCATCGAATCCGCCGCCCTCGCCTGGCTGGAACGCCTGGGCTGGACGGTTAAGCACGGCCCCGACATCGCGCCGGGCGAGCTGGCCGCCGAGCGCAGCGACTACGGGCAGGTTGTTTTGACGCAGCGGCTGCAGGATGCCCTGGCGCGGCTGAATCCCACGCTGCCCGCCGAGGCCCTCGACGAGGCCTTCCGCAAGCTCACCCGCCCCGCGGGGCCGACGCTGGAGGCGCGCAACCGCGCCGTCCATCGCCTGCTGGTGGATGGCGTCACGGTGGAATACCGCACGGCCGATGGCGCCATCCGCGGCGCGCAGGCTCAGGGGCTCGACTTCGACGACCCGGATCACAACGACTGGCTGGCGGTCAACCAATTCACCGTCAGCGAGCACGAGCACACCCGCCGCCCAGACGTGGTGCTGTTCGTCAACGGCCTGCCGCTGGCGCTGATCGAGCTCAAGAACGCCGCCGACGAAGATGCCACCATCTGGACGGCTTTCCAGCAGCTTCAAACCTACAAGGCGGAGCTGCCGACGCTGTTCGCCTTCAACGCCGCGCTGGTCATCTCCGACGGCGTCCAAGCGCGCATCGGCACGCTCACCGCCGGCCGCGAGTGGTTCAAGCCCTGGCGCACGATCTCGGGCGAGCGCCTGGCCGACCCCCACCTGCCGGAGCTCCAGGTGCTGCTCGAGGGGGTGTTCGATAAGCGCCGCCTGCTCGACCTCGTGCGGCATTTCATCGTCTTCGAGGATGCCGGCGGCGGGCCGCTGGTGAAGAAGATGGCCGGCTACCACCAGTTCCACGCGGTGAACGTCGCCGTGGCCGAAACCTTGCGGGCGGCGCAGCTCCAGCAAGAGGCCGATCAGGTAGCGGAGCTGCGCGGCCGCTATGAGGCGGGACGGCGTCGCGGTGGCCAGCCGGGCGACCGGCGCATCGGCTCTGTTGCGCCAGCCGCCGGTGCAGGCTGAGAGCCGCGCCGATCTGCGCGCCAAGCTTGCCGTCGAGGCAGGCGGTGTGGTCTTCACGACCATTCAGAAATTCCTCCCGGAGGAGAAGGGCGACCGGCATCCGGTGCTGTCGGAGCGGCGCAACATCGTCGTCATCGCCGACGAGGCGCACCGCAGCCAGTACGACTTCATCGACGGCTTCGCCCGGCACATGCGCGACGCGCTGCCCCACGCCTCGTTCATCGGCTTCACGGGGACCCCCATCGAGAAGACCGACGCCAACACGCGCGCTGTCTTCGGCGACTACATCAGCGTATACGACATCCAACGCGCCGTCGAGGACCGCGCGACGGTGCCCATCTACTACGAAAGCCGCCTGGCGAAGCTCGCCCTGGAGGAGGCGGAGCGGCCGAAGATCGACCCCGACTTCGAGGAGGTCACCGAGGGCGAGGAGGTCGAACGCAAAGAGAAGCTCAAGAGCAAGTGGGCGCAGCTCGAGGCCATCGTCGGCGCGGAGAAGCGGCTAAAGCTGATCGCGCGGGATATCGTCGAGCACTTTGTTCGAGAGGGTTCGGCGGGCTATGCCACCGGCGTTTGCGAAGGCGGACAGCCCCCTCCCCCTCCGGTTCACAGGCATACAAGAACTATGGCATTTCGTCGAAGTCGCTTTCGACCACGGTTAAGGTACACCGACAGCCACGATCGGCGTCCGTCGCCCGGCAAAACTCCCCCTGCAACACCGAACGCGCCTCGGCGATCGTCAGCACACGCTGCTCTCTCGCCCGACAGAGGGCGCACACCTGATCATCCTGGGTCGTGAGCCAGTTGACTCGTTGCACGCCATCGGCCGTATACCGCTCGAGTTGCGCCAGCAATTCTTGTCGTCGAGCATCCATCAGTGTTTCGCCTGCCATATGGCGACTCCTTCCATGTCAGCCCTTATGAAGTCCAGTCTTCAGACATACACGGGGTTGCCCCTTTGAGCATCGCCAAAGCCCTCGCACGACCAACAGAGAGACTTCGTCTTGGCCGCTCACACACGCCCAGTGATCGCCTCGATACGATCTGAGACGACAACGCAAACCCTCTCTCTCAATTTGATCGAGGTGCCGTGCTCAAGATCTCTCCCTGGGACGGCCCGACGATCATCAGCGCCAGCGTTTCCACATCTGTGGTAAGCTCCTGCCAGAAGAAGCTTTCGCGATGATCCGACGCGGAAGGAACAGCAAGGTGTGTGCCACACATCGATAGCGATTTTCATATCCGCATAGGGTAAACTCAGCCCAGCAAGCGCTGTCTATTGCTCTACGGATCCCTCATCCCGCGCTTTCCTGGCGGGAGAGGGGAAGGAGATCCGGTCTCTTGAGCCGGCGATGGGCGGCTGCGCAGCCGCAGCCATATGAACTCGATGGCCATCGCATGACCATACACTTTGCGCACGACAAGGAGCCGAGGATGACTGAGCCGATATATCCTGTGAACCTCCACCGCCTGGACCACTTCCGCCGTCAGCAACATCACTGGAAAGCGATTGGCTTGGTTGCCCTGGCTCTCCTCGCCGTCATGGCATGGCACAGCGGCGGGGCGAGCCAGTCAGCGGTTATGCTCGACGAGCTGCGGACCAAAGCGGTGGTCTTAGTGGACAGAGATGACCGACCGCGGCTAGACCTCCGCGTGGCGGCGAACGATAGCACGCATCTCGTGCTGATGGACCGTGAGGGATCGGTGCGTATGAGTCTCAATGTGTTGGCGCATGGCGCGACCGACATCGTCCTGCGCGACCGACAGGGCCTGCCGCGCGCCGCGTTGAGCGTCATGGCCGACGGACGTCCGAGCCTGTCGTTCTATGATGCCGCGGGTGCGACGCGCGTGGTCTTGGGCATGAGCGCCGATGGCCAGTCTCGTGTGGTCCTGTACCAGGCGAATGGGACGGTCAGCGGGATGCTGCCCTAGAGCGTTTGCCACGGCCGCATCCCGTCGATGTAAGGTCAGAGCGACATGCATGGATGTCCTAGGCTCTCAGATCGACGACGGCTTGCCCACCATCAGGGTGACATATCGCGACATTGGGGGGAAAGCGGAGTGAACAGGGGCTGCAGAAAATCCGGTAACAGGAAGCCCCTGTGCGATACGGCAAGACGACGAAGGATGGCCTCCGCCGGAGTTTCACCCATGGACGATCAAGGAGCTGATCACGAAGCCACCGGCGAGCAGCACACCGAACTGCAGATGGAGCTGGGCAGCACCGCGTAACGCTAGATTGAGGGTCACGCGTGCACCACCGGCTCGGATGAGACGAGTGGTGGCAAGCGCCTTCGGCATGGCAAGCCCTACCAATAACAAGGGAAACAGTACGGGCTGCACCACCACCCATCCCAGGATGCTCAAGTAGGCCCCCGCGACCAATATCACGAACAGCCAGAGCCCGAACGCCGCCCCATACTGGCTCACCGGCGTGATTTTGCCGGTCTGGCGGTCCTCGTCGATATCGCGCAGATCGTTGACCACCAGAATGGCCGTCACCAAGCAGGCCACAGGCAGAGAGGCCAAGAAAGCCTGCCACGTCAGCATGGCGGTTTGCACGTAATACGTCGCCACCACCATGACGAGCCCCATGAAGACGAACACCAGGGGCTCCCCCAGGCCGACGTTGCCCAGCGGTCGTGGGCCGGCGCTATAGCCATAGGCGACCGCCAAACTGGCCATGCAGACGAAGAGCAGAGCCCAGTGGGTCACGACGATCAGATACACTCCGATGCCCGAAGCCATGGCGAAACTGGCGACCGCGCCGGCGCGGACCGCTTGCGGCGACAATAAGCCCAGGGCGATCACTTTGTACGGCGCTAACAGCTTGCCCTGACTCCCGCCCTGGACGTGATCGGTATACTCATCCACGAGATTGGTGCCGACTTGCACCAAGACCGATCCCAGCAAGGTCAGGACGAAGAGGACACCATGGAAGTAGCCGTCATAGACGGCTAGCGCCGTCCCCACCAACACCGGAACCACTGAGGCCGACAAGGTGAAGGGGCGAATCGCCCAAAACCAAGCGGTGATCCTTTGCAACATGGGGGCTCTTCTCCTCACCTTCGACGGCAATGGTCGATTGGGAAGGTCTACGTCAGGGAAGGAGGACGAGTCTTACCACGGATGTTTGCGGAATTTGGAGAAATCGGGCTGGCGTTTCTCCACGAAGGCGCGCCTCCCTTCCTTCGATTCCTCGGTGGTGTAGAAGAGCGATGTGGCGCCGTGGGCGATGCCTTGCAGGCCATACACATAATCGGTGTCGGCGTTGAAGGAGTATTTGAGAAAGCGCAGGGCGGTCGGGCTTTTCGTCAGCATCTCCTGGCACCAGGCGATGGTCTCCGCCTCGAGTTGCTCGGGTGCCACGACCTTGTTGATCAGCCCCATCTCATAGGCTTCCTGGGCGGTGTATTGCCGACAGAGGTACCAGATCTCACGGGCGCGCTTTTGTCCGACCATCCGTGCCAGTTGAATCGAGCCAAAGCCGGCGTCGAAACTGCCGACCTTCGGCCCCGTCTGGCCAAATCTGGCGCGGCTAGAGGCGATGGTCAAATCGCACAGCACATGGAGGACATGCCCACCACCGATACAATAGCCATCGACCATGGCGACGACGGGCTTGGGGATCTCGCGAATTAAGCGATGGAGCTCGCGCACATGGAGACGCGGCATGCCCCCTTCATCGTTATACCCTCCCTCGCCACGGATCTTCTGATCGCCCCCCGTGCAGAAATTCCCCTGGGCGCCACTCAGAACCACGACGCCGACGGTATCATCATGCCAAGCGTCCTCGAAGGCCGCTAGCATTTCGTCGATGGTGAGGGGCCGAAAGGCGTTGAGGACTTGCGGGCGATTGATGGTCACCCAGGCGATGCCATCGGTCTTGCGATACACGATATCGTGAAATGGCTGCGTCATCGTCGCTCTCCGTTCTCAGCTCTGCCTAGCTTAGGCATGACGACTCGGACCGGGCTTGATCCTCCCGGGGGTGCATGTGTCAGCGCTCCACCGCCGAGTTGAAAAGCGTTCAGGAAACGTCAAGGCAGTAGAGCCAGGGCAGAGAACCCATAGTCGGCAGGAAATACCGGGCGAACCGTACCACAGCCCGCCGCGAAACGCAAGGGGAGGCTGTGGGGGGCCCCTTGACATCTGCTCTGAGCAACTATACTCCATATTATGGAAGAATTGTCACGCCCCGCCGCCGTGGCGGCGGGGGCGCCCATTGCGAGGTGTGCAGGAAACAACTTGCTCGACAAGGAGGTGACGGATGCCATGCGCATCGCGCAGGTAGCACCGTTGTACGAGAGTGTCCCGCCCAAATATTATGGAGGAACCGAACGGGTTGTGTCCTACCTCACCGAAGAGCTAGTGCGACAGGGACATGAGGTGACCCTATTTGCCAGCGGCGACTCCGTGACCAAAGCCCGCCTTGTGGCTCCGTGCCGACGATCATTGCGCCTGGATAAGCAATGCCTCGATCAACTCGCCCATCACGTGTTGATGTTGGAACACGTCTTTAAAGATCCGACGCGATTTGATATCATTCATTTCCATGTCGATTATCTGCATTTCCCGCTGTCGCGACGGCACACGACGCCGCATGTCACGACGCTTCATGGACGACTCGACATCCCCGATTTGGTCCCCCTTTACCAAGAGTTCAACGATATGCCGGTGGTTTCCATCTCAAACGCGCAGCGGGAACCCCTCCCATGGCTCAATTGGCAAGGGACGGTGTACCACGGCCTGCCGGAGGATTTATATACGTTTCGGCCTGAACATGGCAGCTACCTCGCGTTTCTGGGGCGGATCTCGCCCGAGAAACGAGTCGATCGCGCCATCGAGATCGCCAAGCGCCTCGACATGCCCATCAAGATCGCGGCCAAGGTCGATGCCGTGGACCGCGACTACTTCGAAGATGTGGTGGAGCCATTGCTCAAAGATCCCCGCGTCGAATATATCGGGGAGATCGGCGAGGGTGAAAAAGACGAGTTTCTGGGCAACGCCTACGCCTTGCTCTTCCCCATCGACTGGCCTGAGCCGTTCGGGTTGGTGATGATCGAGGCGATGGCCTGCGGTACGCCAGTGATCGCCTATCGGCGCGGCTCGGTCCCCGAGGTCGTCGAAGAAGGCGTCACGGGGTTCATCGTGCACGGATTGGAGGATGCAGCGCAGGCGGCGGAGCGCATCCCCACGCTAAGTCGGCAGCGTTGCCGCCAACTCTTCGAGGAGCGTTTCAGCGCCACACGTATGGCGCGGGATTATCTGGCCATCTATCGTAAACTGGTTGAGGGGCAAGCTCAATTGGCCGCAGCTGTTTAAGGAGGTCCTAGTGGACGAGGTCATTCGCGTTGCGGACGAGGTCATTCGCATTGAGGATCAGTATTACATCCTGGCCACCTCCTCCCTTGCCGACGAACGCACCCAGGTGCTTAAACACGGCGAGACCTTCGCCGTGTTTGACCGCTACGGCGATATTCAACCGATCGGGCTAGGTGCCCAGGGCCTTTACCATGAGGGAACCCGGTTCCTGTCGCGCCTAGCTCTCCGGGTTGGCCAGCAGCGCCCACTCTTGCTCAGTTCGACCGTGAAGGAAGACAATGCCCGACTCGCCGTCGATCTCACCAACCCCGACCTGACCATCGATGGCCAGATCGTCGTGCCGCGTGGCACCATACACATTTTGCGCACGAAATTCCTCTGGGATGGAAGCTGTTACGAACGTCTGCAGATCTTCAACTATGGCTTGACGGCTGTTGACGTTCCCCTGTCGATCCAAGTGGACGCCGACTTCGCAGATATTTTCGAGGTCCGCGGCATGAGGCGTAAACGTCGAGGCCAGCTGCACGACCGGGTGGTCGAAAATAGCCGTTTAATCTTGGGCTATACTGGTCTGGACGGGGTGACCCGGCGAACTTGCCTGGAATGTTTCTTCAAGCCCCTCGAGCTGTCCGACGGCGAAATCCGCTTCGATGTACGCCTCGCGCCCAAAGGCGAGATCACCGTCGACCTCGTGGTTTCCTGTGAATCGGCCGCGACCACTGCCCCTCCCCTGACCTTCGATTCCGCCGCTCACGCAGCCGAACAGGCTCTCAACCTCACCAAAAGTGAGGATTGCGAGATTTATACCGCTAATGAACAGTTTAACGATTGGCTCAACCGCGCCCTGGCCGATCTCCATATGATGATCACCGATACCCCCAATGGCCCCTACCCCTATGCAGGCGTGCCGTGGTTCAGCACGGCCTTCGGTCGGGATGGAATCATCACCGCCTTGGAGTGTCTGTGGATCAATCCTGTCATGGCCCGGGGGGTGTTGGCCTTTCTGGCGGCAACGCAGGCACGGGAGGTGATTCCCGAACAGGATGCCGAGCCCGGTAAAATTTTGCACGAAACACGCCTCGGCGAGTTGGCCGCGCTGGGAGAGATTCCTTTCAAGCGCTACTACGGCAGCGTCGATGCCACCCCGCTGTTTGTCATCCTGGCTGCGGCATATTACGAACGCACGGGGGACAGCGCCTTCATCGAGTCCATCTGGCCCAATATCGAATCGGCCCTGCAGTGGATCGACCAATACGCTGACCTCGACGGCGACGGTTTCGTCGAATACTACCGACGTTCGCCGAAGGGACTGGTGCATCAAGGTTGGAAGGATTCGAAAGATGCCGTCTTCCACGCCGATGGGAGCCTCGCAGAAGGCCCCATTGCCCTGTGTGAGGTGCAGGGGTATGTCTATGCTGCCAAACAGCTCGCCGCCGAATTGGCAGCGATGCTCGGTCATCGCCAGCGCGCCCTAACCTTGCAACAACAGGCCCAAGCCCTACAGGAGCGCTTCAACCAAGTCTTCTGGTGCGAAGAGCTGGGCACCTATGTTTTGGCCTTGGATGGTCACAAACGCCCCTGCCGGGTGCGAACTTCCAATGCCGGTCATTGTTTGTTCACGGAAATCGCCACCCCGTCCCTGGCACAGCGCACCGCACAGACTCTCTTGCACGAGGATCTTTTTTCCGGATGGGGGATCCGCACTGTCGCGTCCTCCGAGGCCCGTTATAATCCCATGTCGTATCACAACGGCTCAGTGTGGCCCCACGACAACGCTCTGGTGGCCTATGGTTTCAATCGCTATGGGCTTAAGGAGGCTGCCCTCAGGGTGATGACCGGGCTCTTTGACGCCAGTCTGTTCATCGATCTCCACCGTATGCCAGAATTGTTCTGCGGCTTTACCCGGCGACCGGGCGAAGGGCCAACGCTGTACCCAGTGGCCTGTGCGCCGCAGTCGTGGGCGGCGGGCTCCATCTTCATGCTGCTGCAAGCCTGCCTGGGGCTCAGCATCCGCGGCCATCTGGCCCAAATCTGCTTTGCCTACCCCTTGCTGCCAGAGTTTTTGCCGGAGGTTTACATCCGCAATCTGAAAGTCGGCAGCGGCTCCGTCGACCTCGTGCTGCAACGACACCTCCAAGACGTCAGTATTAACATCCAGCGCCGCAAGGGCGATATCGAGATCGTGACCATCAAATAAGATCGCGACCCCACACCATGTTCAGGGTTTCACCGCCTTCCGCATGTCTTCGATCGGGAACATAGTGGAGTAGACGTGCTACATCGGCTTGCCATCGAAACCATCTCTGACCGTCGCGGGGCTTCGCCCCCTATCACTGCGGGCGGGGTCGGGCAGGGCGAGGAGTCAAGCCATACATCCCAGCACGTGGGTGGCAACGCCGCGCCATTCCGCCGGAATACCCCCGCGGATCCACCGCCGGTTGATTTCAGTGTGCGCTCACGCTATGATGCGCACTGTCTTCCCAAGCAGCGGTCCAGGCTGTGGCGGCCGCCGAGGGGAAGCTGTGGAAGGGAGAGGGTTCAGGATCCCCGATAGGGAGGATTCACCATGACCATACCCTCAACGATTGAAGTGATCTGTCCATGCTGCCAAGCGCGCCTGACGATCGATACGATACGCCGAGCCGTAGTCCATCATGAAGCACCAGCGAAAGCGACGCCGAGCATGGATTTGCAGGAGGCTTTGGGCACGCTCAAGGCCGAGGCGCATCGGCGTGAGGCGCAATTCCAGCAGGCGCTCGCAGCTGAACGCGGAAAGGGCAAGCTGCTAGAGAAGAAGTTCGAGGAATTTCTCAAAAAAGCCCGCGAGGATCGTTCCCCGCCACCACCGCGACCCATCGACCTCGAGTGAGGAGCGGCAGCGCCGTGCTACAGGTATCGAGCGACCGGCTCGACAGGGTCCTCAAACGTGTCAGCCGGTCGTTTTATCTCAGCCTCAAAGTTCTCCCCCGTACGGTACGCGGCCCTGTGGGGCTGGCGTATCTCTTCGCTCGTGCCGCCGACACCATTGCCGATACGGCATTGATCAGCCCCACCGAGCGCCTGATCCATCTCGAACGTCTGCGCGGTCTGTTCCGACAGTACGATGCGACGGTGCTGTTGAGCCTTCGCGAGGCGTTGATCGGCCCCCAAGAGAACCCTGCTGAACGTGAACTCCTTGCGTCGCTCGACGACTGCTTTGCGGCGTATCAGGCCTGTGACCATGCCGATCAGACTCGCATCGGTCGCTTGCTCCTGACGTTGACGCAGGGGATGATCATGGATCTCACCACCTTTCCCCAGGAGCATGAAGGTCACGTTGTCGCGCTGAAGACATGGGCTGATCTGGAGCGATACACTTACTACGTCGCAGGGTGTGTGGGGGAGTTCTGGACCGACATGCACATTGCCCATCGGCCGGCGCTCGGCACTTGGGACGCTGCACTGATGAAACAACGCGGCATTCGTTTCGGCAAGGGCCTTCAACTTACCAACATTGTGCGCGATCTGCCTCGCGATTTACGCCTCGGCCGCTGCTATCTGCCGCAGGAGGATTTGGCACGCTATGGGCTGGAGCCGGCGGATCTCCTAGAGGCATCAGCGATGGCAAAGGTTCGACCTTTGCTACAGCACTTGCTCAATGCGATCCTCGACCACTACCGTGAGGGCTGGGCCTACACCCTTGCCGTCCCACGGCGTGAAGTGCAGCTGCGGCTGGCCTGCGCTTGGCCGCTGTTGATCGGCTGTCGTACGCTGCGCCTGATCGCCGCTGCCCCCAATCTCCTCGATCCAGCCACCATCGTGAAAATCCCGCGCGGCGCAGTCTATCGCATCCTCCTATGCTCCGGCCTGCTGGCGGCCTCTAACTGGGGCTTGCGCCAATATGCGCATCGTTTGTCCGCCCGCCTCCTGTAAGGCCGGCGGCAATGTTTCCCTTCGGTCATTCTTCGCCGATTCCTCCTCTCCTCTTGGGGTTTAGCTTTCCCCACATCTTTGAGGGAGCTTTTGTCAGTCTTTAGAATTTCAGAGATGCTGATTTTGTTGCGGCCCTTGGGGGGCTTTTGCATCTCCCAATCTTTCAATGACTTCCAGAAATGTGGGTAAAAGTAACGCTTCCGGGAGAGGGTGGAGTGAGGGGGAGAGGGAAAATAATACTCTGCATCGCCGTGCGGGATGCCAGATGGGATCAAGGCCCTGGGCAAGGTATGCTTGTAGAGGTCACCTCTCTGTCGCGAAGGGCGCGACGGTATGCTGCCATCTTCCGGCGGCGACTCAGCCTGACAGGCGGTGATGTGGCACGGCTCGTCCAGGCACGCCGTGACACGGCGCAGCCCGTTGCTTTATAATGCGCGGCAGGACATTAGGAGGGTATCCGTGCGGCCTCTTCGCGATGGAGGGAAACAATGATTCGCGGCATCGACCACATTGAGATCATCGTACGTAATCTGGAAGAAACCGTGGAGTTCTTTCAAAAACTCGGCTTCAAGCTGCTGACTCGCACCTCCCATCACGGCGGCTCCGCGGAGCTACAACTCCCCGGCTCGAACCAGCCGATTTTCGAAATCCATCAGGTAAGCGGCGAGGAAAACATCGGCATCAATCACATCGCCTTCAAGGTCGACAATGCACAAGAGGCATACGAGGCCCTCAAAGCCAAAGGCATTCCCATGCCAAGGACGCCAAATTTCGTGCCAGCCACCGGACGGACGACGGTCAATTTTCGCGACCCCGATGGATGGCGCCTGCAACTCGTCGACGCTGAGCGCAAGGTCCCACAATAGCTAGGCATCAGGTCTGCAGTCCTGCCGCATCCAGGCGCGCAGGATCTGCTGACGGTCGAAGAGCAGGACATACTCAGTGCACCGAGGGCCTTTGCCAAAGGTCAAGGCTGGACCGACGATCGTGACCCCGCCCCAATCCGATGCCTTGGGTATGCCGTACTGATATATCCATAACGTCTCACCCGTCATCAAGTCCCAGCTCGTTTGTGGAGGGCCGAGACGTTCCGCCACCTCTGCCTGCGTTGCAGAGCCCGTCGCTTCTTTGAGATATGTACTCTGCCAGGCGGCACATGCAGTGATGAATAGTGTCAGGAGTATGAGACCACCCCACCGGACCGATGCGCTCACGCTCATCGTTGTCTCCGATTAGTCGGCCGGGCACACGATGCTCATTGCCGACGGCCGACCATGCAAACCGTATCTTTACCTCTGATTAGTCGGCCGGGCCCCCGTAGGCGGTTTACCGCTCTCGCTGTTCGCGCCTTTGGTCGCGCCTCAGACTGGCGCCGAGCCCAAGCCAGCATGATCACCCGACGATGTTCTAGACCGGGCTGGCTGCCTCTCGATGTCGAAAGCCTCGGTTTCAATATACAACCGCTTGGGATGATGCACCTGTTCTTTAGAGGACCGTCAGTGCTTGTCCCTGGCTCTATCGTGCCCTCACCCCAGCCCTCTCCCGAAGGGAGAGGGGGATTAAGACAAATGATGCGATCCTCCTGGTCCCCTGCGCACTTGACACCTACCGGGAGATCGCCTATTGTCTTGATTAGCCAGGCAATGTCGCGATGGCGTTAACATTGAGAGGGTTAGCGGGCACGATGCACCGGCGTCACCTCGCCCCAGGGTCGAGCCTCCTGGATAGGTGGCGTGCGCAAGTAAAATCAAGGAAAGGAGGGTCATCAGACATGGCGACAGCACACGCGCGATACGACCTCAGGGCGGATGGGTTGACGCGCCGTCGATTTCTGCAGACGTCTGCAGGCGGCTTGGCAGGGCTGGCAGGGATCGTGGCCCTACAGGTTCCGCCGAGTCTTGCCCAGCAACGCGAGGTCAGTATGCTCTCTTGGGCACATTTCGTCCCCCAGGCTGACCAAAAGTTGCATGAAATCGGCGCTCGGTTTGAGAAAGCCACCAAGATTAAGATACGCTTCGACCACCTGCAAGAGGCACAGATGGCCGCCAAGCTGGCGGCCGAGGTGCAAACCGGCACTGGCCATGATCTGTTGATGTTGCGGATGCATCTGCCGCTTCTGCACGCCACGAACCTGGCGGACATGTCGGACGTCGTCGAGACCCTCACCAAGCAGTATGGGCCACTGTATGAGTTCTGCGAGGAGGCCGCCTATTATAAAGATCACTGGGTGGCCATGCCTGCCTATCACGGCGCTTTCCCAGGCTCCTATAACAAAAAATACTTCGACGAGGTCGGTGAAAAACCCCCTGACACCTGGGAGGATCTGGTGCGGGCGGGTAAGAAGATGAAAGCCAAGGGGCACCCTGTCGGTATCCCGATCAGTCAAACCAATGATGCGGTCTCCACCCTTGGCCCGATCATGTGGGCCTTCGGGGCCAAAGCCGTCGACAAAGATGGCAAAACAGTGACCATCAACTCCGAGGAGACGTCTGAAGCGATCGAGTACGTCAAGCGACTATACAACGAAGCGATGGAACCCGAAGTGTTGTCGTGGGACGATGCCTCCAACAATCGTTTCTTGATCTCTGGCAAGGGTTCATGGATCGCCAACCCCCAGAGTCACTACCTGACCGCGAAAACCCGCAATATGCCGATCACCCAAGACATCTATTTCCAGCTCATGCCAGCCGGCCCCAAGGGGCGCCATACGACGACGTTTATCCGTAGCATGGGGATCTGGAAATTCTCCAAGAACATCGAGCCAGCCAAAGAGTTCATCAAGTTCTTCCTCAACCAGGAACAGTACAACGATTACGTCAATGCCGCTCAAGCCTTCGATGCACCAGTATTCAAATCGATGGAAGATCATCCGGTGTGGAAGATCGATCCCAAGTACGAGCCCATCAAGGAGAGTGGACGCTACGGTCACCTGTATGGCTGGCCGGCGCCGGGGGATGAGCGCAGCCAACAAGTCACCAATAACTTCATCATCCCCATCATGTTCGCCAAGGCCATCGGCGGGACCTCGAACAAAGAGGCGATGGCTTGGGCGGAGGCCGAGATCAAGCGCATCTATTCGACTTAACCTTTGCTATGCATGGAGGCGCGACGGCGAATGGGGGGCGCTGTGCTGGCCGCCCCGTCGCCGCCGTGCCGCTGTTGGGCGTCATGTGGGGTTATGGCTCCAAAGCGGTCGAAACGGAGAACTATTCCGAGTTCATCACCGCCGCAGAGGCCTTCAACACTCCAATCTACAGGAGTCTGGAAACCATCCGGTGTGGAAAATCGATCTCAAATACGCACCCATCAAGGAGAGCGGCAAGTATGGGCATCTCTATGGCTGACCGGCTCCTGGGGATGAGGAATGCCAGCAGAGGACCAACTCCTTCATCATCCCCAACATGTTCGCCAAGGCAGTGACAGGGACGTCCACAAAGGACGCCATGTTGTGGGCGGAGGCGGAGATCAAACGTATCTACGAAGGCTAGGCGACGCACGTTTAACCACTTCCGCAACGCGAAAGAACGCTCTGACTGACGGGCGAGCGTGCGCAGCGCGCAACCCTGTGACGTACTCGCCTGCTGCTCTAGAGGCACTGGTGTGACGCCTTTTCGGCAGAGCAAGCCGGTGAGGATCTCCGCTATACTGCAGAAGCTTGGCCCCGGGATGCGTGTCTTTGTGCGGGCGAATTTAGCCTTCGCCTGCTGGCCGGGCGGCATGCCCAGAGGGCGATCACCAAGATACCCCCTGAGGTGTATCCAGCTTGTCGATTTTAGCTCAGCAGATCTTCGACACGCACATCAAGACCTGGGATGAGCGGCGTGGTGATCGTTTGCCCGACTTTGTAGACGGCAGCCCGCGCCGGCGACGCGGTAAAGTTCCACACCTCGACCGCTTCCAGCTGCCAGTCAATGATCCAATACTCCTGCGCTCCTGTTCTGGCGTACAGATCACGCTTCTTGATGTAGTCGATCTCGACACTTCCTTCCGAGACGACCTCTATCACGATGTTCGGTGTTCCTGAGAGCGATCGCCCTGTTGCCAGGTGGAGCCGATCTGGTAGGACGATGGCGATGTCGGGGGCGACATTATCTTCTGCCTCATCGCCCCAGACGATGCCGGGCTCGACGATCACCAATCCCCGAAGGGCTGTGACGGCAGGATGCAAATAGCGGGCTGCAGCCGCGATAATTCTTCCATGACGCAGATGTGGTTGCTGCGACACGACCAGCTCCCCATCGATGATTTCGTAGGTGAGAAATGGCTCGTCTGGAAGCCGCTCCAGATCTTTGCTCTTCCAACGGTACCCGCTTGCGATAGGGGTTTGCACGATGTCCCTCCTTCCCAGGCCAAGAAGCCTGCGGCTGGGCGATCTATATTCACAGAAATTCTCCACCCTGTCCCCTCGCAGGGCTCACAAGGGCGGGATTGTTTGGTGCCTTGTTCCCTCTCCCACCGGGACAGGGCTAATGCCCTCCCCTCCCGAATGTACACGAAAACGCTTGACCCTACCAGAGCCGTCGTCTAGGATGCCTTCTCAGCGGGTGCAAGGCCTTTTCATAGCCGGAGTCGCGCGATTCTGACGGGGCCGAGGGCACGTTGTCGACGATCACACACCGTGTGCTGAGTGCCAGTGCTAGCCTTGCTGAGGCTCTGCAAACGCCGGCGTGGCAAGGATGGATCGACGCTATCTTCCGCACCGGCCTTCAACTCATCGGACCGGGGGCAACGTTGATCCACCTGCACGGTGGACCGTTCTTGGTGTCGCCGTTCAGCCTCCGCATCGCTGGCTCCCTGGCGCAATATCCGCAGCAGGGTCGCGTTGTCGCGGGGACGGCGGTGCTGAAGCAGGGCCCCGGCATCGCGATCGGCGGCCATCTGCGCCTGTCGCTGGCTTCAACGCGCTCTTATCATTCCCCACCTTCGCCAGGGGTTGCTGCTCGGCCGCCAGGCGCTGTCGAATGGTCGACCCGGAAGGCTTGGGGCGTGGTGCAATCCGTTGCCGTCCGCACATACCTGACACCGCCACGCCGCCGCGAGTGAGCCGATGCCGATTTGGAACATCATCCGCCGTAGCACCTATCACGATTCTGTCACCCTGATGCGCATGACACGAGACCTGGAGTCGCTGCCCGGCGTGCGTCGCGCCGCCGTCATGATGGGCACGCCCGCCAATTGCGCCCTGCTGCATCAGGCTGGACTGCTCAATGATGAGGGCGAAGCCGCCTCTGCCAACGACCTCATCATCGCCCTTGAGGCCGATCATCTGACCGCTGTCCACAGCGCCACAGCTGCCGTCGAGCGGATCCTCACGGCCACATCAGCGGCATCCCCGACGATGTTCCAGCCTTGGCGGCCACGCACGCTGCGCTCAGCGCAGCAGCTGCTGCCCGGGGCTAAGTTGACACTCATCTCTGTGCCGGGCATCTACGCCGGGGCGGAGGCAAAGAAAGCGCTGCTGGCGGGACTACACGTCATGCTGTTCAGCGATAACGTGCCGCTGGCGACTGAGATCGAACTCAAACGGTTGGCCCGTTCCCGTCAGCTCTTGCTCATGGGACCCGATTGCGGGACCGCCATCCTGAAGGGTGTGCCGCTCGGCTTCGCCAATGCCGTGTCGCGCGGGCGTATCGGGCTCGCGGCGGCAGCAGGTACCGGCCTACAACAGGTCAGTTGTTTGATCGACGCCGCTGGCGAGGGCATCTCTCAGGCCATCGGCGTGGGAGGCCGCGATCTGTCCGACGAGGTCGGTGGCATCGCGATGGAGCAGGCGTTGGCAGCGCTGGCGGCGGATACGACAACCGCCGTGGTGGGTGTAATCGGCAAACCACCGGGCGCTGCGACATGGACATGTCTCCGGCAGCAGATCGCGCAACTGGGTAAACCCTGCGTGGTTTGCCTCGCCGGGGCAAGGCGGGAGGTCTTCGGCTCCTGGCGGACTGCTGTGACGCTGGAGGACGCTGCTCAGGCACTGGTGGCACTGGCACGTGGCCAAGAGCCCGCGCCGGTGGAGTTCACCGTCCCTCCCGATGCAATCGCTCGGCTCATCGCGGATACCGCGCGCCGCACGCACCCTGCCCAGCGCTTTATACGTGGCCTATACGCCGGTGGTACCTTGGCGTATGAGGCCGTCAATCTTTTGCAGCGTGAATTGACAGGGGTCGCGCCCGGAGTCGATGGGGGAGGGGAGGGGCACCGGGTGATCGACCTCGGCGCGGATCGGTTCACCATCGGGCGCCCGCACCCGATGCTCGACGGCGCCGTGCGGCGCGAGTGGATTCTGAGGGAGGGGCGAGATCCTGCCACAGCGGTTTTGCTCCTGGATATCGTGCTGGGCTATGGCGCCCACCAGGACCCAGCCGGCGACATCCTGCCGGCGACTCAGCAAGTCCAGCGGCAGGCTCAAGCTTCGGGACGTTATTTGACAGTCGTAGCCAGCGTCTGCGGCACGGATCGCGATCCCCAACATCGTCCCACCCAAACTGCGGCGTTGCAGGCCGGTGGTGTGGTGGTTATGCCATCGAATGCCCAGGCGGCGCGTCTGGCGGCTCGAATCGCAGCGCGCCTGGGCGGAGAGCAGTCACCATGACCTCAGACTCCCCCAAAGCCGAGCAGGCACTCTCGTTATTGGCTGGTGATCTCCAGGTGATTAATCTCGGGCTGGAGACCTTCGCGCACGCCCTGACGGCGCTCAACGTGCCGGTCGTCCATGTCGATTGGCGGCCGCCGGCGTTGGGCGATCCCGCCCTCGCTGACCTCCTGGCGCGTTTGGAGGAACGGTGTGACCTCATCGACGCGGCAAACGCCGTGGCATTAGGCCGTCTGGTGCATGGGCTGCCAGTGCTGATCGACTGTCGCCCTGCGCGTGAAGCGATGGGGCTGCCCGAACGGCTGGTCTTGCATGCCGGACCGCCGGTGGCGTGGCAGGCGATGTGCGAGCCGATGCGTGCGGCGGTGCTGTGCGCTATCCGCTACGAAGGCTGGGCCGCCGATGACGAGGTGGCGGCACGCTTGGTCGAGCACCGGCAGGTCGAACTGGCCCCCTGCCATCACTGGCGCGCCGTGGGCCCGATGACCGGCATGATCACCGCATCGATGCCGGTGTTCGTCGTCGAGAACCGTACCTATGGCAACCGTGCTTATGCGACGATCAACGAAGGCTTGGGAAGGGTTTTGCGATTCGGTGCCAACGACGCCTCGGTCATCACCCGTCTCAAGTGGCTGGCCGCCGAGATGGGACCGATCATCGGTGCGGCCTTGCGTCGCTCCGACGGCATCGACCTACGAACGTTGATGGCGCAGGCGTTGCGCATGGGTGATGAAATGCATCAACGCAACGTGGCCGCCTCGTCGCTTCTGGCCCGTGCTCTGATGCCGCATCTGGTGCGCGCCAGCCCGGACGCCGCGGCCCTCGCCGCCGTCGTTGAGTTCATCGCCGGGAACGATCAGTTCTTTCTCAACCTCGCCATGGCAGCGGGTAAGGCCATCACCGATCCAGCCAGCGGGGTCGCCCATTCCACTTTGGTGACGACGATGGCTCGTAACGGTACCGACTTCGGCATCCGTGTATCGGCACATGGCGCGCGCTGGTTCACCGCGCCGGTCAACCAGCCGACCGGCCTCTACTTCCCCGGTTTCAGCGCCGACGATGCGAATCCCGACATGGGTGATAGCGCCATCGTCGAGACCATCGGTCTCGGCGGCATCGCCATGGCCGCCTCCCCTGCGGCGGCCCGGTTCGTCGGCGCTGGCGGCATGGCCGAGGCCCTGCAGGCGACAGCAGAGATGCGCGAGATCAGCGTCGGTGTACATCCGCACTTCCGCATCCCCAACCTGGACGAACAGGGCACGCCTGTAGGCATCGAGCTGCGACGCGTCCTGGAAACCGGCATCACGCCGTTAATCAATACCGGCATTGCCGGCCGCAAAGCGGGCACCGGCCAGATCGGGGCGGGTATGGTGCGGGTACCGTTCGCCTGTTTCGCACGCGCCCTGGAGGCGTTTTTCTGAAGTTGCGGACCTGGGTGTAGATCTATGCTTTCTAGGGGGTTTGACATACCAGATGGATGTGCAGGGGCAAGGAGGGATTATGATCTAGATAATCGTTTCAGCGCCCTTTGAGCGGCGGCCCGTGTGTACTCACGCTCGGCATCATCCGAGGCGATTTTCTCCAAGATGGATCTGGCCCGAACATCCCTGATCCTTCCCAAGGCTTTGACGGCGTACTGACGCACTTGAGGTTTTACCTCTCTGGCAAGCAAGGTAATGAAAGGATCAACTGCACGCTGATCCTTAATCTTGCCCAGTGCTGAAACCGCCAACCGGCGAACGTTCTCATCTTTATCTTCCAGTACCACGAGTAGCTCAGCGATTCCAGATGGGGAGCGCAATTGCCCTAGTTGCACCACGCGCCCAACTCGCTGGACCGGCGATGAGATTACGCCAGATGAATCTCGTCTTCCTGACCGTCCAGGAATACTTAGCTTTGAACTGTACTCGCCGCTGATGGAGACTCGCTCCGATTCGCAGGCGCGAGGTAGACGGAGTGGAATCAACAGACAGGCCTTAAGGGCTATTTTCCCCTGATGCGTTAAATGCAGAGTGCATCGACCATCGCCGATCACTTCGATGTAACGTCGCGAGATGAGCTGTCCGATCATATCGTCAACTTCAGGTGAGGAATACTGCGCTCAGCGGCTGTGATAGGGATTTGCACGGCCAATATCCTCTGGCATCGGCAGTCCGAATCATTTCAAACATCAGCTTCGCACGATTGAAGCCGGTGATGAGACGTTTGACGGGAGAAAGATCGAGCCGCGGACGATATCATCCTATACCTGAGATGTCGCGGTGGCGGTAAGAGCTACGGTGAGAGGGTTACCCATTAAGACACGAGCTTCAGCGATACGTAGGTATTCAGGCCGAAAATCATGACCCCACTGCGAAATGCAGTGACCTCCGTCCACAGCCAGCAGGCCGATGCTGACACGTCGGAGGGCCTGTTGGAAGGAATAGTTGCGCAAACGTTTACGGGCAACATAGACGAGCCGAAAAGCTCCCTTGGCCATGGCTTGGAGACGATGGGTTAGCTCAGCCCTTAATTCCAAATTGAAGAGGTCTACGCCTAATGACCATCGACCCCTCCGCAGGATATTTCTTAAGGAGCCTATTTCTACTGTAAAGCGAATCATGGTATACTAAGAGTGTTACCGTACAACTGTAAAGCTAAGGAGTATAACCACATGCGTACCAAAGTATCTGTGAAGGGGCAAATCGTAATTCCCGCCGATCTCCGGGCGAAATATTCAATTGCTCCTGGGGACGTGGTCGACGTCTGTGATGGAGAGGGCAAGATCTTGGTGTTCCCACTCCCGAAAGATGTGATCAAAGCGGGGCGCGGCTTTCTCAAGGGGTCAACGTCTCTGACGAAGGCACTCTTAACGGCAAGGGCGGCCGAGAAGGTCCTTGAAGAGTTGCCGACCCGGGCTCAGAAGCAAACCTCTAAGAAGCCGCGATAGCTAACCATGGCGAACGCACCCACGACATACGTTTTAGATAGCTTCGCCTTGCTCGCTTACTTTGGGGAAGAGCCAGGAGCTGAGGCCGTAGAGGAATTGTTACAGCGCGCACAGGATCAGGCCGTCAAGCTGTTTTTGTCTTTGATCAACCTTGGCGAGGTGTATTACATCACCCAACGAGAGCGAGGCAGGGATAAAGCTGTCGAAACGTTGGTCTTACTCGATCAACTCCCGATTCAGCAGGAGTTAGGCGACCGTGCATTGGTATTGAGCGCTGCATCAATCAAGGCTAACCACGCCATTTCCTATGCCGATGCTTTTGCCGTAGCCTTGGCACAGCGGCTGAACGCATCTGTCATGACAGGGGATCCCGAGTTTCAGCAGGTAGCTCATATCATCGAGGTTGTATGGCTACCGCAGAGCTAAGGCTGTGCTTCAGTGGCGTCGTTCCATACCCCGGCAAATTTCCCACGCGGGAGTCGCGAACAGCAAGGTGCGTTTGAGTTCGGGATCCTGCAATCGCGCTCGAACCCGAGAAAACGAAAACTCTGCTCAAGGAAGAGTTGACCACCCATCATGCCTTCTTCCCGGCGGGAATCACCATCATCGAATAACCGACCGATTTGGGCCAGATCGGGGCCCAGCGCTATCGCTTCATCGCGCTGCCATTCGCCATTAAAGGTGCCGATAGCTGCCCATGCGGGCCATTACCCTGGTGGAGTAGCACGCTTCTTTAGGGCTTTTTCGTGCTACGCCGCTGGCTGGGTAAGAAAAACACCGGGATGAGGGCGACGATCGAGAGAATGCCCCCGAGGATGAAGATATCCTGATAGGCCGCAAACACCGCCTCTTCACGCATATACTGCGCGAGCAGGGCTAGCGAGGTGGTCGTTTGTCTCAGGCCGACCTCACCGAAGTGTGCCACATGCCCATGCAAGCCGGAGAGCGTCTCATGCAGGCTATCCAGGGCATGTCCGGCGTCTTCAGAGAAGCGCAAGCCATGGACCTGGGCGTGGGTTTCCAGGAACGTCGCCCCCATCGCCACCCCAAAGGACGAGGCGATACCGCGCACCAGGCTGAAGAGGCCCGAGCCCATGCGCACCGAGCTATCGGGGAGGGCGAGCAAGGCCGCGTAATTGGTGGGGGAATTCGTCCAACCGTAGCTGAAGGGGCGCAGCGTCATGACCTGCAGGATCACAAAGGTCGTGCTCCATCGGTTCATATCGGCGTACCAGAAAAAGGTGACGATGAACAACAGCATGCCGACGATGATGGGCAGGCGCGGGCCGAAGCGGTCGCTGAGCTTTCCGGCCACATAGGACATCCCCCCAAAGGCGAGGCCACTGGGCGCCGTCATAAAGCCAGCGCGAATCGGGGTGTACTGCAAGGTATGCTGCACAAACACTCCCATCAAAAAGCCAGCCCCGCGGAAGACCAATGTATTCAAAAACGCCAGTAAACACCCCATGCTGAACGGCAGGTGGCGGTAGAGCCGGAGATCGACGACGGGGTCGGCCACCACCAACTCGATGACGACGAACAGCACGAAAGCCACTGCGCTGATGGCCAACAGTCCGACGATGTACCGTGAGGTCCATTCTTCCTTATGCCCTTGCGTCAGGGCTAGCAGCAGCGCCACCAGGAAGATCGTCATCGTCAGCAAGCCGGGAAAATCGATGCTGCGCACGCGGCGCTCGATGACGTTGGGCATGGTCATCAGCGTCAGGACGAAGCAGGCCACGATGATCGGCACCTGGACGTAAAAGGTCGCCCGCCAACTGATGTGTTCTACCAGATAGCCAGCGATTATCGGTCCGACGGTAGGGCCAACGCCGAAGGCCGTCATGGTGAGGGCAACGGCGAGACCACGGCGATGGCGAGGGAACAAGCCGTACAAGATGGCGGTGAGGGTCGGCTGCATGAGGCCGGCGCCGATGCCCTGGAGAATTTGGAAGACGATGAGCGCTTCCAGACTCCAAGAGAGGCCGCCGAGGCACCCGCCGATGAGCGAAATGCCGATGCCGGCCAGAAACAGATTGCGATTGCCCAGAATGCCGCCCAGCCAGCCGACGGTCGGCATGACCACCGTCTGGGTCATATCGAAACTCGTCACCACCCACTGAATACGATCGACATCGGCCCGTAACCCAGCCATGATGCTGGGGATGGCGATGGTTAACGTGGTGACGCTGAAGGCAAACGCCACCATCCCCAGGAGGACGCTGACCGCTGCCCCCCACTGAATCCGGTCGGTTACTGGTGTGGTCATGGGGGTGTTGGATCGAGGAGGTCGGTCATGCTGGCTCCAGGGGAATAGCCCTCCACACCGCAGGCACGCCATCGGCGCGGCACTGCCACGGTCGCACGCAATCATGCATATCGTCAAGGGCAAGCTGACCATGGGTGCTACGTGGCGGTCAGCGCCTTTCCCGTTGTAATGCAAGCGCCAGGAGAAATCAACGACAAAACACGGGCAGGAGGGCGCCCGACCAGGCCGCGCTGCAAGCCAACCCTGGCCGGGCGATAGTGGGCGAGGGAAGAGCGGAATTTACTGTTTCAAGCGTGGATCCAGGGCATCGCGTAAGCCGTCGCCGAATAGGTTGAAGCCGAGCACGGTGACGAAAATGGCCAAGCCTGGGAAAATGGCGATCCACGGATTATCCTCGATGAACACCACGTTGGCCCGCAGATCCCATCCCCAGCTCGGCGTCGGCGGTTGCGTCCCCAGCCCCAGAAAGCTCAGGGCGGCTTCGACGATGATCGCCGTCGCCACTTCCAGGGTGCCTAGCACGATGATCGGTGCCATGCAGTTCGGCAGAATATACCGCAACAAGAGGCGAAAATCTTGGACCCCGACGGCCCGCGCCGCCTGAACGTATTCATTCTCCTTGATCGAAAGCGCCGTGCCGCGCATCACCCGGGCTTGCGTCGGCACGCGCACGACGGCCAGAGCGATGACCACATTGGTCACGCTGGGTCCCAGGATGACGCTGATCACTAGCGCCAACAGGAAGTTCGGAAAGGCCACCCAGATGTCGATCAGCCGCATGATGAAGTTGTCGATCACGCCGCCGTAGTAGGCGGCGATGATCCCCAGCGGGATCCCCATCAGGGCGCCGAAGATGGTCGATACCACCCCGACATAGATCGAAATCCGGCTGCCGTAGATGACCCGACTCAGCACATCCCGCCCCATCTGATCGGTGCCGAACCAATATTGCCAGCTCGGCCCCTGCAGCATGTCCTCTGGATGCATGTCGGCATAGCCATAGGGTGCGATGACATCGGCGAAGATCGCCACCAGAAACACCAGAGCCGCGATGCCCATGCCGAACATGGCGGTATGGCTGCGGCGCAGACGGCGAAACGTCACGCGCCAGGCGCCGCTGGGCTTCTGCTCCCTGCCGACCACGGTGCCATCGGCTCGCCAGTCCCCCTGCCGTTCCTCAAGGGCCACTGTCGCCACGCTGTGCGCCGACCAGGACTCCTGAGATTTCATAGATACATCCTCCGCGTTGGGCTATACGTGGTCCTTAGCCGATACTTTACGCTTCAGCTTTTCCATACCGAATCCGTGGGTCGAGGAAGCAGTACACGAAATCGACACACAAATTGGCGAACTGAAAGACCAGGGCCGAGATCAAGATGAAGCCCAGCACCTGGGGATAATCCCGATTGGTGATGGCATCGATGCCATAGCTGCCGATGCCCGGGAGGGCGAAGAGTTTCTCGATGATGATCGCTCCTCCGACCAGGAAACCAACTTGCAGCCCCAGGACCGTGACGGCCGGGATCAGGGCATTCTTCAGCGCATGCTTGTTGATGACGATGCCTTCCGCCAACCCCTTCGAACGCGCCGTCATCACGTATTCCTGCCGGATGACTTCCAGCATACTGCCGCGGATCAGGCGTGTGAGGATGGCCGTTCGGGCCACCCCCAGCGCAATGGTGGGCAAGATCAGGTGGCGCAGGTTCGCGCTGATGCTTTCGCTCAAGGGGACGTAGCCCTGCACTGGCAGCCAGCCCAGCCACAAGCCGAAGGTGAGGAACAGCAAGATCCCCAGGAAGAAGGAAGGGATCGACACCCCGATCAAGGCCAGCGTCGAGGCCCCGTAGTCCCACCAGGTATAGGGCTTGACTGCTGAGATGACACCGGCCGGAACGGAGACGATGATCTCGAAAAAGAGCGCCATGGCGATCAACTGCAGGGTTAACGGGAGCTTGGCCAGGATCTCGTCGAAGACCGGCTTGCGCGAGAACATCGAACGCCCCCAATCTCCCTGGACGATATGCCACAGCCATTTGCCATATTGGACGATGATCGGATCGTCCAACCCCCACTCGGCGCGAAGTTTGGCCGCAATCTGCTCGTCGTACTCCTGACCCAGCAACACATCCACTGGGTCCCCCGGCAACATCAGCAGCACGCTATACACCACCAGCGTGATCCCAATAAACGTGGGGATCATCAGGAAAAGCCGTTTGATCAGGTATTCACGCATCGAGTCCCCCTTAATAACGAGGCATCCAGGCACCCGGCCATCGAGTGAAACACCCCTGCGGAAGAGCCGTTCGTCGATGCCGTGGTGCCTTGACGGCTATTTATTTAACCACGTCGTCTCGAAGCGTACTTTGAAGCCGCGTTCATAGACATAGCCTTGAACATAGTCGCGTGCCGCCTGCAGGCTCGGCAGACTGGTCGCGCTCATGTAGATCATGTTTTTGTAGAGATATTCCTGTAATTCTTTCCCCAGACGACTGAACTCCTCGGCCGTCGGCGCCAGCGCCAGCCGATCGAGTAGCTCATCCACTTGGGGATCTTTGTGATTCGCCACATTGGCGCCCTGACGGCTGTCCAGGACAAACGACCGCGCGAAGGGATCGACGATATGGGAAGAGAAATTGACCACCTGATCGTACTCTTTCGTCGTCGTCAGACGGCGCAGGAAGATCGGCCGATCCAACACCTCGACGGTGACGTCAACGCCGATCTTGGCCAGTTGCGTCTTGATGATGGTGGCGATAGTCGGCAGCGCCGGCTCGGCACCATGGGTCATGATGGTGTACTTGAGGGGGTTGTTCTCGTCGAAGCCGGCTTCCTTCAGGAGAGCCTTGGCTTTTTCTGGATTGTAGGGGTACATCTCGGGGAAATCGACGTGATCCTTGGCTCCCGGCGGAATGCCACTCCACAACGGATTGCCATAGCCCAGCAGGGCCGTTTTGGCGATGGCCGCGCGGTCGATGCCATAACCCATCAGGGCGATGCGCACGCGGGCGTCATCGAATGGCTTGCGCTGGTTGTTGAAGGGGATGAACACGTGGGCCGTGTCGAGGCCGCGGTAGAGGCGAATTTTGGGGTCTTTGGCGACGCGGTCGGCGTGCTCGCGCGGGAACACGGTGACGAAGTCCACCTCGCCGGCCCGCAGCGCCGTGGCGCGCGTCACCCCTTCCTTCATGATTTTGAACTCGATGCGATCCAGATACGGCAATCCCGGCTTAAAGTAATTGGGGTTCTTCTCCAATACGATGATGTTGTTCTGCTCCCAGCGCGCGAATTTGAACGGGCCGGTGCCGGCTGGATGCAGATGCACTTCCTTCTTGCCGTAAGTTTTGTAGGAGGTCGGCGACATCTGCAGGAAGCCCACCCGATAGACACCAAGCGCTGGGATCAGCGTGTAACTGGGAGACTTGAGGTGGAACTGCACAGTATGGGAATCGATCGGCTCGACGGATTCAACAGCGGTAAAGAAGGGGGCCGCGAAGGGCTTTTCTTCGGGGTCGAGCCGAGCCGTAATGCGCAGGAAGTTGAATTTCACCGCCTCGGCGTCGAAATCGGTGTCATCATGGAATTTCACCCCTTTACGGAGCCGAAAAATATAGGTCTTGCCGTCATCCTTGGTGTCCCAGGATTCAGCCAGTTCCGGGACAAAATTCAACTGTTCATCGATTGTCACCAGACTATTGAAGATATTGCCCACCATCCATTGCGCCTGCAGGCCTGCCGAGGTGTGCGGATCCAACCCCGTAATATCAGCCTCCCAGGCGATCCTGAGGGTCCCGCCGCTCTTCGGCTGTTGTGCCCACAAGCCGCCGGAAGTCACGAGTAACACCGCCATCATGCCAGAGAGCAGCCCCAGGTACCACCGATATCGCATCATTCTCCTCCTACCTCCTCATCGGTCCAGTCTACGCAGGCCCTCAAGGGAACTGGGTCGCTCACCACCCAGTTCCCCACGCGCCTAGGCTTACGCCGATTACTTCGCTAACCATGCCGTCTCAAAGTTGACCTTCATACCCTTCAGGTAGACATAGCCTTTTACGGTGTCGCGTGCCGCCTGGATCGTCGGTCGGGTGGCCACCACAGGCATCAGCATGTGCTCCGCCATGTAACGCTGCAGCTCCTGACCGATTTCGTTCTGCTTCTTCGCATCGACGGCCCGACGCCATTGATCGAGCAATTCATTCACGTGAAAATCGGTGTGATTGGACTGGTTGAGCGAGCCCTCACCAGCCTCGAGCAGGTAGGAGCGGGCCCCGATATCGATAAAGGGCAGCGCCATGTTGATGACTTGATCGAAATCGTGCTCACGGATCCGTTTCAAGAAGATGGGGCGATCGATGACTTCCACTTTCACCTTCACCGAGCCCAGCGATTCAAGCTGCGTCTTGATCACCGTCGCCACAGTGGGGAGGGGTGGGTACGCAGCGTGTGTCATGATGGTGTATTCCAGCGGCTTGCGTTCATCGAATCCCGCCTCTTTGAGCAGGGCTTTGGCCTTGCCGGGGTTAAAGGGGTACATCTCCAAAATATCTTGATGCCCACGCGTTCCGGGGGGAATGATCCCCAACAGCGGCTGCGCCAGGCCTAAAAAGGCGACCTTGGAGATGGTCTGTCGACTGATGCCATACCCCGCCAGCGCCTGACGAACGCGCAGGTCATCGAACGGCTTACGCTGCACGTTGAACGGGATGTAGATCTTCGACGCATCTAACCCCCTGTACACATGGATGGCAGGATCATCGGCAAGACGTTCGGCGTGCTCCAGGGGGACCTCATTGACGAAATCCACCTCCCCGGCCCGGAGTGCCGTAGCGCGCGTCACGCCGTCCTTCATGATGAGGAATTCCAAGCGATCGAGATACGGCAACCCTTTCTTGAAATAGTTCGGATTCCGCTCCAGCTCGATGACCTGATTTTGCTGCCACTTCGCCAACTTGAAGGGCCCGGTCCCGGCGGGGTGATGGGCCAGATCTCGACTGCCCCACTTCTTATACGCTTCGGGCGAGACAATCATGAAGCCAACCCGATAGATGGCGAGGGCTGGCAGTAGGGTATTGGTGGGATACTTCAGAGCAATCCGCAGGGTATGCTGGTCGATGGCGTCCACCGCTTCGATAATCGGTTCGAAATAGCGAGCGGTGATCACCTTCTCGGCGGGGTTCAACAGGCGTTCGAAATTCCACTTCACCGCTTCCGCTGTAAGATCCGTGCCATCGTGAAACTTCACACCTTTGCGCAGATGGAACAGATAGACCCGCCCATCCTCCTGAACCTCCCAGGATTCCGCCAGGTCTGGCACAAACTCATTGTTTTCATCGATGGTGACCAAGGTGTTGTAGAGATTTTGTTCCACATACATCGCTTGAATGCCCAGTGAGGTATGTGGGTCCATCCCTGTGATGTCGGCTTCATAGGCAATCCGTAGCGTTCCCCCGCGTCGTGGTTGTTCGGCGAAGGCCAGCCCCACCATGCCAAAGCCTAGGACACCTGCTGCGATAAGGTGCAAAAGCCGCCGTGTCATAATTCTCCTCCTCACGAGCGTGATGGCCGTACTCAACGCTGTACAAACGTCTCAGCCCATCTAGCCGTATCCTTCACGAGCCCACGCCGTTTCGCCATCGGTTCATAGGCCCGTCACCCCCCCATCAAGCGATCAACTCAATGCATCAGTGGATGACGCCAGGGATCATGAGGTAAATGAGGTATAGGAAAGCATGACAGAAAAGCCAGACTGATGGCGGGATGCCTTCCAGGACCATCTCCTGGAAGGCGTTACAGGAGGATGAGGAGTCGTCCTTGCAAGAGGTAGAGGCGTGGGCGGGCACGGTGCATGATGTTGTCCTCGCGCATTGGTTATCCACGCATCAGTCAAAGACCGCCTCAACGGTATGCGCTATCATGCCTGGAGTAGACCGAAAAGTCAATGATGAACCGGGGTTTAGGCATCTGTCATAGCACTACCTCCCCGAGCGGTGCTTGGAGGCAGATCATGCCCTTCCACCATCACCGTCCTTGGCCAAGCCACCTTCAGGTAGCTAACAGGGCTAAGATCGTGGGCAGATAACTCCGAGGTCCCCCTGAACTCCCGCGCCCGAAGACCCCAAGGGAGACAGGCCGAAGGAGTGCCCTCTTATGGGCCACGGCGGCGGAGAGGACATCTGGTTGGTGTCCCCTTTTATTTGGCCGGCCGAATCAGCTGATACACCCGCCGTTCGCGGCGTTGCATGTGCGGGCGGATCTTCTCCGTCCAGGCGGTATCGCGAGCTTTGGCCCAGGCGGCGCTTGTGATGACACCCGGATGCTCGATCTCATAGACCGCCATGTATTTCGGCTGGCTATCGACTGCCAGGAAGCGCCGTGCCCGGAAGCACCCGGGGACGGCGGCCAGCCCGGGCAGGTGCTCTTGGTTATACCAATCGTTGAAGTTCTGCTCCATGGCGGCAGGAATGTCCATTCTGACGATGTACACGTACGGCGCATCGGTTGCGGGCGCCTGGCCGATTGTGAAGATCAGTCGGTAGGTGTTGCGGATGCGATGATCCTGGTAGAAGCCGCGCATGCGGGCCGACCACGGGGTGGGATGGGCCATCACGTGCTGAAATTCTCGGCCCGCCGTGATGGTTTCATCGTGCAACTCATAGAGGGCCAAATATTTTGGTACCCCTTCTAGCGCCATATACCGGCGCCCATTGATAAAGCCGGGAATCCCGGTGATCTGCTGAATGTGCTCGGTGTTATACCAGGCGTTAAACTCGTCCTCATGCTCTGGCGCTACGTGCAACCATACGGCTAATAAGCCCAGTGGTCGGTGCTCTGCCATGGCAGATCCTCCATGGATGTCCTTCACTCCCGGTCCTCTCGTTTTCGTTTTGTCCCCCTCTCCATCGGGCGAGGGCCGAGACAAGGGGACCCCCGCCATACTGACCGACTTCCCCCACGCCCCCCGCGGGACAAAGCAACCTAGGAAAAATCCTTCTCCCTTCGGGAGAGGGCTGGGGTGAGGAGAGCCAAACCGGTGAGAGGCATTTGGCAGCACCCACACCCTACCCCTCTCGTAAGGAGGAGAGGGGATCATCGGTGCCGTCCGTCGCTTAACCTGGCGCTCATACGCCCGAGGGAGAGGGGACCAGGTGCCTTACGTTGTATAGTAGGCATTTTCTTTGACGTACGCTTCGGTGAGATCGCACCCCCAGACCCGCGCAAAACCGGAGGCGATGCCGAGATTGACGCCGATCACGACCTCGGGCTGACCGAGGTACCGCCGGAGTTCCTCCAGGTCGCAATCGACCGGCGAGCCTAAGGTGTAGACTGGGGTGTCACCGAAGCGAATAGTCACGCGCGAGGGCTCGATATCGTGGTCGTCAAAGCATTTGCCTACCGCCATCACCACACGACCCCAATTGGGATCGCAACCGTAGACGGCGGTCTTGACCAGCGGCGAGTTCACCACCGCTTTGGCAACGCGCTTGGCTTGGCGCTCGTGTCGCGCGCCGCTGACCTCGACGGTGATGAGTTTCGAGGCGCCCTCACCGTTACGGGCGATCTCGCGCGCCAGGTGCTCGCAGACCTCGTGCAACGCCTCCTCGAATGACCGCCGATTCACCGGCCCGGCCAGTCCATTGGCCATGAGCACCACGCTGTCGCTGGTGCTGGTGTCGGTATCGACGCTGATGGCGTTGAAGGTATGATCTACGGTCCGGCGCAGCATGGGGCGCAGAACCTGGGGCGGGAGTTCGGCGTCGGTCATGATATAAGCGAGCATGGTTGCCATGTTGGGTTCGATCATGCCCGCCCCCTTGGCAATACCTGCGACCACGGCTGCCCCCACCTGACGCGAGATGTATTTGGGGTATCGATCGGTGGTCATGATGGCACGCGCTGCCAACTCCAGGTTGTTTGGTTGCAGCTCCCCGCGAATCCCCTGCAGGCCGGCGCGAATTTTCTCCATAGGCAGACGACGCCCGATCACTCCGGTGGAGAAGGGTAGCACATCGCGGTGGTCGATGCCTAACTCCTTGGCCACTAGCTGGCATGTCTCCACGGCGTCATCGATGCCCTGCTGCCCTGTGGCCACGTTGGCGTTCTTGCTATTCACCACGATCGCCTGGGCGAAGCCATCGGAGATGTGGGCCCGTCCCACGATCACGGGAGCGCCCGGAAAGCGGCTGCGGGTGAATACGGCAGCCGCCCGTGCGCGCGTGGTCGAGTAGATCACCGTCAGATCGAGTGTGTCATCCTTGATGCCGACGTTTTTCGCCAACGACAAAAATCCTTGCGGTTGTGGATGCATGACCGGCGATGCGTTTTCCATCTCGGTAGAGTCCTCCTCAGCGTCCTGTCTTATCCTTCTTCGAGATCTTTGTCCTTTCTCCCCTCACCCCCGCCCTCTCCCAGTGGGAGAGGGAGACAGCCGCAGCGTCAATATTGTGTCCCCGAAAGCCTGCTCGCTTATCTGCCACCTTCCTTACATTAGGGCAAGGGAGACGAAATCCTTGCGGGGCCGGAGAGCCCCGCACCTTTGGGGCATGCTTCGCTGGCGTCGCTGTGTCCACGCGCCAGTCGCACAGACACCTGATTATACGCCCCGAGACTGCCACGATTGCTAATCACGTTGCCGGTGAGTTGGTTGGGCGTGCCACCGGCGCTCAGCCAGCTGCCCTGCTCGGTGAAGACCGTGTCGCGTCGTTGTTGTGCATCAGCCTGCACCCGCACCCGCATGCTGCCGTACGGTGACTCAACCACCGCGTCTGCGCCATCCGTCACCCCCACATTGGCTAATACCTCGGGATGTACCCAGGCACGGGGAAGCCGCTCACGCTCCTGGTCGAGCACCTGTGAGTTGAGACGGGTATTGGTTTTGGCGGTGATCATGTAGAGCGGATACGCAACAGGCGGATCAAAGCTCTCCAGCCCCTTGGTGATGAATTCGAATTTACCTGAGGGCGTGAAAAACCGGCCGTCGGCGAAGGGCACGTCCTCTGCCAGCGGGTGCTGGACCCAGCCGTCGGCACGCAGCCGCTCCAGGGTGATGCCGTAGCCCTGCATCGGCGCGATCAGGCGGCTGATCCACTCGCCCGGCGTGCCGGCCATCTCGGCCCCGAAACCCAGGCGTTCAGCCAGGCCTTGGAAAATGGCAAGGTCCGAACGGGCTTCGCCGTAAGGGGCAATGACCGGGCGCACGTACCCCAAGTACGAGTGCCACCACTCCGCCACCACGAGGTCTTCCTCCTCCAGAAACGTCGTGGTAGGCAGGAATAGGTGAGCGGCCTGCGCGGTATCGGTCAGTGAGATATCGCTGACCACGACGCACTCGAGCTGGGCCAGCGCCCGTCGAATCAAGTCCGAATTGAGGGCCTGCGTGACGGGATTGGCGCCGCAGATCCAGGCCAGTCGAATCGGCGGATCGCCGCTTTCGAGCAGGTCGCGACCGATGCTGGCGCGGAGGACAAAACGCCTGGTATGGGCCCGCCCCTCCGCCAACCACGAAAGATCGAGGAGGGAGGGCAGTCGCGACGAGTAATTCACCCCTCCACCGGGCACGCCGAGGTTGCCTGTCAAGGCGGCGAGGGCATCGATGTATTGAAAGACTTCGGCTCCAGCCCTCCAGCGCTGCGGGCCCATGCCCAAATGGATGCTGCCAGGCTTCTGCGTCCCGTACAGCCGGGCCAAGGCATCGATGGCCTCCGTCGGCAAACCAGTGCGGTCGACAATCGTCTGCGGCTCAACGCGTGCCAGGACCTGCTCATACTCGGCGGCATTCACGGTGGTTGAGCGGACAAAGGGCCAATCTACCAAGCCCTGCCGCAACAGCGCTTGCGCCAGGCCGATGGCCAGATAAGCGTCGCCGCCGGGTTTGATCGGCAGGTGCTGATCGGCGTACTTCACCGTCTCCGAGCGGCGCGGGTCGATGACCACCACCGTCGCCCCTCGTTCTCTGGCCGCTTTGAGGAAGGGCACCATGTGGATGTTGGTGACGATGGGGTTACGGCCCCACAGCAGAATGGTGCGGCTATGCAGGAGATCTTGCGGGGCGTGGCGTCGCACCGCGCCGTAGCTTTTCAGTTGTCCGGCGACGCCGGCGCCGGAGCACAGGCTCCCCCCGGCCTCAGTCACTCCACCCCAGAGGTTGAAAAAACGCTGGTTCAGCGCCTTGAGCAGGCCCATGGAACCAGCACTCTGATAGTGCAAGACCGCCAGCGTGCCATCTTTGGCCCGAAGGCGTGTCAGGCGTTCGGCCAGCGTGTCGAACGCTTCGTTCCAGGTGATGCGGCGCCAGCCACTTTTGGTGCGTTTCAGAGGATGACCAATGCGGTTGGCACTATAAACACGCGCCGGGTATTGGTAGGTCTTCTTGCATAAAAAACCGCGCGTAATCGGGTGTACCGCATCGCCGGCAAGTTTGACGACGCGGCCGCCCTCCACGTGGGCGATGACGGCACAAGTATCGGGGCAGTCGCGCGTGCAGGTGGTATAGACCATGGTCATCGGGCGTCCTCCAGAGCCGTGTGCAGTGACCGGGCAGATGAAGACGACGGCTGGTCGTTCAGGGGAGATGCGTCATGGGTGAGTGGACACACACACGAGCGCGCGGAGATCCTCGATGCCAGTCTGCCAGTCCTGCCACGTGCGGCCCCCATCCAGGGTACGGATAAGTTGACCGCGCAGCGTCCCGGCGAAGATACGGCGGGGTTGGTGCGCATTGATGGCAACCGTCCACAGGGTACTCTGAAGAGTAACATGGCCTTGGAACGGCGCCCAGGTTTCCCCGAGGTCGGTCGAGCGATACAAGGCTCCGGTCTCGCCGAAGGGAGCGGCGCCGGCCGTCGCATACAACACGTCGTGGTTATCGGGAGCGCACATCAGGGCGCGGAAATGCGTCAGCGGCAATTGCTCCTTGAGGCACAGCGCCTGCCAATGCTCACCCCAGTCGCGGCTGCGAAAGATGTCGGTGGCGGTGGCCACGTGTAAGGTGGGCGGTGAGGTGGCGCTGATACAGAGACTATGCACATCCAGGTCGGTGAGGCCGTCGTTGATCGTCTCCCAACGATGCCCACCATCGACGCTGCGCAGCAACCCACCCACCTGCAGGCCGACATAGATCGTGTCGGTGTCCTCGGGATCGACGGCAATAGTGGGAACCCGCGTCGTCGCCGGCAAGTCCAGGGGGAGCTGAGTCCAGCTGTGTCCGCTATCGCGACTGCTGTAGAGGCGCCCCGGACGCGTGCCGGCGAGCATCAGCGTGGGGTCGTGCGGGCAGATGTAGAGGCTCCACACCTCGATGGTTTCGTCGATGGTGCGGATCGGTCTCCAACTGAGCCCTCCGTCTTGACTCCGATAGCAGCCACGCTCGGTGCCGGCGAGCAATAGGCCTGGGTGCTCGGGATGGGCGGCGAGAGCACGCACATCACAGGACGGCGGCAGCCCATAGTTGATCGCCTCCCAATGTTCGCCGCCGTCGCGACTGCGCTGTACGCCCTGCCCGATGGTGCCGGCATATAAGACGTCGTCGGTCCTGCCGCTATGTCCCCGTTGCATCCTCCTCCTACCTCCCATCCGGATGTGGACAGTCTACGAGCGGCGGTCAGCGCTGCACCGCCTGCAAGCGATATTGGGTCGAATGGCGCTCCTTGTCAATCAAAAAGTGGGAGGTCACTCGGGTGCAAGCATCTATGGGAGCTATATCCATGGCAGTTAGGTGACCATATCCCCGCTCGAGTGAAGCCGCATCCGCCCAGAGCATAAGAGGAGTCGCAGGTGTGGTTCGGCACTTATGATCGTAGCCGAGGCACTCAGACGGCGCATATGCCGGCTGTGTGGAAATTCTCGAGGTGGGAAACTGAGGAATTCATTGTACATGGATAAAAATATTTTCTTTTGATATAAATTAATTAATATAGATGATACACTGAGCGCATGGGATCAGTGAGAAATGGGATGTACTGCTAAGAAATGGCCATCCCGTTTTGGGCTTCAGGTATGTTTCAATACTGGGGTGGTCTCTTCTGAGGGACAAACGAGGAGAAAGGAGAGGGCCATGGTCACATTTGCGAAGTCGAGCGTCATGGCAGTGGGGCTCCTCCTACTGATAGCCCCGCTAGTTGCGACGGCACAGCCGATCGTCGCTGATCGATCGCATACTTCAGTGGTCGAGCTGGGGAAGTCGGGCCAGTCAACCGGTAGCGTCGAAAGCCTTTTTCCCCTCATGATGGCCGGCTCCAAAGAGGCAGCCACATCCGAGCCGGCGGCTAAGACTCCCCCGCAACCGGGCATGGTCTGGGTGAATACGGAAACTGGCACGTATCATCGTGAGGGGGATCGCTGGTACGGTAAGACGAAGGTAGGAAAATTCATGACGGAAGCCGATGCCAAGCAAGCTGGCTACCGCGAAGGCAAGCGCTGATTAGGCGCGCCGGATGAATTCCTCTGTGGGATCGTTATCGGGAGGGCAGACCAACCCGTCAGAATCGCGTTCATGTCGACCATGCGCTCGGTGAGCAGTGCCTTCGAGGAGTGTGTTCTATCCTGGTGTGACGTCGTCGACAATGCAGCGTGGAAATGGGAAGAGGAGCGTGGCTTAACGGGGCGTGAGAGTTGCCAGGCTGCCAGCCGGTGCGCTGGTTCCAGGCTGTGGCCCGTTGACCTCGCGCCCCGCTGTATACCAGGCTAAATCGAACCACCGGAGATTGGCACATGGTGAGGGATGCTCAGGCCTGTTCCCTTCCCCCCGGCGCGGGGGAAGGTGAGGATGGGGAAGTCTCGCAGGTGTACCAATCTTCTATGGTCGGATTTAGGAAGTTGCGGCGACTCAGGGAAAAAGCCAGCGGAGCCCACCTTGCGCCACCACCCACTGCCCTCTGCGCTTCGAACTCTGAAATACTTCTATGATCTCCTGACTCGTAGCCTCAGCCAGCCCACTGCAACCCTCTCATAGCCTCGCCCATGGCGAACGATGAAGCCAAAAATGGTCTGCCCCACCCCCTGCTGAGTCGAGGTCGCTGGTTGCCACCCTAAGAGCGTGCGTCAGCGTGTGGCGTGGTGGTGCCAGGGCTTGCGTTTCGCCCCCTCCTGCGGCCGCCCTCACCCTGACCCTCTCCCGCAGGGAGAGGGCATCGAAGGTGTGGCAACAAAGTGACGCATACCCCATTTGCCCTACCAGCTTGACAGGCGAGCCTCCTCTCCAGTAGTCTGGCATGGCATACCGTTGGAGGAGAGAATTGCTTGATGGGGGCCGGCAGGGCTGTCGGCAATGGAGGCGGGTGATGGTGCAACAAGCGGTCCTCAGTGGTATCCGGGTGTTGTCGCTGGAGCAGGTGCATGTTTTGCCCTGGGGCACGGCGTTCCTGGCCGATTTCGGCGCCCAGGTGATCAGAGTCGAGAGCGCCGACCACATGAACGACCGACGCTCCGGCCCTTTCCCCGATGGCGAACCGGGCGACGAGTGGTGGAACGAAGGGGGCACGTTTGCCTACTGGGCGCGTAATAAAGAGAGCCTCTGCCTGGACGTCACCCAGCCGCTGGGCAAGGAGGTGTTCCTCAAGCTTGTGGCGCGGAGCGACATCGTCACCGACAACTTCCGTCCAGGCACCATGCAGCGCCTTGGCCTCGACCACGACAGCCTGGTCGCGGTGAAGCCGGACATCATCACGCTCAGTTGCACGGCCTACGGCCACACCGGCCCCTGGCGCGCCTACGGCGCCCGCGCCCGCACCGTGGATGCCGTTTGTGGTTTATCGTATCTCACCGGCTACGAGGCAGACGAGGCACTGCGCGCTAGTAGCAACTACATGGACCATACCGGGGGGCTGAACGTCGCCTACGCGCTGCTGCTGGCCTTGTATCATCGACGCAAGACGGGAAAAGGGCTCCGCCTCGACCTCAGCATGTACGACACCGGCGTCTCCTGCATCGGACCGGCGATTCTGGAAGCACAATGCGGCATCGCCCGTCCCCGGCTGGGCGCTGGCCATCTGTGGCAGGCGCCGCACAACGTCTACCGCTGCCGTGGGACGGACCGCTGGATCGCCATCACCGTTGGCTCGGATGACGAGTGGCAACGTCTCAAGGCGGCGGTGGGGCAGCCAGCTTGGGCCGCTGACCCTCGCTTTGACACCGTCCCAGGGCGCTGGCAGCATCGGCGGGAGATCGACGCCCACCTCCAAGAGTGGACAGCCGGCCAGGACGACCAGGCCTTGATGCATCTACTCCAGGCCCACGGCGTGGCGGCCGGAGCCGTGCTCACCGCGCGGGATCTCGTCGCCGACCCGCATCTGCGGGAGCGTCGTTACTTCGAGTTCTTCACCAACCCCAACGCGCCGCGCGTCGGCACGCGCGTGTATGCCGGGCGCCCGTTCCGTCTCGCCAACATGCCGCTGGCGATGACGCTGGTCTCTGCCCTGGGGCAGCAGAACTTGACCATTCTGCGCGACATCGCCCGGTTGTCGGAGGCTGAGATTCAGCGCTTGCTCGAGGCCGGCGTCATCGCCACCCGGCCCAAAGAGATCGCCAAGCCGGCGGTGGCACGGGCTCGGGGGGATGCGCGCCAGCCCGGGCCACGCTTCGATCCGGATTATCGAGAGCATATCGCAGACTTCAGCCGGCCGATCGCCGCCGCGACGGGGCATGATGATTGAGGCCATCTCTTTCCCCTCACCCCCACCCTTCTCCGATGGGCATAGGCGCCAAGTGAAGTGGAAGAGCGAGCGATGCCAAGCCGTTTCGAGCTCCTCCCCCCGTGCGGGGGAGGATGCCGGTGGGGAGTGAGGTGCCGGTATGCCCCTCCATCCCGACCTTCCCGCACCGGGAGAACGGGCATCACAGGGTGTTCCAGCGTGCCTTCATGCTGAACTTGGCGCCTATGCTCGCGGTGGGAGAGGGTGAAAGACGCCAAAACTGTTTCTTGTAAACAGGCAGATAACGCATAAAGGCAGCGGCATCGCCCTAGGAGAAAGGCCAAAAGCGCTATGCTGGGATTGCTGAGCGACGTTCGCGTGCTGGAACTGACCCATGGCCTGGCTGGAGCCTTCTGCGCCAAGTTACTCGCCGATCAGGGGGCTGACACGCTGAAGGTGGAACCTCCCGGCCGGGGCGATGCGGCGCGCCATCAACCACCCTTCATCGGCGGCGCACCCCATGCCGAGCGCAGTACGCTGTTCCTGGCGTTCAATACCAACAAACGCAGCATCACCCTCGATGTGACCACGCCGACAGGTCGTGCTATCTTGCGACACCTCCTGGCTGAGCGAGACATCCTGATCGAGACCTTCGCTCCCGGCTATCTCGCCGAGTTGGGGCTCGGCCCTGACGAGCTCCGCCTGGTGAATCCCGCACTGATTGTGGTGTCGATCACCCCGTTCGGGCAGACAGGTCCGTACCGCCAGTACCGCGGCAACGACCTCATCGCTCAGGCTCTCGGCGGCTTTTTGTATACCACGGGGCACACTGAGCGCCCGCCCATGGGCACGGTGCTGTATCAAATGGAGATCGTGGCGGCGCGCAATGCGGTCATCGCCGCTATGGCGGCGCTGTTGCAGCGACGGCAGAACGACCAAGGCCAGCAGGTCGATGTGTCGATGATGGAGGCCGTGGTCAGCACGCCGCCGAACTTCATCCACCAATACAGCTTCACCGGCGCCATCGCCGGCCGCGGTGCCGGGGAGCATGCGGTCCTAGATGGCATGCACTTGGCCACCGGCGACAGCCCGGTGACGCTGACCACTGCTGGCACGGGCGGCAGTCCCATGGAGACCTGGGCAGCTTTTCTGGACGAGCCGCGCCTGCGTGATCCCAAGTTCAGCACGGCGCAGGGCAGAGCGCAACATTGGCAGGAACTCCTGGCCCTCGTGCAGGCGAAGTTATCCTTATGGAAAGCCCATGACTTCATGCGGCAGGCCATGGATCGGCGTCTGGTGGTCGGCGTCGTGCAGAGCCCCGAAGAGGTGGTGAACTGCCCGCATCTGGCGGAGCGTGGTAGTTTGGTGGAGCTGGATCATCCCGACGTCGGCAGGCTCAACTATCCAGGAGCTGGCTTTCTCGTCGACGGCGCCAATCCCGTGGCTGGTGGCCGAGCCGCGCCGCGCCTCGGCGAGCATAACACGGCGGTCTATGGGGGCGAGTTGGGATTATCGACGGCGGAATTGGCGCGGTTGCAGGCTGCAGGGGTGCTGTAGGGCACCCTGCCAGAAGCAACCGTATGCACATGAGAGAGGATGGCTGGCCTGTTGGGGCATTATCAGCGGCTTGGCGGTGAGGCCTCATGAAGGGAAAGGAGGCGACGCTCTTCGTCGATCAACAGCCGCCCCTGCAACGGGGCAAGGGCGACATGCCGCCTGAACCGCGCTATGTCCGCATCGGCTCAGCGACCATCTACGCCGAAATCAGCGGGGCAGGCAACCCGTTGATCTTAATCCACGGCTTAGGGGGATCAACTCGCTGGTGGGCCCGGAACGTCCCGGCGTTAGCCCGATTCTGGCGTGTGCATGTCGTGGATCTGCTGGGGTTTGGCCGCAGTCGCGGACAGCGCTTTGTGCTCCATAAGGCTGCCGAGCTCCTGGTGAACTGGATGGATGCGCTTGGCCTCTGCCGCGCCAGCGTCGTAGGGCATTCCATGGGCGGGCTCATCGGCGCCCATCTGGCCGCGCAGTCCCCTGACCGGGTCGAGCGCTTGGTGCTGGTCGATGCGGCCGCCATGCCCCTCGAGCGCCTGTCGCCACGAGATGCCTGGCGCATGATGTGGGGGCTCCAACACCTGCCGCTCACACTCTTGCCGGTCCTCTGCGCGGATGCCCTGCGAGCCGGACCGCGGACCGTTCTCAATGCCCTGCGGGAACTTCTCCGCACAGATATCAGCGCCGACCTCGCACGCGTCGAAGCCCCGACCCTCATCGTCTGGGGGGAACACGATGCGACCCTTCCGGTGGCCGTGGGCCGACGGGTCCATGCTTGCCTGCGGCAGGCGACCTTCCTCGTCATCAAAGATGCCGGCCATTGTCCCATGTGGCAGTGCCCAGATGTATTCAACGATGCGGTCATCCAGTTCTTGAAGCAGTAGGATTTGTCTATTCCCCCTCTCCCTCCGGGAGAAAGCGGGGTGAGGGCGCGAGAAAGCCATAGATGGGCACTGACGGTCCTCGCCTGGCATATGTTGATCGGAAAACCGCTATAGGGTTGTCGAGAAGGTGGGGTCTGCATGCTGACGGAGCAGGTCGGCAGCCTAAGGAGCCAGTGGACCACGGCATGCGGGTGGCGGATGCATGCATGGGTCCCCACTGATGTGCCTGCTGGGGCAGCGTTGCCGGTGGTGCTCATTCATGGATTGGCGGTATCCAGCCGCATTCGCTTACCCACGGCCGCACGATTAGCGACTAGTCGGCGCGTCTATGCCCCGGACCTGCTCGGGTTCGGGAGGAGTACGCACCTGGGTGAGGCCCTCACCATCCAACAACTGGCGGAAGCCCTGGCGTCGTGGATGGAGGTGATGCGGTTGGATCAAGTCGCGCTGCTCGGCCATTCCTTCGGATGTCAGATCTTGGTGGAACTGGCGCTGCGCCATCCCTCGCGCCTGGCCAGAGCGATCTTCGTCGCGCCGACGATCGAGCCACATGGCCGCACCACCATCCGCCAGATCGTCCGTCTCCTGCGCGACGCCTTACGGGAGCTGCCCGGCCTACTGCCCGTCGTCCCGGGCGACTACTACAGGGCAGGCCTGTTCCGCACCAACCGTACATTGCGGTACGCCCTCCGGGACGCAGTCGAGACCAAACTGCCACAGGTGCAAGTCCCAAGCCTCGTGGTACGTGGCGCTCGCGACCCCCTTGTCTCACCGCAATGGGCTGCCGCGGTGGCGCACCGCCTGCCGCGCGGTCGGTTGGTAGAAATCCCGGGGGCTGCCCATGCAGTGACTTACAGCGCACCCGTTGCCCTTGCGCAGGCGGTCGAGACATTTCTTTCCCGGGAGAGCGGGCACGCCCCTACTCAGGAGGCCGCGGTGTTGGCGTTGGGAGCCCCAGCGGACCGTACTTCTCGTCAATGGCGGCGCGAATCACCTTGAGAGGCTTGCCTTCTGCTTGCATCGCCATCACGTCACGCGTGATGTCCTGGCAGATGTCTCAAAGGGCACCGTGGCTCGTAAACGTGATCGCCCCATCCGGCAGGCGTTCGGCCACATAGCAATCGGCGTTATGCCGATGCCCGATCGCCCCGCAGCCACACACACATGGGAGGTACTGCAACGTGTCGCCGTGCTCCACCGCATAGCGGTAGACCGCCTCGACTTTGGGCCCCTTGCTTCGTGCAAAAGACGGCAGCTCCCCCGGGGGTACTGTCTCCAGCAGGTCGCCGCTTGGCGTTTTACGTTGCGCCGGCTGGGCCGAGGCAAACGCCCACCATCCCAGGGAGCCACCGAGGGCCGTCACGCCAAGCCCGAAGCCCATCTTGGTGAGAAACCCTCTTCGTGGCAGACCATTTGTCATGGCACTTTCCTCCTTGAGGTCGATACCGACGTTTCGCTGCGGGCAGGGATCAATGGCAGTTATGGTGCCTTCTCTGTCTAAGCGTCGAGGCGCAGACGGCGCAACAGCATGGCGTTCACCGCTACGATGACGGTGGAGGCGATCATGAAGATGGCTCCCACCGCGGGGGAGAGCAGCACACCCCAAGCATACGCTACGCCTGCCGCCAGCGGCAGTGCCACCACGTTGTATCCCGTGGCCCAGAGCAGGTTTTGGGCCATCTTGCGGTACGTCGCTTGCGCCAATCTCAGCACGGCGACGACATCCAGGGGATCATTTTCCACCAATACCAGGTCGGCGGATTCGATAGCGACGTTGGTGCCTGCCCCGATGGCGATCCCCAGGTCCGCTTCCTGCAGAGCGGGTGCATCATTGATTCCATCCCCCACGAAGGCGGTCTGGCCGCGACCTTTCAGGTCACGCACGATCTGCGCCTTATCCTGGGGCAGTACACGGGCGTAGTAGCGCTCGATGCCCAACTCATGCGCCACCGTCTTGGCGACCGCTTCGGCATCCCCGGTGATCATCACGGGGCTGATCCTCAGACGTTTCAACTGGGCAACGGCGGCTCTGGCGCTGGGTCGTACCTGGTCAGCTAGGGCGAGGAAGGCCAATACCTGCCGGCCATCCATGAGGGCGATGACGCTCTCACCCCGGGCCTCTGCCTCGTCGAGCCCGCGGTGGAGCGACGGGCTCACATCCACGCCTACCTCCGCAGCCCATTCCGGCCGGCCGACCCGGTAGATCGTGCCGTTCAAGTTTCCTTCAACACCCTTGCCAGGTACAGCTTTGAAGCCTTCTGTCTGGGGAGTCGAGAGCGCACGTTCGCTGGCTTCCCGCACCACCGCCTCGGCCAAGGGATGTTCTGAGCGGGCTTCCAGGGCCGCGGTCACCTGCAACGCCTCAGCCTCTGCCATGCCATCGGTGTAGACCGCCCGGACGCCAAACCTCCCTTCAGTCAAGGTGCCGGTCTTGTCAAAGGCGATGACGTGCGTGCCACGGGCGCGCTCGAACGCTTCGCGGTTGCGCACCAGGATGCCATGCTGGGCCGACATCGCCGTCGCGTTCACGGTGACGAGCGGCACAGCGAGGCCCAGCGCGTGCGGGCAGGCGATCACCATCACCGCCACCATGCGGGTGAGGGCGAAGTCCGGGGCAAAGCCGAGGAACAGCCACACCACCACGGTAAGCGAGCCGCCGCCAACCGCGATCAACGTGAGCCAAAGGGCGGCGCGGTCCGCCAGGGTCTGGAAGCGGCTACGCGACCGTTGTGCCTCCTCGACCAGGCGTTGGATCTGGCTCAAGGTCGTCGCCTCGTCCGTGCGCTGGACCTCCATCACCAGCGCCCCCTCGCCGTTCACCGCCCCGGCGATGACCTCAGCCCCTTTCTCTTTGGGGACAGGGCGGGATTCGCCCGTCAAGAACGCTTCATTCACGCTCGAGGCCCCGTCCTGCACGATGCCGTCGATGGGAACCTGCTCGCCGGGACGGATCAAGACGCGGTCGCCGACGCGAAGCTCGCTGACTGGCACGTCCTCAACCCGCTCCCCCACCATCCGATGGGCCTCCGCGGGCACCAAGGCGGCGAGGTGCTCCAGCGCCCGGCTGGCCCCCTGGATCGACGTCATCTCGATCCAGTGCCCGAGGAGCATGATGACGGTCAAGGTGGCGAGCTCCCAATAGAGCGGCATGCCCCGCAGCAAGCCAGCCGAGACCGCCAGACTATAGAAGAAGGCGACGCTGATGGCCAAGCCAATGAGCGTCATCATCCCCAGCTGGCGGGCGCGGATCTCGCGGAATGCGCCCTGCACGAAGACGCCGCCGCCGTAGAAATAGAGCACCGCGCTCAGCAGGGGCTGCACCCAAGTGACACCCGGGAATTGCACGGCCTGATAGCCGAACCAGTCTTGAAAGTGTGCATCGAAGTACAAGATGGGCAGGGTTAACAGCAGACTGAGCCAGAAGCGGTCTCGGAACATCCCCTGGGTGTGGCCGGCGTGCTTGTCATGCCCTGGGGCGGTGTGATCGTGGCGTATGGGCATCACAGGGGCGGACTCGTCGCCGTGCATCGCATGCCCGGCGGGTGCGTGTGTCGCCTGGGAGGCGGAGCCCCGGTCGTGCCCTCCATGGGCGCCGTCATGGGAATGCTCTTCAGGTTGCAATGGTTGACCTCCTCCGCAATGAGGTGGAAGACCTTGACGCCACCCACAATTTTAAACGGAAGCGTGTAGCCTGTCGGGACCACGACAGGCTGATAGTCTATGCCAGGGCGGCCCGCCGGCAACGGTTTGACATCGGCGGGGCCGCCGCTGTAGCTGGGTTCCCAATATGGCCGTTCCGGCACGGGGTGCGACGCAGCCGCTCCCGGTTGATGTTGGGCCGGAGGTTCGGCTGTCCCGGCCTGGGCACCCGTTGTCAACGCCGTAATGCCACCGATCGCGGTGGTGGTCAGCCCTAATATCTCGCGTCTGGACAGATGTTTTGCCATACGGCTTCCCTTACGCTTAATGTGCCGCATTCTCGCTCATATTCCTAGACCCTGCTCGGCGATCTGCCGCCCCCCCTTCTGGCCTCGGCAAGCGCCCACTCAGGAGCTGCCCGAGGTCGGTGCGGGCCAGCCAGTAGTCAAACAACGTGTCGACGTAGGCGATGGCGGCCTGGATCTGCTCCGCCCGGGCCCGCAGCAGATCGATCACGCCAAGCTGCATGGCGTTGTAGTGCAATTGGCTCTCATGGACGATACGCTCCCTGAGCGGCAACAGGATGTCTCGATAGTACAAGGCACCCTCCCGTGCGCCTTGCAAACGCTCTCGCACGGCTTGGGCTGTCGAGCGCACCCGTACGGCGAGGGCGTAGTCCTCTTGATGAGCTTGGCGCAGTTCCGCCACGGCTCGCCCGATGCGTCCCTGTCCCCAGTTGAACAGGGGGATGGAGAACTCGATGGCAGGCCCGACCTGCCATTCTCCTTCCTCACGCTCTGCTGCCGCGCCGAGGGACGACTCGGGGAGCAGCACTGCGGCCCGGGTGGCACCCACTTGTTCGCCGGTTACGATGAGACGCTGCCTAGCGCTGCGCCAGATCGAGGCTCTGGCGCAGCGCTTGCGCCTCCAGCCCATCAGTCGGCAGCGGTTCAGGCGGGAGCGCGGGGAGGCGCTTGTCGATGTGCCACAAGGTTTCTGGTCCCCAAAGCCCCATCATGGTGTTCAGCTGGGCTCGGCTTTGGCGGGCCGCGACCTCGGCGACTCTGAGCTGCAACCGCGCCTCCTCGACCTGGGCCCGTTCCCGCGCCAGATCCAGGTCTGTGATATTCCCGGCCGCATGCAGGCGCTTTGCCACGTCCAAAGAAACCGCCAGCGCTTGGACGACCGTTTGCAGCAGTTCGAGCCGCTGTTCGTCGGCCTGGTGGCGGTAAAATGCCGCCCGAACCATGGCCGCGGAGTCGAGCACGGCGCCCGTGACCTGGAGCTTGGCCTCCTCAAATCGAGCCGCGGTGACGCGTTTCCGCAGGGGGATGTAGAAGATGTCGAGAAAGCCCATGGCGACACTCAATTCCAGCTTGCTCGGGCCGCCGGAGATCGGGAAGAAAATGGTGCCGTCGAAGACAGGATTGCTCAGCAGTCCGGCCTGGACCAGGTCGGCTTGGGCCACGCCCAGCTCGGCGTACATCGCCTGGAGCTCGCGGTTGTTCAGGAGCGCCACTTGGACCGCCTCATCGGCGTTCAGAGTATCGGCCAAGAGCGCGCGTACCTCTTCGGCCACCTGTGCATCCAGCTCAGTGCCGAGGTTCCAGGCCACCTGCTTGCCGCTACGGGTTTCGACCGCGGCCTTCACATCCGAGAACCCGGCCCGTTGGTCAACGGTCGCACAGCCGGTCGCGACGACGAACAGCGCACACAGATAGCCAACTCGATGTTTCAACAGCCGCCTCCTCACTCCACACGCCAGGCCCTCTGCGCACATCAGGTGTCAACTGTGCATGGCACCATCATTGTTTGAGCTTTTCAAGTTGCACGATGGCCTTCTGCTGGGTGTCGATGGTGAAGCGCACGGTGTCTCCGGCTTGTAAACCCTCGAGCAGAGCAGGTGGGTCAACCTGGTAGCCCATGGTCATGGCCTCCATAAAGTCTGTGATCTCGTCATGGCTGACCACGATCTGCTGATTCCCTGGTACCACCGCTACGACTCGTCCTTCCCCTGTGACCTTCTCCGTGTGCTGCTGTCCGGGTGCCGACGCGTCTTGCCTGCGATGCTGTGCCATGAGAACGGCCGGCCGCGGTGCGGGGAGGTCCGCGGGCGTGTACGCCAACGTGGTTGACGGTGGCAGGTCGGGTGCCGGCATGGCCTCTGGGTACGCGGGGTGCTCCACGGTCAGCGGCGGTGGCGTATAGGTGGCGCATCCAACGAGGGCGATGAGGCTCACCACAAACGCCCGCCATCGCCACAGCGATCGCCGCTCGAATACCCCAGCACGGACATAACGCCCCTCTCCGTAGTCCTCCGCGGTCGGCATAGGCCGGGGGAACGGCCCCCCTACATGCGATAGATTTTGAGATGGCATCGGGTACCTCCTGTGCCTGGCCATTACTTATGTACCTTTTGAATCTCGACGATGGCCTTCTGTGCGGTATCGATGGTAAAGCGCACCGTATCTCCCGCGCTGAGCGGTTTCAGAAGCGACGGGGGATGGACCTTGTAGCCCATCGTCATCGCTTCCATGAAGCCATTGATGGCGCCATGCTTCACGACGAGTTCTGCGCTGGCAGGCACCACTGCGATGACCAAGCCCTCGCCGGTGACGGACTTCGGCATGAACCCCTCATGAAACTCGGCGTGCACATACGCCAGCACGTCCCAGCGCTGGTCGTCTGTCAGCGTGGTCTTAAACGCCGGCATGGTCGACTGCATGGATCGAAACGGCTCGACTTGTCCGCCCTCGCTCACCCGCCAGAAGAGGTAGGTATCCCCATCCCCAGGGGCGCGGTGATAGTGGTTGGTGAGGTCGGCCGGGGCATGCGGCAGGCTCGCGGCGGCTGGCCCGGTGCCTCTGCCGTCGGTGCCGTGACACACCATGCAGTAGGTCTGGTACACCCCGTCTGCCGCGATCGATCGCCGCAGGATCGTCCCAACGAGTGCTGCGGGCGTTGGCATAGGCTGCGGGGGGTGGTGATGGTCATGCTCTCCCGCCGTCGTTTTGTGTGTGGCGTTATCGCCGTGTGGGTGCTGGCCAGGTCGTTTGTCGGCGAGTCCCTGGCCTCCGGCAAGGAGCAGCGGCAGGAGCAGGGCCAGCCCCAGGATAGCTCTCTTCATCCCCATTGTGGATCCCTCATTGGCAGCTCTGATGTCATCAGCTAGGGCAATGTTTTGCAACGTCAGCGTGGAACCCGTCCCACGGCGGGAAGGCATCTCACGCTACTCAGGCAGACGCAACACGGCATAACGTGCCCCAGTCCCCCTGGGCACATCTGCCACGTTAGAACAAACCGAAGTTGCCTAACCAGTACGGGAACTCCCCTACATCAGCGCAGGATAGGCGCACACAGGGAAGTACCTCGACCCGGTGGCCACAACCGCCACTGGGCCCCATATCCTCAGTACAGGGTCAGCTGTTGGGGAGATCAGCGACGCGGGGCACGACTCATAAGCGGAGCACTGCCAGGGAAAGACGAGGTGGGTTGCGGAATGTTTGTTCAGAACTTGGGGAAAATGGCAGCGCCGCTCCCTACACCTACTATGGCCAACTACGCGAGGAAGACCCCCATCCACTGGAATGAGAAGGACGAAATTATGGGTGGTGACAAGCTACGAGGACGTAGTTTGGCTCACCCGACACCACGAGCTGTTCTCGTCCGCCGTCTTCAGGAACGATCCCCGGCCGCCGTACCCCGCCATCGATGAGTCGGACCTCGGCCTCTACGAATACGTCCGACAGTATCAAGCCGACCAGTTCATTCAGCACAACCGTCCCGAACACCTCGAAATGCGCTAAGTGGTGCACGGCTATTTCACGCCCAAGTCCATGGAGGCATGGCGCCCCTTCGTCCAGTCCGTCATCAAAGACCTCCTCGACGAAGCCGAGGAGAAGGGGCGGATGGATGTCATGCGCCACTTCGCCACCCCCTTACCGGTGCTGGTGATCGCCCAGATGATGGGCGTGCCCCGCCAGGACCGCGCCCATGTCGGACATCTGGCCGAAAAACTCCTGAATATCGGGCGTGGGGAGCCCGATCGTATGAAGCCGCTGACCGAAGGCATGAAAAGCATGATCGACTACGTCTCGCCGCTGGTCGATGAGCGCATCGTCAACCCTGGCGATGATTTCATCTCAGTATTGGCGCAAGGTGAGAAAGCCGGCATCTTCACCCGCCATCAGGTGTTGGTGAACACGTCGCTCCGCCTGCTGGCTGGCCATGAGACGACGATTAACCTGTGGTGCAATGGCACGCTAGCCTTCATCCGCCATCCCGAACAATGAGAATTGTTGAAAAAGGATCCCGCCGGCCGAACGGTGCGGGCGACAGAGGAATGCCTACGCTACGATGCCCCGGTGAACCGGTGAAGTCGCTCCAACGCATCGCGTCGCAGGATGTCGAAATGCGCGGCAAGCTATTGCGTAAGAACGACCACAGCCGTTGGTTTATTTCCTCGGCAAATCGGGCCCCCAAGACGTTCATGGACCCGGACACCTTCGATATCAATCGCTATCCGAATCCGCATGTGGCCTTCGGCTCTGGCATCCACCACTGCCTGGGCGCCACCCTAGCCCGCTTGGAGGGTCAGGAAGCAATCAAAGCCCTGGCCGAGCGCTTCCCCTCCCTCGAATTGGAAACGGAGGAGCTGGAGTACCAGCCCAGCATCACCTTCCGTTCGCTCAAATCGCTGCCGGTGACATGGAATTAAGGGGGCTTTATGGCAAACAAGCTGCGCGTCTGGATCGATCACAACGTTTGCGTCGGCAACGCCATGTGTGAGACCATCGCCCCGAAGGTCTTTGTGCTGAATGCCCAACGGCAGTCGGAGGCGATCAATCCTGAGGGGGATACCGTCGAGAAGATCATGGATGCAGCGGGGAACTGCCCCGTCAGCGCCATCATCGTCGAGGACGCGGAGACGGGGGAACGGTTGTTTCCCTAACCTCAGCCTGGCCTTCCCCCTCGATGGGGGAGGGCCAGCCAGGTCCCTTACCTTTGCACTTCCCCATTAGCCTTGGGCCAGCACCGGTTTGCGGTCGAACCAGGGTTGAGCCGCTTCGAGTTGCGAGGCCAGACGGAAGAGTGTGGCCTCGTCGCCGAAGCGGCCGACCAATTGTACCGAGAGCGGCAAACCTTCGGAGCTCTGGCCGAGCGGCAGCACCATAGCTGGCTGGCCGGTGATGTTGAACCAGACGGTGAACGGCGAGAACGCGAACACCCGGCGCCAATACTCCTCCACATCGTCCAGCATCATATCGATCCAACCCAGCTTGGGCGGCAGCATGGCCAGCGCCGGGGTGAGTAGCACATCGTAGCCTTCGTGGAAAGCGGCCATCTGACGCCCCAGTCGGTGGGCGGCTTGAGTGGCGCGCACGTAATCGGCGCCGCTGACCTTCGCCCCTAAAACGTGCGCCGATGCCCAGGTGACCTTCTCGACCTCGTCCTCTCGCGCGGCGCGACCAGCGGTCGGGTGACTGGAGAGATTGACCACGGTGTTTGCCGCCATCAACGTCAAAAATGTGGGAATTACCGCGCTCCGATCGATGGGCGGGTCGGCCTCCTCGACGCGATGACCGAGCGAGGCACAGAGCTGCGCTGTCTCGTGTAACGCCTGTGTATACTCGGACGCAATTGGCACCCCATTGGGTGGGGTGGTGGTCCACGCGATGCGCAGACGGCCGGGGTCGACGCCACACTCTTCGCGGAAGGGTCGCGCTGGTGCTGGCGCCGTATACGGATCGCCGGCACCGAGACCGGCGGTCGCATCCAGCAGAGCGGCGCTATCGCGCACAGAAAGCGTGAGGGCATGTTCGGTCGACAGGCCGCCCAGTCCCTCGCCGAGATAAGGCGCCATGGTGTTGCGGGCGCGCGTCGGTTTCAGGCCCACCAGGCCGCAGCAGGCCGCCGGCACGCGGATCGAGCCAAAACCATCGGAGCCATGGGCCGCCGGCACCATACGCGCCCCCACCGCCGCCGCCGCGCCACCGCTTGATCCCCCCGAGATGCGGGTCGGATCCCAAGGGTTACGCGTCGGACCATAGAGTTGTGGCTCACAGGTTAGGCTGAGACCCAACTCACAGGTGTTGGTCTTCCCGAAAATGACCAGCCCAGCCCGTTTCAAGCGTTTGACTTGCTCGCTGTCCGCCGCCGGCACCGCATCGGCAAAGAACCGACAAGCCCGTGTGGTCGGGGTGCCCGCCAGCGCCGCCGACAGATCCTTAAGCAAAAACGGCACACCACTGAGGGGGCCGTCTGGCAGGCCGGCGGCGATCGCTTGGCGGCCATAATCGTAGAGCGGCATGACCACCGCGTTGACCGTCGGATTGCGGGCCTCGATGCGGGCGATGGCCGCCTCCAGTAATTCCTCGGGAGTCACCTCACGACGCCGCACCAGGGCTGCCAGTCCTACGGCATCGAAGCGTTCATACTCAGCAAAGCCACTCATCGTCGTGTCCCTCTCTCGCATGCGTGCGATCCTTGTCGCCTCCACACCATTGGAAGAGATACTTAGCCCCTGCCCCTTCGCTCCCACAGACGCCAGGTGTAGCCCCCTCCACCTCGGCTACGGTAGAGACGCAGTGCCCTCTCCCTGCGGGAGAGGGTCAGGGTGAGGGCGGCGCCGGGCCTGTTTAGCGCTTTGACTTCCCTCACCCCAGCCCTCTCCCAGAGGGAGAGGGAGGCTTAACTTGGCGACTATACCCTTGGATTCTCAGCCAGTTCTTTGTCGAAGACCAGGCGGTTCACCGTGACGACGCGATCCCTGCGACGCATTCATTGCCCCCGAGGGCGGATGGCAGGCAATCGCGCCGGGTTAGCATGACGGAGGACGACATCTCTTCAGGCTGATACACCAGGCGTGAGTATAGCATGGCGCCAGAGACGGCGTGAATCATGCCGATGCAAACGTTCCTGCGATGCGAAAAATCTCTTGACAGTAAGTCCCTGAATTTAGTAGAGTTGCCAGAACATGTCAGCCACAGCAATCGTTCCTACCACGGTTTCCGTATGGCATGCAAGGGCGGCCCGCCCTTGGGGAGGGTAATGTATATGCGACTACTGACCCGCTACCCCACGAGCTCCCACCCGCGCTACCTCTTGAGGCCACAAATTCTGACGCGCCTGTAACGTCAGCGAGTGCCAAAGCAGCCTCTTTGGGCTCGCATGCCGATGCCGTCGCCAGCAGCGTGTTCCTGCCAGCGTCCGTCTTTCCTACCGTATATCTCCCACCCGTGGAGAGGTTAACCTCGCGAGGCTGCGATCACGTCCTGTTGATGTGGCGGATTGGAAACATAAGGGGGGGGACGCACGGCATCCCCCACGGTCACCGCATCGAGGGGCAAAGGAGAGAGGGCCATGAGACCGGTACTGGTCCTTGCAGGGTATACTCTGTTGCTCATCGATCGCCGGTGAGGATGGCAAACTCTCGAACTAAAGGAGTGCCGTAGACCTTGAGTGACGAACCTCCTGGGCCAGGAGGCAGGGTGGCGTTGCTCATGGCGCAAGAGGAGACTTCGTGATGAGGCGATTCCTCGCTGTACTTAGGTTAGCCCTTCCCTTGCTCGCACTGATCTATGCGCCGGTGGTTGGCACCGCCACTGCCGGCGCCCCGCAACCCGCCAAGGTGACGCCTCAGGGCAAAGTGGTTCTGGCCTGGCACACGGGCATCTCTTCGGTATGGTTGGACCCGCAAGAGCAGGCTGCCATGCTCACCCCCACCAATTTTCAATACGCCCTCCATGATGCCCTGGTCAAGAACTACCGCGACCGCTTCGCCGATCCCGCCCTAGCTGAGAGTTTCGACATCGCCAAAGACTTCAAAAGCGCCACCGTGGTGTTGCGCCAAGGCATCAAGTTCCACAACGGCGACTCAGTGACCGCCGAGGACGTGAAGTTCACCTACGAAAATTACCGTGGGGCACAAGCCGACGTGCTCAAGGAGAAGACCGAGCGCGTCGAGATCGTCGACGACCGCACGGTGCGTTTCCATTTCAAAGAGCCCTTTCTGGATTTCGAAGTGCTCTACGGTACCAGTGCGACCGGGGCGGGCTGGATCGTGCCGGCCAAGTATTATCAGCAGGTGGGGCCGGATGGTTTTAAACAAAAACCTATCGGGGCTGGCCCTTACAAGTTGGTCCGCCAAGAGCCGGGGATCCGCTTGGAATTCGAGGCCTTTGAGGACTATTACCGGCCGGTGCATGTCAAACAGCTCGTCATGGTGAGCGTCCCTGAGGCGTCGACGCGGGTGGCCATGATCGAGCGCGGCGAGGCCGACATCATGTACCTCGTCCCGGGGGAGCTCATCGAGCACGTGAAAAACCTCCGCGGCGTGCAGCTCGCCCCCACGTTGGGCGGCCCTTGGTGGTTGGAGTTCCCGGGCTTTGAAGATCCGAAAAACCCCTTTTACGACAAACGCGTGCGCCAAGCGGTGAGTTATGCGCTCAACCGCCAGGCCTTGAGCCAAGCCGAGACCGCCGGTTTCTCTCCGCCGCTGGGCAACTGGATCCCGGACGACTGGCCCGGCGCCATTAAGTGGCCGGCATTCGAATACGACCTCGCCAAGGCCAAGCAGCTCATGGCCGAGGCCGGGCATGGCAGTGGCTTTCAAGTCGACTGGCTAACCCCCTTACCGCCCTATTTCTCCATGGGCGAGCGGATCATCAGCCAATTGTTGCAGATTGGCATTCGTGCCCGCTTGCAGACTATGGAACGCGGCACGTTCTTCAAAAATTTACAGGGCGGACGCGAGGCCTTCCCCGGCACGCAGATCCTCCTCAACATCTCGGGCTCGCCGGGGGACTGGGCGGGCCGCTACCGTGCCTACTTCCAATGCGGCGGCTTTTCCTCGCGCACCTGCGTGAAGGAGTTAGATGGCAAGTTCGAACAGTACGAACGTTCGGTCGATCCGGCCGAGCGCAAAACGCTGGCTGAGGAGATCCAGCGTGGCATTCTGGAGAACTACTACTTCGTCCCCGTGTACCGTCTGGCGTTCATCAATGCCATCGGGCCGAAGATCGCCGCCAGTAAGTGGGAGGAGGTTTTTCCCACCGTGCAGTCGGTCTACGCCTATCCCTGGGAAGAGATCCGGCTGAAAAAGTAACGGCCGCGAGCGTGTGGTCATCGCCAAAGGAGATAGTGAGCATGAAGGGTCAGGCTGCACGGTTGGCGCTGGTCGGGCTCGCCATCGTAGTCCTGTGCGCGCCGGCCGTCGGTTTTGCTGGCGCTGGCGTCGTCCCCAAGGGCAAGATGGTGCTGGCGTGGCATACCGCCATGGCCTCGCGCTGGCTCGATCCCCTGGAGCACGATGGCACGGCCACGCCGGATAATTTCCTCACTGCCATCCACGATGCCTTGATCAAAAACCAGGGCGAGAAACTCTACGATCACCTGGCGCTGGCGGAGCGCTTCGACTTCGCCGGGGATGCCCGAAGCGCCACCTTCGTGCTGCGCCCAGGCATCAAATTTCACAACGGCGATCCGGTCACGGCGGAGGATGTGAAGTTTACCTATGAAAACTACAAGGGCGCCAAGGCCGACGTGTTCAAGGACCGCACCGAGCGGGTCGAGATCGTCGATGACCGCACCGTTCGCTTTCACTTCAAAGAGCCCTTCCTGGATTTCCCCATCCTCTTCGGCACCGCCAACGTGACGGGAGCCGCCTGGATCGTCCCGGCCAAGTATTACAAACAGGTCGGTCCCGATCGTTTCAAGCAACAACCCATCGGCGCCGGTCCCTACAAATTGGTACGCCAGGAGCCTGGGGTGCGGATCGAGCTGGAGGCCTTCGAGGACTACTACCGCCCTGTCCACGTCAAACAGTTCGTCATGGTGGCCGTGCCGGAAGCGGCGACGCGAGTCGCCATGGTGGAGCGCGGCGAGGCCGACATCATCTACCTCGTGCCGGGCGAGCTCATCGAACGCGTGAAGAGCCTGCGTGGGGTTATGTTAGCGCCGGTGTTATCGGGCTCCTGGTTCCTCGAATTCCCGGGCTTTCAGGACCCGAAGAACCCCTTCCACGATAAGCGCGTGCGGGAGGCAGTGAGCCTCGCCATCGACCGCCGCGCCATCAACGAGGCCGAAGCCGGAGGGTTGGGGAAACCCACCGGTAACTGGATCAACAACGATGTGCAGTACGCCATCGAGTGGCCGGAGTTCGAACGCGACGTGGCGCGCGCTAAACAGTTGATGAAGGAAGCGGGGTATCCCGACGGCTTCGCAGTGGATTGGGTGACGCCCCTGCCTACCTATTACTCGCGGGGCGAGCGCGTCATCGCGCAGCTGCGCGATATCGGCATTCGCGCCAAGCTCCAGGTCATGGAACGAGGGATTTACTACCAGAAGCTGCAAGGCGGCCTGAGGGAGTGGCCCGGCGTGCAGCTGATCCTGCACGGCGCCCGCATCGCTGGCAGTTGGTCGTTCTGGTACGAGGCGCACTTCAAATGCGGCGGGTTCAACGTGCGGGACCGCATCTGCGTCAAAGAGCTGGATGAGAAGTTTGCGCGGTATGAGGGCTCCACTGACCCGGCCGAACGCCAGAAGCTGGCCGAGGAGATTCAACGCGGCATTCTGGAGAACTACTACCTGGTGCCGGTGTTCCGCCATGCCTTCGTCAACGCCATCGGGCCGCGCATCGCCGCCGAGAAATGGCAGGATGTCTTCCCGACGATCACCACGGGCTATGCTTATCCCTGGGAAGATATCCGCTTGAAAGAGTAGAGGACAGCCTGGGCTCGACGGCGGGGTTGATCGCGGTGAGGAGGCTGAGCTATGAGAAATCCCTTGCGCGTGTTGTTGGCCGCAGTGTTCATCGTCTCCCTCAGCGGAGGAGGGCTGGCCGTCGCAGGATCAGCCCCGGCAGCGACGCCGTCGAAGGTCGTCCCGAAGGGCAAAATGGTCTTGGCTTGGCATGCCGGCATCGCCTCGCGCTGGCTCGATCCCCAAGAGCATGACGGTACCGCGACCCCCGACAACTTTGTGACCGCCATTTTCGACGCCCTCATCAAAAACCAGGGGACGACGCTCTATGACCACCCGGCCTTGGCGGAGCGCTACGAATTCGCAGCCGACGCCAAAAGCGCCACCTTCTGGCTGCGTCCCGGCATCAAGTTCCACAACGGCGAGCCAGTGACCCCGGAAGACGTGAAGTTTACGTATGAAAACTACCGAGGCGCTAAGGCCGATGTCCTGAAGGGGTATACAGAGCGCATCGAGATCATCGACGACCGCTCTATCCGTTTCTACTTCAACAAACCGTTCTTGGACTTCCCGCTCATCTTCGGCACAGCCAACGTCAGCGGCGCGGGTTGGATCGTCCCCGCGAAGTATTATCAACAGGTCGGGCCCGATGGCTTCAAACAAAAGCCCATCGGCGCTGGGCCCTACAAGCTCGTGCGCCAGGAGCCAGGAGCGAGGTTGGAGCTGGAGGCCTTTGAGGATTACTATCGACCGGTGCACGTCAAGCAGTTCGTCATCGTGAGCATTCCCGAGGCGGCGACGCGCGTGGCCATGCTGGAGCGCGGCGAGGCCGACATCATCTACCTCGTGCCGGGGGAATTGATCGCTCGGGTGCGGGACAACCGCGACTTGATGTTGGCGCCAGTGCTCTCGGGGTCCTGGTGGATCGAGTTCCCCGGGTTTCAGGATCCGAAGAATCCCTTCCACGACAAGCGTGTGCGCGAGGCGGTGAGCCTCGCCATCGACCGCCGCGCCATCAACGAGGCCGAAGCTGGGGGCTTGGGGAAACCCACCGGCAACTGGATCAACAACGACGTGCAATACGCCATCGAGTGGCCGGAGTTTGAGCGCGATCTAAAGCGCGCCAAGCAGCTGATGCAAGAGGCGGGGCATCCGAATGGCTTCGACGTGGACTGGTTAACCCCGGTACCGGCCTATTACTCGAGAGGGGAGCGCATTATCGCCCAACTGCGCGAGATCGGTATTCGCACCAAGCTCCAGGTCATGGAACGTGGCATCTTCCTCCAAAGGCTTCAGACTGGGCTGAAGGATTGGCCGGGCGTACAGATTATCCTCAACGGCGCCAGGATCGGCGGCAGTTGGGCCAATTGGTACGAAGCCTACTTCAAGTGCGGCGGCTTCAACTCGCGCGACCGCATCTGCGTCGAAGAGCTGGATGTCAAATTCGCGCGCTACGAGCAGTCCATCGATCCGGCCGAGCGCCAGCAGCTGGCCGAGGAGATCCAACGCGGCATTCTGGAACATTACTACCTGGTGCCGGTGTTCCGCCATGCCTTCGTCAACGCCATCGGGCCACGCATCGCGGCCGAGAAGTGGCAGGATGTCTTCCCGACGATCACCACGGGCTATGCCTATCCGTGGGAAGATATCAAGCTGCGGGACAAATAACTGGGTCAGATGCGGTCATGCAGCGTTGGAGGGGAAGCGGCATGAAGCAGTGGTGGCTAAGGCGTATGTTCTTGGCGACGGTGCTTATCGGGGGCTGGCTGCTGCTGCCTGGGTGGGCGACGGCAGCGCCCCCCGTGCACCTGGCGAAAGGTCTGACGGAGGGCGAGGTTATGGGCACGGCCATGGCCGAGGCGTACGTCAGGCAGTCGCCGACGTTCCGATTCGATGGCCTCGAAGACAGCCTCCGTTTGGAAGCGGTGCGGCCCTTAACGGCCTGTCCTGGGTGTTATGAGTACACGTGGTATTTCGAGAGTCAGTTCCCCGGCTACGGCGATCGCAGCGGCCTGGCGCTCGCACCGATGCGCACGCCGCACCGCGCCAAAATCGTGCTGGCGGGCGGGACGGTGGTGAGCGGGGTGTTGGATGACGCCTGGGATATGACGCGACAGCTGATTCTGGATCTCGAGTGAGATTTCACCCCTTGACCGGGCTGGAGGCTCGGCAGATAGATCGGACAAAGACTGGATTTATTGGGTGATGCCTGTCATGTTGTTAGGGCCGGGATTACCGCCCTGAGCCGCCGGGCGGGGCGTTGCAGCCATGCCGGGGCGAAGCAATCGTCTGGAAGCCCGGCATCGGGGAGGTTTCCGTAAGGTAAGATCTCCACAACCGGCGTTAGAGCGAAGTTGAAGGGAAAGAGAGGCCAAGGGATGCGGCAGTTCATCGTGCTACGTGTCCTCTACAGCATCATCACCTTGTTCATCCTGAGCCTGACTATCTTCACGGTGGTCAGACTCACCGGCGACCCGGCCCTGCTGATGGCGGAGCCGGGAGCACGCCCCGAAGATTTGGCGCGTATCCGCCACCAGTGGGGCTTGGACCGTCCCTGGCCGGTGCAGTACATGAGCTTCATGCAAAATGTGTTCAAGGGGGAGCTGGGGCGCTCGTTTAACTATCGCATCCCGGTGAGTGAGCTGTATTTTCAGCGCTTGCCCAACTCTTTGCAATTAGCCCTCGCGGCTACCCTCATCTCCATTCTCGTCGGCGTGCCAGCGGGGATCATCTCCGCGGTGCGGGTGAACAGCCTCTGGGATAACATCGGCAAAATCATCGCGCTCTTGGGTCTATCGATCCCCGGCTTCTGGCTGGGGTTGGTGCTCATCTTGGTGTTCTCCGTCTGGCTCCGCTGGTTGCCGACCTCCGGTACCGGCGACTGGCGGCATCTCATCATGCCGTCGGTCGCCCTTGGCTGGTATTTTTCCGCTTCGCTGCTGCGGCTGACGCGATCGAGCATGTTGGAGGTCATGCGCAGCGAGTATATCAAGCTGGCCCGCTTAAAGGGCTTGCCCGAGACGGTGGTCATCGCCATGCACGCCTTCAAGAACGCGCTCATCCCCGTGTTCACGCTGGCGGGGGTCAACCTCGTGGTGATGGTCAACGCTGCGGTGATCATCGAGGTCATCTTCGCCTGGCCGGGCATCGGTCGCCTTTTGTTCGAAGGCATCTTCCAGCGCGACTTTCCGCTCGTCCAGGGTGTGGTGGTGATGGCGGGCTTCATGATCGTCGGTGTCAACCTGCTCGTCGATGTGATGTATGCCATGATCGATCCGAGGATCCGGCTGACAAGGTAGGTGAGCTATGCCAACGCTTGCGATCCCCAAAGCGACCACTGCGGTGGATCTATCTGATCGTCTGAAGCGCGGAATTACAGTCCTACGCGAGGCGCCGCTGCTGGCCGTGGTGATTCTGGGCGGGATAGTGTTCGTCGCGCTGTTCGCCGACCTGATCGCGCCCCATGATCCGACGCTGCCGGTACCAGGGGCGCGGTTTTTTGCCCCACCCGTTTGGATGCAAGGCGGCAGCTGGGACGCCCCCCTGGGAACAGATTTTCAAGCCCGCGATGTCCTGAGCCGTCTGATCTACGGCGCCAGGGTCTCGCTGATCGTGGGTTTGATGGGCACGGTTGTAGCTGGCGGCATTGGCACGGCCCTAGGCATCCTGGCGGGCTACATCGGCCGGTGGGTGGACCAAGTCATCATGCGGCTGACCGATGCCTGGCTGGCCCTCCCCTCGCTGGTCTTCGCCATCTTCCTGGCGACCATGGTGGGACCGAGCATGTGGAACATCGTCATCATCTTAGGGGCGGTGTATTGGACGCGGTACGCCCGGGTCATCCGCGGCGAGGTGCTGAGCTTGCGCGAACGCGAGTACATCAAGCTAGCGGAAATCGCCGGAGCCAGCAAGCTGCGCGTGATCTTGCGCCATATCCTGCCCAACGTCATGAACACGACGATGGTGTTGGCTAGCTTGACTATCGGCGTCGTGATCATCGCCGAGGCGTCTCTGAGCTTTCTCGGGGTTGGTGTGCCGCCGCCACAGCCGGCGTGGGGATTGATGCTCTCGGAGGCCCGTCCGACGCTGATGGCGGGCCAATGGTGGCTGACGGTCTTTCCGGGGCTGTGCATTATGCTCATCGTGTTGGCCACTCAGCTTTTCGGCGATTGGTTGCGGGTCCGCTTGGATCCGCAATTGAGGAATCTCTAAAGCAAGTGCTGAGTCCTGAGTGCTGAGCCTGGAGGCTATCTTCTCGCTAAGGTCCCAGCCCTCAGCGCTCACGCTCAGCGTGAAATGGAGTATCATGACGGAGCCTCTCTTGCGCGTGGCCGATTTGAAAACCCACTTTTTCAGCTTCCGCGGCACGCGGGTGATCAAGGCCGTCGATGGGGTGAGCTTCACGCTCAACGAGGGCGAGACCCTCGGCCTCGTCGGTGAATCCGGTTGCGGCAAGACGACCACCTGCCTGTCGATCGTCGGTCTCTTGCCTCCCGCCGGGCGCATCGTCGGGGGGAGCATCGAATTTGAAGGGGAAGATCTCACCCAATTGAGCCCGCGGGCGATGCGACGGGTGCGCGGCCGTCGCATCGCCATGATCCTGCAGGATCCTATGGCCTCCCTCAATCCGCTGTTCACCATCTACCGCCAGGTCGCCGAGCCGGCGTTTTTCCATCAGCGGGTGCGCGGCCGCGCGCTCAAGGAACGGGTGAAATCGTTGCTCGGAGCCGTGCGTATCCCTTCTCCTGATGTGCGCATGCGCGAGTACCCCCACCAAATGAGCGGTGGCATGCGCCAACGTATCGTCGGCGCCATCGCCCTCTCCGGCGGACCCAAGCTGATCATTGCCGACGAACCCACCACCAACCTGGACGTCACCATTCAAGCCCAATACTTAAACTTGCTGAAGGACCTGCAGCGGCAGACCGGCGTCGCCCTGATCTTCGTCACCCATGACCTGGGCATCGTCGCCAAAATGTGCGACAAAGTCGCCGTCATGTACGCTGGAAAAATCGCCGAGCAACGCTCGGTCTACGACCTGTTCTATGATCCCAAACACCCGTATACCAAGGCGTTGCTCGGCTCGGTGCCGAAACTCGGCAGCAAAGATCCGCTCGATACCATTCCGGGCCAGCCACCCAATCTGGCGCACTTGCCGACGGGCTGCCACTTTCATCCCCGTTGTCCTGAGGCGCTGCCACGTTGCGCCGAGGAAGAGCCCCAGGAATTCGGCATCGGCAAGGAGGGCAGGGTGCGGTGTTGGCTGGTCGATCACAAGGCAGAGGTTGTCCATGGTCAAACCACTTCTTGAAGCACGCGGTTTGAGAAAATATTTCGGCGTGAAGCAAGGCCTGTTCTCCGGCCGGAAAGTCGGTTGGGTCAAGGCGGTGGACGGGGTGGATTTCACCGTCCATGAAGGGGAAACCCTGGGGCTCATCGGCGAATCGGGGTGCGGCAAAACGACCACCGCGAAGCTGGTTCTCCTACAAGAGGAGCCCACCGACGGCACCATCCGCTTCGATGGCAAGGACATCTTCCGCTTGGCCGGGAAAGAGCTGATGGACTACCGCAGGTCGGTGCAAGTGGTCTTCCAGGACCCTTACAGCTCACTGAGCCCGCGTATGCGCGTGCGAGACATCATCGCCGAACCCCTGGAGATCCACACTGATCTGTCGCGCCAAGCGATCGATCAGCGCGTGGCCGAGGTGCTCGAACTCGTCGGCCTGAATCCCGATATGGCCGTGCTCTTCCCCCATGAATTCAGCGGCGGGCAGCGCCAGCGCATCGCCATCGCCAGAGCGCTGTCGACCCATAGTCGGCTGATCGTGCTGGATGAGCCGGTGTCGGCGCTGGATGTATCGATCCGCGCCCAAATCATCAGCTTGTTAGAATCGCTCCAGCAAACTCTGGGGATGAGCTATCTCTTCATCGGCCACGACCTGGCGACCGTGGCCCACATCAGCCATCGCATCGCCGTGATGTACCTGGGGAAGATCGCCGAAGTGGCCAACAGCCAAGAACTATGCGCCGACCCCTTGCATCCATACACCAAGGCGCTCTTCACCGCCGCCTTGCCCTCCCGACCGGATGAGAAACGGGACGAGGCGGTCGTCATCACCGGAGAGGTTCCCAGCGCGCTCAATCCCCCACCAGGGTGCCGTTTCCACCCGCGTTGTCCCTTCGCCATGCCTCATTGTGCACAGGAAGAACCGGTGTTGAAGGAGGTTAAAGCCCAACATTTCGTCGCCTGTCACCTATACTAGCGGCGGTAACCTCAGCCCATGCCGGAAAATCGATTGACAGGGCCGCGTTTGGCTCGGTAGAATCGGCCCCGCCAATGGCAGTGCCTGGACTGCGCTTCGCTTTTCTATGATCTCGAGAGCGTGCGCGCTCGAAAGCCGCTGAGCTTGAGGGGAGGGTATCCACATGGTGCCACGCATGACCGGCTGCACATTCCCTCGCTATCTCGTGCGAGCGCAACTCCTCACCCGCCTCTAACCTCTGCAAGCTCGAAGCTGTCCTAGGGGCTTGCGGAATCCCTCACGTGGGCACGTTTCGCTCACCTTTCTAAACACCACAGGTTTGACCAGCAGTTTTCGACGTCCATCAGGGTCTGGTTGGATGCCGGATTCAACCCTATGACCGTTCACATTCCATCGACCCTGATCGGTGTCAAGTCGGTCCCCATCCGTGAGTGGAGGAGGGAGAGATGGCCACGTATAAACTCATCTCGGCCGATTCCCACATCGTTGAGCCACCGGATATGTATGTCAACCGCATTGAACCCAGGTTTCGCGACCGGGCACCACGTATGGAACGCTTCGAGACGCCGAGCGGACGCAAGTACGACGCTTGGGTCATCGACGGCATGCAGGTCGGCACCTTAGGCGCCGTCATCCAGGCCGGACAACGTTTCGAAGACCCCTCGCAAATCGATTTCCTGGGCGTCTGGGATGATGTACGCCGCGCCGCCTACGACCCCCATGCGATGATCAAAGAGCTGGAGATGGACGGCGTTTGGGGTGCCTGTCTGCAGCCGAGCCAGGGGCTGTTCTGGTACCGTATCCCGGACAGCGAACTCTTGTCGGCCATTTGCCGGGTCTACAACGACTGGATCGCTGACTTCTGCAAGCCCTATCCCGACCGCCTCAAGGGCATCGCCATGTTGAATGTGGATGACGTGGACGATGCCTGCCATGAATTGGAGCGCGGCGCCGCCTTAGGGTTGGTGGGAGCGTTCATTCCCGTCTATCCCATGGCGGATCGACCGTATCGTCACCCCATTTACGAAAAACTGTGGTGGACCGCGCAAGATCTCGACATCCCGCTCCTGCTGCACATCGGCACGCCGCGCGGCGGCATCCCAGGCTGTGAGTTCACCATGAACATCAGCGAACTCACCGCCGCTGGCCGCTCGACCACCGATTACTGGGTGCGCTACTCACTCAGCGCCATGCTCTTCGCCGGAGTGTTCGACCGCTACCCACGCCTGAAGGTGGGCTCGGTCGAGCACGAGATGGCCTGGATTCCTCACTGGCTGAAGCAAATGGATTTTACCTACCGCGAGCGGCCGGTGTTCACCAAGGGCTGGCGCTCCCGTGAGGGGATGTTGCCCAGCGACTACTGGCGTCGCAACATGTTCGTCGAGTTCATGGAGGACGACATCGGCATCCAGTTGCGCGACATCATCGGTGTAGACAACATGCTCTGGGGCAACGATTTCCCCCATGCAGAGTCGACCTGGCCCAAGTCCCAGGAATTTCTGGACCGCATTTTCGCGGGCGTTCCCGAAGATGACCGACGACGGATCACCGCAGATACCGCGGCACGGATGTTCCGCTTCTCAGTCAGTTAACGGTTGGCCCATGGCCATGACATCTCATCCCCCCGATGGCTCACCGGGTGAGGGACATGACCCCTGCCACTGGATGGGCATAACACCTTTTTGAGATCCTCCCTCCTGGCAGAGGAGAATCCAGGTGGGGGGGGTGAGTCATCGGCGGGGGGCAGGAGAGGATGCAGGGGAAGGGAGAGCCAGGAGTTCCACGGCGTGCCTAGCTTCATGGACGGATTCGTCGCCGTCGGCAAGGTCTCTGACCTGCAGCCGGGGCAGATGAAGTGGGTGGCGGTACAGCGCGAGCGCGTGCTGCTAATCAACGTCGACGGCACGTACTACGCGCTCCAGGATCAATGTGGGCATCAGCGGGCGCCTCTATCGCGGGGGAAGCTCGACGGCTATGCCGTCGAATGCCCGCTGCATTTCGCCCGTTTTGACGTGCGCACCGGCCGCCTGCTGAGCGGTCCGATCTCCACCGATGTGCTGGTGTACGAGGTGTGCGTCGACGGGGATACGGTGTATATCAGGCAGCATGACACACGATAAGAGGAGGAACGCGGGATGAAGAGAACTTGTGGAATCGTGGGTATCCTGGCCGCTCTCATCCTGTTCCTTGTCCTGGAGGTTCCACCTCTGGCCGCGGGCGAGGCGGCCAAACCCGCCTTTACGCTGAAGCTCATGGGTATCAACCGCACGTTGGACCCCTGGAAACTGTTCGAGGAGTGGGCTCAGAGCGTAGAAAAGCGCAGTGAGGGGCGGATCAAGTTCGAGTTCACTTCGTTGCCGGAGTTAGGGCTCGGCGGCGCCGAGACGATCCGCGTCATCAAGACGGGGGTGGTGGATGTCGCTGAGGTCTACGGCGGCTATGTGGCCGGCGAGCTACCCATGCTGGAGATTCTCGAAATCCCCGGCATATTTCCTGATCCCGAAACCGCCAAGAAAGCTATCCTGGCCTGGAAGCCACACGAGGCCAAGATCCTCGAGGAGCGTGCCAATGCCGTGTTGCTGGCGATGGCGGTGTACCCGGATCAGGCGCTCTTCAGCAAACGCCCGGTCCGCACCCTGGAGGATTTCAAAGGGCTGAAAACCCGCGTGCACAGCGTCGCCCTGGCCTCGCTGGTGGCCGGCCTGGAAGGCGAGCCGCTGACGGTGGCCTTCGCCGAGGTCTACACCGCCTTGGAGCGCGGCACCCTGGATGCCGCCATTACTGGCACCAAGCCGGGGTTGGGGTTGCGCTGGTATGAGGTCGCCAAATACTTGGTGGGGCCGATTTCCATGCGGCCGCACGTCGCCTTGGCCATTAACAAAAATACCTGGAAACGCATCCCCAAAGACCTCCAAGCCATCCTCAAAGAAGAGGCGGAGGCGATCGTCGAGGGAAAGGCTTTCGAGGCCATCGAAGTGTGGAATCAGGAGGGCATCGACAAGAACGTCGAGAAGGGCATGGAGCACCAACCGTTTTCCCCCGAGGTGCAGGCGGCCATCAAAGAGATCCTGCGCACCAAAGTGGTGCCGGATTGGGTACGACGGGCCGGCGGTCAAGTGGCGGCCCAACGTTTTAACGAGATCATCGCCCCACTGGTGGGGTTCAGCGTCAATCCATAAGCCGTTCGCGCTTTCCGCTGGGGCGAAGCGTTGAGGAGACAGCCGGGGGGAACGCGAGGCTGTCGCTAGGAGCCCTCGAGGTGGGGCGAGCCACGCCGACGTTGAGACGGAGCATCGCCCTGGGGGAAAGGCAGAAGTGAGGTAAGGAGAGACCACTCTATGAAAAGACCGATGATGCTGACTGGCCTCATCGTATGCCTCATGCTGCTCTGGACGCTCGAAACCCGGCTGCCCCTAGCGGGCGAGCCCACGAAATCCCCGATTACCTTGAAATTGATGGCCATCAATCGCACGGTCACCCAGTACAAGCTCTGGGAGGAATGGGCGCAGGCCGTCGAACAGCGTGCCAATGGCCGGGTTAAGTTCGAATTCACCTCACTTCCGGAACTGGGGCTGGGTGGTGCGGAAACCATCAGGGTGACCAAAACCGGCGTAGTGGATATCGCCGAGTTTTATCTGGGCTATGTAGCTGGCGAATTGCCCATGGTGGAGATGCTGGAGATCCCCGGCATGTTCCCCGATCAGGAGGCCATGAAACAGGCGTTCATCGCCTGGAGACCCCACCTGGCCAAGCTCATCGACGAAAAAGTCAACGGCGTCCTCCTCGCCACGGCTTTCCAAACCGACCAGTTTCTCTTCAGCAAACGGCCGGTGCGGCAGATGGACGATTTCAAGGGCATGAAGATCCGTGTCCATAGCGTGGCCATCGCCCAATTGACGGCCGGCCTGGGGGCTGATCCCCTGACGCTGGCCTTCGCGGAGGTCTACACCGGCCTGGAGCGCGGCACCCTGGACGGCGGCTTTACCGCCGCTGGGCCGGGCCACAGTCAGAAGTGGTACGAAGTGACCAAGTATCTGGTGGGACCGCTGACGCAGATGGTGCAATTGCCGCTGGTCATCAACAAAAACGTCTGGAAGAGGCTGCCGCTGGGCCTGCAAGCCATTTTACAGGAAGAAGCGGAGCGCGTCATCGACAGTCGGGCCTTTGAGCTGCGAGAGCAGTGGCATCGTGAGGGCGTGGAGGGCAACATCGCCAAAGGCATGGAGCTGATCCCGCTGAGCCCCGACATTCAAGCCTCCATTAAAGAGGTCCTGCGCAGCCGCGTGGTGCCTGCATGGGTGCAACGAGCGGGCGGCCAGCAGGCGGCGCAGCTTTTTAACCAACTGGTGGGGCCGTATGCGGGGTTTACCGTGGCCCAGTAGAGCGAGGCCGGGTGCTGTCCGTCATGGGTAGGCAGAAAAGGCGAGGTGAGGCGGACTGAGCGATGAGCCTCCTCGACTCAGCGTGCAGTCCTTATCGTGCGGGGGGCATGTATGAATGAAGAGACCACCGTCAGTTCGGCAAATTTGGAGCTGGAACATCCTGATCGCATGAAGCCCCTGAGTGGCTTGGGAAGGTTGGGGCGCATCCTGGATAGCATCTTTGCCTGGACGGGTTACTGCTCGGGCATGTTGTTCTTGCTGCTGGCGATCTTTGTGACCTACGATGTCGTCGCCCGCAAGTGGGGTGCCTATTTGCATCTGCCGACGACCAGGGTCACCGACGAAATCAGCGGTTATATCCTGGCGCTGGCGGCAACGTGGGGCTTGGCCTACACGCTCCGCACCGACGCCCATGTGCGCATCGACGTGTTGTTGCCGTACCTACCCCGCCGCCTGCGGGCTTTTGCGGATTTTCTCGCCGCCGTGCTCATGGGGTTTTTCGCGGGCCTCGTGTCGTGGAAGATTTGGGCGCTGGCGCTGGATTCCTTCGAAAGCGGCATCAGGTCATCGACCTACCTGTTGACCCCACAGTGGATCCCCGAAAGCATCTTAGGCTTGGGATTCAGCTTGCTGACGTTGGCGAGTGCGGCGATGGCGGTGTCTACGCTGCTGGAATGGGTCATCGGGACCGGAGCGACAGCTGTGGCACCCAGTCAATCTGCTTGGAAGCCCGGAGCCCTCAGCGTGGAGGCGGAGGATCGACTCTGAGGGCCAGGCCCTCGTGGCGAGTGCGGCGAGACCAGCCGTGCAGAATGGTGAATCATCGTCGCACAGCATTCTCAGAGAATAGGGGAGGCGAGGTAACCCATGGTTCTGAGTGTGGCTGCCGGACTCATGTCGGTGTTCTTCTTGGCAGGGCTGTATGTCGCTGTAGCCCTGGGGCTCATCGGTATCATTCTGATGCACTTTTTTTCCGATCGGCCGTTGTGGGATATGCTCGGACAGATCGCCTGGAACACCAATAGCAGCTTTGTGCTGGTGGCGGTGCCGCTGTTCATCATGATGGGCGAGATTCTGGTACGCAGCGGCATCTCCGAACGCATGTACCGCACCATGTCCTATTGGCTTGGCCCCTTACCGGGGGGATTACTGCATTCCAACATCGCCTCCTGCGCGATCTTCGCCGCCGTGTCCGGCTCTAGCGCCGCGACCGCCGCCACTATCGGTTCGGTAGCGATGCCGGCGTTCCGAGCGAGGGGCTACAGCGATCGGTTGGTGGCCGGCTCCCTAGCAGCGGGAGGGACCTTGGGCATTCTCATCCCCCCGAGCATCCTGTTTATCATCTATGGCGTGCTCGTAGAGGAGTCCATCGGCCGGCTCTATATGGCCGGGTTCATTCCGGGGTTTCTTTTGTCCGCAGTGTTCATGTTGATCATCGCCGTGATTGCCCTGATCTCCCCCACGACGGCGCCGCGTGAGGTGGCTCCCGCGCTGCGCGTGCGGCTGATTAGTTTACTGGCGATGCTGCCGATGTTCAGCCTGATGTTTGTTGTGCTCGGCACCATCTATCTCGGCGTCGCGACCCCCACCGAGGCAGCCGCCTTCGGTGTGGTCGCCGCCCTCATCCTGGCAGCCCTGGAGCGCCAGCTCAATTATCAGATGGTGCGGGAAGTCGTCCTGGCCACTGTGCGATCCTCATGTATGATCATGTTGATCGTGACCGGCGCCTTCATCATGAGTTTTGCCCTGGCCATCTTGGGCGTGCCGGCGCAGGTCACGCAATGGGTGGCCGGGATGCAGCTCACCCCGGTTTCGCTGGTGATCTTCCTGGTGATCTTCTACATCATCTTGGGAACGTTTATGGAAAGCTTATCGATGATGGTGACAACCATCCCCATCGTCTTGCCGGCGCTTAAGGCGGCGGGGGTCGACCTCGTGTGGTTCGGTGTCATCATGGTAATCCTCGTGGAAGCCGCGCTGATCAGCCCACCGGAAGGGATCAACCTCTATGTCATTCAGGGCATTCGGAGATCGGTCTCGAGCGAAGTCGGCCTGGAGACCGGCACCATGATGGATCTGTGGATCGGTGTATTGCCCTTCATGCTCGGCATGTTCATCGTCATCGCCTTGCTGCTGATGTTTCCCGATCTCGCTCTGTGGCTGCCAAACCTGATGAAGGGGCGCTGAGACAAGCGCCGAGGCTGCGCGTTCAGCCAGAGATGGCCCCAGACGACCAGCACCGAAGGTTCGCCGACAAGGAGAAAATGGCGTGAAAATCGGAGTATCGCTGACGACCAGCTATCCCCGGGATGAGCCGACCGTGACGCGCTTCCAGCAGTTGGTGCAACAGGTTGAAGCGGCGCGGGATTACGGCTTTCACTCCATCTGGGTGGGCGATCACCACGTCACCCCGAATGTCTACTACCAGAGCATCCCCACCATCGCCCGGCTGTCGGCCCATGCCGGGAGCATGCAGATCGGCCCCTTCCTGCTGCTCCCCCTGTACCATCCGGTGCTCTTGGCGGAACAGATGGCCACGCTGGACGTCATCACCGAGGGGCGTCTGACCCTGATGGTGGCCCTTGGCTGGCAGCCAGAAGCTTATGCCGCCTTTGGCATTCCCTGGAAAGAGCGTGTGCGGCGCTTTGAGGAGGGCATCGAGGTGTTGCGGTTGCTCTTCGCCAAGGATGCTGCCGACCATCTCGGGCGCTTCCATCGCTTCGAGGGCATCTCCTTTTACCCGAAACCGGTGCACCGGCGCATCCCGCTTTGGATCGGTGCCGGCGCCGAACCAGCCATTCGCCGTGCAGCGCGAGTGGGCGACGCCTGGATCATCGGTCCGCTCAGCCCAGTGGAGACCGTCCAGGCGCAGATGCAGATGTATAAGGCAGCGCTGCAGGAGTATGGCAGGGAGGGGGCTATCGACGAATTTCCAATGCGACGGGACGTGTTCATCGCGGAGGATCGCGACACGGCGCTGAAGATCGTCGAACCAGTGCTCAAGGCAGGCTATCGCGGCCTCGGCGGTAATCCTCTCGAGGTTTTGCTCGTCGGAGGGCCGCAAGATTGCGTCGAAAGGCTTGAGCAGCTATGCGCCCTCGGCATCACGCATGTGCTGATGCGATTCATCGTGCCAGCCCAAGAGCACATCCTGCGCACCATCCAGATCATCGGCGAAGAGGTGATTCCACGCCTGCGCTGAGGCTGGGGGGACGCAGGTCACCCGAGAGACCCTCTGAATACACCCCCGGCAGCGCTTCCTGATCGCGGGCGGTCGGTAGCGATTCCGCATCGGGCTGGCGCCCGTGGCACCCCAACAATACGGTGGTGTACGCAGGCCTTCGTGTGCCCTGCCGCACGACCGATGGCGTTTTCAAAACAGTGTATGGCAGGCTACGGACCGTACTTGTGTTCCGCTTCAGGATATGGTAGGGAGAGCTGCGTATGAAGGCCCCGCACCAGCTACATCACCTACAGGTTTGCCGTGGAGTGGTGCGGGTGGATGCCTGTCCCTCTCGGGCTCGTGAGTAGGGGAGGGGCTTTCCAGCAACTTGCACCTTGTGCCCCAGCGGCACCGCTAGAAAGGACCGACTATGCCGGCTGACATTGGAGAGATGGCACCCGACTTTACCCTGCCCGCAGCCAATAACGAGACCATCAGCCTCGCCCAGTTCAGGGGCCAGAAGCACGTCATCCTCTCCTTCCATGTATTCAATTTCACCTCCGGCTGAACCACGCAAGCGACTGCATTCCGGCAGTACCACGGCCGACTGCAGGAGCTGGGCGCCCAGGTACTGGGCATCAGTTGCGATCACGCCGCTTCTCATCGGGCATGGGCTACGGCCCTCGGAGGCTTACCATATCCGGAGTTATCCGACTGGGAGCCGAAAGGGCAGGTGAGTCGGGCCTACGGCCTGTGGAACCCCGAGCGGGGTGCCAGCCAGCGCGCCGTCCTCATCATCGACAAGGACGGCATCATCCGCTATCGGCGGACCTACAGCGCCCCGAACCTCCCCGACCTGGAGGAAATCGTGCGCGAGCTGCAGCGCTTGGGAGCGCCGACGACGGCGTAATCGGGACCACAGTGGGCACCGGACCGGTATCGCGCAATGAGGGTGAGGCATGAAGATCCACCGACTGTATACGGATGATAAAGGTGAATCGCACTTCCAAGACCTAGAGATCGAGTACGTCGAGACCACGCCGAGCGGTCGGCTCTCCGCCCGCTTGCCGGCGACCAGCATCATCTTCCGGGAAGTGCCGCCGACTTACGATCTGGACTGGCACAATGCCCCACGTCGCCAGTACATCATCAACCTCGACAACGGTGTGCAACTCACTGCCAGCGATGGCGAGGCGCGCACCATCGGCGCCGGTGAGGTGATCCTGGTCGAGGACACTACGGGTAAAGGCCATCTTAGCAAAGCGATCAATGAGCGCTTGCGCCACTGCATCTATGTGACGCTGGATTGAGCGCGTGCTGTACGCGCCGGCTCTTGAAGTCTCGTCTTCACCTGACTGCTGCCACCAGACCGCTGCCACCTGACGCCGGCTGGCGACGGCACACATACACATCAGTGGGGTTTAGGGCATGTTTTGGAGGCCGTTTTTAAACAGAGCTAGAGCCTTCAGGCTGCCCTGTTCCCCAGGAGTCTAAACGCCCGGTTAAGACTCCCTCTGGGCGGGGGTGAGGGAAGTCGCAGCCCAGCCCAGGCATGGAGCCTCCCTCACCCAGACCCTCTCCTGCAGGGAGTGGGAGCATGGGCCCATGGAGGAGAGGGTCCCTTGTTTGCCAGTAGATCGTCTATGGCGGCATTTTGTGACTACCCGCATCGGCATCGACGTCGGGGGGCACCTTCACCGACTTCGGCCTGGTGGATAGCCAACGCCGGTACATCGCCAAGGGGAAATACTCCACGACGCCTCACGACCCGTCCGTGGGCTTCCTGGAGGGTCTGGATGTTTTGCTGTGGCGGCACAACCTCGCTTTGGCCGAGGTCGAGCACATCGTGCACGGCACCACCCTAGTGGCCAACGCCATTATCGAGCGCAAAGGGGCATGTGTCGGTCTCCTGGCTACAGCGGGATTTCGGGACGCTCTGGAGATTCGCCGTGAGGTGCGCTTCGATATGTACGACCTCGGCCTCGAGTTTCCGGATCCTCTGGTGCCGCGGCGCCTCCGTCGGGGCGTGCGGGAGCGCGTCGACGCCGATGGCAACGTCATCGATCAAGTCGATCTCGAGCAGGTCCGCGTCGAGGTGGAGAAGCTGGTGTACGAGGGGGTGGCCGCCCTGGCGGTGTGTTTCCTCCACAGCTATGTGAATCCTAGCCACGAAGAGCGCGTCAGAGCCTTTCTCGGCCGAGAGTTCCCCCAGCTGTATGTGTCGATCTCTTCGGAGATCGTCCCCTCTATAGGAGAGTACGAACGTACCTCCACTTTCTTCGGTGGCGCGGGAGGTCTATAAAGAAGGACTGCGCATCCCGCCCATGAAGTTGGCCGAGGAGGGCCGCCTCAACGATACGCTCATCGGCCTCATCCGGGAGAATGTACGGGTGCCCGAGCAGACCCCAGGCGACCTGCACGCCAACATCGCCGCCAATCAACCGGGGGCACGATTGATCGTCGAGCTGATGGACGAGTACGATCTGAAGAGCCTCGACGCGGTGCCCCAGGCCATCTGTCGACGATCTGAGGCGGTGATTCGTCAAGAAATTCAGCGCATCCCCGACGGACGCTACCACCACAGCTTCAGCATCGAAGGCTTCGACGGCGCCATCGATAATATCTATTTTTTTTCTTCTGGGGGGTCGGCGCCTGCGCTGACAAGGATGGCATCCCCACTATCATGGGACCGTCCAACGTCGCCGTCACCTCGGTGGAGACCTTTGAGAGCGGCACCGACCTGTTGGTGCGCTGTAAAGAGCTGCGCCCGGACTCCGGCGGGCCGGGCCAATTCCGAGGTGGCATAGGCCAGCGCATCGAAATCCAAAATCGCTCGGCCTGGCCCGCCGTGGCGGCCTGTTTTGGCAACCCCACCGCGTTTCCCGCAGCGGGATATCTCGGGGGCCGACCGGGGGCCTTGCGGGAGCTGCGCATCGAGGACAAACCGGTCCACCCCAAGGGCCGCCATGTGTTATATCCTGGGGAGCAGGTGCTCCTCCCTGGCCAGGCCCTGACCCTCCTGGACGCCGGAGCCGGCGGCTTCGGCAACCCCCTGACCCGACAACTGGAGCGCGTGGTGGCCGACGTGCGTGAAGGCTATGTCTCTCCCGAGGCAGCGCGGCGGGATTATGGCGTGGAGGTGGAGACCAGCCGGTGGGTGGGAAGGCGTCTGGCGGCCGACCTATAGACATGCCTGCCCGGACCAGTGGAACGGCATAAGCCGAAAGGGTATAGAATCGACCATTGACGGCACACGCCAGATGCACGGGCGAAATGAGTCGTCAGCAGCCTGCACGGGAACTCGGTCGGGTCCGTGCTGCACAGCATATGGCCTATTGCCTATAGCTAGATGGGTGGTATTATTCCCCCTCTCCCTCCGGGAGAGGGCGGGGTGAGGGTCAGACAGATCCATGGAAGAGCATTGACGGTTGTAACCCAGCATCCGCTGTTCTGAAAGTCGCCATCATAATACAGATTCCAGCCGATCTGCTGTTAGGCAGACTAAGCAAGAACGTCACAGACCAAGGTCGTCCAAGGGGCTCGCAACCCCCTACCTTTCCTGATGCAGGAAGTGGGTGTCGATGATAGTCATCGCCAAATTCTTGTGCCCAAGCCGTTGCTGTACGGTGCGAAAGTCGGGGCCATGTTGGCGCAGGTGTGTGGCGAAGGAATAGTGCAAGGTCTGGCGCTGATGGGCTTCGTCAGGGCGGTTCGGCGCACCACTACCTTGATGGAGGATGGCAGCGACTTCTTCGAGCATCATAACCACGGGGACATTGATCTTCATGTCGACGTGCACAGGATTGATAGCCGCTGCAGAATATGGGTGAGGACGCGCTTGTATCCGACCTACTCGAGAAGTGTTGGCTATTGAGTGCTGATCCATCCAGGCATATCATTGCCTCCGTGAGCGATGCCTTCAAAGGGTTGATAACGGACATCGGTCAAAACCGCCCGAAAATCCCGCCATTAACGCATTATCACGGCGAAATGGCCTGTTAATCAATGGTTAGGCAGCAAACCATAGGGAGTCGAGAGTGAGGGACCAGGAAAGTGGACAACGTGAGGACGTTACTATCAGCGTCGAAAGAATGATACGCTTCTGTTATTTGGCCCAGATGCAGTTCGAATACGCTCACGGTGACACGAGGGCGTTGCCCATCCATCTCACCCAATTTGGTACACTGGTGTTTGAGACGGCAAGTTTCCTGTATTCCTTATTCGAAGAGGGGCAAAACGCGATCAACTTACTGACTGTCTGGCAGGGCTTTGACCATCCATTCGGCGAGGAGTTGCAGAATTATGTGACGCGCCTGGCTCCCTTCAAGGATAAGCTGCGGCTCGTGCGAAATCGCATCGGCTTCCATGGAAGTCTCAACCGCGGTCATGAGCGAGCTGGACTGGGTATCTTCGATGTAGAGAGTTCACGCGCGCGTGATTTTGCACACCTTGTCCGGGATATGCAGCAGCTATGTCTACGCATGATCGCGTGGTATATGAAAGGGATGGACAGTTCTACACGGCCTGCCGAGATGTGGGAGGAATTCGTCGCTGAAATGCAGGGCCGCTCGCGAACTCAGGGGTCGGCATGACGATGCCGTCTGATGCATCTCTGCCCAACAATGCCTTGCAGCTGACTGCCTACAGCGTCCGCTGCGCTCCCACTTTCGGCAGCAGCTGAAGGCTGGCGTTAGGCGCTGTGGTGAAATCATCAGTATGGAAGGATGGAAGCTATGGTTATCACGAACTCACAGTCAGGAACTAATATCCATGAGATCGCAGATGGTATTTATCGTATTAATACTCCGGTGTCGATAGGAGGCGGCCCCGGGGGGTTCTCCTTCAACCAGTACCTCATAGTCGATGATGAGCCCTTACTCTTCCACACAGGGCCGCGCAAAATGTTCCCGCTCGTTCGTGAGGCGGTCTTAAGCGTCATGCCGGTGGAACAACTTCGTCACGTCGCCCTGTCGCACGTCGAGGCGGATGAGTGCGGGTCGCTCAACGAATGGCTCGCCGCCGCCCCGCAATCCACCCCACTGTGCGGCAGAGTTGCGGCCCTGGTCTCAATCAATGACCTCGCTGATCGCCCGCCCCGCGCACTCGCCGATGGCGAAAGCCTCTCGCTCGGACGGCATACGGTGCGATGGTTTGATGCCCCACATCTCCCACACGCGTGGGAGTGTGGCTACCTGCTGGAGGAGCACACCCGGACCTTGCTATGCGGGGACCTGTTCACACAAGGCGGGGCTGGTCATCCGGCAATCACGGAGTCGGATATCCTGGGGCCAAGCGAGGCGTTCCGCCAGAAGATGGACTACTATTCGCACACGAAGAACGCGGCGGAAGTGCTTGAGAAGCTTGCTTCAGCTGCACCGGTCACGCTTGCCTGTATGCACGGTAGCGCATGGCGTGGGGATGGTGCGATGCTACTGCGAGCGCTATCTGAAGCGCTGTCCAGGTAGCCTCGCACCGAACCCGTATGAGGCCTCCTCCTGTCAAGAGACAAACTTCCCCTGAGAGCGGTTTTTTGCTTGTTTGCCGCTTTGCGGGGTCTGGCGCAGTCGGCAATCGCTCTGGTGTTCTGACTTGATTTCCGTGTCCAGGTGCCAACCGCGTATGGCTGCACCACACACGTCTCGAGGTTCAGTCGTCATCTTCGTGACGATTGCAGAGAACCGTTGAGGTGAACCGCTGCGACCTAGAAATACTTCTGTGCCCTCATACCGTCCTATGCATAAGGCTGGCTGAGTATCTTTGCCTCGCCAGTGAGTGCCGGGCTCGGGGGCGGGGCAGCACCCGCCAGCCGAGTGCGACTCTCGCCGTCTATGCAGAAGCCAGAGCGGGTGTCCAATCAACGGGCAAGGCTCCGGGAGAAAGGGCCTAGGCACACCGTAGCGTTCAAAGACGCAGCGCAATACGCCATAGCGTGTGCTCGCTAGAGGCTCATCCCCCTGGGTTGTCCAGTTAGGCGCTCGGCTCACCCGCTCTGCTCCCTCTGTACGGAGGAACATGGCCATATCAAAGGCGGTCTGTCGCTTGAGCAGGGAATAGACCGCCCGCGCCAGTTTATGAGCCAGGATGGTCAGCGCTTGGCCTTTGCCATGTTTGTTCTCCAAGCGGGCTAGCAGCCGCTGGCCGTCGGGCGTGTGACGCAGGAACACTGGAGCAGCTTCAGAAAAGGCCCATTTGAGATGGGCCTTGCCGATTTTCTTGCCCGAGGTGCCCAAGCGTTTGCCGGCGGCTGCTTTCGCACACTTGACCAGGCGACAAGACGAGGCGAAGTCCTGCACCCGTGGGCAGCGGTTGAGGTCATGGATTTCGTAGAGCAGCACGCGGCTGAGGAGTTTTCCAATGCCCGGCACGGTTGGCAACAGGTCCAGGGTGGTGGCATCGTGCGGCTTGGCGGTTTTCAAGATCGCGAGCTCGAGATCCTGGAGCAGTGTATCGTCATCGGGGATCAGGGCCAAGTCGCCCGCGATGTTCTTGTGCACCGCAGGATCGGCAAAGCGCTCAGCGCCCCCCTCGCGGTTGGCTGTATAGGCGATTTTCTTGCCGATCTCGGGCAGGTTATCCTGGCTCTTGGTATTGTGTACGTGAGCTAAACGCTCCGCGCGTGTGCGCATCAGAGGCGGGCGACGCCGCCAGAGGGCACGGGTGGCGCGCATCTCGGCGGGATACACAGAGGCCTGTGGGAGCATGCCACCGCGGAGCCGCGCCGCAATCTTGTGGGCATCGATTTTGTCGTTTTTCGCTTGACTGCCGTGGATGGCTTTCATGGAGAGGGCAGGCCCCAGGACAAAGGGCATGCCTTCTTCAGCACAGAGGTCAGCGCGCCAGGTCCCAGGTGAAGAGACACTCAACCGCGACAACCAGGCTGTCACGGTAGGGAGCAACAGCCTTGAGAAACGGTTCAGGCGCGGCTTTCATGTTGCGGTGCACCAGGATTTCCCCGTCACGGTTCACGATACCGACGGACATGCTCCGGGCATGCAGGTCAATGCCGCAGTAAAATTGGTGTGGGGTGGTGGAGAAGCGCATGCGGTCTCCTCCTCTTTAGTGAGTGGCTCTTTTCCCGACGCCAGCAGACCACTGGGGTATGCCGAGGGGGAGGCCTCAATCATTATCAACCGCCTGCACCCGAGCCGCGGACGTGAGGTTCTTATCCATTGCTGAGCGCCCCGCGGCCGGGTGATGCGATGTGTTACGCCCTTCAAACCATCACATCATATCGATTTCATCCTCCGGAGCCGCAGCCGTCGCACCTATCTGGTGGCGGAGTGCAAACGTGCTGATCCATCGAGGGCTCGCTGGTGTTTCGCCCGTGCCCCGTACACCCGACACAACCCCATACAAGGGGAAGTGATCTTCGACCAGTTCGTCTATCGACCAGTCAATGTCATGGACCAGCAGCCACGCATGGCATATATGGACCGCGGTATCCACCACGTTAGACTAGAACGAAAAACGGATGCACCCGCAGAAGGGCTCGGACAGAGCAGCCGAGCCATTAACTTTGGTGGGCGCTCCCTGGAATGTCAAGCTTTGCTGGAGCGCTATGCCCGTCGCGAACTGCTCGGCTACACGTCCACCCCGATCCTGGCAGAAGTCCTGCATCGCCGTATGGTCGCCGAAGCCATCGCCAAAGGGCTCGTCACCGCCAGAACGGCGGTGAGAAAGCTTACGAAAACCCCGGAGGTGGTCAAACAGCTCACCCAGTATCAAGACGACGTGAGTAAAAACCCCCCAGGTCTCTCACCATTCTCCCGCTCACGCTGGCCATTGTGTAGGCGAGCGTCGGGGTCCGGCAGGACGAAGGGCTGCTGACGAACGATTCTCTTGTCGTGGCCTGTATGCGGGCACAGGGGCTCACGCACCTGGCCACCCCCAACGGAGACTTCAGCCGGCAGGTTTTGAAGTGGGTTCCAGCAGGAGGAGTTTGGGGAAATAGGCGCGATAGTACCCACGGTCGCGAGTGAGGAGGCGGTCTGCCTGGATCTCGGCGTGGGCGCCGACGAGAAAATCGCTGAGCAAATGCTGTCGGGCCTGGATGGTGGCGCCACAATGCTGGCAGAAGAGCTTCTGGGTACGACCACAGGCAGGGCAAGAGACCCCAGCCCGCCGCCGCTTCATATGGTTGGCCCACGCTTGCCCGGCTCGCGCCAGCGCGGCCGGTTCTGATGGCAGGATACGGATACCAGTCTCCGTCAGGAACCGGGTCAGCTCTTGGACGCTGGGGAAATACGCCGCCAACTCGGCATGAACAATCTCACAGATCACCAGATCACCTTGTTGAAGGGCTGTATCTAGCAACTGCTGGGACGTTTCCTGGGCGGGAGCATCTGGAATGAGAATATCGAGGAGGATATGGGTATCGACAGCGCTAATCATTGGCCACGCATGATTTCGAGCAGAGCATCGGGCTCTTGTCCTTTGAGATGGAGGAGGTATCCCCGATAGCGCGTGAATGGAGACGTTCGCCCCCGCTTTTGCAAGCGCAAGCCGCCCTCCAACTCGGTGAGCTCGACCTCATCGCCCGGTCGGAGGCCAAGACGCTCGCGAAGCGCTTTGGGAATGCTGATCTGACCTTTCGCGGTGATTCGGCTCGTGGCCATCGTTGGACCTCCCCCGTACACGATAGGCATGCTGCCGACAAAAATAGTCCATTTTCCTGCGCGCGTCAACGCATGGCAAAGGTGCGATCAGAACGCGATTGTGTTTGACCGTGGACTTCGGCTCCCCCATAATGATTGGCGATTGCCGGGGCTTGCCGCTCTTGTGTGGCTATACGGTGGCGAAGCGTCGCCACCACCTTGGACGCCCTGGCTGCCATGTCGATACTCGGCTCTGTATCGGCTCGGCCGCAACAGCCACCGGCAGCCCCGTGACCTTCCTTGAGCAATCTGCTGTCATCGGGTTCAATCAGAACGTGGCGACGCTATCAAGGAGATCAAGCACGATGGATGAACACGAGTTCAAACTCACCGAGGCGACCACACAAGAATTATTGGAGATGGCCCGGGAGTACCTCTTTCACTACCGCGATGCCTTCACGGAGCCTCTGGTGGCGCGGGCGCAAGGGGCGACGTTGTGGGACCGCGATGGACGCGAATATCTCGACTTCAGCTCGGGACAGATGTGCGCCACCATCGGCCACAATCATCCCTCCATCCTGCAGGCCCTGCAACACAGCGCTGAGCGCGTCCTGCACCTGAATAGCCACCTCGTCAGCGAAGAGGTCATTCTGCTGGCCAAGAAGCTGGCTGATCTGCTCCCCGAACCGCTGAAACGCACCATTCTCCTCAGCACCGGCGGCGAATCCACCGAAGTCGCTCTGCGCATCGCCAAGATGTACACCGGTCGCTGGGAGGTGGTGGGGATCGCGCGTTCCTATCACGGCCACACCGGCGGCGCCATGGCGGTGACCTTTCTGCCGCGCCGCGCCAATTTCGGCCCTTGGACGCCGGGAGCTTATGCCATCCCGGCCCCCTATTGCTATCGCTGTCCGCTTGGCCTGACCTTTCCGCAATGTCAGTTCGCCTGCGTGGACGTCGGCTTTCAGATGGTCGATGCCCAGTCCGTCGGCGCGCTGGCCGCCTTCATCGCCGAGCCCATCCTCAGCGGCGGCGGCATCGTCGAGCCCCCGGTGGGCTATTTCCAGGAGGTAGAGCGCCGCTGCCGCGAACGCGACATGCTGCTGATCTCGGATGAGGCCCAAACCGGCCTTGGGCGGGTCGGGGCGATGTTCGCCTTCGAACAAGATGGCGTCGTGCCCGACATCCTGGCCTTGTCGAAGACGCTCGGGGCGGGCGTCCCGTTGGCGGCCACGGTGACCAGTCGCGCCATCGAAGAGGTCGTGGTACAACGAGGCTTCGGGTTCATCTCCTCACACATGAGCGACCCAATGCCCGCCGCCGTTGGCCTAGCCGTGCTCGAGGTCCTGAGGCGAGAGGATTTGGTCAAGGCGGCGCGCGATAAGGGGCACTACCTCAAAGACCGCCTGCTGAAGTTGCAACAGGATCACCCCATCATCGGCGATGTGCGCGGCCGCGGGCTGCTCCTGGGGATCGAATTCGTGCAGGATCCGGTGACGAAGACCCCGGCCTTAACCGAGGCTATGGCGATCACGAAGCGCTGTCTGGAGAAAGGACTCGTCGTGCAGGTGGCGTCGCACCGGGGCGTCCACACGGTTTGGCGCATCGCTCCTCCGCTGACGATCACGTATGAGGAGTTGGATCGCGGCGTAGCCATCATCGACGAGGCCATCGCTGAAGTGGTGGGGCGCTAGCCTGTTCGCTCTCCCCTGCGGGCGGCGTCGTGGAGGGTCTCGATGCCGCCCGCGGTCTTCACGGATTAGCCTGTCTGACCGGCATACTTGTATCCCAAGGCCTCTTCCCACCTGAGGTAGTTCATCATATCGGCGTAACTGCGGTCGGGCCCGGAGGGCACCACATCCGTCGGCGGCGCCATGACTCCGGATAGCCCTTTCTCTACCGGGAAGCCCGCCTTCTGCCAGGCCGCCATGCCACCATCCAATGCCGACACATCCCGATAGCCCAGCTCTTTCAGCGTGGCGCTTGCCAGCACCGCGTTCTTGCCGTCGTTGCAGGTCACCGCCACGGGCGTATCCTTCACGGGTACGACGTCGCCGATCCAAAACTCTAACCAGCCGCGCGGCACCCAACGCGCCCCGGGCACATGACCACGGGCGAAATCCTGGCTGGTGTCGACGAAGATGACAGCGGGGGGTGGAGAGGCTTGCAGGGCTTGGGGCGACAGCAGCTTCACTTGAGCGCGGGCGGCGTCGTAGCCGACCGGTAGCTCTTCCGAGAGCCCCTGCTCCAACGCCAGACCGCTGGCGGCCCAGGCGGTCGCGCCGCCGTCCACGGCATAGACCTCCTGATGGCCCATCTGGCGATACCACGAGGCGGTCAATGTGGCGCGCGCCTTGCGGTCGCAGCAGAACACCAAGGTGCAGTTCTTCACCACCGCCACGTCGTCGGAACGCTGCACGGCTTGGCCGCCGGGGAACCAGCGAAAGCCGGGGATATGTCCTTTCTCATACTCTTCCTTGGTGCGCACATCGATGAGGTAGACGGTCTCCCGGTCGCGCTTCTGCATCACCGCTTGCAGGGCAGGGATGTCGAGGTAGCGTACACCATCCTCGGCGGCCAGCTTGGCGGCGTAGGCTTCAGCGGCTGCGATCGCCTCCGGCGAGGGCTCGGGCAACTGTACGCGGTTGGCTCCAGACTCCAACTGATACCCTGCCAGCACCCAGCCCGAAGTGCCGTTCTTCAAGCCGTAGACGTTTTTCATCCCCATACGCTGCAGCACCCTGGTACCGATGATGCTGCGCGTACGCCCAGCGCAGTTGACAACGATAGTGGTATCCTGGTCGAGATCCTTGGCGATGTCGTGGATGCGCAGGGCCAATTCGCCGCCCGGCACACTGCGGCCGCCGGGGATACAGAAGCGTTGATATTCCTCGGGGGTGCGCGTATCTAAAATGACGAGTTTTTCGCCGCGAGCCATCTTGTCGTGGAGCTCGGTGGCCGAGATCTCCGGCACGTGGTGCACCATTTCCACCTTCTCGCCAAAATCCTTGCTGGGCACATTCACCCCCCATTCGGTGGAGTAGTCGTACGTCGCCCAGCGGTTGATGCCCCCATCCAGCACCGACACCTGGCGGTAGCCCAGCCGTTCCAGGGTGGCCGCCGCCAATTGGGCGCGCCGTCCGTCATCATCGCAAACGATGACCGGCGTGCCTTTGAACGGCACGGCGTGGGGCATCATGAACTCCAGCTGCCGGCGTGAGATCAGGCTGGCCCCGGGGATGTGGGCGCTGTTGTACTCGCCCGCCTCGCGTACGTCGATGAGGGCGAATTGCGAGGGCCCTTCCAACATATTTTTGAGCGCTGAGGGAGAGATCTTGTCCACCATAAGCGGTTCGCCTCCAAAGAACGACGTTGGTCTCTCAGGGATCGAGCGTTTGATGTCGTCATCGGTATAGCCCCTCAATAGCACATCTGAGATGGCAGCACAAGGCCAAAAGCGGTCGAAGAACAGCCGTCGATTATGCATCACCACGCCCATGAACCCTCGCAAAGAAACGTTGACATCGTCGGGATGGCTCATGTAGACTCGCCCTTGCTTACCGCTCTAGGCTTCGCAGCTCGCTATCGCTCTCGAATCCGGCATAGAGAGGGCTGGGGGTGCCCAATGCACACACGGCGTCTTTGCAGTCTGTATCTCTGCCTCGAGCGCCTGCTCATCCGCCTCTGATCCCTTTCCTACGCCGCGGTGTGGGAAAGGGTCTTCCGCAGTGCTCCCCCAACCCCAGCTAGCTCCAGGTCCAGCCTGGCATGAACAATCTGCCAGGCTGGGATTTTCCATCGCTCCCCTAGCCGAGCTGCGAGGATGCATAAGCCATGCGAGAGTATCTGCTCCACCGCCTGCTGCTGTTGATTCCCACCGTGTTGGGCGTGACGCTGGTTGTCTTCCTGATGATGCGGTTCATCCCCGGTGATCCCGTCACCAACATGATGGGAGAGATGTACTCCGAGGAGGATGCGCGTCAATTACGGCGCGAGTTGGGGCTGGATCAACCCCTCGTGGTGCAGTATGGCAAGTGGTTGCTCTTCCTCCTCCGCGGCGATTGGGGGCGCTCCATCCTGACCAATCGTCCCGTCCTGACGGACATTCTGTACCGCCTGCCGGTGACCCTCGAGCTCATCGTGCTGTCGATGTTGGTCTCCCTGCTGATCGCTCTGCCCGCGGGCATCATCGCGGCGGTGCGGCCGAACACCTGGCAGGACTACAGCGCTATGGTGGTGGCCATGGCTGGGGTGTCGATTCCAGAATTTTTCCTCGGTGTGCTGCTCTTTCTGCTTTTCGCTCTAGTGCTCGGCTGGTTGCCCGTATCCGGCTATGTCCCGGTCACCGACAGCGCCTGGCAGAACCTCCGGCATATGCTGCTGCCGATGATCGCCTTGGGATTTCCGCGCGCTGCGCTGTTGACTCGCCTGGTGCGCGCCAGCTTGTTGGAAGTGTTGAAGCTGGAATACGTCACCACCGCCCGCGCCAAGGGCTTAGGGGAGAAGCCCGTGGTGTTGAAGCACGCTCTCAAGAATGCCTTGATCCCGACGGTGACCGTCGCCGGGTTGCAAGTGGGTTTTCTCATCGGGGGGGCCATCGTCGTGGAGACGGTGTTCGCCGTGCCGGGCATCGGCTCGTTCGGTATCGATGCCATCATCAAGCGCGACTATCCGCAGGTCCAGGCGTTCGTGTTAGTGGGGGCGCTGGTGTTCGTCGTGGTGAATCTGCTGGTGGATCTCTTATACGCTGTCATCGATCCGCGTATTCACTACAGCCGGGGGGAAAGGTGAAAGCGGACGAAGGGAGTGTTTCGTCCCCTCTCCCTCTGGGAGAGGGAGATCAGAAGCCCAAGGGGCAGAGAGATACTATGTAGAGGAGGTGAGCGTGAGCGAGGCGATCGCAGTAGAACGCAGCCTGGGGGTAGCGTCGGAAACAGCGCCGGGCCAGAGCCTGTACGCCATAGCCTGGCGGCGACTGCTGCGCAAGCGCACGGCGCTCGTAGGCCTAGCGGTTATCGTTTTGCTGGTGTTGGCAGCGGTGCTGGCCGACGTCATCGCCCCCTACGGCCCGACGGCGATTTTCAGCCAGGATGCCATGTCGCCTCCGAGTTGGACGCACCCGATGGGCACGGATTTGCTGGGACGTGACGTCCTCAGCCGTGTCATCCACGGCAGCCGGGTGTCGATCTACGTCGGCATCTTCTCGCTGGTATTGGCGATTTTCCTGGGCATCCCTCTGGGCGTCATCGCCGGGTTTTATGGCGGTGCCCTCGATAACTTCATCATGCGCATCATGGATATCATCCTAGCTTTCCCGATTTTCCTTCTGGCCATCGTCATCATGGTCATTCTCGAGCCCAGTACCACCAACGTCGTGATCGCCCTGGGCATTGTGCGCATTCCGATCTACGCCCGTATCGTGCGCGGCAGCGTGCTGACGGTGAAAGAATTGGAATACGTCGAAGCGGCGAGATCCCTGGCGGTGCCCGATCCGCGCATCTTGCTGCGGCACATCTTGCCCAACTGCATGGCGCCGATCATCGTCACCTCGACGTTGAGCGTCGGCACCTCGATCATCGTGGAGGCGTCACTGAGCTTTCTGGGGCTGGGCACACAGCCGCCGACGCCGAGCTGGGGCTGGGATCTGAAAGCCAATCTCATGTTATTGGAGATCAACCCCTGGATCACCATCTTCCCAGGGTTGGCGATTTTCTTCACCGTGTTGGCCTTCAATCTGTTCGGGGATGGCTTACGTGATGCTCTTGATCCCAGGCTGAAGGAATGAGAGGAGGCGCTCAGTCCTCAGCACTCAGTCCTCAGCACTTTCATCCGGGGAGGTTCACATGAAGCCCTGTCGTCTCCCGGTGCTCGCCCTCATCGCGACGTTGTTGCTGGGGTCAGGCCTGAGCTGGGCGCAGCAGCCGCAATATGGCGGCACCCTGCGCATCGCGCTGGCCGGCGATTTGACCTTTTTCAATGCCCATCAGGGCCCCGCCCCGGGCTACTTCACGTTCTGGGTGTGGAACAATATCTTCAATTCCCTCCTCACCATCACACCGCCGCCAGAACTGAAGATCGTCCCTGAGCTGGCCAAAGCGTGGGAGGTCCGGGACGACGGCAAAACCTATATCTTTCACCTCGAACAAGGGGTGAAATTCCACGACGGCACTGACTTCGACGCCTATGCCGCCAAATGGAATTTCGACCGCATCCTCGACCCCGAGGTCAAATCCTGGGTGCGGCCTTACTACGAAGAAATCGACCAGGTCGAGGCCATAGACGCCTACACCCTGCGCATCCGCATGCGGGAGCCCTCGGGTGCCCTGCCCATCGCCCTCGCCGGCTATTTTCAGGGCGTCCCCATGGCGTCGCCGAGGTCGTTCGAAACCCACGGCAAAGATTGGGTGCGCCATCCCACCGGCACCGGCCCCTACAAGCTCACGGAGTGGATCCCCGGCAAGCACGTCATCCTGGAGAAGAACCCACAATACTTTAAGACAGGACTGCCGTACCTCGACACCCTCGAATTCCGCGTCATGAAAGACCCTCTCACCGCCAGCGCGGCGTTGCGCACCGGAGAGATCGACTTCATCGCCCGCGTGCCCATCCAGCAGGTGCTGGTGCTCGAAAAGACTCCCGGCATTCAGGTCGTCACCGGCCCTGAGATGGCCCCCACCGTCGCCTTTTTGAACATGCGCGTCAAGCCCTTCGACGACGTGCGCGCCCGCCGCGCCGTGGGCGGCTATGGCCTCGATCGCGCCGAGATCGCCAAGGTGGCGTTCCACGGTCGGGCAAAGCCGCTGGTGAGCATCTTGGCTCCCGGCGTGCCGGACGCCATCGACCTCAACGAGCTATATCCCTACCGCCCGGACGAGGCCAAGCGCTTGCTCAAGGAGTTGGGCTTCGATGAGAAGAATCCGCTGAAGTTCACCATCCTGGTCGGCAATCACGACGTCACCCTGGCCGATATCGCCACCCTGATCAAAAATCAGATGGCGAAGATCGGCGTCGAGGCCAAGATCAATTTGCTAGATGCCACGGCGGTGGTGGATCGGGTGCTGGTCAAGCACGATTTCGAGATGGTGGTGTCCAACTGGGCCAACCTGGTCGATATCAACATGCGCTCGGTGAGCTTCTTCAAAGGTCGGCAGTCGGATTATATGGGGATCGACGATCCCAACCTGGAGGCCATGGTGTACCAATGGCGACGCACCATGGATCCCGAGGCGCGCAAGCGCATCAGCGCCGACATGCAGCGCCTGATCGCCGACCAGCTCTACTGGGTGAATGCGACGACGTACCCCTTTTTCCAGGCACACCGCCGCCAGGTGAAAAACTACCCGTTCTATAACCAGGCGTATTTCTTCTTGGAGCAGGTGTGGTTGGAGAAGTGAAAGCTCCTCGTGACGCCTTCCGCGCCGGTGACTTTCGCCGCTGATGAACTACCGGGGGCGTGGCCCCTGCATTTATTGAGGAGGCATGGTATGAAAGCGCGTTGGTTCATCTCCCTCAGCCTCGTCAGTGCCCTGATCTTCTGGTCTGGCCTCAGCTGGGCGCAGCAGCCCAAGTACGGCGGCGTCCTCAAGGTCGCCTATGCCAGCGACATTCTGCGCTTCAATCTCAATCAGGGGCCCCCACCCGGCTACGAGGTGTATTGGGTGTGGAACAACACCCATAACAGCCTGGTCACGCTGGACCCCGACTTCAACATCGTCCCCGACCTGGCGGAGACGTGGGACGTCCTGGACGACGGCCGAGTGTATGTCTTTCACCTCCGTAAGGGTGTGAAGTTTCACGACGGTACCGATTTGAACGCCGAGGCGGTGAAATTCAACTTCGATCGCATCCTGGATCCAGCCATGAAGTCGTGGGTGCGGGTCTTTTACGAGGCGGTGGAGAAGGTCGAAGCAGTCGACGATCTGACGCTGCGCGTGGTCAATAAAGAGCCGTTCGGCGCCCTGTTGCAGACGCTCGCCGGCTATTTCCAGGGGGTGCCCGTCGGCTCTCCCACCGCCATCAAGAAGCACGGTGAAGACTGGCTGCGCCATCCGGTGGGCACGGGCCCCTTCATCTTCAAGGAGTGGAAGCCCGGCGAGCGCGTCGTCATCGAGCGCAACCCGCACTACTTCAAAAAGGGCCTGCCGTACCTCGATGGCGTCGAGTTCCATATCATGCGCGACCCCTTGGCCGCCATCACCTCGCTTCGCACTGGAGCCGTCGACCTGGTGGCCCGCGTCACCGTGCGCAACGTCCCGCTGGTGGAGAAATTTCCCGGCATCGTCCTGCGCTCCGGCCCGGATCGTGCGCCGGTCATCGCCCTCGTCAACATGCGCCACAAGCCCTTTGACGACCTGCGGGTGCGCAAGGCGGTGGCCGGTTACGGCATCAATCGGGCTGAGATCGCCCGCGTCGTCTACTTGGGTAAGGCCAAACCGCTGGTCAGCATCATTCCGGAGGGGGTCCAGGATTACCTCGACCTCAACGAGATGTATCCCTACGATCCCGCCAAAGCCAGAGCCCTGCTCAAAGAGGCTGGATACGACGAGCGCAATCCACTGCGCTACACCATCGTCACCAACAACGATGACCCGGCCTTCGCCGACATCGCGGCGATGATGAAGGAGCAACTGGCCAAGGTCGGCGTCGAGATCAAAATCGAGATCATGGACAAGAGCTCCTGGCTGGACAAGGTGATCAGGCGCCATGAATTCGAGCAGACTCTAGAGGATTTCGCCGCTTTGCTGGACATCAACCAGCGGTCGGTGAGCTTCTTCGTCGATGCCCCGAGCAATTATATGGGCATGCAGGATCACAGGCCGGCGGAGTTGATCCGCCAATGGCGACGCGCCCTCGACCCGGCCGAACGGCAGAGGATCAGCCACGACCTCCAACGCATCATGGCCGAAAACCTCTATTGGATCAATATCTGTGGGTCCCCCTACTTCCAGGCGCATCGCGATTACCTGGAAGGCTATCCGTTCTACAACGAGCTGTATATGTTCTTCGAGACCGCCTGGCTGAAAAAATAGGACTGAGCTATGAGGACTGAGGACTGAGTCGAAGAAGTCTCTCACTCAGTCCTCAGTCCACAGTCCTCATGCCTGCTTTTGGAGGATTGCCCCATGGCATTGTCAGCTAGTATGGCCACCGACGCCCTGCAGGAATTCGTGGGAGCGGTCGAGCAGGCACACCTCGACGCCCCCTGGACCGGTCAGGTGATGACCCATGAGCCCAAGAGCCGCGTACAGCCGTTTCGCTGGCGCTGGAGCGAAATCGAACCGCTGCTGATGCGTGCCGGCGAACTCGTCACGCCCGACCGCGGGGTGGAGCGGCGCATCCTGCGCCTGGCCAATCCTGGTGTGCCAGGGAAAACCTCTACCCATACTCTGTCGACCGCCGTGCAGCTGCTGCTGCCGGGCGAATGCGCCCCGGCCCATCGCCATTCCCCTGCCGCCATTCGCTTCATCATGCAAGGGCATGGCGCCTACACCACCGTGGAGGGGGAAAAATGTCCCATGGAGCCGGGAGATCTGGTGCTGACTCCTTCGTGGACATGGCATGATCACGGCAGCGAGGGGGACGGGCCGGTGATGTGGATGGATGGTCTGGACATCCCGCTGATCCGCGCCCTGGACACGATGTTCTACGAACCCTTCCCCGACGATCGCCAGCCGGTGAGCAAAGGCCTCGGCGATTCCCGACAACGTTATGGCGCTGGCGGTCTCAAGCCTGCCTGGACCAGACCGCGCCCCGATCTGCCACCGCTGGTGCACTACAAGTGGGAGGACACCGACGCCGCGCTTAAGCGCCTGGCCGCGGTCGACGCCAGCCCGTTCGACGATGTCGCTATGGAATATATCAATCCAGCCACCGGCGGGTCGGCCCTGCGCACCATCGCCTGCTGGATTCAATTGATCCGGCCGGGCGTGCACACGCAGGCACACCGTCAGACGAGCAGCGCGGTCTACCACGTCTTCGCCGGGCAGGGTTTCAGCGTCATCGCCGGGCAGCGCTTCGACTGGGCCAAGGGGGACTTCTTCGTGGTGCCGCCGTGGGCCTGGCATGAGCACGCCCAAGTGGGAAGTCAGGAGGCGATCCTGTTCTCCATCCACGATACCCCGGTGTTCGAGGCCCTCGGCTTGTATCGCGAGGAGGCGTATCAGGAGAACGGTGGCCATCAAAGCGTCGGCGAGGTGGTGAACGGATGACATTTGCCACGAGGCCTAGCTGGAATGGAGTCCATGGCCGCCATTATCATGACAGGGATCGCCGGATAACCCGGCGAGCAACGATCGGCGGGAGAGCGCTGATCACCAGGTAGGACGGCTGGTGTGAGCCTGAACCGACCTATCCGCTGTCACCGCGAGTTGTGCCGCGCGAGCGATGCAACGTTCTACCTGAGTGGGATGAAGGCGGTGTGCGCCGCGGCAGTCGGCTGGCTGCCTTGGCCTGCTGGCCGCCGATCATCCCGGGTGGAGAGGCGTCGGCGCCCATGGGGCGGTGCTTCACAGCGGAGGGAGGGGCAGCGATGAAGAAACTGCGTGACATCATGCGTTATGGATTTTTGTTCACGGTCGGACGCCAGGCCACGGTGGCCGCGGCGGTGCGCCTCATGACCGAGAACAACGTCGGCATCGTGTCGGTGCTTGAGGGCGACAAACTGGTCGGCGTCTTTTCGGAACGCGATGTGGTGCGGCGGGTCGTCGACCGCGGGCTTGATCCGGCCCGCACGCCGGTGGGCGAGGTCATGACCACCGACCTCGTCGTCGCCGACGCCGACGAGGATTATCAGTCGGCGATTCACAAGATGGATGCAGCCAACATTCGCCATCTGCCAGTCATCAGCGAGGGCCAATTGGTGTCGATGCTGTCGATCCGCGATCTGCTGCGGGTTAACATGGAAGACAAGGACCAGGAGATCCATTATCTGCACGAATATCTGTTTCAGGTGCCGGGTGGCATGGCACCGATCCGCGGCGAAGTGTGATGGGCCCATGGGCTTGATCCAGGCAAACGCCTTGACAGGGCATGCGCAAGTTGCTATCAAGGGGTTCGGGACTGGTGGGCTCTTCGTTGAAAACTGGCCGCGGCGGAAGGGGGTCTCATGCAGCGCAGTGAACACCGTATTCTCACTACACATGTCGGCAGCTTGCCCCGCAACCCTATCTTGCGCGATCTCCTCATCCGGCAGGAGCGAGGCGAGGCAATTGACGAGCGGGAACTGCAACAACAGACTGAGGCGGCTGTGCAGTTGGTGGTGCGCAAACAAGCCGAGGTCGGCATCGACATCGCCAATAATGGCGAGCAGCCACGCGTGGGATTTTCGACGTATGTGGTCAGACGCATGCGGGGCTTCGGCGGCGAGGGGCGACGGCCGCCCGCCCGCGACTTGATCGATTTCCCCGATTATGCCGCCATGCTCGAAGCGCGGCGACGCTCCGCCGCCAGAATCACCGTGACGCCTCAGGCGGTGGCCGAGGTCGAGTATGTCAACCTCAAGGAGGCGGAGCAGGAATGCGAGCAGCTTCTGCGCTGTGCCGACGCCCTGCCTCGACCGTTCACCGAGCGCTTCATGACGGCGGCCTCGCCGGGGATCATCGCCACCACCATGTTGAACGCCCATTACGATTCGCACGAGCGCTATGTCTATGCCCTGGCGGCCCAGATGCAGAAAGAGTACGAGCTGATCCATGCCCATGGTTTGCTGTTGCAGCTCGACTGCCCCGACCTCGCCATGGAACGCGTACGCCTCTTCCAGCATGAGCCGCTGGAACGATTTCAGCAGATCGTCGCCACCCACATCGAGGCGATCAATCGGGCCGTGGCCAATATCCCGCCTGAGCGCATCCGTCTGCATGTCTGCTGGGGCAATAACGACGCGCCGCACGTCCACGATGTCCCCCTGGAGGCGATCCTGCCTATCCTCTACGAGGCGAAGGTCGGAGCGCTGTCGATCGAGTTGGCGAATCCCCGTCATGCCCATGAATACAAGCTGTTCAAACGGTATCCGCTGCCGGATTCGATGCTGCTCTTGCCTGGGGTGATTGACTCGACCACCAACTTCGTCGAGCATCCCGAAGTGGTCGCCGACCGCATTTGTCAGGTCGTCGAAGCCGTGGGGGATCGCAGCCGGGTGATCGCCAGCGTGGATTGCGGGTTTGGCACGTTTGCCGGCTCGGAGATGGTGGCCGAGAGCGTGGTCTGGGCGAAACTCCGCGCCCTTGCAGAAGGCGCGGCCATCGCCAGTAAGCGACTGTGGGGATGAGCCCGAAGGCGGGCGAAGAGGAGGAGCACAATGGCAGAGATCTTGGGCCTTGGCATGACGCACTTTCCTCCGTTGGCGGGACGTGATGAGCAGATGGTGCGCATCCTCAAACGCATCCTGGAGGACCCCGCGCTTCCCGAGCAGTACCGTCGACCGGAGGGATGGCCGGAGCCCATGCGCCAGGAATATGGCTCCGATGAGGGGCTCAGCGCCGCACGCCGGCATCGCGAGGCGCTGGTGACGCAGTTCCGTAAGGCCAAACGCATGCTGGACGAGTTCGCCCCCGACTTCGTGGTGATTTGGGGCGACGATCAGTATGAGAATTTCAAAGACGACATCATTCCACCGTTCTGTGTGATGGCGTATGAAGGCTTCGAGCCCAAGCCGTGGGAGGCGTATCGCGGCGCCAACGTCTGGGATGAGCCGAAGGACAAGACTTTTATCTACCAGGGGCACCCAAAAGCCGGGAAATTCCTCGCCACCCGGCTGCTGGAGAGCGGCTTTGACGTGTCATATGCCTATCGGCCATTGCACCACCAGTTGGGGCACGCCTTTCTGAATACCTTGCTGTTTCTGGATTACGATCGTCAAGGCTTGCCGTATCCGGTGGTCCCCTTCCAGGTAAACTGTTATGGACGACGCGTGATCTCGCAGCGCGGCGGGGTTGTAGGCTGGGGTAACCTGCCCTCGGAGGAGGATCTCGATCCGCCGTCGCCGGCGCCATGGCGCTGCTTTGACCTCGGGGCGGCCTGTGCCCGGGTGTTGGCCGAGAGCCCCTGGCGCGTGGCCGTGATCGCCTCGTCGAGCTGGTCGCACGCCTTTCTCACCCCCAAGCATTATCTCCTGTACCCCGACGTGGAAGCCGATCGCGCCCTCTACGACAAGCTACGGACGGGCGATTACCAGGCGTGGCGCCACACCCCCTTGGCCGCCATGGAGGAGAGCGGCCAACATGAGCTGCTCAATTGGATGTGCCTGGTGGGAGCGATGGCGGAGTTGGGGCGACGGCCGTCGGAGACGGCATTCATTGAGAGTTACATCTTCAACTCCAACAAGTGCTTCGCCTATTTTCGGCCATGATGGAGGAGGGACGCCCAGATGGCACGCATCGTTCTTGGGTTGGGGAGCTCCCATAGCCCACAGTTGAGTACGCCGCCGGAGATGTGGCCCTTGCATGGCGAGCGCGACAAACGCAATCCACATCTGCTGGATACGGACGGCAAGCACGTGAGTTACGACGAGTTGCTGGCCAAGGCTGACCCCGCCCTGGCGAAAGAGATCACGCCCGAGAAGTGGCAGGCGCGTTATGCGGCCTGCCAAAAGGGCATCGCGCAGCTGGCGGAAACGCTGGCGCGGGTGGCGCCCGATATCGCGGTGATCATCGGCGACGATCAGGAAGAGCTGTTCCATGAAGACAACATGCCGGCCGTCCTGGTCTATTGGGGCGAGAGCATCGCCAACGATCCGCGACGCTACATGGAGTCGGTCTCCCCCGCCATGCGTGCGGCCGCCTGGGCCTACGGCGAGGAGAAGACCTATCCGGTCGTCTCCGATCTGGGAAAGCATCTCATCGAGTCGTTGATCGACCAAGGGTTTGATGTGGCGCACTCACGCCTGGTCAAACCGGGCCAAGGCATGGGACATGCCTTCAGTTTCGTCTATGGCCGGTTGATGAATGGCAAGACGCTCCCGATGGTTCCCATCATGCTCAACACTTACTACCCACCCAATCAACCCACGCCCAAGCGCTGCTACGACTTGGGGCGGGCACTCCGGCACGCCATCGAAGCCTGGAACGCCGATGCTCGTGTGGCGGTCATTGGCTCTGGCGGGCTGAGCCACTTCGTCATCGATGAGGAGCTGGATCAGCAGGTCATCAAGGCCCTGCAGAGCAAGGATGCCGAGGCGGTGTACGCCTTGCCTCGGCATCGGTTGAACTCCGGGACGTCGGAGATCCGCAATTGGATCGCCACGGCCGGGGCGGTGGAACACCTGCCGATGACGTTGATCGACTACGTCCCATGCTACCGCTCGCCGGCTGGCACTGGCTGCGCTATGGGCTTTGCGCAGTGGTGCTAACCCTGTGCTCTCATTGCGGGGAAAGAGGCCGGTCCTGACAAGGGACGGTCTCTTGCGTACGCCACGTATCACTTGCCCATCGACAGGGGAGAGCCTGTCGTGAGCGGTTATCCACGCTCTCCCCTGCACATGCCTCATCAAGCGCCGAACCATCGCCTCCAAGCCCTGCCCTATGCACTCCAACGCTGCCCCGCAGGCCTCGATGTACTCATGGACGGCTGGGGGGTTGGTCGTACAGCGAGCGGAATAATAAGCACTTGGCATGTACCAGACGCGCTGCTGGAGGAGAGAGGTATTGGCTCGCCGGCATATCTCGTACCAGGCAGGTGAAGGGTTACCCGGCGGCCATTCCGCCTAACTGCTTGAGGTCTAATATGAATTCTGATTTACTACTATGCCTACGTCTGCTATCCTCCAGGTCCACGACCTTGATGCCTACCTGGAGGATGGCGTATGCGCAACCCCCTCCCACCAATCCCCGAAGCGGTGACCGCGCTCACGGAGCGCCTGCACCATGAACGTGACGGCCGCAAGACGCCCCGCCTGCAGATGCTGTACCTGCTGGCCAGTGGGCAAGCCCGCACCCGTCAAGACGTGGCGCGCCTGCTGGGTGTCCATCGCCACACCATTAGCCAGTGGCTGGCCGTCTAGGCCGCAGGCGGGCTGGCCGCCTTGCTGGCGACCTACGTGCCCCGGGGCCGACCTGTCTCGCTCGCGCCCGAGGTGCTCGCCAGCCTGGAGCAAGCCCTGCGCCGCCCCGCAGGCTTTGCCTCGTATGAGGCGCGGCGCCAATGGGTGCGGAGGACGCCCGGCGTGGAGGTCACAGACAAAACGCTGTACACACTCGTGCGGACACGCTTTCGCGCCACGCTCAAAGTGCCGCGCCCCAGTCACACCCAAAAAGCCTGAGGCGATCCCAGCGTTCCAAGCTGCCTGTCGGGAGCGCCTTCAGGCGGTCATCCCACCTGCGAATACTCGCCCAGTGCGGATCTTTAGCCAAGATGAAAGCCGCTTTGGCCTCCTGACGGGTCGCCGCCGACGCCTCACCGCCCGTGGGGTGCAGCCGGTGGGTACGGTGCAGCATGGCTACGAGTGGTTCTCTGTCGATGGCGCCGTGGAGCCCACCACCGGCGAGCGCTTCTTCCTGGAGTTGCCGTATCTCAACGCCGAGGGCTTTCAGATCTTCCTGAATACCTTCGCCGAGGCCTGCCCGGAGAGCCTGAATCACCTGCTCCTGGACAACAGCGGGGCCCATACGGCTCAACGGCTTACCCTCCCAGCCAACGTGCGCCTCGTGTTCTTGCCGCCCTATTGCCCAGAGCTGTATCCGATTGAACGAGTCTGGCGCGACCTGAAAGACGCACTGGCGTGGCGCCAATTTCCTACGCTGGATGAGCAACACGACGACATCGCCCATCTCCTCGGGGGCTATGCGGCCGCGACGCTGCAAGCCCTCACCGGTTACGCGTATCTCATCGAGGCGATTCATGCCCTATATGTACAGCGAAGTCATATAACTTGTTCATGTTCTTGGAGCCGCTGCAAGGCTGGCGGCATGTCAAGGTCACCGACCGGCGCACCACCCAAGACTTTGCCCATTGTATGAGAGACCTGGTGGATATCCATTTTCCGAAAGCGGCCGTGGTCAGCGTGGTGCTGGATAATCTGAATACCCATACGCCGGCCGCTTTGTATGCCACCTTTCCGCCCGCAGCAGCCTGCCGGCTCCTGCGCAAGTTGGACTTCCACTACACGCCCAAGCATGGCAGTTGGCTCAACATGGCGGAAATCGAGTTCGCGGTGGTCGCGACCCAATGCTGGGACCGACGCCTGGGCGACCAGGAGACGGTTCGCCGCGCGAGTGCCGCCTGGGAAAGGACCCGTAATGCGCGGAAGGCCACCGTCGACTGGCGCTTTACGACGGCCAAGGCGCGACGCACACTCAAACATATTTACCCCTTATGATTAGTGTGGTGAACCACTAGTGATTTTTGCGGTTGCCGGTCGGCTGGAAAAATATCTGCTGCGCTGGAATTGAAACCCGATGACGATCACCTGGCCGGAATCGTCTCCGCCCGGGGGGCACGCCACGGCGTGGTAGCCTGGACCGTGCCTCAGGGAGCACACCCCCGGGGTCAGCGTCGAGGCCGAGGGGACCCAGCCGCAGCCCATGGGGCCCCCGGCCGAACCAGGGGGTGCAGCCGACCGCTGACAGCGTCCGCTCCTAACGTCGCTCCCGCTCCCAGCGTCGGCTGACACCTAGCGTTAGGCTTTGACAGAAACATATCAAGTCATCAGGGGCGCAAGGCGCACAAGGAGTAGTCAGTGAAGCCCGTATACACAGACACGTTCGAATGCCCGTTATGCCCAGTTCCTCAGCACTTTCATGTTTTTGGCCTCACTGAGCCCGTCGAGCCAAAAGAGCGGGAAAAAGCCGCAGGCTGGGCAAAGCATTATCATTGGTGTGACATCCACCGCGTCTGTGCCCAGTGCGGGCAATATGTCCCATCAGGCGAACTCGCACTCGCCATTAATAATGGACGCATCCCCATTCACGAGGCGTATACCGACGAATACCACAAAATTCAACGCGGTGACAGCATCCATTTGCTCATCGTGCACAGGCAGTGCATACCCAGCGAGTAAGTTCTTTGTTTCCTCAACGAAGGTGTTGTGAACTCCTGAGAGGGAGTGACAGGGCCTAACAGGGCGTAATCGTCTTGGAGACAACGTGTAGTCATCGACTCAACGCAAGAACAGCACGAACAAGCAGTAGGCGCTGCCTTCATCGCGTGGTACAACCGACAGCATAATACAGCGTTTAAGTATCATAGCCGGGGGGCAGATCCTCCCGATCTCGTCTATCGTTGTGGAGACCACGAAATACTTTTGGAGATTACAGGGGCATACTATGATGCCGATAATGCGGCAATGCTCTGGCAAAATGCCCGCGGTGTGTCAGGTGCTGCTGACATGTGGATAGGCAAAGAACCGGACCAGAAGCTTATCGACAGCATTAACGCAGGGCTTGCCAAGAAATGTAGCAAGCCATATCCCGCTACTTGTGTACTGGTAAAGTATCTCAATCCAGATATAACCGCAGCGGAAGAGTTCGAGTTTTTAATTGCCCAAATTAAAATACCAGTAGGTCATCCTTTTATGGGGATTTATGTGGGAGGCTTATTCCCAATGAGTCGTAACAGCAGTGGTGGATATCAATGGTGGCAGCTGGCGTAACGCCGTGCCAAGCCTAACCCTTATGAGGCTCCTGGTTGTCAAGAGGCAAAGGAGCCCCGTGAGGGGAATCGTGTCCACTTTGTGCGGCGGACCAGGCTGGCGTGCAGGACTGAGCGGCCGGCATGTTCTCATGCCGGCGCAGACGA
>Ga0209172_10000527_pt1 | contig 103959 bp, 82 predicted proteins | sample LarsenN4metaG_FD_184113 | JGI IMG/M metagenome (GOLD analysis project Ga0209172, IMG submission 184113) | Hot spring sediment bacterial and archeal communities from British Columbia, Canada, to study Microbial Dark Matter (Phase II) - Larsen... ... | reverse complement strand
TTGGTAGAATTTAGGTAGTATTATCATTTGATAGGTCTTGTTGAGAATACCTGACCTATCTTTTTTTACCTCAAAACGGTCGCACTATCCTATTTCCTTCGCTTCCGCCTCTCTGTCACCCCTTCAGTCACTAGATTTAAGATGGTTACGATGAGGATTCATGGGTGAGTTATTGCTTTTTCCAGACATAAACACATTTCCTCAAAGGATCGCGTCCATGATTTCCCATCTGTTGACTACTATTACCTTTGTCATTCGGTAAAACGAGAATACTTTCGACTACAAAACCTAATTTTTCAGCAAAGTCTGAGAGAATCATATCTACTGAAATGCTTGCACCTGCATAACGCACATTATCATTTACCATAAACAAAAATGCTCCAGGTTTAAGGACACGAAAGCATTCTTGAATCACGCAAGCCATTTCATAAAAGTATCCCCTCACCATTCTTGGTATACCTTTATTGTTTAATAAACCCCGTACTTTTTGGTCGTCTAAATATTTTAAGATAGCTTGCAATAGGGTTTGTGAATCAGCAACTTTTACAGCTAATTCCCAATCTTGATTAATTGCAAGTAAATCTTTGGGACGATTTTCAACTGTACAACTCAACATTTCCTGACGAAGATTAATTAATTCCTGTTCAGAAATGCCCAATAAGGCCAATTCTAAAGCATAGGTGCGAGTATAGTCATATCGATTACAGTAGGGCGGTGATGTAATAACTGCATCGTATACAGCATTTGGTAGAAATGGCATGATTTTCAGACAAGATCCTTTGCGGAGATGGATTTGACCTTGATTTTTTTTTAATGAGAAAAGCTCTAACTGTTGTGTAGAGGGTTCTAAATCATTGATAATTTCGTTAATTTTATTAGTAATGGCTTGATCAAATTCTAAAATCGAACCCTTGTTGAAAGGTTTCTTTCCTTGGCCTCGACCAGAACGGTAATCCCAACGCAGGTATTGTCCATCTTTGCGGGTATAACTCACGGATTCCAAAATACAGAGTAAAGCAAAATGCAAAACTGATTTAACCCTATGATTTTCATGATTACAGGCTTCAAGATATTGCTCAATTGCCGTTTTAGTTGTTTGAGAATAAGCCCCTTTTGTAATTCTTAACTCTGGTAGAGTTACTTCTGTCTCAAATTGTTTCCATACCTGCAAATCCAACCAAGTTTTCAGCCGTGTGAAATCATCTGGTGTAAATTCAGCATCTAAAATTTTTTTGGTATCAATGATTTGTTGACCAATTGGCAACAATTCAATACCATCAGCATCAATACCAATATCACTAGTAGCAAACAAAGCAGTTCCACTACCTGCAAAGGGATCTAAAACCTTGCCTTCGGTAATTCCAGATTTTTGGCATAAAAGCTCAACCAGAGAGGCGGAGAAAGCTTCTTTGTACTTGTACCACCGATAAATAGGTCTAGTTTTGTTAGCTTGAAAACTAACTAAAAGCCGGGTAAGTGAGGGCTGAATTACAAATTTGCCTTGAAAGTGAGATTGTAATTGCTTGTCAAGATGATCAATTTCCCTCAGTGCGTTGCTTTCCACTTCAGAGGTGATGTTTGAGATACTTGACAAACTGACCACGGCTACAAATTCCCGGAGAATTAACTGGCCTCAATAGTATATCAGTAGCTCTAATAATGAAAAAGCAGGGGGGAAGGGAGCAGGGAGCAGGGGAGAGGGTTTACAACTTTTATCAACAAATAAAATAATGCAACTTATAGGTGTAAAAGCTTATAAAACTCACACTGCTCCTTCACGTTCAAGAAAACTATGGAGAAACAATTTGGCAGTTAATCGAAAAGGTGCTGCATCTACTGAAAAAGTATGAAAAAAAGATTTAGATATAAGTAGATGCAGCCAGAACAGAATAATCTAAATATTGAAAAAGAACCTCGATGCCTAGCTAAACACTCATCTCTAACATCCGTTGAATTGGTCTTAATGCAGCAATGCGGATTTCCTCTGACATAGTAATTTCAGGAGTCCGATTTTTCATCGCCAAATAAAGTTTTTCTAAAGTATTCAACCGCATAAATGGACACTCATTACAAGCACAGTTATTCACTGGGGGAGCAGGGATAAAGTGCTTTTGAGGAGCTAATTTTTGCATTTGGTGAATGATACCTGGCTCTGTCGCCACGATAAATTCTTGGCTAGGGCTGGTTTGACAATATTTAAGTAAAGCGGCCGTAGAGCCAATAAAACTAGCATGGCGCAAGACGCTGCTTTCACATTCCGGGTGAGCGATCGCTTCTGCTTCTGGATGAGCTATCTTTAGCTGTACAATCTTCTTCTCAGAGAAAGTTTCATGTACTATACAGCTGCCTTGCCATAACACTAAATCCCGTCCGGTTTGTTCCATGACATACCGCCCTAAATTCTTGTCTGGAGCAAAAATAATCGGCTGTTCTTTAGGGATTTGCTGCACAATCTTCACAGCGTTGGAACTGGTGCAGATAATATCGCTCATCGCCTTGATTTCGGCAGAGCAGTTAATATAAGAAACTACCAAATGATTGGGATGGGCGGCTTTAAAAGCAGCAAATTCTGTTGGTGGACAGCTATCAGCTAAAGAACAACCAGCATTTAAATCCGGTAATAGCACTAACTTATCAGGATTGAGGATTTTGGCTGTCTCTGCCATAAAGTGAACCCCAGCAAAGACGATCACATCTGCGTTAGTCTTTTCTGCGGCTCTAGCTAGTTGTAGAGAGTCGCCAATAAAGTCTGCAATATCTTGAATATCAGGCTCTTGATAATAATGTGCCAGGATCACCGCGTTGAGTTCTTTTTTCAGTGCTTCAATAGCGGTAAATAAATCTAGTGGTAGCCCACCCGGTTGAGTTTGTTCGCGTTGAGCAGTGGTAAACACGATTAAGGATTACTTTTTGTGACAAATTTTAGTTGTGCATCAATTATAGTAGTTTTTACCAAAAATAGTTGGAGGGTTAATACCCCGAAATTGTGTCCAAATTCGGCTGAGTTTCCTATGCTAGAAATATACGGCAAGGAAGTGGCATGACCAGTCAAAAATCGCAATCAAAAACTCTCAAAATTGCTGTAGTGGGAGACGTTCACGACCAGTGGGAAACAGACGATGGTGTTGCACTCAAGCACCTGGGTGTTGACTTAGTGTTGTTTGTGGGGGATTTTGGCAACGAGTCGGTGGAAGTGGTAAAAGCGATCGCCTCTCTCGACATTCCCAAAGCAGCGGTCATGGGCAATCATGATGCTTGGTACACTGCTACAGAATGGGGACGGAAGAAATGCCCCTATGACCGCACCAAGGAAGACAGGGTACAAGAACAGTTAGATTTATTGGGTGCAGCCCACGTTGGTTTTAGTAAGCTAGATTTCCCCGAATGGAATTTAACTGTAGTGGGGGGTCGTCCTTTTAGTTGGGGTGGTCATGAGTGGAGATTTGCTGACATCTGCAAAGAGCGTTATGGGGTGGGGACATTAGAGGAGTCAACAGCAAGAATCTTTGCATCGGTGAAAAGTGCAGCCTGTGACACCATTATTTTTATCGGTCATAACGGGCCGAGTGGCTTAGGCGATCGCCCTGAAGATCCCTGCGGTAAAGATTGGCATCCTATAGGCGGCGACTTTGGCGACCCCGATTTAGCTGAGGCTGTTTCTTTAACTATCAATGCTGGTAAACAGATTGCCTTAGTGACATTTGGGCATATGCACCACACCTTACGGCACACCAAAAAACAACTACGAAAAGCTGTCTTTAGAAGCCCAGAGGGGATATTTTACCTGAATGCCGCCAGTGTACCCAGGATTGTCGAGCAAGATGGGGAGAAACTGCGGAATTTTTCTTTGGTTTCCCTAGAGGCTGGTGTAGTGACAAAAGCCTCTCTAGTGTGGGTTGGCAAAGATTTTCAGGTGGTAAGGGAGGAAATTTTTTATGAGCGATCGGCTTGGGTAGTACCATCTGCGTAAATGATACGATATAGTAATATCTGTCAGCTTTATTGCTCACCACAAAACCGAGGTGCAGCCAAGCTAGACAGTTTATTTGGAGAGGTGGCAGAGTGGTCGATTGCGTCCGACTTGAAATCGGATGAGGCTTAAAACCTCCGGGAGTTCGAATCTCCCCCTCTCCGTTGAATTGATATGAATTTAGCTATCTTAGCTATTTCTACCAAACATCTAGTTCTCATTTGGTAGGAGCAAAGTATTTTCAATTTCTTGTCTGACTTCTCGATTTATATAACAATCACTATTTAGACAGTCCATTAACAACTTATTGGCATAGTAATACTGACCCAATAGCATTTTTTGTGTTTCGTTAAACTGCCAGTTATGTCCAATATCACAGTGTTCAATCATCACTTTTCTAAGCTGTTCAGTCCAAACTTGACCATCAGTTTTATACCAGCACTTAAATGCTTTACTTTCATTTTGTGGAGGTGGGAATTGGCTTTTGAGGTTATCAAGCAAAATTTGTAACTGAGGGTTTGGATTATGTTCTAAATCAAAATCAAAATTTAAATTGAAGTAATTAGGATAACTCATATCCAGGCATAATCTGCTGGCACGAATTTTTTTCCTTTCAAAAAAGACAGTAACTTCAAAACTCAGGCCCGAAGTAATTATCCCAATAGCCCCAGGAGAGCAAGTTTGATAAAAATTGTTGTCTGAATTACCAGTAAGAGCCAGATCGAAGGCTAGAATACGAGGGAGGTATCTAAAGTCTGAACGCTTACCCAGAATATAGCTATTAATCAAACCCAAGTAGATACCTCTAACTTCTGCTGGCTGATACGGCACTTTCGCTAAAGAAGACTTTTGAGCTACCCACTGCATCACATTTTGTAATTGTTCATCCGTGCTGATTAGTTCATCAATTTTATACTTCATTAATTGTATAAAATTATCAGCTTTTCTCATCATTCCTGCTGTGAGTAAAAAAACTTCCCGCCACCGTCTTTCTGTGATATGCTCTAGCAAAGTTTCAAAGGCAGAGTTAGTAACTAACCTGAGTTCGGGTTAAGCCAGAAGCTCAAAAGCTTATTCTGTAAGGATTGAGCAAAAATCTAAGTGATAAAAGAAGCGATTAAAGTGGAATCATTTTGTCACTAAGTTTCACAAATGAGATTAATCTCAACAACATGCTTTATTGAGAATAGATGAAAACATAGCTTCAGACCGAACAACGAGAACTCAAGGGTTTCGAGGATTTCTTATCCCGAACTCAGGTTAACTATTTCTCTTGCAGCAAAATATTCATGAAACGTTAAGTGGGAGAAGGAATAGATACCCTTTGCCCGTTCCACTAGTAGCCCATGCTGTGATTCAACGGACTTTAATACGGCTTCACTATCAAGTTTTAATCCTTCTGGATCTAAGTCAGCATCACGCAAGTTACGTATAAAATCAGCAATGTATGCTTCGGCCGTTTTTTGTTTAAAGAAATAGTCTTTCTTCTCAAAAGTTGTTAAACCTATTTGACTGAGCAAATCTTCTTTGCGTTGCAAAGATAGATTTTTATATACTTGATCCCTTTCAATGTTGCGTTTGGCATCCCATTTCTTGAGCAATACATCTAATCCCTCTTTATAAAGTTCGGAGCGGTTTGCGGGGAAATCTCCACTATCTCCAAACACCAAACACAGTAATGTTAACAATAAAGGGCTACTTGCTAGTTCTTGGATTGGTTGATTATCCTTCAGTTTTTGAATAAATCTCTTACCTTTAACTGGATCAGTTAACTGAAACCAGTTTTGAGCAAAAATGGCTATTTGTTTTTCGTCAAAATCCGCCATTTCTACTTCTGTAAAACTTTCAAATGTGTATTCTTTAGCAGCAATGCGACAGGTAATTACAAACTGATTAGCATGAAACACATCGGAAAATTCACGAATTATTCTTAAAACACGCTTGGTATCTTCCTCCCTTACTTCATCCAATCCATCCAGTAATACCAATGCTTTACCCTGTTGCAACAGTTGCTCTATTTTCACACTGGTATGAATTACACCACAGCTTGATAATTGTTGAGCAATAAATTTTAAAATATCTGGTTGTTTAGTTGCTTCTGCAAAATCTTTCAAAGTGATAAACAAGGGAACCCTATCTGCTTGAAACTTCCCTTCAATACACTGCATTGCTAGATATTTTAAAAAGGTAGTTTTTCCTGCCCCTGGTTTACCTAATACCATTAGCTTACTGTGTCGCTGCACAGCTTCTAATCCTGATACTCGCTTCTGTTTTATCTGGCTGAGTCCAATCCTCTCAAAGTTATCATGGTCGCAGTTTTGCATGAGTTCTGCAACTTTAAGTCGTCTTCGTCCTGTTATTTCTTCCAAAATATTGACATTCGTGTAAATACCTTGTTTACCTGTTAACTCAATTGGCTTAGGCATATCTAATACCCTCATAGTTCCGCACTTTTCTTTGATGTAAGGTTTGACTTGTTCGCGGATTTCTTGCACTAAGTTGTCAATAGAATCATCTATGTCATCTGTAGTTAGATGAGCAGAGGGTTTTTGGTGTGAGTATCTTTTGCTCAGATACTCCCTTAAGCGACTTTCTTTAACAGGGCCATTACCATTGATACAAAATTTTTTGTAGATACCTGTAAGGCAAGTGCTGAGGTTACTTTCAGATATGTTCAATTCTTGAGCTACCTGGACTCGATCCTTACTGCGACCGAATATTTCCAGAAAGACTTGTTTCTCTCTTTGCGACAACTCACTGTATTGCTCCAGTTGCTTAAGAAAGTCCTCTGGTATAGACATTAACCACTCCCAAAATCACTTATAAGCCAGTGTAGCCAAAGTTTTTATTAAAATGTGTAGTTAACTCAGCGTAAGTCAGGCTAAGTCAAGGTAAGTCAGATAAATAGTTACAAAAGAAAATTGCGACATTGAACACAGTCAAGCTACTGAGGCGATCGCAATGCTAGAAATACTAATTCCTCTGGTTGTAAATAAATCTGTTGAAGTGGTTGTTGGAATACTTTTGGAAAAGTTGTGTAAGTGGGTACTGAGTGATTCCAATCTCAAGAGTCTCAACAAGTTTCTGAAAATCCAAATTCTTGTGCTTTATCTTGATTTGGTTGTACGAAAAACACCCCTAAAATCTTTACCGGAAGAATCACAATCACAACAGAAGTAGTAGAGATAATAAAGCGATCGCACTTACAAACCAAAGGTGATCGCATCCTCTCCTCTTCCCCCAAGCTCTATCGTGCTACCATGAGCAATAAATTCCTGTATGAAGTCAAGAATGGCTATTGTAAACATACCCGATGATTTATACGCACAACTGCAAGAGTTAGCCAACGCTGAAAATTGCTCAGTTGAGGCTATAGTAGTTAAGATTTTGCAGAACGAATTGCAGGCAAAAGCACAACAAATTACAGAATATAAATAAAAATTTTTACCATCAATATAAAAAAGCGATCGCTCTCTTCATCCTTGCATAAAAAAAGCGATCGCAGTAATTTTTAAACAAATTTATTCAGCTGATTTATTAGCGGCTCGATGAGCGCGAGCTTCTGCTGAATTCATCACTTCCTCTAAGTTTTCTACTACTTCACCGGGGAAGTTTTCTAACACTCTGGTAGAAATAGCAATCCGACCTTTCCCTTCATCCAAGTCAATAATTACAGCTTTAATTTGTTGACCTACTTGGAAGACTTTTTCTAGGGAGTCGATGAATTTTTGGCTGACTTGTTTAATATGCAGTAAAGCACTCATACCATCTATATCAACAAACACACCAAAAGGTTTAATCCCAGTGACTTTACCTTCTACTAACTGACCAACTTCTAACAAGTTGAAGTTACTAGAACGAGTCGCCACACGCTGAGAAAGAATCAGTTTTTTGTTGTTGCGGTCTACTTCCAAAAAGCCAACGGTGAGAGTTTGACCTTTGAGTGCTTCTAAGTTATCACGTTCTGCCAAGTGCGATCGCGGAATAAATCCCCGCAATGATTGCAAATCGACGGTGACACCACCTTTATTCACGCCTGTTACCCGGACTTGCACTGTCTGGGAATTTTCCTGCATACCAACCAGTTTTTCCCAGATATGCTGAATTTCTAATTGTTTTCGAGACAGAGTTACTTGACCTTCGGCATCCTGTTCGCGGATGATCAAAAACTCTAATTCTTCTTGTAACGGCAAAACCTCCGATAAATCGGTAACACTCCTCAAAGAAGCCTCATCACGGGGAATGTACGCTGACGACTTACCGCCAATATCGACATAAGCCCCATCAGGATCAAGTTGAAAAACTTTGCCGTACACAACCTGTCCCTTTTGAAACTGGTAGTCGTGTTTTTCTAATGCTTTGGCAAAGTCGTCCATTGTAAAAGACGAGTTGGCTTTTTGAGAAAGTTTCGATTCGGAATTCATGACAATTGACAATAAATTATTTTTATTTGATTTAAGACCAACGGAGTTTGTAATTCGCAATTGTAATTCTTAATTGAGTCCATCCAGATAGAAACAATTAATTTCTGGATACTTCAATGAGATGATTACGTCATGACAAATTAACATTTTCAAGACTCAAAAGTCCTTACTTTGCCAACACAGTCCCAAACAATTGCTGTACTTGTTCCCAAGCTTCGGCTGCTGCTTGAGGATTATAGCTGGCGCGACGGTCACAGAAAAATCCGTGGTCAGCTCCATCGTAGCGGAACACACGATGGGAAATGTTGTATTTTTCTAACTCTGTTGCAATCTCGCTAATGTGTGCTGGGGAAATACTCGCATCTTCTTCGCCAAAAAATGTATATATTGTACCTTTGATTTCAGAAGTGCGAGTAATAGTAGGTGCGCCGCCACCCGGTGTAGTAGTGGGAATTCGCGCACCGTAGAAGGAAGCTGTAGCTGTAATTTCTGGTAGAGTAGCAGCAAGATATGCTACATGACCGCCAAAACAAAAACCTATACAGCCAAAGCCATCTTTCTTTACTTTCGGTAAGGTTTTGAGGTGGTCAATGGCGGTTTGAATATCACTTAATAATTCTGAGGCTGTAGTTTGCTCCCAGGCGTATTTTCTACCGATCTCAATATCTGCGGGAGTGTAACCAGTTTCAAATCCAGGCGCAACCCGCTCAAATAATGCGGGTGCGATCGCCACATATCCTAACTCGGCAATTCGTTCTGTCACATCCCGGATATGCTCATTTACGCCGAAAATCTCCTGCAAAACCACAACTCCTGGGTAAGAACCTGGTGCTTGGGGTTGTGCTAGATACGCGGCAATTTGTAAACTGTTGTGCGAAATCTTAACGGGTTGAGTATCTAATGCTCGCTCAGTCATAATAATTTTTACCCATGCCACTTGATAAAGCTTTGTGATTATTTGATATAACTATGCCAGTATGTTTAGGTGATTTTTCCTCAAATATCCTTATACATGAGACATTTAAGTAATAAAAAGCTCCCATGTAAAATACCAAAATTCTCGCTGTACTTAGTTTTCTTAATTTTAAATTTTGAATTTTGAATTTTGAATTGCCTAGGAGGTTGGGTGATGATTCAATTCCGTATTCAGCCAGATAGTGAAATTCCCGCATCAACCCAGCTATTTAATCAAATGCGGTTTGCGATCGCTTCCCGACAATATCCCCCAGGATACAAGTTACCTAGTACACGGGCTTTAGCCATGCAAACGGGATTACATCGCAACACCATTAGTAAAGTTTACCGTCAGCTAGAAGAAGACGGTTTTGTAGAAAGTCTGGCTGGTTCAGGAATTTATGTCCGCGCCCAAGGTCATGAAGGCGGAAGCAGGCTACAATCACCCATTTTAAAACAACATCCTGAAGCATCAAAAGTCTTGCAACAAGCTCTAGACGAGCTTATTAGCCAAGGATACTCACTCAATCAAGCACGAGAGATATACTTAGCAGAAATTGATTGGCGTTTGCGTTGTAGCGCACGAGTATTGGTTGCAGCCCCCTCTCAAGATATGGGTGTAGGCGAATTAATGGCCTATGAATTGGAGGAATATCTAGAAATACCTGTGCAAATAGCAGCAATAGATGAATTAGCCGCTATCCTAGATAAAACTACCTCGGCTACTGTAGTTACCAGTCGATATTTTATTAATGATGTAGAAGCGATCGCTGCACCTAAATCTGTGCGGGTGATTCCTCTGGATATCTACGACTATAGTAAAGAACTGAATTTTCTCAAAAATCTACCTAAAGATAACTGTGTGGGTATAGTTAGCCTTAGTTCTGGAATTGGACACCAAGCAGAGGTCATCTTACACGGTTTGCGGGGTGATGATTTACTCATCATGACTGCTCAACCACAAGATAATTACAAATTGCAAGCGATTGTGAAACGAGCCGAAGTAATTATTTGTGATCAAGCCTGTTTTACCATCGTGCAAACAGCCGTCCACGAAGCATCTGAAGATATCATTCGTCCGCCTAAGCTGATTAAAGTTGAAAATTACATCGGGACAAATTCAATTAACCTACTCAAACGAGAATTGGGATTAGGTTGATGTAGAAATGAGTGCGTAGGCTTTGCCCATTGTAGACATCGCCTGTCATTATTGTTGATGATTTTAGCAGGCGATCGCTCACCTTCATTATTATTAAATTTATTGATTTGAGGTGTTTTGTTATTGGCTTAACCAGCGTTCTAAATCTGCGACTTGGTAAACTCATGTTTTATAAATCATATCAAGATGCTGCGAGACGCAACAAGAATGTATTTACCATCAGTGCTAATCAAATTGTCATTAAAATGATGCAAGATTTAAACTTCATTCTGTTTAAAAGTTTGCTAGACTTTCCCCAAGAAATTAGTCAATATAGATACACATTTTATGGGCATTCTCTAGCGTGGCTGATGAATTTCTACAGAATGCAATAAATCATTAGAAAAATCGTAGTTTACAGCGATCGCAAAAATTTTGTCTATGGGATTAATCTCACCTATAGATAGAGGGGATAAGACAGAAGATAAGGGGAGAATATCAAAGGAATACACGACTAAAAACCTATGTTTGTCGAAATGCACCCCTATATCGGTCTGACAGAAGCCATCAAACAACGTCGTGCTACTAGATCATTCAAAAGCGATCGCATCCCTGAAGCCATTCTACAAGAAATCCTTGCGCTAGCAGTACAAGCACCATCAGGTTTTAACCTCCAACCTTGGCGATTTATTGTAGTCAAGGAGCAACAAAATAAAGAAAAACTTCAAGATTGCGCCTTTAATCAACGTCAAGTTGGTGAAGCACCAGTTGTCCTAATTTGTTGTGGTGACAGAAGTGTAAGACAAATGGAAAATATCACCTCTGTCATTCAACTAGGCGAAGAAAACAGAATTATGACACCAAGCTGCGCCAACTATATGCGTTCCAACATCCCCGAATTTTTCACCAATCATCCCAGCTTCGAGACAATGGAAGCTTGGACAAACCGCCACACCATGATAGCTGTAGCTTACATGATGATTGTTGCCAAAAGTTTTGGCATCGATAGCTGTCCAATGGAAGGATTCAACACCCAACAAATCAAACAAGCATTTCAAATCCCCGCAGAAGTTGATATTTGCTGTCTACTAGCCCTGGGCTACGCTTGCGAACCCTTTAAAGAATATGGCGGACGCTTTCCCCTCAATCAAGTATGCTTCCAAGAAAGCTATAATCAACCCTTCCAAATAAATTCTTAGTACCTTTGTCTAAAAAAAACTCCGCGCGCCTTTGCGTTTAAAATCTAACCCGCCTGCAACTCTGCTACAGGAACTTGCAAAAACTCCCGCACCCGTCGCAGGTAAGTTGCTGCATCCTCCAACATCGGAAAATGTGCCGTATTAGGAATCACCACAAACTCCACCTTGTCATTTAACGCCGCTGCTTGTCGTCCCATTTCCGCCGGAATAATCTGGTCATACTCCCCAGAAATCATTAAAGTTGGTACTTGCAACTTAGCAAACTCCTGGGGCATCAATTCTGACTGAGCCTTACTTACAGAAGTAAAAATAGTACCTAACGCTGCGTCATAATCAGCATCGAGAAAGTCTTGTAAAAAAGCCTGACGCTCAGATTTGGGGATGGAACGATGTAAAAATCTCGCCATGAACATCCGGTCAACAAATGGTATTTTTCCTAACCACTTGGGACGAAACTTAACTACATAGCCACCAAATTTATGAAAAGATGTAAAAGCTTTTTCGTCGTACTCAAAAATCCCACTACAAGTCAAAATTCCCTTTTCGACTCGTTGAGGATAGCGGTTAAAGAACAAAGCTGCAACAGAAGCACCCATTGAGTGAGCATTCACATAAACACGCTGGAGGCGCAATTCATCTAATAAAACTGCCAAGTCCTCAGCATATTCTTCCAATTCATAAGTTAACTCTTGAATTGCTTGGGATTTTTCCTGGTTTGACTCTGAATCAGCAATAGACTCACTAGTTTGAAACACTGTTGGTTTTCCACCAGAACGTCCAAACCCCCGCAAATCATAGAGTAAACAATCAAATTTGTCTACTAAAGCATTGGCTGTACTTCTCCAATACCTAGCAGAACCAGCCCAACCATGAATGAAAACCATCACAGGCTTTACCACGCCACTAGATGGCTGTTTTACCCACTCGTAATAATGCTCAACGCCACGAACACTAATGTAAGGCATTTATCAAGAGTCCATAGTCAACAATTAACAGTCAAAAGTCAAAAGTCAACAGTTTCTTCACTAATGACCGTTGACCAATGACTATTAACTACTAAGCAGATTCAGGCTTAGGTAACGAAGATGGGTGTACTATGAGTTCGGCAGTGGAGCGTTTCTCTACCATTTCCCGTGTCACTGTGCAGCGTGTCACATCTTTACGAGATGGCAACTCGTACATCACATCTAGCATGAGTTCTTCAACAATACCCCGTAAAGCTCTCGCACCAGTTTTCCGCCGATAGGCTTCTTGTGCGATCGCTCTTAAGGCATCGGGTTTAAAATCTAGCTGGACGTTATCCATCTTCAGCAGTTTTTGATACTGCTTCACTAAAGCACTGCGTGGTTGGGTCAGAATCGCCATTAAAGCTTCTTCATCTAACGGATCTACCACCGCTACCATTGGTACACGTCCGATAAATTCGGGAATCATGCCAAATTTAACTAAATCATCTGGTTCGAGATGACGCAGTACATCTGCTGCTCGTTTTTCTTTAGATTGCCCCTCCCCAGGTTGCACAAAGCCTATTGACTTTTTGCCTCCTCTCTGCTCTACAACCTTTTCTAAACCAACAAAAGCTCCACCACAAATAAACAGGATGTTGCTGGTATCGATTTGGATACAGTCTTGATAAGGGTGCTTACGTCCGCCTTGGGGTGGAACATTGGCAATTGTCCCCTCTAGCATCTTGAGTAAGGCTTGCTGCACACCTTCGCCAGAAACGTCACGGGTAATTGAGGGATTTTCACTCTTGCGGGCAATTTTATCGATTTCATCAATGTAGATAATCCCTCGCTGCGCTTCTTCTACATCTAAATCAGCTACTTGCAACAGTCGCAGGAGGATATTTTCCACATCTTCCCCTACATACCCTGCTTCTGTGAGAGTTGTGGCATCCGCAACGGCAAAAGGAACATCCAGGATTTTTGCCAAAGTTTGGGCTAAGAGAGTTTTACCACAACCAGTAGGGCCAATTAACAGAATGTTAGATTTTTGCAGTTCTACGGCATCATCAGCACCATTTTTGCCACTGCCTTTCGACTGCAAAATCGCCAACCGTTTGTAGTGGTTATAAACTGCCACAGACAAAACCTTTTTGGCTTCATCTTGACCTATGACGTGTTCGTCTAGATATTTTTTAATCTCTCTAGGCTTGGGGATTTGGCTCAAGGAGAGACTGGAAGAACGGGCGCGGCGTTTTTGGGGTGGTTCTGACTTGGGTGCTGGTTGTGCTGCCGCCCCATTAGTATCTAGCAACTCCTCATCTAGTATTTCATTACACAAGTCAACGCATTCATCGCAGATGTAGACTCCCGGCCCTGCGATCAACTTACGCACCTGCTCTTGAGACTTGCCACAAAACGAACATTTTAAATGGGAGTCGTACTTAGACATACCAGCCTCTTATTTGACAATGGTGACATTTTCCCCTGCGGTGGGAAGATTTTGTCTGGAGATGACTTGATCAATTAAACCGTAACTCTTAGACTCTTCTGCGGACATGAAGAAGTCGCGATCAGTATCTGTTTCAATTTTTTCTAAGGGTTGACCAGTGTGTTTAGCCAATAACTGATTTAACAGACCCTTAATGTAAAGAATCTCCCTGGCTTGGATTTCGATGTCAATTGCTTGACCTTGCGCGCCGCCTAGGGGTTGGTGAATCATAATCCGCGAGTCTGGCAGAGACATACGCTTACCAGCAGTTCCAGCTGCTAGTAGAAATGCACCCATGCTCGCGGCTAATCCAAAACATATGGTAACAACATCCGGGCGGATCTGTTGAATTGTATCATAGATTGCCATACCTGCGTAGACAGAGCCACCAGGGGAGTTAATGTACAGTTGGATGTCTTTTTCTGAGTCTTCGGCATCTAGAAACAATAACTGAGCAACAATCGTGTTAGCTACGGCATCATCTATGGGAGTTCCCAGAAATATAATTCGCTCTCGCAGTAGGCGGGAGTAGATGTCAAAAGCCCTTTCTCCCATGCCTGATTGTTCCACAACCATAGGCACAATATTGCTAGTGCCGTGCATATGGGAGTAAATTCCGCCGATTTGACCTAAGCTGTTGATGGGGTAGTTTGCCGACTGCGATACAAGCATAGGAGAACTTTTAAAGATAGGTTGATTACAGATATTTTGGCAGCTATGGCTGCTGGGTATGGAATAGGAGAAATTTTGTTTTTACCTATGTGTATTATGCCTCATCTATATTCTTCTCGTGTAGCTGGGTATCAGGCAAGTAAGATCACAAATCTTATTTACTAGGGGATAGGGCATTGAGCATGGGGTACGGGGTATAAGGCATCGTGAATAGAAAATAGGTTTATTTACTCAATGCCTTATTCAGCATTTATAACCCAGTATTCGCGATTTGTGGAAGGGTTATTCCCCCTAAGCAAGTGTAGATTTTTCCTCAAGGTATAAATCAACCCCTACAGCCATACCTACACCCCTAAACCCTTACACCCCTGATTCTGCGGTAGATTCTGCGGTTTGTGCCTCAGTCTCAGGTGCAGTTGTTTCCGTCTCTTCCTCTTGGCTGGACAATGAACCTTCTGGTACGAGTTCAACTGTGGAATGTTCTAAGAGCCAATCGATAATTTTTTCGCTTAACATTTCGTTTTCTACGACAGATTGCAGTCTATCTTCATCCACATCCTCATCTGGATATTGCTCCAATAGTTCGGTGACTCTGGCTTGAATTTCTTCGGGAGTAACTGCAATTGACTCGCGTTTAGAGACTTCTTGTAAAACCAAAGACCGCTTCAGACGTTCAATGGCTTCAGGGCGCGATCGCTCCCGTAACTGGGGAATAATATCTTGGGTAAATAACTTTTTCACATCTAGCCCTTGCTGCGACAGCTTAATCGCTGTTTGTGTCAGCATTGTGTCGATTTCCTGGTCAATCATGGTGGCTGGTAAATCGACTTCTACGTGCTTGACTAGTTCGTTTAACAGGGCTTCTTGTTTGTTAGCTTTGGTTTTATCCTCGGCCTCTTTTTGATATCGCTCGTCTAAAGATGCACGCAACGCCTCTAAGGTCTCAAAGTCACTGACTTCTTGGGCGAAGTCATCATCCAATGCAGGCAATTCTTTTTCTTTGAGTTCCTTGAGTGTGATTGTGAATAACGCTGGTTTACCAGCTAATTCTTGATTCACGTAAGGGTCTGGGAATTGTGCCGTAACTTCTCTGGTTTCTCCAGGATTCATCCCTACCATCCCAGAGACAAACCCAGGAATGAATTTATCTTCCTGCAACTCTACTTGAAAATCAGTCGCGTCACCGCCAGGAATCGGTTCTGGTTCAGCTTCGGGGTCTGCGTCTTCAGCTTTAGCAATGACTCCTTTAAAATCTACTACGGCTACATCACCAATTTGGGCTGCACGTCCTTCTACGGGAATTAATGTGGCCATTTGCTGACGTTCTTTGTCCAGAACTTCATCTACCCGACTGGAGTCATAGTTAATTTCTTCGGCTTGGACTGTCAAACCAGTGTACTGCGTTAGGGTAATTTCTGGTTCAACATCAACCGCCGCCGCGAACACGAGAGGTTTTCCAGGTTCGTAATTAGTAATTAAGTCATCAAAGGAAGAGCGTAAACGTGGTTGACCAATTGCGGCAATGGATTCTTGTTTTACGGCTTTCTCAATCCCATCTTGAATGAGTTCTTCCAGTGCTGCTGCTTTGATCCGAATACTGCCCAATTGCTGTAACAATATGTGCCTAGGGACTTTGCCTTTACGAAACCCAGGAATATTGACAGTTTTGGCTAAGTTTTTAATGACCTGTTCGTAAGTTTGCTGAGTGCTTTCTGGTGTAATTTCTATCTCCAGCCCAATTTGGCTGGCGGGAAGTTTTTCCTGGGTAACTTTCATGCTTCGTCTCTAATTTTCTGGTTTTTGTGACTCCAAGTACACACAAGACGGGATTTACCGTTTTTGAGTTTGATGTCTCTTGGTTTAAAATGGGAGGTTTCTACAAGGCATATTTTCTGCCCTTGATTGTAGATATCCAGTTTACTGCTAATGGCAAAAGACTTGACACTTTACCTCTATAACTTTACTCAATTCAGCAGAGGTAGGGGTATGGGGCGTGGGAAATAATAGTCTATATTGTCTCCTCTCCTGCTCCCTAACACCTTACACTCCTAATCAGCACTTTCAAATTAGCAGAGTGGAAACTTTTGACTGTGGACTATAGACTTTTGACTATAATGAATAACGATTTTCCTTTGTAGGGCAGATTTATTGTATAATAAACCCACATTATTTTAAATTTAATGGTAAACATCAGCAAAAAACGCGCTAAACTTTAGCATCAACTTAATACTATGTGATTAAAGAAATATTCTTATACTTAATAAAAATATTGGTACTACATTAAAGAAATTAATTTTAAGTTAAGAGCGGTTATTGCTAAATTTTTTAGGAAAAATTGTCAATTTTTGTAAAGCATTAAATTACCCATCACCTCTTGGAAGGAGGAAGTTAGTTTGTCAAAGTTGTATCGTTTAGCTATTTTGGGGGCAACTGGTGCTGTAGGCACAGAGTTGTTGGAACTGCTAGAAAGTCGTAATTTTCCGGTGGGAGAGCTAAAACTATTAGCGTCTGCTAGAAGTGTGGGGCGATCGCTCCCATTTAAAGGCGAAAATATCCCAGTAGAGGCTGTCAGCGATCGCGCCTTGGAAAATGTTGATATAGTACTGGCTAGTGCTGGTGGTTCTACATCCAAAGCTTGGGCAAAAGTCGCAGTCGAAAAAGGTGCTGTTGTCATTGACAATTCCAGTGCTTTCCGAATGCACCCGGAAGTCCCTCTTGTAGTTCCAGAGGTCAACCCCCACGCGGCCGCTACCCACCAAGGGATTATCGCTAACCCCAACTGCACTACAATTTTGATGACTTTGGCAGTCTGGCCTTTACATCAAGTTCAACCAGTGCAGCGCATTGTCGCCGCCACCTATCAATCAGCCAGTGGTGCAGGTGCCAAAGCAATGGAGGAAGTTAAAATTCAAAGTAGTGCCATCCTCCAAGGAGAATCACCAGTAGCGGAAGTATTACCCTACCCATTAGCATTTAACTTATTTCCTCACAATTCCCCAATGACCGATTCAGGTTATTGTGAAGAAGAAATGAAAATGGTCAACGAAACCCGCAAAATCTTCGGCACACAAGAAATTAGAATTACCGCAACTTGTGTTAGAGTCCCGGTACTGCGGGCGCACTCCGAAGCCATTAATTTGGAGTTTGCTGAACCATTCTCTCCAGAATCAGCCAAGGAAATTTTAAGTCAAGCTCCGGGAGTAAAATTAGTAGAAGACTGGGGGAAAAATTACTTCCCCATGCCTATAGAAGCCAGCGGTCGAGATGAAGTTTTAGTCGGTAGAATTCGCCAAGATATTTCTCATCCCTATGGCTTGGAACTATGGTTGTGTGGCGACCAAATTCGCAAAGGTGCAGCATTAAATGCAGTTCAAATTGCCGAGTTGTTGGTAGAGAAAAATCTGCTCCAACCAACAAAGGTATACGCTTCTTCGTAGGAAGTATTGAGTAGGGAGTGGGGATAGGGGCAGTAAATAGAAAATTCCATGCCCAATTCCCCATACCAAGACCCAACTTGTAAGGCAGTGGGAAATAAGTTATTACAATAAAAACCACCAAGACATAAACACGACAAGGTAGTTAGGAGTAAAAAAAGGGTGGGCGATTTTGGCAGAGTTTTAACCGCTATGATTACGCCGTTTAAAGCAGACGGTAGTGTCGATTATGATGTCGCAGCAAAACTAGCAGTACATCTAGCTGATAACGGTACAGATACATTGGTAGTGTGTGGGACGACTGGAGAATCTCCTACTCTCAGTTGGGACGAAGAATATCAGTTGTTTGTTGAAGTTTTGCAAGCTGTAGCAGGCAAAGCTAAAGTAATAGCAGGCTGTGGCTCTAATTCCACCAAAGAAGCGATCGCAGCGACACAAAAAGCAGCTAAAATAGGTGTACATGGTACTTTACAGGTCGTACCCTACTACAACAAACCCCCACAGGCTGGACTGTACCAGCATTTTCAAGCAATAGCACAAGCCTGTCCCGACTTACCGATATTGTTGTACAACATCCCCGGACGGACTGGTCAAAATCTCTCTCCAGAGACAGTTGTACAATTAGCTGCAATTGAGAATATAGTTGGCATAAAAGAAGCTAGTGGCAATCTTGATCAAGCCAGTGAAATTCGCAGGTTGACACCACAAGAGTTTCAGATTTACGCTGGAGATGATTCGTTAACCCTGCCCTTGTTAGCGATCGGGGCAAAGGGTGTAGTGAGCGTGGCTTCTCATCTTGTAGGTAATCAGCTACAGCAGATGATTCAAGCTTTTAATGCAGGACAAGTTGCACTGGCTAGTGAAATTCACCTCCGATTTTTCCCACTGTTTAAAGCATTATTTCTCTCTACAAATCCTATTCCTATTAAACAAGCACTAAAACTTCAAGGTTGGGAGGTTGGTTCGACTCGTCTGCCATTATGTGAAGCTGACCAAGATGTTAGTGAAAAGTTAGCAGGAGTCATGAAAAAACTCGATTTAATTTAATCATAATTACCGTTATTGTAGTCTTTGTTAATTGCTACTATTTGTTAATTAAGTCGGCATAATTTTGATTAATCTTGATGAGAACACCTTTGAGAAAACTAGATAGATATACAGTGAAATATTCAATGTAAAGTCCTTTTTATTGACTCAACAAATTACAAATTTAAGTAAAATTTGGCGGCTGAACTACAGCAGGCTAATCTTGTCATTCATACAAGACTAATAAGTTTGAATTTATTAAACCTAAAACCACAAACAACAACATCAGGAGAAAATGGCTAAAAACGAAGCAACCTCCGCCCTCAAAATTATTCCTTTGGGTGGTTTACATGAAATTGGTAAGAATACCTGTGTTTTTGAATACGATGATGAAATCATCTTGTTAGATGCAGGATTGGCTTTCCCTACAGAGGCGATGCACGGAGTAAATATCGTCCTTCCAGATATGACTTATCTGCGGGAAAATCGCCACAAAATTAAAGGCATGATTGTTACCCACGGTCATGAAGACCACATCGGCGGGATTGCTTTCCACTTGAAGCAATTTGACATTCCGGTGATTTACGGGCCAAGACTAGCTATGGCCATGTTAGAAGGGAAGTTGGAAGAAGCAGGAGTACGCGATCGCACCGAATTAAGAAAAGTCCTCCCCCGTGATGTGGTACGAATTGGCAAACACTTCTTTGTCGAGTACATCCGTAACACTCACTCGATTGCTGACAGTTTCACCGTCGCTATTCATACACCTTTGGGTGTCGTCATTCATACCGGCGATTTTAAAATTGACCACACCCCCGTCGATGGCGAGAGATTTGACCTGCAACGCCTCGCAGAACACGGCGAAAAAGGCGTACTGTGTCTGTTGAGCGATTCAACTAACTCCGAAGTACCTGGATTTACTCCCTCAGAATCAGCCGTTTTTCCGAACCTAGATCGAGTATTTGGTCAAGCAACTGGGCGATTATTTGTTACTACCTTCGCTTCCAGCGTGCATCGCATTAACATGATTTTGCAATTGGCTAAAAAGCATCATCGTGTGGTGACGGTTGTGGGGCGTTCCATGCTGAATTTAATTGCCCATGCTCGTAATCTGGGTTATATCAAGTGTGAAGATAATTTGTTTCAACCTTTGCATACAGTTCGCGGTATGCCTGATGAAAATGTCCTGATTCTCACTACAGGTTCTCAAGGTGAGACAATGGCAGCTATGACCCGCATTGCTAACCAAGAACACCCCCACATTAAAATTCGTGAGGGAGACACAGTTGTTTTCTCCGCCAACCCTATTCCCGGCAATACTATTGCTGTCGTCAACACCATCGATAAGTTGATGATTCAAGGGGCAAAAGTAGTCTATGGACGGGAGCAAGGGATTCACGTTTCTGGTCATGGCTGTCAAGAAGAACAAAAGCTGATGATTGCCTTAACCCGTCCCAAATTTTTTGTTCCAGTCCACGGGGAACATCGCATGTTGGTGAAACACGCCGAAACAGCGCGGAAGATGGGTGTGCCAGCAGAGAATATGGTAATTATTCAGAATGGGGACGTGATTGAACTGACGGAAGAATCCATTCGGGTGGCGGGGAAAGTGCCATCTGGAATCGAACTGGTAGATACTACAAGTTCTGGGATGGTCAGTGCCAAAGTTCTACAAGAACGGCAACGCATGGCAGAGGAAGGCATTGTTACTATTGCCGCAGCGATTGATTGGCAGGGTAAGCTCATGGCCAAGCCGGAAATTCACCTGCGGGGTGTTGTTACCAGTGTAGAGCGATCGCTCGTACAAAAATGGGTGCAACAGCGCATCGAAGAAATACTCAGCGTTCGGTGGTCGGAGTTTGCGACTGGAACAACCGAGCAACCGCAAGTAGATTGGGGTGGATTACATGGGATGTTGGAGCGGGAATTGCACCGTTCTATTAAGCGGGAATTGCAATGTCAACCTTCGGTGACTTTGTTGATGCAGACTCCAGATGAAGCCCCTGTGAAAGTGGCTGATGGTAGAAGGCGGCGGACTCGGACGGCTGCTCAGGTGGCTTCCTAAGAATTAGCTCACGCATACGAGTAGGCGCAAAGACGCAAAGGCTAGATGAGGGTCTTTGCGCTTTGTACTGAGGAATTTTTTTATGGGAGGCGATGTCTATTTAGTGAACCCAAAAATAAGTGATAGTTACAGTTAATAAAGTTAGTGGTACACCAAAGCGGAGATGTTCCCAGAAGGTGAGTTTATATCCTAAGTCCGCAGCCGCTTCTACAGTAATTAAATTCGCAACTGCACCAAATAAAGTGAGGTTGCCGGCTAAAGTTGAACCGGCAGCTAGCAATAGCCAAGATTTAGTATCACCCTGAGGAATTAATGGTTGTAATAGTAGTACAGCCGGGACATTGGAAATTAAGTTCGATAACACAACAGTTAAACCTAATAAACTCGCCGCAGAATTAACTGTATGAGTAAATGGTTGTAGTAAGTTTAGTTTTTGTGTGGCTTTAGTTAAGATAAACAGCCCAGAAAACATTACTAATAAGTTCCAATCTACTTTTTTTAAAATTCTTTGTGGTTTAATCCTTCTAGTAATTAATAATAAGCTAGCAGCCACTAAAGCTGATTCTGCTAAGGGTAAACCTACTGCAAAAGCGATCAGTAAACAGGTGGTAATGATTAATGTTTTCTTAAATAGGGGTTTAAATATTCTTTGGTTAGTAGGAAGTGCAACCGGGCAAGGTTTGATTGAGCGCACATCTGGATAAAGTAACCATAGTAATCCCAGTTGGATAAATAAGCCGACAATCGCTACCGGAGCTAATGCTTGTAGAAAATCTAGATAGCCAATCCCAGAAAATGAGCCAATTAGGATATTTTGCGGATTACCGCTTAAAGTTGCTACAGAGCCAATGTTAGTTGCACCGGCGATCGCCAATAAATAGGGAATGGGATTTAAACTTAAGGCTTGCGCCAAACTCAAAGTCAAAGGCGTGAACACCAAGGCCAATGTGTCATTCAAGAAAAAAGCGGAAAGAATCCCGCTGCCAAAGGTTAAGGCTATCAATAAACCAAAGGGACTGCGAGTCAACCTGAGTAGGGCGGATAAGGCTTGCTCGAAAAACCCCGCATAGGAAAGGTTGGCGTTGACTAGCATCATGCTTAACAAAAACACAATGGTGTTAGCATCAATTGCTTGCCAAGCTTCTTGGAGATTCAGGACACCCAAAGCCAACAAAAATGCCGAACCTACTAAAGCGATGGTGGCACGGTTCATTCGTAAGCCGGGAAGATAACCCAGTGCTAACCCTAGGTAGGTTATACCCAATACGCTATAAACTCCAAATTGGATGATTTTCACTGTCTGGATGAAGCTTTTACGTTGATTGTTAACTCAAGATAGAACAATGTACGCCTATCTCCAATATGCTCAATTGGGAAAAATTTTTATATCAAGTTTTGTAACGATTAACATAAAATCCACCCACTGGCGGATGTCTTTATTAGAATTTAAACTGTGTCAAGTTATCAACAAGATTGTATAGCCACACTACCAATTCTGGAAAAATTGCGATTAACTTGACGTAGTAATAAGTTGTTTCCTGATCTCAGTGGCTAGTCACGAACTTCATTATATCTCAGTCAGGACAGGGTTTTTCCCGATTAGGTAATTTTCAAGCTGTATATATTCACCGGAAGGGTGAATACCCTCATTTACACAGAGGCACAACCATGAAGGTATTTGATAATACCACAAAAAAGATTTTTCTGGCAAGTTGGGTTTGGGTTAATCAACAAGAAGTAATTAAACATGATCCCCAGCCATTGCCAAGCTCTAATTCTCCAGGTAGATGGGATCTTCTCCAACCTCTACGCCGATGGTTAGATAGCATTGAAGTATGCGATCGCCAATTTGCTCACCGCCTGTGTCAGTTGATCCCCGCCCAATGCCCCTTTGAACGCGATATTAATTTGTTTGGCAAAACTCTGTTGCACATTCCGCCATTATGCAAACTCAATCCCCTATATGAAGAAGTGGTGAGTTTACGTTTTCGGGCCATGTGCTACCTAGCCGATGAGTGCGGCGAGGATGTATCGCAATATTGTTAGTCAATGTTTGAAAACTAATTCATCAACAGTCAGATACCCGACTTCTCAAAGAAGTCGGGTATCTGACTGTTTGTCCACAATCTTTGATGATTATTGACCCTTTTTTCTAGTTCGCCATTTTTGGATAGCTTCTTGAGCATCCTCATGGATAGGGGTGATTTCTGGAACTAGAGTCGCTGTGGCGATCGCAGCTTGAAAGTTGCCTTGTTCAGCACGGGTTTTCGCCAAGTCTAAAATCTTTTCACTCCATTGGTTAATAGATTTTTTGGCCAAGTCGTAACCAGGTTGCCCTTGTGGAACTCTTTTAGCGACTTCAATGGCACGATTATAAGTGGATGCTTGTCCCGGCTTAATTAAGGCATTAGCAGCATCTAAAAGGGTGGTATTGGCAAGATACTGTTTAGCTTCTGTGCGCCACTGAGTAATTGCCGTTTGGGCTTGGGGATAAAGGTTTTCGCCTTTGGGGATCAATTGAGCAGCTGCGATCGCATAATTATATTGTCTTTGTTTTGCTCGACCTTCTGCTAAATCGAGGATCATCCGACTCCAAATTTTGATATTCTCCTGCGCTTGGTCGTAGAGGGGTTCGCCAGGGTTGATTTTTTTTGCTGTGGCGATCGCCAAGCTGAGATCACTCGCTTGAGTTTGTCTGAGAGATTTTTTGGCTAAATCTAGTAAAGCTTGGTTTCGTTTTTGTGATTCAGAAATCGCTGCAATTTGGGCTGTTGATTGGTTTTTTGGGGTGCGAGGTCGTGATATTTTGGGCGTGGATTGGGAACTTGAGGCAGTTTTGATGATGGGAGACTCATTATTATTAATAGCGGTAGAATATACTTCCTCCCTCGCCTGCAAAACTCTGGCTTGATTACGCAGCAAAACTATTGTAATTAAAGTTACTACCAGCATCGTACCGCCACCCCAAATCAGAAATTGTCGCCACAATGAAGAGTCTGGTTTGTTTTCCGGGAGACGTGAGATATAAGGTTGGGGAGTTTCAGGTATAAATCTGCTACTCATCTCTTGATCCGTGGCTGTTGGGGCAAAAGATTGGCTGTTATTGCTGATATTGGGGAATTGTGGCTCATTAAATGTCAGGTTTGGGAATGATAACGCTTGGGATCTATCTTTAATCGCCGTTTCTGCATTTTGAGCTTCCAACCACATACTCATGGGGTATGAATTGGCTGTAGTATTGGTTGATGTTTCTCCTAGTGATGGCGCAGCTAATGCGACGGCAAAACTTTCCTCTGGAAAAATAATTGGTTCTGTGACTGATGGTTCTAATGTACTAGGAATGAATGTGTGAGGAATTGTGGCTCTAAATTGTAATTTATTGGTATTTGGCGCAGTTTCAACTGGCGGTAAGATCACTGGTGGCGTAGATGGGATGATGGCAACTGGATTTTGGGTAGGTCGCCAGTAATGCTGAGATAATTCTGGGGTGATAATACTCAGGTGTTTTTCTAAATCCGCCAAACTAATGCCATAACCAGAACGTAAAGCGGCTAACAATGCCGCAGTAAAGATGCCGTGACCAAGTTCTCTACTTTCTTGGGAAAATTGTTCTGGTTGGCAAGAAAAAATTGTTGCTATTTGTAGTTCTTCGGCTAGTTCTAGGGTTTCTTTACCGACAAGATTATCCCCGGCTGCACCAAAAGCCCGGTTAATATCCAACAGCAACAAGACATTGAAGTTCGCTAGTTGCAGACTTTGCATTAGCGATCGCACTTCTATGCCTGTCTCCGGGACACGTTTGGGATCGCCATCTACAGGCATGAGGTAATCTCTACCTGCATAGTTGACCCCATAGCCACTAAAAAATAACCAGATACTGTCTTGGGGTTGCCAACAGGCCGCTGCTAAATCTTCTAACAGTAGCAGAATATTTTCTTTAGTCGGATAGGTGGATCGGTCGCCAATTGGTGGTGACGTATCACTCATGAGCAGACAACGTTGATTTAAAAAACCCGCTTGCTGCACTAAAAAATCTTTTAACGCCTCAGCATCAGCCTGAGCGCAACTTAAAGGTTGAAATAACTGATATTGATTGATGCCTATGGCGATCGCCCAGTAGTTTGCCATCCCGCCCTTTGTAGGTTGTTGTGTGCTTGCCTAAAATTGCGGTTGGCTTTGCTGAAAAAACAAAGCTAACCTATGTCTTATAGTTTTGGTGATTCTCTTGGATTCACCGATTTTATGTAATTAATATTACATAGAGTCTCAATAAAACCCTCAGATTATTCAAAATATTGAACTTCACCAGGGAGCTATAAAGTTATGACCAAAAGTGGTGTACACCAACTATCATCGATCATTCCCTTCTCATTTATTAGCCAATTTGACAAAAAAATCCGGACATTTCCGTTAATATTTTTGCTCCTTTCTCCCGTGTCTGTATGGATAATCACAGAAACGATTTTCCCCCAAATTGTGCAAGCTTACACAGCCAGAGTAGACTTGACTATTGATCGATTACCAGATGAAGGCTATGAAGCCATTCTCAGACGAGCCGAAATGACTGCTAGAGCAGCAGCACAACGTAGCTTTGATCAAGATATTCTAGTAACAGATGTTTCTGTAATTATCTCCGTACAAAGTTATGGAGCGATCGCCCCAATATTAACGTTAGGTGTTAGCCGCCAACAATGGCGCACCCGTCCCGATCCCCGTCGATGGGCAACTTATTATAAATATGCGCGATCGCTCCTCCGTTTTGAACAACCATCCACTCCCAACCCAGCTGCCGCAGTAACTATTCCCACAACCTCACCGGAGGCAGGAAGCCAAAAACCAGAAGTAGGAGGAAATACTCCCGTAGTTCCACCAGCAGCAGGAGGCCAGAAGCCGGAGACCGGAGGAATTTAGCGATGTAGGGGTAAATGCAATCTTTCTTTACTATGCTCAATGATGGCAGTTGCTCCACTTAGGGAAAAGTCAGATTTTCATCCACCCCTATACCCTTACACCCTAAAACAGTGTCTTATAGGCAAAGCGTAAAAAACCTACACCTGTGAGTCACTGCCTCCCCCATGCCCAATTTATTTGACTTCGGCTAGCGATCGCTTAGAATAGAAAGGTTGTCAAGAATTGCGATATCGGCTATCATGGCTGTTCCTAAGAAGAAAACATCTAAATCTAAACGAGATAAACGTCGAGCTACCTGGAGACACAAGGCTGCTGTTGAAGCGCAAAAAGCTCTTTCCTTGGGTAAATCTATTTTGACGGGACGTTCTACATTTGTCTATCCTACTGCTGAAGAAGAAGACGAAGAAGAATAAGAAAAAATCGGTAATGAGTAATTAGAGTTACCTAATTACCCATTACCTTTTACCCATGACTGATGATCAAATAATCACATCAACAGTAAAGTATATCTAGCCTCTGATTTTTTGATTTTCAATAAAATTAATATTTAACTTGGAAATAGGGGCGTAGGGGGTAAGGGTATAGGGGTGTAAAGGAAACCATATTAATATAGTCATTGTCTGAAATTGAATTGTATAAGTCTTGGAAACTCTTACCCCACCCCTACACGCCCATATTCATACACCCTCTACCTAAAATGGGATTATGTTAGGGAAATTTTTTCAAAAACCAAATTCAGGAAATAGCGATGGGCTAGACCCCGCCTTAGGCGATCGCGTCCCCCCAGGACAACACTTGGCTAAAGGTTTTCCTGTGTTAACCTACGGTCAAGCACCGCAAGTTAGTATAGAAGGATGGGAATTTCGGGTTTGGGGTTTGGCTAAACCTGTAGTGTTGAGTTGGTCAGATTTTATGAGTCTACCTCAACATGAATTCACCGCAGATTTTCACTGTGTCACCCGTTGGTCTAAGCTTGATGTCAAGTGGACAGGAATCAAAGTCACAGATTTCATGAATTTAATTGAGGTAGATCCCCAAGCAGCTCATGTGATGGAACATTGCTATGGGGGCTACACTACTAATATTGCAATGGTGGATTTTGTTAGAGAAGAAAACTTTTTCGCCTTTAAATTATTTGGTGAACCATTATCAGGAGAACATGGCGGGCCGATGCGGTTGGTTGTACCCCACCTTTACGCATGGAAAAGTGCTAAATGGATTAATGGATTGGAGTTTCTAGACCAGGAAGAACTAGGTTTTTGGGAACGCAATGGCTATCATCGCCGTGGCGAACCTTGGGCGCAAGAGCGATATAGTTACTAGAAAAAAAGGAAGGGAAAAGAATTAATCCCTTTCCTATTTTACCTATTTGATAAGTTGTAATCCCTAACCTCTACCTAATAATTAGTTTCAACAAAGATAGTTTACCTTTGTATGGTGCGTAACGCCAATTTAAGTCTAGCCAAAAGGAATTTTTTAAGACACTTTTGTAATGTGAGAAGGTGTCAAAACTAGCTTTTCCGTGATAACTACCAATACCGCTATTACCTACACCACCAAAGGGGAGAGACGAGACAGCAAATTGCATGGCTATATCGTTGATACATACTCCACCAGATGATGTGTTTTGCAAGATATATTTTTGGAGTTTTTGATTGCGTGAAAATAGATATAAAGCTAAGGGTTTTGGTTGAGAATTAATTAAGGCGATCGCAGCTTCTATATTGGTATATTCTAAGATGGGTAAAATCGGCCCGAAAATTTCTTCCTGCATTATCGGATCTGTTAGAGATACATGATCAATTAATGTGGGAGAAATATATAATTCTTCAGGTTTAGTGTCACCACCAATGATAATTTCACCATTATTCAACAGTTGATTTAAACGCTCAAAATGTTGTTGATTGATAATCCTGGGATAATCTGGACTATTGACTGGATTTTCACCATAAAAGTCTCTGATAGTTCTTGTTAAAGCTGCAATTAAATCTGGTTTAATGGTTTGATTAACTAACAGATAATCTGGTGCAATACAAGTTTGTCCAGCATTAATAAACTTACCCCATATAATCCGTTTTGCTGTATGTTCTAGATTAATATCTGTATCGACAATGCAAGGACTTTTACCGCCTAATTCTAACGTCACTGGTGTGAGAGTTTTTGCTGCTGCCATCATCACGAGTTTACCAACGGATGAACTACCAGTAAACAAAATATGATCAAATTTTTCTGCTAATAGTTGTTGACTGGTTTCTATCCCACCTGTAACTACAGCAATATAATCACTGGCAAAATATTTACTAATAATTTCAACTAATAAATTAGAAGTATGAGGTGCAAGTTCTGAAGGTTTGATAATGGCACAATTACCAGCCGCAATCGCACCTATTAAGGGGGCAATAATTAACTGAAATTGGTAGTTCCAAGCCCCAATAATTAAGACAATTCCTAAGGGTTCTGGGCAAATTTGGGCTGAGTATTGAAAAAGTTCTAATGGGACTGCTACTTTTTTAGGCTGAGTCCAACTTTTTAGATGCTTGATGGCGTAGTCAATTTCTTTAGTAATAAAGATTTCTGTAGCGTAAGTTTCAAACTCCGATTTATGCAAATCTGCTTTTAAAGCCTGAATAATTTCTAGCTGATGACTTTTAATTAATTGTTTGAGTGTTTGGAGTTGGGCAAGGCGAAAGTTGATATCTTTAGTTTGGCCAGTTTGAAAAAACTGACGCTGTTTTTGTATGATTTCTTGAATATTTAAAGTATTCATAGTACATGGCAACGTTTCTACTTTTAATTAACGTAAGTTCGACAAAACCTAACCCCAACCCCTTCCCTTTTAGGGAAGGGGCAGAAAATCTACAACTTGGTAAGAAAAAATAGATTTTTTAAACCTCTCCCTGAAGCAGAGCTACGGTGTACACACAAGTCTAATAAGCTAGCCCGACAACGTTTTGATCCCCCCTAACCCCCCTTAAAAAAGGGGGAACAAGAATCAAAGTCCCCCTTTTGAAAGGGAGCCACTGCGTTGGAGAGACACTGCGTCGGGCGGCTTTGCCGACTTGTAGCAAGTGGCGTGGATTTAGGGGGATCAAGCCACATTTTGCACTTAGCAACAAAGATGTGTGTACACGGTAGCTGAAGCAGAGAGGGGTACACTGCGGGTAGCAAGCTATGGAGAGGTGTTCTTCATATCCATCGAACTTACGTTAATTGATATTGATATTAATGTTGAATGGGTAGGCTGACAATAAATACACTACCTTTTCCTAATTCAGAACTGACAACAATATTACCGTGATGGGCTTCGACAATGCGCCGGGAAAGGTACAAACCTAAACCACTACCAGAAATTTTGTGACTACCTTGGCGAAATCTTTCAAATAGAGTAGCTTGTTCTGCGGGTGGAATTCCTCGCCCGGTATCTGCTATCTCTATATTTATATAGTCGGCTTGATCTAAATTAGAATGTTGCAGGCGGATAGTCACTGAACCAGATTCAGTAAATTTGATGGCGTTACCGATAAGGTTAGTAAATAGGCGATGTAGTTCTAAGCGATCGCCTGTGACGGTGCTGGAATTTGCTGTACCATCAAACTCTAGATTAATACTTAAGCTTTTTGGTTGGGCTAGGGGTGTGAGTTCTCCTACTACTTCTTTGAGTAATTGGCTCAAATTTACTGGCTGAAACGCTAAGGTTTTACGACCGGCTTCAAAGCGATAAACTTCTAATAAAGTATTCACCATCGATAGCAGATTGCTATTACTACGCCCCATAATCACGATCACTTCCTGCATTTGGGGTGATAATGTGCCTAATGCACCTTGTTGAAACAGTGTCAGCATCCGATCAGCTGCTACTAGGGGTGTTCGCAAATCGTGAGTAAGACGAGACACAAAATCTTCCCTCTGGCGGGCTATTTCATCCCGTTCATCCATGCTATGTTTTAACCGCAACAGCGATCGCACCCTGGCTAATAACTCATCCACTGTCACGGGTTTGCGGATAAAATCATCAGCACCTAAATCTAATCCCTGTGCTACATTCGGTGCATCATGGGCGGTAATTAAGAGGATGGGAATGTATTGTGGTAACTGCATTTCCCCACGAATGCGCCTGGTAACTTCATAACCATCCATTCCCGGCATCATTAGATCTAGCAGTACTAAGTCACAAGGAGATGCTTGCAGTTGTGCTAATGCTGAGAAGCCATTTTCTGCGGTACTAATTGTATAGCCTTCTTCCTCCAAGATGGTTTTAATTAAAAACACATTATCAGGAGAGTCATCCACAACTAGAATTTTGCCAGAGTGAGAAGTATGTGAACTCATGAGACACCGAGATAAGAATAAGGGATTCGCTCAAAGCTTATTGTTTGTTGTCGTAACAAAATGTGCTTTTTACTTAGTGGGCCATCAACTTTGAAAATAGCGTATGGATAAGTTTTTGGGCAGATGTTACGCAATGTCAATTTAAATTCACTTTTGCCGCAGTGAGGTATTAAGAGATTTTAAAATTAATTTGCAAAAATTAGCAGTTATCACAAATTTTTTTATACCTCAATCTCCGGTAGTTCCCCTTAGTAAACACACCCTTCAATGATGAACTTTCCTATTGAAATAAAGTACATCTCGTTAAGTTCCGGCTTCTTTGCTGGGAACTTAACGAGATGTACTGAGAAAAAATACAATATATAACTATTCGATTTTCAAATTGAACGGTAATCGTGCATAAACTCCTTGGGGGTCGTTCATATTTTGCATAATTGCTAGTTCCTTTTGGATTTTTTGGAATTCAACAGTGAGGGGATTAGTTGGCTTAATGTCTAATTGTTGAAAACCTAAAGTGGTACTAATTTCGTCAACTGTCCGCCCAAACAAACGTTCGCCAAATGTGCTTTCTTTGGGATATTCTTGCAATTGCCAATTTTTACCCAGTTTGGCTTGTTTAGCAGCATATTCCACGGCTGCATTTAAGCCACCGATTTCATCGACTAAACCAATTTGTTTAGCAGCGACACCAGACCAAACTCTACCTTGGGCAATTTCTGCTACTTTTTGTTCTGGTAGTTTGCGTCCTTGGGCGACTTTATTGAGAAATAAATTATAAATGCGGTTAACGCTACGTTGATAGAGGGCTAATTCTTGGGGTGATTTGGGACGCGCAAAGGTTTGACTATCAGCATAACGGGCCGTTTTGACAGAATCCCACGTGATTCCATTGTCGTTGGCTAGCTTTTGACCATTGAGTAATATCCCAAATACACCAATCGAACCTGTAATAGTATTGGGTTCAGCAAAGATGCGGTTGGAATCGCTGGCTATCCAATAACCTCCAGAGGCGGCGACATCACCCATAGAGACGATGACAGGTTTAACTTGGCGAGTCAGTCGCACTTCTCGCTGCATAACTTCGGATGCTGTCGCACTACCGCCAGGACTGTTAATTCTTAAAACAACCGCTTTGATATTTTTATCTTGACGGATTTTGTTGAAGATAGCCGCAAAGCGATCGCCTCCTATTTGAGTGTCGTCACCTTTACCATCAACAATCTCACCTTCGGCATAGACGACAGCAACTTTATTTTTGGCTGTGCGTTCTACTGGTAAAGACTTGTCGGGTACTTGTGCGTATTCCATTAAGTCTATTTGGCGGAAGCTTTTCTCATCTTCTTTGCTATTTGTTAATTTCTTTAAGTCAGTTACTACCTGATCGCTATACGCTATTTGATCAACTAAACCATTTGTTTTCGCTGTAGTCGCTTCTAATATGGCTTGATTATCGGCGATCGCTTGTAATTTTTGTGGGTTAATTTTTCGGCTTTTGCCTACTGTCGCACGCCATTCTCCCCAAATATCATCTAACAATTTTTGGGTTTGTGCGCGGTTTTCTGGGCTAAGTTGATTCAATACCAAAGGTTCCACTGCGCCTTTGAATTTGCCTACACGGACAACCTGCACCCCAATTCCATACTTTTGCAATGCTCCAGCCAGAAACATGGGTTGGCTACTGAAACCGTTGATTTCCATCGCACCCAAGGGATTCAGTGCAATGGTATCGGCTGCAGAACTGAGATAATATTCCTTTTCTCCCCATTCCATACCATAGGCAATTACCTTCTTGCCACTAGCACGGAAGTCTTCTAAGGCTTTACGAATTTCTTTGAGAGATGCAAATCCTAAGCTATTCGCTCCCCCAGTGCGGGTAGCATCTAAGTAAATGCCTACAATCCGCTTATCACTCTTGGCTTTAGCGATAGTATCTAGGACACTACGGAGGGTCATCCGTTCTTGTTTTACTCCAGATAAAGTATTTTGAAATACTTCACCAGAACTGGGTTCTCTGTCAGTGATATTCATTGATAAGTCAAAGACGACTACAGACTTATCTTTGACTAGAGGCCCCGGATCTTTGGAACTTGCCAGAGTCAATAACAATATTAATAGTCCTGTTGTACTAATCCCAGAGAAAATAATTAGTCCTAATACAGTTCCTAGTAAGCTAGCAGCAGTTTGTTTTAAAAAGTTATTCATTAGTTAATAGTCAATGGTCATTAGTTAATAGTTAACACTCAACAGTTGTCCGTGTTTTCTCCTCTGCTCCCTATCCCCTATTGTATTGTTTGTAAACTTTTTGAGTGTTTTAACTCAGATAAAGTTGTGTTACCTGTGCAGAATAATACTGTAGTGACTTCTGCAATTAATACCTCGGCTAAATCTTGCAGTGCGGCTTCTGATTCTACTGCGGCTTTGAGGAAAGGCATAGCCAAGCCTGCGATGTCTGCTCCGAGGGCGATCGCTTTTGCAACATCTAAGCCATGACGTAAGCCACCGGAGGCAATTAAGGGTATATGGGGAGCGATCGCTCTAATACTAGTAATACACTCTGCTGTTGGTATGCCCCAATCTGCAAAGGTGCGACCTAAACGTCTTTGCAGGGCGTTTTCTGCCCTTTCTCCCTCTACTTTTGCCCAAGAAGTTCCACCTGCACCAGCTACGTCAATTGCTCTGACTCCCGCTGCTAATAACTTTTCGGCCATTGCTGCGGAAATGCCATTACCGACTTCTTTGGCAATCACTGGCACAGGCAATTTGGAACATAATTTGTCGATTTTATCAAGTAAACCGCGAAAATTTGTATCACCTCTAGGCTGAATAAACTCTTGCAGAGGATTAATATGCAAAATTAAAGCATCTGCCTCTAACATATCAATGATTTGCAGACATTGCTCTAAGCCATATTTATAGTTAAGCTGCACAGCACCGACATTGGCAAACAAGAGAATATTTGGTGCATATTTGCGAACCGCAAAAGTGTCAACTACTTGGGGTTTTTCTACTGCTACCCGTTGAGAACCAACACCCATCGCCAATTTATAGTTTTGAGCGACTGCAGCTAAACGCTGGTTAATCATTTTTGCTTGTTCAGTTCCTCCAGTCATGGAGGAGATTAACAAAGGTGCGTTGAGCGTTTTACCGAAAAAATTTGTTTTGAGATTGATGTCGTCGCGGTCTAATTCTGGTAGACAACAATGGGTGAAGCGATAGCGTTCTAGTCCATTAGTGATTTCGTGACATTGGACATCTTCTTCTAAGCAGATGCGGATGTGATCTGCCTTACGTGACTGGGTGGGGATGGATGTGTTATTGGTAGGCGCGTTCACTGGTCAGTATGATATATGGCTTGCGATTACTATTGTAAGTGTGTCTGCTGAGTTGTAGGGGCGATCGCAGTTTGTCGTAGTCTTATGCCACTTTTGGAGGTGTGAAATGACCAAAAATCGCAGAGTTTGGATAGTTACAGCCATAACAACTTTAAATGTCTTGACCCAATCCCTCGTTTACAAAGACTAAAATTTGTTGTTAGGCAATTGCTACGGTAATTGGTAATTGAGGAGTAATTATGCGTGTATTTCACACAAAATATTAATGCTGTATTTTTCTATAAACTAATAAGAATCAGTTAGAGCCATTAATAATAGGTTCTTTAACTTTCAACTGAGTTTGCATTTCTTCTCTAGTTTGTAGGTGTGCTTGCTCTAATTTATAACTGAGCCAAACACAGCTACCGCCAAAAGAGGTAATGGTAATTAAACAAACAGTAATTAATAATCTAACTTGAGAACGCAGAGATTTAATTTCTTGTGTTTGCTCTGACAAATTCATCGGTAGTTGTGTAGTAAGCTGGGGATTTTCTACAATTTTTGCTGCTTGTTGTGGTGCTACACTGGCAAATTTAACTTGTTCGTACAACCAATTAGTAATTAATTGTGGGCAGTTTTTCTTAAACCATCGCCAAGCCAGCATTCTAAATACAGGCTTAGAAAATTTAGCAATCATTTTCAATGTGCTATTAACGGTATGGGAGCGGAACTTTTGGTTGATTAAATTAGTTGCTCCTACATCATATAAACAATCTAATATCAACTTAACTGTTGTTTCTTCCCTAGATGACAGATTTTCCAACAATAGAAGTACGTCATGAATACGCTCTTCTGCCATGATTTGTTCTGCTGATTTCGGCGATAAACTAATAAGTTGATGATTGGAAGTATTCATGACATCTATCTATCTAGGGATTTTTGTATACAAGTTTGAGTTGCTGATTATGTGTTTACATTTGATAGCCCAAGAAATGCAATTGTAGATGCTGGCTTAGTGGTGGTTGAGAAAATATAATTCACAACGAAAATGTATTTATTCAGGTAATGACATAATATACAAACTGATTTAGCTATATTAACTACTTGTCGTTTTACCTAACCTTTTCACCTGATTATCCAGAGAAAAGCAATATATTCCTGAAATATATACTTTTTGTCTATATTTTCCAGTCGCTGGACTTGTAAATTTCAGTAATTTTACGTGATTTCCACTAAACGCGACATTTGACCAACCAATATCATTATATACCATTAATTAAAACATACTTAATTATATATAAGTGTTTTCTGAATTTGCATACTTCTCAGTCAGACATAGAAAATGTGATTTTTTATCTATTAATCAAGGCTTTCAGATGCAAGTACTCTCCAAAAATCTGATTTTGCTTCAGATGGGCGATGTTAGTGTACAAGAAAATTGTTCTAAATAATTTACACTTGAGGAATGTAGACAATCTCCTACAGGGTAGTTGTATATACAAGATTAATCATTTCATCAAGAAATTGGGAAAATCACAGCTTTTTCAATTCAGAATAAATGATTGCCATCAACATCAAATTTGGTCAATGCTAAATTAGATTACAAATATTCAAATTAATTCTATAAGGTCAGATTCTTAACTTTAATTTAAAGTACATATGCGTGTTAAGCCTAAAAATTAAAACTCGGATGTTAGCGTTCCCTAGCGGAATTCCTTATACAAGGACAACGCATAGTATTATAGATTTTCATCTGTGAATTATTCTGACAGCGATCGCCACTCTTAAAACCAGCAAAAACATGATCTCTAAATGTTATAAGTACATAATTCCGGCAATATGGTTTTGTCTAAAGCGCAAAAATCACGACAAGTTTAACGTCACATCTGCCACTATCCCTTAGACTAGGGGCAGAAACTTTGTTAAGACTGGTCGAGGAAAGTGGAAAGTGACGGAAACGAACAATTTAAACACTGCGCTTCAGGATGTTTCACGTAGAGAATTGCGAGATTTAGTCAGGACACAGCTGCGAATGCTATTGGAAGCTGGAGATTTGCAAGCAGCTAAGGCTATTCTTGTACCTGTACAGCCTGCGGATATAGCTGAGGCGATTGAAGGTTTACCAGAAGCGATGCACGCTTTGGCGTTTCGTCTACTTTCAAAAAGTGAGGCGATAGAAGTTTATGAGTATCTGGACTATAGCGTTCAAGAACGACTGATAGAGGAATTGAAAAGTCAAGAAGTCCGCGATATTGTTGATCAGATGTCTTCAGATGACAGAGCTAGGTTATTTGATGAACTACCAGCCAAAGTTGTCAATCGTCTTTTAGAACAACTCAGTCCCATCGAACGCCAAGCTACAGCTTTACTTTTGGGTTATGAGGCTGATACCGCTGGGCGGATTATGACCCTAGAATTCATTGCATTGAAAGAAAATTTCACGGTAAGTCAAGCCCTAGAACGGATACGCAGCCTAGCTAATGCCAGTGAAATGATTTACTATCTTTACGTTACTGATGCTGCTAGGCGATTAACAGGGATTGTATCTTTACGGGAGTTAGTCACATCTCAGCCTGAACAAATCGTGGGCGAAATCATGACCCGCGATGTGATTTGCATTCACACCGATACAGACCAAGAGGAAGTTGCAAGATTAATTCAAAGATACGATTTTTTAGCTGTACCTGTAGTAGATAGAGAAGAACGCTTAGTAGGAATTGTCACTGTCGATGATGTCATTGATATTTTGCAACAAGAAACTACCGAAGATATCTACGCTGTAGGCGGTGGTGTGCAATCTAGTGGCGATAATTATTTTCAAATGGATTTACTGGAGGTAGCCCGGAAGCGAGTTTTATGGTTATTCGTATTGCTGATTACCAATACTGTTACAGGTACGATTATTAAATCTCAAGAAGATATTCTGACCAAAGTTGTCACTTTAACCGCTTTTATTCCCTTATTGACTGGTACTGGTGGTAATGTGGGAGCGCAATCCTCAACAGTAGTAATTCGGGGGATGAACACCGATGAAATTAGATCCTTGGGGACATTACAGGTAATTGGCCGGGAAGCGATCGCCGGTGCATTGCTGGGTGGTATGTTAGGCAGTATCGCTACAGTTTGGGCTTTCTTTTTGCAAGGACGAATAGAAGTTGCGATCGCTGTTGGGACTAGTTTAGTCGCTATTTCCGTATTAGCTTCTGTCTCCGGTTCAGCACTACCATTCTTATTTCGCTTTTTGCGTTTAGATCCAGCCTTGATGTCTGCACCATTCATTACTACAGCTGTTGATGTGTTGGGTGTGCTAATCTACTTCAACTTGGCACGAGTCATTTTACGGCTGTAAAACCAAAGAGTAATGGATACCGTTAATCTAGACCGTGTCGAATAGAATATTCTATAAGTCAAGTTTTGGAATCCAAAATTTAAAATCCCAAAGCCAAAATTGGCACAACCTCATAAGTTCTACAATTCTGTAGGTGTATCTGGAGCAATGATTTCGCCAGCACCCATCGTTTTTAAGATCATGTCTTGGTCAGTCACTAACTCATTCAATTCTTTCACTTGTAAATTCATCTGTTCACAAGCTTGTCGAAGTTCTCGTGCGAAGGTATTAATATCTTCGCCGTAACCACATTGATAAGCAGCAGTTTCAATTCCTTGCTTGGCATTTGCCCTAGCACAATCTACTAGGTCAGTTCCATGCAATGGTTTTGCAGATGCCATAGACTTTTGTTGTAACTTTTAAATCGTTTTTCCTTAGCTAGATTAGCAATGCTCTGGGACGAAATCATCTCTCTGTTGGCAGACAGCAAAGTCATCTTCAGGTGTAATCTTCTAAATTTTCTCAGCTAGGCTAGCGACTACAGCAACTAAATGTGTAGTTTCAATTGGTTTGGGGAAATGTGCTTGATAGCCAGAGGCGATCGCTTTGAGCCGATCTTCTTCCCGTGCAAATGCTGTGACTGCTATGGCGGGGATATGACCACCTACATGAATCTCCCACTCCCTGACTTTGCGGATAAAATCGTAGCCGTCTGCTTGTGGCATACCGATATCGCAAAGAATGACAGTAGGTTTCCAAGCGAAGACTTCTTTCAATCCCTCTGCTGCTGAACTACAGGCGCGAACTTCTGCTCCCTGTTGCATCAGAGCTGCTGCCACCACATCTCTAGCGTCGGGTTCGTCATCAACCACAAGTACTCGCGCACCCACAAGCCTATCTAGGCTTGTAGATGGTGCAGTGGTTTTGGGGTTGCTAAAGCTCTCCTGATGAGTATTCACGGGAAGTTTCAGAGTGAAAGTTGCCCCTTGACCCTCACCGTCACTGTCAGCCTGCACTGTCCCACCATGAAGCTCAACCAAGTGACGAACGATCGCCAGACCTAGCCCCAAACCACCAAATTTCCTAGTAGTTGAACCGTCAGCTTGGCGGAAGCGTTCAAAGACGTGTGGTAGGAATTCTGCCTTAATACCCACGCCAGTATCCCTCACTATGACTTGGACAAGGGAGTCAACCTGGCTTAAACTCACATCGACCCGCCCACCCGGAGGCGTAAATTTAACGGCGTTGCTGAGGAGATTCCAGACTATCTGCTGAAGGCGATTCTGGTCTCCTAAGACAGATTCCACATGAGCCAGTTGCATCTGTAATTCAATGTTTTTCACTTCGGTGGTGTGGCGCATCGAATCTACTGCACTGATGATGACAGCGGCTAAGTTGAGCGGCTGTAGTTCGAGATGAAGTTTACCAACGATAATTCGTGAGGTGTCGAGGAGGTCTTCCACCAGTTTTGCTTGGGCTTTAGCATTTCGCTCGATGATTGCGATCGCTTGCTGCGCCTTTTCCGCGTTGAGCTTCCCGGTGCGTAGCAACTGAGACCAGCCAAAGATAGCATTCAGAGGGGTTCTCAGTTCGTGTGAGACTGTAATTAAAAATTCATCCTTCAGACGGTTAGCCGCTTCTGCCTCTGCCCGTGCAGTCTCGGCCTGCTTTAAATTTTCATCCCGCTCACGTTCACGCTTTTGTAGAAGGTCAGCCGAAAATTCTAATGCTTCTCCTAACAAGACGACTTCTTTAATTTGTGAGGGAATCATGCAGGGATACTCACCTTTGGCCAGTGCTTCTGCGGCGATAGCAGCTGAGGTGATGCCTTGAGACATCGAGCGCGATAAAAAAAGCGCACCCACCCCACTGACCACCAGCAATAATAAACCCGACCCAATAACCAACCACATCGCACGGCGAGCCGGACTTTCAATCGTGTCAACGGGAACAACAACAGCCGTCGTCCAGTCAGAGAAATTCGCCCGCCGGAAAGCAACATATACTGATGCTCCTTCCAAAGTCCTCTCGCGGTAGACTCCCTCGGTTGTTTGAGCAATTCGCCTCAGAAAAGATGGAGTACCTGGCTTCCCCACAAAGCGTTCAGGATCACGAGTCCGGGCTACAACAATACCGTGACCATCAACGACAGTACGCGTCCACTCTCCGTCAACTGTTGTTTGGGTTTTGAGGACGCTAGTTAGTGCTTCTGAGGTGATGAGAGCAGTAAGCACATATCGCAGCTTACCACCGCGCATAACTGGGACACGGATGGGAAAAGCCCATTTCTGTTTGCGACGAGCAAAGGCGAGATAACCCACTGCCGGCTGGTTTGTTGCGATGACATGCCGCACACTTTTAGGCTCATTCGCCAAGGGTAATTGCGTCCCGAAGGGACGAAAGGTATTGAAAACCTGGCGTTCGTCCGGCGTGAGAAGGATCACACCTAACCAAGTCGGCTGCGTCTGCGCTGTGCGCTGTGCTTCCTGATAAAAGGCTTTTAAATCATCTTGCTCAATTCGGTCAGAGGCCGCCAGTGATTGGAGTGTCCTAGTTGTACTGGAAACCTCGCGTTCTACATCCTGAGTGAGATTGCGTGCTGCTAGAATCAAGCGGCGTTCTGATGCTGTACGCTCGTTGAGTGAAAGTTTGTGTACAACGGCAACAGCAAAAAGAACGACTGGAAGTAACGCCCCTACCACAAGTAGCAAAAGATGCCACTTCAAAGAAAGTGTGCGTCTACCGACAGCTTTCAAATCTTGATTTCTACTTGTTTTATGCAACCTAACTTCCCAATGTGAGGATAATGTAGTTTTAGTGAATATTGTGATGCTCTTTCGTTGAAAGCACACAAATCACTTAGTTTAGTGTAATTATTTGGATTATAGCTACCCTTAATACTTGGGTGCAGTTTATATGATGGTCGCAAGATGCTAATCTGTGAAAATTCCCAGGCATATTGATGTAGCAGTTACTAATGCCATTAGGAATGTTTTAAAGCGAGTACTAAACAATATTAGCTAACAGAAACTAAAGACGTTTTTGGGGAAATTGAGCATGGATATTGCGGATTAGAGCAAGTTTTCTAGTCTCTAACTCCTAGATAGCAATTGTGCATTTAATGCTTTAGTAATGCGATCGCTAGAAAATTGTAAGTGAGCTAGTGTGTAAGTATCGAGTTGTTCACTAAATTGTTTGAGCCGATGATCAATAGCTTGTTGTAGTTGACGTAGTTCGTACCAAGCTAGTGTACAAGCATCTTCTGGTAAATCATTTTGATCGAGGATCATTTCTAGCAGAATATTGAGATATTCTCGTTGTAACGAACGACGGATACTAGAAATTGGCTTTGGCTGTGCGGTAGCTAAAATTTCTGTCCAAATACCTGTTTGTAAAGTATCAAACAGCTCTGGAATAGATAGGGCTTGATCGGTTGGGTTTTTTAATTCTATGTCACGTAACCGATGCAGGCGATCGCTATCTAAGAGCGATCGTAATATCCCGCTTTGGAACTGCAAAATCCGTTCATGGATCGGATAATCAAGGCGGTTATTCGGTACAAAGCTACCCCAGTGTTCCCATCTTGACGGTGCTAACTGATTCAGTAATTGCGGTGAGAATGTGAAAGCATCTTCAGCAAAGACATACTCTTGTAACTTGGCTAATGCTTGATGTTGTTGGACGCGTGGAACTGCTACAAAAGCCCAAGAATGATCATTACCCACATGGAGACGCTGAAACGATTGTCCCCCAATATACTTAGAAACCAAGGTGGCATTGCGGAAATAATATTGCAATATTCTATTGAAGAGAACACGCAAATTACTATAGCTTTCTCCTTTCATCAGATCATCCTCGTTGAGATGCTGCCACATCACACGGGCGTTATCCATTTGCCACTGAGAATACAATAAGACATCACTACTCATATCCCAAACATTGGCCAGAGGATTAATATCCCAAATATCCTCATCAGTGGCATAAGATAATTCTGGTTGCGGCGATGCCAAAGCAATCTGCTCTAAAAAGTCTTTTTCCGCTTCCGGTATGCTGGGTTCTATTGTTGGGCTTGGTTTATAGCCATACTCTATCGCCCATTCATCATAGGGGCCGATCACCCAAGGAAAATAGTCACCTTGCTCTACTCCCTGCGGTGCTATATTCACGGGTACATAATCCATCACTGAAGCAACTAAACCTTTAGTGTGGGTAATGGCAGTGTTATTTAATTCTGCGGGCGATAACATGGTACTGCCGTGAAAGTTATGGCGCAAACCCAGGGTATGCCCAACTTCGTGAGCAATCACAGAACGCAAATATTGATGCACATACTCTTGCATGAGTTCATGCTGCGGTTTAGTATCTGGCAAAAGTGACAATGCCAAAGCTCCCATTGCAGCTTGATTTGTAGATTCCATCCCATAGCAGAATTCCGATGCCAGTTTTTGGCAGGAGTTATTACCCAATAATGCAGTTGTTTCTCTCAAGGCGCGATATTGTTGCTGAACTGAACGCACCATATTGGCATCGATGATAATATCCGCATCTAAGATTTCACCGGTCAGGGGGTTGACGCGAATTGGCCCTTTGGCAAAGCCTGCATCTAGGGAGTTGAACCAGCGAATTGTGTTGTAGCGGACATCACCTGGTTGCCAATCAGCATTATCAGGCATTTGCCGCACTTCGATCGCGTTTTCAAACCCAGCCTTGGTGAAAGCTTTGTTCCACATCAGCACACCTTCGCGGATTGCATCCCGGTATTCTAGGGGAACAGCATTTTCAATCCAAAATACTATCGGCTGTTTTGGTGAAGATAAAGGTGCATTAGGATCAGATGGTTCTAGATGCCAACGATTGATGTAACGTACAAAGGTGTCTGGTGAGTCGTTGTGAGAAAAATCTTGAAAGGCTGTAATAAAATATCCTACTCGGTCGTCCGCTAGTCGGGGAATATAGCCGTTATTTTTGGGCAGTTGGGAAAAACTGTAATGTACCTTCAGACTCAACGCCCTGCTATCAGGCAAGGTAACTAAATTTGACCCTTCTGGTGAGTAAAACCCGTAAATAGCATCTATTTCTACATTCTCTGGGAAGCTATTGACATCGCCAAAATAAGACTTACTGGTTTCTAAACGGTAATCGGTTTGTAAAGAATATTTTAATAGGGGAGTTAACCCTGGAAAGTCCCGCATCAGCAGATCATCCAGGTTGATGAGAATATTATGATTGTAAGGATTAATACTATCTATTGGGAGTGAATACAGCACTGAATCGCTAAATGAACGGGCAAGCGATCGCTGTTCTGGTTCTGTTGCATCAGTGCGAAACTTCACATTACGCACCACAAAGTGCAAGTTATTGTTTACTTGTTGGCAGTAGAACAGAAAATCAGTCAGAGGTAAGCCACTATAAATCCCACTTTCCCCAATCCCTGATTCTAACGTCACTGTTGCTAGATAATTTTGATTGAGCTGCTCAGGTTTAATTTCCCAGTAAACTTGTCCTGATTCCTGACTGTAATAAAGATTGAACAGTCCATCTAGTTTCTCTGTGGCTTTAATTACATCGCGGAATCGGCGAAAATCTTCTTTCCTACCTTGATCAAAACTATTAGCACTGGCTAAATTTTCCACTACTGAAATTGGGTTGAATTGCTGCACATCAGGATCGGCCAGTTGGTTAGCTCCTGCGCCATCAACATTTAAGAAAAAAATCCACAATATAATCGTGTAAATTGCTAATTGCCTGATCCAGTGTTTCATTTTCAGTAAAAATGTGGATTAATTCGTCCAAAATCCACTTTGGTCAGATAAACATTGTGACTTGACAGGAAAACAACCACTAGCTTGTCGGTAGTGAGTCTTGTAATAGCTATGAGCGTTTTTTAGTAATTTTTCATTTATAAAATAAAATTCGCTAGATAGCAATATTTACGTCTTAAGATAGATGAATAATCATCTCATAAGTTGTGTAGCAAACTACATTTGCCACAAAGATACTTGTTCTTTCCCTAGGTACAGGATATTGCTCAAACTGAGTGCGAACATGATAGATGATGTGCTACCAAACCCTAGCTACGCACCAGGGCATTGATGAATAGAACAACAAAGAACAGATTCAGTTCTGGAATGACTGACGAAGATTGGTTCAATCAAGGGAAATCTGATGCTTGGGCAGGCAGACCCAAAGTGCCACCAGAACAAGATGCTCAAGCTGCTAGTATGTATGACTTAGGTTACAGTGAGGGAGAAATTACGCATCCGCCAACAGAACTTAAGTAAGTAGCCGTCATGAACTGCGTACATAAGAAAACAAAAAAAAGTCTTTCCCTTACACCCCTAAACCCCTTTTTCAAGCTAGAACGGCTTAAATATTTCTAGTTGGGATCAGGCAGTAAGCAGCAAAAGCATTCCCGCAGGTTAGGCAGAAGGAAAGAGGGTTTTAGCTTATCTGTCAGAAGATAATTGTGCTATTTTCACAAACCTATTTACTGGTGAATTAGTGTTTTGAACTTTTAGAAGTAATCAGCCCATTTTCTGACAAGTAAAATCAATCTCATCTGCGGTGTTTACCTATGACGGAGGAAACATTTTCAATTAATGCTTACTATTAAAACCATAGAAGTAAAAATGCAGACAAGGTTGGTTTTTAATTATGGACTTTAGATACAGATGGAAGAATGGCAGACCACCAAGCCGAGATGAGGCAGCGCGGCAAAGATATCTATTAGATGAGAGTCAGTTTGAAAGCGAAAATGACCACAAGCTAGCGGAGGAATCAGCAAGGAAACATTTAAATATTCCTCTAATTACTCCAGATGAGGAGTCCTCTACATTGCCTCATGCAGCTTCACCTAATGAAAGAAAAATGTAATGTAGCCATCCGATTTAATTTTTGAAATTGCTTGCACAAGATAGGAGTAGAGAAGAAAAATTTTTGGTTAATATTCAGGCGATTGCCAAAATATTCAAGTTTAAGACTTGCTTTTCAATGAGTGATTTAGCTTTACTAGAAACCATACAAAGTGTTTTAGAAAAGCACTTTGAGCCAGATGCTGTTTTCCAGGCAGTACTGCCGCAAATTGGAGAAGTTTTAAAATGCGATCGCTGTTTTCTTTACTTGAGAAATCCTCAAACTCACTTTGGTAAAGTCGCATATTGCTGGCGGCGAGATCACACTATCCCAGATATTGCTGAGTACGAATGGAAGTTAGAGCCAGACTTATTACGCCAGGAAGATCCTTTATTTGCTGCGGCACTGCGAACCGAAGCTTCTATTTATATTGAAGATGTGGAAACTGCTAACCCCAAAGTAGTTAATAAAGAGTTTGAGCGCGAAAACTTTGGACATCGGGCGTTAATTCATGCTCATCTGTGCCAAGATGGTCAACTTTGGGGAATTTTGCAGCCTTGTGTGTTTGGTGAAAAAAGGATTTGGTCAGATTTTGACCGTGCCGTGATCACTCAATTAGAAAGCGAATTAACGCCTTTAGTTGTTAGCTATATTAACGTGAATTCGATGAGTGCTTTTTGATCTCACCATCAGCCCCTCTGACTTGAAAGGGGTTTAGGGGTGTAGGGGTGTAAGGGTATAGGGGTGTTGGGGAAAGACACCTTTCCTCCTCGACTGTGAAACTTGCTTCATCGGGACTGTCTTGAAAAGTCTGATCGCCGACTTCAGGCGATCAGACTTTTGCTCCTACGAGGAGAGGGGAGTCAAGCCCTCATTTTTCGTTGCTCCTCCCTCGCCTTGTAGGAGAGGGAGGTTGGGAGGGAGAGGTCTATCGAATTCACGTTACATTACCACAGAAAATCACTCTAACGAACTTTAAATTGTGAATTTCTCCAAGTATTTGACGCTTTAAGTGTTCAATTAAAATAAAGCGAATAGCATGATTTTTGGTAATCAGTTTTATCCCAGTTTGTTGAAGATTTAAGAAATCTAATCCATCCCATTCTTTAATTCCTCAAAACCTAGTTTGATACTCAATCACAGCCCGGCTATCATCTTCTAAATTCGTTGAAGCACGTACTCGAACTTTATCGTTAATACGGTAATTAATTCCCCACTGAAAGGGGTCATTAGCTGTCAAAATCTTAATACTAGAAATCGATAATCTAGTAGAAATATCAACGCCTGCTTCAGCGGCTAATTCGATAGATGAACTACTCTTACCCGCTTCTGGGTTATCCGAAATTACGGTGGGGAATATTCGCAATTCACTTAAACCAAACGCAGTCCCAATTTGGTTAAAGGCTGACTGAAAATTATTAAACACTGCTGAACCTGCTATGTTAATGATACCCAAGGTACTGTCACCCCGTCCTTGAGCGTTCACAAATCCACCACCCAATAAAGCGACAATTTCGTTTTCACTGCGAGAGGGACTGCTTCTTAATTCCAGGCTTTCGTTGAGTCTGCTAGCTGGGCCTTTGACATTGGCTTCAACGCGCACAGTTTCTAATGCGGCTAACCCGGTAGGACTCAATCTGCTATCACTAAAGTCACTGTTTTGGACTACATCAAGGACTTTAGCAAATAGCTGTACATCTAAATCGGGGTCACGGGGTTGATTGGCTCTGAAGGTGGCGGTATGTTTATAACCGCCAGCTAGTTTAAATTGGGTGGTAAACAAGTTGACCCCACCGTCTTTTAACTGGATAGTCCCCACGGGAATGAGGTCGGCAAAAGTACCGCTAACTGTGAGGTTGCCTGTAGCGCGGAAGCTTAAAATAGGTGGGCGGGTAATTTGCAGGTTTTTGCCTAATTCTAGTTCTAAATTATTAAAGCGAGCGATCGCACCTGTACCATTAACTTCTTGTTTATCTTGCTTATTCTGTTTTGTGAGCGATATGCCAACATTACTATTTTGCTGCTCGGTGTTGGTCGATTCTGCTAGCAATACTTGACCATCATATAAACTGATTTTCCCGCCAATCGCAGGTTTGAGTGCAGAACCAGTGATTTGTAAGTTACCACTCGCCCCACCTTGATACAGTCCCTTCAGGTTTAAGTTTAGCTGCTCTAGGGCAACAGTCAGAGGGTTGTTAACCGCTAGTTCGGTATTGAAAACGGGCAATTCACCGGAGGCTTCTACTTTGCCACGGCTAAATCTGCCTTGCAAACTTTCTACTAAGATGCGGTCAAAATCGAATTGTACTTTACCTGTGACGCGTCGGACTTTTCCGGGTAAAGCTTGAGCGGAGAAAGTGGCATTTTGGATAGTCGCAGTCCCGTTTAATATGGGTCTTTGTCTAGTTCCCCTGACTGCTAGGTCTATTTCACCTTCCCCTTTTTCAAAGGCAATTTGGTTGGTTAACAAGTTTAATAATGCCAATCCCTCATTCTGCACTTTCACATCTAAGCTGATTTGGTCATTATCGGGATTAGTGGTAGCAAAAGGCAATTTATAAGGAATACTGCCGTTAATATTGACAGGTTGTGGCCCAGCTACAGAAACGATACTACCGAAATTCAAACGACCATTGGCGTAGCTAAAACTGGCGTTGGCTGATTCTATGGCTTTCTCGTTGAGTTTACCTTCGGTAATTTGCAGTTCTCCTCTGGCTTGAGGATTGGCAACACTACCTGCTAAAGCTGCCGTACCGCTAAGATTACCATTGATACCAATGGGCAGTCTGACAAAGTTATTCAGTACTTCTAGGGGGAAATTACTCACTCGTAATTGCCCAGATTGTTCGGTACCGCCAATGTTACCTGCAAAAGCTACAAGACTATTTTCCGATTCAATGCGGAATGGTCGCACCTGCAACACGCCATTGTCAAAGCTACCTTCCGCAACGATTTTGTCAGCACGATAAAAACAGTTTTCTTCTCCTTCCCTACACCAAGTAAAGTTCTGTCCGTTCAAATTAAACTGTACGGATAAACCGTTGGAAGTAGCAGTGTCTAAAGCCACATCTCCGCTAAAAGTTCCCTGTAAATCTGCTAGTTCAGGAATCGGGGAAGCAGTGCGTTCTTGTTCTCGTCCAGTTACTAACTGATTAATTTGGGCTAGACGTTCAAGTTGGTCTAATAAAGGACGATTTGGCAAACCTTGGGGTTCGGTAGTTAAGTCTGCTGCACTTCCATAGTTAGGATCTGAGCCATTGTTTTGGAAATCTTGGAAGTCAAAGATTTGGGCTACTGTGAGTACGTCTTGGATATTGCCTTGGCTGACATTGAGTTTACCTTGGATTCTTGGCCCTTTAGCAGTTTGAGCAATATTACCAGCTAGGGCGTAGCGACTATTACCTTTGATAAATTCACTACTAGTAATGCTGGCTGTTCCATCACTGTAACGGAACTGAGCTGCAAAGCGATCGCCTTTAATCCGACCGATTTCTGGTTGGGCGATCGCTAAATTAGCTGTAGTTGCAAATGTGCTTTGATTAAATTGCAGGTCTCCCGTTAAATATCCTGTGAGTTTCCCCCCTCCTAAACGCAGACTTGGCGGTGGTGACACATTCAAGATTTGTAAGGGGAAGTTGGCAACTTTCACACCCCAATTGTCTCCTCGGACTTGACCTTGTGCTGAGGCTTGTTGCCACTGTACCAAGAATGATTCGGGACGATTATTAGCATTGAGATTGAAGGCGATGCGGTCATTATTGCCTCTCAAGTCTAAATTTAAACCCTGTCCTGGGGCTGACTGCACACTACCCTTTAACAAAGGTTCAAAGGCGATACCTTGCACGACAAAATCTTTTAAGCCAATTTGTCCAGCTACATTGGGTAATGGTAACTTCCCAGTCACTCGCCCGTTAAAATCTACTCTGCCGGCTACCGCCACCTGATTAGGTAAAGTTACAGGTAACTGTTGCAAATCAAAATCTTGGGCTTGGACGTTAAGATTTAAGGCTGTAATTTCTGGGATACCCGGCCTAGTAGCATTAGCTGCTATTTGACCACTAATATTTAATCCAGGCGCAGTGGCTTGCTGAATTGTCAACTGTTCGCCAGTCCAAGCCAGGGAAGCCACTAAGGGGCGTTCAATTCCTGGTAAGCCTTGGGATAACTGCACTTGGCCAGCAGCTTCGACATCTGCTAATCTGGTCGAACCCAAATTTCCAGCTAATTGTAACTGTCCGCCCAATTGTCCGCGCAGTTGTTGATTGAACCGATTTAACTGCACACCAGCCGCAGCCACCACTGCTTGATAGCGACCATTGGCAAGTTGAATGTTAGACGCTGTTACCTGACCCCCTGCGACATTCAGTTGTGCTTGACCCCTAGCTTGGATACTGTTGAGACTAAAGGAATCTACACCCCCAGCTACATTCAATTGACCAGTTAAATCACCTTGAAATTGGGGCGGTACTGAGGCCAAGCGTTGCACAGGGACATTATTCGCTTGGATTTGGGTTTGATAACGACCGTTAGCCAGCTGAATATTCGCGGCGGTAATTGTGCCATTACCGACGTTAATTTTCGCCTGTCCGCTAGCTTGGATGGTTTTAGGACTGAAAGAATCAACTGCACCGGCTACGTTTAATTGACCAGTTAAATCGCCTTGTAGCGGCACTTTCGCCAAGCGTTGCACAGGGACATTATTCGCTTGGATTTGGGTTTGATAACGACCGTTAGCCAGTTGAATATTCGCGGCGGTAATTGTGCCATTACCGACGTTAATTTTCGCCTGTCCGCTAGCTTGGATGGTTTTAGGACTGAAAGAATCAACCGAACCAGCTACGTTTAATTGACCAGTTAAATTACCTTGTAGTGATACTGCTGCTAAACGTTGTACAGGGACATTATTGGCTTGGACTTGGGTTTGATAACGACCGTTAGCCAGTTGAATATTCGCCGCAGTAATTGTACCGTTACCTACCCGTAAACGCGCTTCGCCACTGCCTTGGAGAGTTTTGAGACTAAAATTTTCTCTGTTCCCGGCAATTTGGAATGTTCCATCTAGGGGATTAGCTAAAGCTGGAGGAGCATTTTTGAGGATGCGTCCCAGGCGAACATTATTAGCAATGAAGCGGGCGGCAAAGTTTTTGTCTTGTAATTGGAGACTAGCGATCGCAATTCTACCGCCACCAATCTGCACCCCCGCACCATCGGGACGAATACTCACAATTTGGAAGGGTTCTGCTGTCCCCGCCAGAAGAAAGCGACCATTTAATTCTGTCCCAGCTAAAGAGATATTTTGCAGTTGATTTTGATTAACAAAGGGTTGTAAACTCACGCCGGCAGCTTGGGCTACGGCTTGCCAACGTTGATTAGCAAAACTCCCACTACCCCGGACTGTTCCTCCAGCCACCCGTGCCACCACGTTGCGGAAGTTATAGTTACGATTAGCACCGACTATCACTTCCCCAGTAGTCGGATAAATTGCTTCTGGTGCGGAAAATTGGACAAAAGTTTGGGCGTTGGTGGGTGTACCTGTCACCCTGGCTGTAGCATTGACTGTGCCGATTTTCACGGCAATATCAGGATTATAGAGTTTAGCGATCGCATCCCCAGGGACTTGATTCGCCGCAAAACTCAAATTGACTTGGGGTTTTTCTCCCAGTTGGATCACACCACCACCCCTAATCTCACCACCTACCGCAGTTTCTCCCAGAACATTTTCCAGCTTCACTAAGGCTTCCTGGGGATTAAATTCAAACTTACTACTAACTCTCTTAAAATTAATCTTATCGATCCGGGCAGTTTTAACGGTGGTGACAGTACCTACAAGAACCGGGTTAGTAGTATCCCCTATCACCTGCAATTTTGCTTGTAATTGTCCAGCCACAGGTACAGGTAGTTTTAACTTCAAAGTTTCTTGGGCTGTGGCGACACTTACCCCATTAATTCGTCCAGCCAACTTGAAGCCTTTACTGCTGTCAATAGTTCCCGCCGCCAACAGCGGAATTTTGCCGTAGTTAGTAGTCAGATTCTCCAGTTTAATTACAGTACCTTGGAAGTAGATACTACCTTGGCTATTAATAAATGGTTGTGGTGCGCGGGGAATTTGTAGCGTTACGCCTTCTAAATCAGCACTACCATACAACAATGGTTTCTGCTCTGGCACGAGTTGGATTTGTAAATCCCCGTTGACTCGACCTGTTTGTAGTTCCAGTGGTAATTTCACTAAACTAGTAACGTTTGCAGCTAGTATTTTTTCGGCTTGTACTTGCAAATTAGCTACCAACGTCTTAGGACGTACATCTCCCGCTAGAGAAATTTTCCCGCCAGTATCCGCTTGACCTTGGACTGCAAATTTAACCAGTTGGTTGTTTTCTAATAATTGAGCAGATCCCAAAAGTTGAGAAAGTACTATAGGAGAAGCAGAAATATCCTCTTGGTCTACTTTGTTCCCTTGTTCCCCTAGATTGGCAACCTCTTTCTTCTGGGGTAAAAGTACTAAATTGCCATTACGTAAGCGGATTGTATTTAAATCAGTTTTAATTGCTCCCGCTGCTCCCGGCGGAGCTAAGGTTGTAGTAATCCAGCGTCCTTCATTATCCTGTTCAATGTAAGCATCAGGATTAACTAGGGTGACATCCAGTTTTAGCTGACGATTAAAAATTAACAGCCAAGGATTAAAAGTTACTTCCACAGCCTCCACTTCTGCCTTATCTGGGTCTGTAGCCGTGGGAGGAATAGCAGAAGCAGCAAAATTTACCCCAGTGAGTGAAAATTGCGTGACTTTACCCAGTTTGACCGGACGGTTAAGTGTACTGGTGAGACTTTTTTCTGCTAACGGCGTTAATTCCTTCTGTACAAAAATCCACAATCGCCAAGCACCGCCCATTAAACCCAGTAGTAAAATACCCCCTAGGGCAATACCACCACGCTTCAAACCCAGCAACCACAAACGCTTGCGGTCAGAATTACGGGACTCATTATCTGGATGGGAAGAATTACTCATGTGGCTTCACTTCTTTCTCGCTGGATGTGGTAGGCACACTACTAGCACTATGGGCATATTACTACGCCAATACCAAGATACAAACCAATCTCATGTTTTGACATTCGGATGAATGCGTAGTCAATAATTGGGTATTAGGAATTGGGGAGGCAGGGCGTTGGGGAGACACTGCTTTGGGGAGACGCTGCGTTGGGCGGCTTTGCCGACTTGTAGCAAGTGTCGTCTGGTTTCCCGCCGTAGGGGATGAACCCGGAGGGAAGTATCTTTGGTTGTAGCAACTGCCGTCACTGGGCATTGGGGTAAAATCTCTTAATACACCCTTACACCTCTATACCTTGAAACCCAGACTATTTCTCACTTGTTGAATTTTAAATTTGGCGAAAAGTTGAGCCAGTGCATTGGGGAGACACTGCTTTGGGGAGACACTGCTTTGGGCGGCTTTGCCGACTTGTAGCAAGTGTCGTCGGGCAATGCCCGACTTATAGCAAGTGTCGTCTGGTTTCCCAGCTTGGAGCAACTGCCTAAAGGGTTTCCCGGCATAAGCTGCATTGGTGAACCCGAAGGGGTCTCCCGACTTGAGCAAACTTTTCAAGACGAATTTTGAATTGGTACTACACCCCTAAACTTATAAATAGACTTCAAAATACAAGGACGGATGATTACGCCAATGCGGGTTTTTGTGTTGATTTTTAATGCTAATACGGAAAATGAGGGGATTCATACAGTTCGCGTGGGCGATCGCAATAAAATTTTAATGTTTGAGTCTCAAGATGATGCTATCCGTTTTGCCCTGATGTTAGAAGCTCAAGATTTCCCTACGCCTACTGTCGAAGCAATGGACGCTGAGGAAATTAAGGAGTTTTGCGACAGTGCTGATTATGACTGGGAAATTATCCCAGAAAATAGTGATCTTGTCATTCCCCCAGAAATTAATGTAGAAGAAACAGACTGGCAACCAGATGGGCAATATGATGATACCGACGACAGCAGTTTAGACTTTGACGATGTACCACCCGCAGAAGAAACAGAATTTTCTGCGGCTGAGTTGGAAAAGATTCGTCGCAAATTAGAAGGATTGTTGTAACTTAGTCATTTAGTCAATAGTCCATAGTCATTGGTCAATAGTTCCTAGTTGATGGAAATTGACAAAGATAAAAAACAAACGCACAGGCTAGTATAAATGACAAATTTGCAGGAACGCGGGCATTTACTGACTGAACAAGTCAATCCTTTAAGCCTGAATCTAGACCAACTCAGTTGTTTGGAGTTGGTGGAGTTGTTTAATAGTGAAGACTATAAAGCGGTGGCGGCGGTAGCGGCGGCTAAGGTGGAGATAGCTCAAGCTATTGAACAGACAGCAACGCGTTTGCGTCAGGGTGGACGCTTGTTTTATGTGGGTGCGGGGACGAGTGGCAGGTTGGGGGTGTTAGATGCGGCGGAATGCCCCCCAACGTTTTGTACCCCACCAGAGTTAGTCCAGGGGATTATTGCTGGTGGTGCTGGGGCGTTGGTACGTAGTTCTGAGGATTTAGAAGACAGGGCGGAAGATGGAGATGGGGCGATCGCTCAACGTCATGTTACTCAGTTAGATGTAGTGGTGGGAATTACTGCCGGTGGGACGACTCCTTTTGTCCACGGTGCGCTGAATGCTGCCCGTCAACGGGGGGCATTGACAATTTTCATCGCTTGTGTGCCATCTGAACAGGTACATTTTGAGGCTGATATTGATATTCGCCTGTTAACAGGGCCAGAGGTGTTAGCAGGTTCTACCCGTCTTAAAGCTGGTACAGTCACCAAGCTGACTTTAAATATCTTGTCTACTGGAGTGATGGTCAAACTCGGCAAAGTTTACGGCAATCGCATGGTAGATGTAGCGGTTACGAATCAAAAGTTACGCGATCGCGCTCTACGGATTTTACAAGACCTCACAGGTTTAAGTCGAGAAGCAGCTGGTTATTTATTGGAACGTAGCGGTAAATGGGTGAAGCTGTCATTATTAATGCACTGGACTGGTTTAAGCAAGGAGGACGGGGAACAGCTTTTATCAGCACACCAAGGTAATCTCAGAAATGCTGTTGCTAGCTATAAAGATACTCAGTCGTCTTGAACGTTTTCCAGTGCAATACTCTAAACACGGCTGCTACTATAATTTTCGTAGTCAGCCTTTTTTTATACCCCCTTGATTACAAAGTAAATGAGTATGAGAAAATAATGTGGCTTTAACTACGCCATTGATTTGAATTACTAAGATAAACTCAATGAGTATATGCCATGCAACTGCTAACTTACACTTAGTAATAAAAGAGGTTCACTCATGAGTATAGAAGGAGCTAAAGTAATCTTATGGGAAGAAAATCAAAGAGACTTTATTAAGAAATTCTATGATCTACAATTTCTGCCCAGAGTAGGAGAAGAAGTTTATCTCAGGAAAGAGAGTTGGAAAGTAATTAGAATTGAACATGATATAGAAGTAGATGAAATTAATATCTATATGGAAATAATTAAAAAGGGTAAGCAGGATAAGGATAAAGATAAAGAGAAAGATAAGGATAAGGATAAGGATAAAGATAAATATTAATCATCAACAGCTATGAATGACTCAGTATTCACGATATTTATCATCTTTGGGAGCATCTGGATTTTAATGGCTAGCGCAGGTGTAATATCCATTTTCAAAGCAGATGGGCAAGAAATTCGTTTAGGTAAAACGGGAATGATAATTATTATGTCTATCATTTTGCCAATTATCATTACTCTTGCCTATGCTGCTTTTAGGGGTACATTCTAAAGCATAATTCTATAATTTGTGCATCTTCTATGACTTCAGAAGACCAATACCAACGAATACAATTAAATTTAGATTTATCACCAGAATTATATGAAACGATTAATAATCTAGGTAAACAAATGAATGGAGATCAGGTTGAGGTATTGCTAAAAGCGATCGCACTCTTAGAAATAGCTGTAGAAGCCAAACAGAAAGGTAAACATCTCTGGATTTTAGATGATAATCAAAATCTGGAAACTGAAATTTTGGGCATCTAAGAGTATGACAAATGTAAAATATTTATCAGAGATAATTAATACTAAAGGTGAAAACCCACTCATTATATCAATAGTCAATCAAAAGTCCCAGGAAGATGCAGAATTTGAGCGTAAACTGCGAGAACTGCAATTTAAACAAGAACTGAGAAAAAATTGGATTTTATTTATAGTTAGAGATGTTGTCGTATTCTCCGCTACAGCCTTGTTTATTTTGGCGGCTAGCGGTTATTCCTTATTTATGCACATTTATAAGTAAAACTACGTTTGGCTTGATGCAGAAGCATTGCATAAGTCAAGTGAGGAAATTAGGACGAAATACCTAAACCCATCTAATTTTAGTTTGAGGAAACCTATTTTTATCTCTCCTCTAAAGAGCGAATTATTTCATATTTTTATAAAAATTTATCTCATGCTTACTCCATCAATTACTCCCATTCGTCTCCTGAAAGATTCTCTGAGATTGATGTTACTTGTTTACATCAATCTCCTATTTTTTTTAATTCCGTACATCATATTATCTTTATCTAAGTTTGCCGTTTCTGAAATCGCATTTTCTCTAATTTATATACTGTACTATTTCTCTTTAGGTATTCTAGTAATCGGAGCAAGAGTTTTTCTTGTATATAAAAAACTCAATTATGAAGACGTTACAGTATATGATTCTTTAAGAGTAACAATTAACAAGTTTCCAGAAATTATTTTTTTAGAAGTTATCAATCTTTTAGGAATAATAACATTTCTATTACCTCGTTTATATTTTGTCCGCTACTTAGTAATAATTGAAGATTTGACGACAGCAGAAGCGATTAAAAGATGTTGGTACATGACAAAAGGATATGGCTGGCAAATTTTCTGGAATCTCTTAACTTTTTCGTTTTCTATTAGAACTACATTAAACATCTTATCTAGTCTAATAACTGCTTTTGTATTTGGTGCTTCATTTTGGGATGTTAATCGAGATGCCTCATCAATCAATCAGCAAGTTTTTATTTCCTATAATTTAATTAATATCTCAATTAATTTCTTTTTTAGTTATCCGTTGTCTACTGTCTATGATATGTTAATGTTTATCAGAATCTTGAATGCAGACAAAAGAAATTTAAAGGCATTAATTAGTTAGAGATTGTCGATATTAAAATAAAATCGGCAAATTCACCAGGTTCAAAGATTCTTTGGTAGTTTTCAGGCTGACGGTGGGGGTTTGGATTATTTGATGTTGCTAAGTTGGTATAAATGTAATCACACTCCACTCCATCAAGTTTAGTGACAGTGTTAATCTTCCAGTCTTGAATACAAGCACCCGTTAAACAAGCACCAGTCAAATCTGTCTGTTCAAGATTAGCTTTGATCAGCTTTGCACCAGAAAGGTTCGCATTTTGTAAATTTGTTCCACTTAAGTTAGTACCAATAAAACTCGCCTCGGCCAAATCTGCACCTGATAAATTTAAACCGCTCAAACATAAGTGATCAAAATTCTGACCTTTACCTAAGCTTGTGATTACTAACTTTCTAATTTGTGGTGATTGCAAATTAGTTATACCAAGATAGGCAAATTCTAATTTTTTAGCTTGAAACCAAGAAGTGTGCTTCAGATTAGCATCACTGAAATCTGCACATTTAAGTGTGGTGTTGAAAAAATTAGCATTACGCAAATCAGCGCCTTGAAAACTTGTACTCTTCAAGCATAAACTTGTTGTAGCAACGGCAGTATTTAAAACAAACGCATATTTATCACTGCCATTTATAGCTTGCCAACCCACATAAAAACCTAGCCCAGCCATACTTGTCAGAATCAGTAAACTTCCAGCCGAGCTAAGTTCTGTTTCACTTAAAATTAAAAATATTAACCAAATTGGAATCCAAGATAACCCCACTGTTACAGCCAATGTTTTATTTACAAGCATAGCCACAGCCATTCCTACAGCTTCTAGCAAAATAAAACCAACAGTTGCAAATAAAGCAATACTAATAGCTAAAATAATATATTTATCTAGTTCAAACTGAGTAGATGTTAATACAGACTCAAGCCAGGCCTTAAATTTAGGGTCAGCTATATCAGATATTGATCTTGCAGAACCTTTATAACCACTCATTAATAATAAACTCCAACCTCCAAATGTTATTCCTATCATTAGAGTCAAGCGAGTAGACCATTTACCCAAAAAACCTAAAACTCCTAACCTTGCGCCACTACCACCAATAATCACAGCTATAATTCCTGCTATTGCTAAAATTGTCTTTTCGGGCCAACTCCAAATAGCAGGTAGTCCCATAGCACCTAAAGCTAAAATACCAGCGATACTTAAACTGCAAGCTCCTATAGTGGCTTCAATACCTCGTCGGAGAATTACAACGCAGATAATTGGAAACAATATCAGTACACTGATGGCAAAAATATAAGTGGCTTCATTATTAGGATTTATTAGCAAGGTTTGTAAATAATATCCCGAAATAATTGCACCAATACCTGATGCTAGTGATAGGAATATTGAGCAAAATATTAAAACTAATAACCAGATATTTTGTAAATCGGCTTTGGAGTATGCAAAGTTAGCACCAACAAGAATAGCTTTGGTAAAATCTGCGCCTTGAATATTGGAGTAGCTAAAATCTGCACCTGTCAAGTCTTGTCCTTTAAAAGACCGACCTTGTAAATTCTCATGAGAGAAGTTCGGTTTCCCTTGAGAACGTAATGCACTAATCCTTGATAAAACAGGTGTAGGGGTAGGCAAACTTACACCTGCTATGCGGATTTGGTTATTCACATCTACCAAATCATTTAAAAGTCTTGCTGCTAACTCCATATTGCCACGTACAAAAGCTGCAATACCGTGAGCATAGTTCAGCAAAGATTGAAACTCTTGTCGCGGTAATGCTAAAGCTTCTAGTAATGCCAACATCCGTAAGATTTCAGCAGGATGATCAAAATCTAGTTGAGAAAATGCTAGTGCTAGTTCATAAGTAGTTTTGTGGGGGCGAGTATAGCCTAAAGCAGCCCATCGCTGTGCTTTGGCAATATTTTGAATTTCCAGATCATCACTTTGTAGTTGTTGGCGAATATAGTCTAGTAAAAATTTCGATAACTCTTCAATTCGTCTTTTGCCAAAACAATCATCTTTTTGCAAACGATTGAGTAATTCCTGTCTGACTGTCGCATCCATTTGGTATATTTCATACCCTACTTCATTACACAGACTAGAAAGCATTAAATCTGCTACAGCAATCCAAGGAATATTTAAGGCTTGTCCACGGATATTCTGTCGAAAGTTGATCCACAAGGCATAAAGTAAATCAGAGGTAAGTACCAACGGGAAAGCTGCATGATAAGCAAAAAAAAGATGCGCCTGACCGAAGCGTTTTTCAAACAATGCAATCCTTCGAGCCGCAATACCTGGTTTGAGATTAGAAATAACTGTCATATAAAAAATTAATTTTCTTAATTATCCAAATTTCTACAGTCTAGAATTTCCAGATTGTCCACGTAGTACAGCAATTGCATTGTGTAAACCTTGACGACTTAATTCAAACATGGGGACTAGTTGAGCAATTTTACCTGCTGTAGTTCCTAACCAACGAGAACGAGGTATAGGGTTTAACCAAGCAATATGACGAACTTGTTGTTTAAGTTGTTGTAAGAATTGGGCTGTTACTTCCTCTCGTTCTGGGTTAAAGCTGCCTCTCGCTGCTCCAGCATCACTGAAGATTAAAACAGATGTGTGGGGTAAACGTAGGTGATTGAGAATATCTTCAATTGTTTCTGGCATTTGGTAGTAGCGATCGCGGTATAAATAATCAATCGGGCAATTGTGAAAGTAATAAATATCAGTATTATCTAAACGTCCACCGCGCATAGCCGTTTCTGTTAATTGATATGATAAATTTTTAAACGGTATCATCGAGCCATCATGATCAACAAGTAAAACTAACTTACTACGGTTAATCCGACATGGGACTAAAACAGGCTCTAGGAAAACTCCCTGTCTGCCAATGTTATTAATTGTTGCCTCTACATCAATTTCAGTGGGAACTCCTTCTTGCACCATACGGCGTAGGTAACGCCAACTCTGTTTCATTTGGCGACGACTGAGAGGAGGATATTCGATTATTTGAATAAATCGGTTAAGATGTTTTATATTTTCCGTTTGAGATGTTTTGATCAGAGTTTCTGCTAATTTGATTTCATTATTAATAATTACAGAATTTTCAGATTGTATTTGTTCTCTTTTGTTATTACTAACTGATTTACCCGCAAAGAAATTTTTTTCTCGTGTATTTTTATCTTTACTTCTGCCTAAAGTAACATATGTAATAGTTAGCAATATAGAAATAGCAATAGCATAATCCCTAATAATTGACCAGATTGAAACTTCTCTGACAGTATTGTTATTATTAATTAACTTAATATTAAAACTTTGTTCACTTTCCGCACCATGTTCATCTTTTACTTGCAACTTTACATTATAGAACTTTGGTTTTTCTGGCGATACGTTTCTATTATTCAGTAGTTCTTCAAATGGATCATATTGACAGTTACCCTCTTCACTGCCTTCTGTACCTTCTAAAACTGCCGTCCCATTCTGATAATCTTTGAAGCTTAACCATGAGGGACAGGTTACAGCTTTAATAGTTAATTTATCTTTTCTGTTAACATCATAAGCTTTAATTTGATATCGATATAATTTACCTTTTTCTACTTGCTCAATCGGTTTACTAATAAAAATTGGTACTTTATTGGCTCGCCAAATATTAATAGTGACTCCAAAGACTAAAACAAAAACTCCCACTGGAATTGCAGAACTGATTAACAAAACTAAATAATCAGACCATCTGACAGTTTTATATGCTTCTACTACAATGTCATCTGGAGATACTTGTTCAGGAATAGCATTAACAGTGGTTAATCTAGAAGCTTGAGGTAATTCATTGGAGTTGAGAATAGATTTTTCAAAGTGATAATCAAATAATTTTTGATCTTGTGCTGATTTGATCCATAAAGTCCGGCATAATCTAGCTAAAGCCGCTTTATTTTCTAGACCAAAACCTGCCTGTAAAGCCTGTAAAACTGCTTGATAATCATCTATACCAAGCGGTAATCCTGCTTCTCGCAATCGAGTAAATAATTCTAAGAGGGGCAAATTATCCATTTAATTGTGGAGAAATACTGTTTAAATACGAGAAATTATTGAATATAGCGTTTATGATCATCCCAGTTTTTAATTAATACACCCGCAAAAGGAATTTTTCCCTCTAACTTGGACAAAATTTCATCTTCAGGATATCGTCTTAACACTCGTAACCAATCAATTAATTCACTGGTGCTAACTTTTTTACCAGCTTCTCCTTTATCTTGCAGCATTTTTTCACGTAGTTCTACAAAGCGAGTGAGTGCTGTTCTGACTAAAGCTTCTGACTCCGTAGGGAAGTGAGCATTGATAATCGCAAATAATTGTTCTACGTTAGGAAATTCAACATAATGAAATAGACAACGCCGCAAAAAGGCATCGGGGAGGTCTTTTTCATCGTTGCTAGTAATAACAACTATTGGCGGAAAATTGGCTTGAATCACCTCTTGAGTTTCACTGACAATAAAAAAAAGCTGATCCAATTCCAACAATAAATCATTGGGAAAATCAATATCTGCTTTATCAATTTCATCAATTAAGACTACTGTTGGCTGCTCTGCAATGAAAGCCTCTCCAAGAGCATTCCAGGTGATATAGGTTGCAGGATTATCAATGCGCTGATATTGTTCTGGGGTCAGACGATTGGAAGCAGCAAGTTGAGCATCTCGTAATCTACCAACAGCATCGTAGGTGTATAAACCATCTCTGGCTCGACTTGTTGATTTGATATACCAAGCTTTAAAATCTAGTCCCAATTCATAAGCAACTGCTCTAGCTAATTGGGTTTTACCACATCCGGGTTCTCCTTTAAGCAACAAAGGACGTTGTAGATATATTGCCAGGTTAACCGCTTCCACTAATTCAGGATTTGGTAAGTAGGGATAAAGCAATTGTCCTGTTTTGGGGTCGCATTCTCCAGGATGAGGTTGAACTAAGCCTGTGTATTCAGCTACAGAGTTTCTCAACAAATTTTTAACCATTCTTCCAACCATTCACACTCACATAGATTACATATTTCCCAAAACGCTGGTATGGGTAAACCAGCATCGCTGTTTTCTAAGATTGTTTGCACAGATAAATCGACATTTTCTACTAATTGGTCTGGTAAATATTGAAATTCGTTAACAATCCAATTGCGTAATACTTGATCAGAAAAAATTTTATTTACAGGTAGTTTTATGGGTACATGAGAACTCCAGCCTGACTCAAAAATTTCTGAAAAGGAAATGTTCCATTTTTGGCTTTCTACTGAACTTTTGTGATCTATTAAAAACATCAATAATTTAAAGTTGGTTTGGGATGCGATATTTTGAGCTTGAGTTACTAAAGGCATCCAAAAACTTTGGATTAGCTCTTGCAAGAGTTGTTCAGACATAAATTCTACATTGTCCACAACAATGTAAATATTTTTAGTTGTCCAAGATTTAAATACTTTTTCCGCAATTACAGACGGAGAATCTTTAATTCCGCCAAAGTGACGGCCTAATGCTCGCCACATTGTTTGAGGATGGGGATTATAAACTAGGCAGTCAAGATCCACTAGGACTGGTTTATCTGAAACTCTGCGGATTTCTTTGAGCAATCTATTTGCTAACCAATGTTGTCCATATTCCTGAGAAAAACCATGTATTAGGAAAGCTGCTATTTGACTCCTTCTAATAAATCTAGAAAATAGCTGGGTTTGGTCTGTATAGTCTAATCTTAGTAGTAAGTGATAGAGTTGTTGATTTTTTATTTGATAAATTTGCCACTCAAGTTCACTACGTTTTGCCTGAGCTTGTTGGAGTTGCTGTTCATATTGAAGACATCTAGTTACATCTGTTTCAATAGCTAAACTATTACCTAATCTGTTGATTTTTTCAGTAAAAAGGTGATATTGCTGCTGGATTTCTTCAAGGTCATTCTCAAAGTCAGAATTATAAAACATTGAAATATCTAATAATTTTTATTGATATAAATAAAAAATTTATGGGAGTTGATGACTGATAGTTTCAAGCTGTTCTGTGATGCGTTGACATTCTAATTGGGCGTGTTCAATCTGTTTTTCTAACTTAAAGCAAACTGCCTCATCTGTTTCAATAGCTCTAGCATTTCTCAAGCGTCGTAGCTTTTCATGCCACAAATCGTATTGCTGCTGCAAGCCTTGATGCTCCTGTTCTAGATGACGATATTGCCAGTTGTTTAATTTTTTAGCAGGAGGATTAATATTTTGATGAGCAGCAGATAATTTTGGGTTTTTCTGTAAGACAGGGGTTAAATGTTCTTGAATACCAGCCATACGGATAGAATTACACGCCCATTTGTAGGCAAATTCTATGTCACGCCCTGCTCCTAAAGCGTTATAAAAACCAAAAGCAAATTCGAGCGCTGCCTGATCTCCGATCGCCTGTTTCATGCCAATTACATAGGAAATATGTTGAGCGATCGCTTTTACCTGTATCTCTGAGTAACAAGCATTCAAAATTACACATTCTATTTGATCAGCTACAAGTTCTAATAAACCTGCTAATGATTCACCATCAACAAATGTCGCTGCGCCAACTTCATTCTCAAAAATTAAACCTTCTTCTTGCCCACCATGCCCAGAAAAGTGGATAATCTGAGGATTGACATCTAAAATCGCAGTTTGAATATCTCTAGGACGAACTGCCCACCTTGACACTAAACTAAAATGCTGTCGGTATTGCGATCGCTGTAAAGTTTCACCTATATCACGCACTTCCTGATCCAGTCGCAAGGAAGTCGTGTTTCTAGGATTGGCTGCTAGAATCAAAATCTTTCTGGTAGGAACACCATCAAGACTTTGAAGACGTACATCAGTCATCTTAGGTAAACTCTAACTCTTAAATCTGGCTATTTATCTAGATTAAGGTAATATTACTGACGTTAATCACTTGTATAGTAACAAAAATCTGATCAATTGCTCTAAAACTCGCTTAAAGAGGAAAAACGCTCAGAAATCAATTGAAGAAGGCAGTCCCAATGAAACAAGTTTCACAGCCAAGGAGGAAAGGTGTCTTTCCCCTACACCCCTACACCCCTACACCCCTACACCCCTACACCCCTACACCCCTACACCCCTACACCCCTACACCCCTTTCGAGTCAGAAGACAGAAGGCTCAATTAAATGAGGATGCTGACCAGTTTGCAGGTGCTATTTCGTTAGTACCAAAATGTTCTCAAAATCAAAGTTATTGACTAACTGCGTTAAACCATTCGCTAAATGAGCATGAGATGGGGGAATTTGATTAATTAATTGCAGAATTTGCTTGGCATTAACTTTAGTGGCACAGTCCTGTAGTTGGGCTATCCATGCAGCCGGCATGACGGCTAAATCTTGGGGTGTAAGGGTGTAGTTGTTGTTGGTGCTGCTGCTTGACTCGACTGCATAAAGATAACGTACGCCTAAATGCAGTGCCATTTTGTCAAACACTTCTTCTGTACGGAAAGGTTTACGTACAAAGTCATCACAACCACTTGATAATGCGATTTGGCGGTCTTCTTCAAATGCACTACCACTTAATGCAATTACAATTGTCGGGGGAGTTCCTGCTGCTTTAATTTGTTTGGTCGCCTCATAACCATTCAGTACGGGCATTTTCATATCCATCCAAATTAAATGCGGTTGCCAACTTTGCCACAAGTTAATTGCTTCTTGTCCATTTGTGGCGCAACGCACTTCAAAGCCTACAGGTGTCAACAACTCTATCAGTAATTGCCGATTTTCTGGTTTGTCTTCAGCCACGAGAATTTTATACTTTGGTTGTCCGGCGATGAGTCCGATAACTTGCTGACTGGGTGCTGGTATTTCAATTTGTGCGGTGACAACTGCTTGAGTTTGAATAGTAAATTGAAAAGTTGAGCCAAATCCCTCCTGACTAATAACGGTAATATCTCCGCCCATTAACTGTACAAAACTACGACTAATTGCTAATCCTAGTCCCGTTCCTTCTTGGGATTTACGGCCGCTTTCGGTTTGCACAAAAGGTTCAAAGAGGTTTGCTAATTCTGCTTGTGAAATACCGAGACCAGTATCTTCTACCTCAAATTTTAGTGTCAGTGGTTGTTGATTCACTACTGACACCCGCAAAGTTACCTGACCTTTGGGTGTGAACTTAATTGCGTTTCCTAACAGGTTGACTAAAATTTGGCGTAACTTACTTTCATCTGTGTAGATATATTTGGGTAAATTAGCTGCAAAGGCGAAAATTAGTTCAATATTTTTCGACTGGGCTTTAAATTGAAATACTTGTTGCAGCCAATTCAAAAGAGCCGCAAGATTAAAATTAGTTTCGTTGAGTGTGGTGCGACCGGCTTCAATTTTGGACATTTCCAACACATCATTAATTAAGGTCAGCAGGTGTTCACCGCTGCGCCTAATGGTCTCTAAATAATTTTGCTGTTGGGAATTGAGAGAACCATTACGCAGCATCAACTGCACAAAACCCGAAATCACATTTAGGGGAGTTCGCAGTTCATGACTCATGTTGGAGAGAAACAAACTTTTGGTTTTATTCGCAGCTTCAGCTTTTGCCCTGGCGGTTTCTGCTTCTTGAATACTTGCTGCTAACTCGGCGGTGCGGAGGTTGACTACTTGCGTCAGATTTTGTTCACGGGTGGCGACTTCATGCGCCATGTATTGGAATGTGCGTGCTAGTTGTCCCGGTTCATCAGCTCGTTGCGCTACTTTGATTATTTCTGGCGAATCAAAGCCTTTGACTTGCTCAACAGTGATTGTACCAGCACCAACTTGTTGGGCGATCGCAGTTAGTTGTTTGAGTGGTTGAATGACTGTCCCTTTCAAAAATCGATTGATGAACCACACACCCAATGCAAACACAGTCACCACAATACTCATCACTAAAGTCAAAGTGTGACGCACACGCGTAAAAACTTCATCGGCTGGGACATAAACTGTTTGTGCTGCCACTATCTCATTTAACTTCCAACCAAACCCACCTTGTGTTCCGTAGGTTTGAATCATGCTTTTGGGGGCTGATGCTGGCTGACCATGACACACTAAACAGTTTTTCTGGGTTACTTTTAGCGGTCTAGCAATATAAAACAGAGTTTCCCCATAAATAGGCCGATAACCAGAAAGTTTAGTCTTCTGCGGTTGTTGACGAAATTGTTCTACTAAATTGATTTCAAACTCATCCGCTTGGTCACGGGGATTTGTGGGATTGAGTGTCGCTTCCTTATAGAGAAAGCTTTTATATTCGGAATGGGTGCGAAATTGTTCAAAAACTTGTCTGGCTGCATATCCAGGAACAGTTTCGGGGATAAATACTGGCGCAGTGAGTAGTTGATTTTCTAAGAGGGGATTAATACTATTGTCGGTGTATTCTCTGACAGAGTTCATCGTCTGAGCTAACATTTCTGCTTTGGTACTGACATCTTCCTCTGCAAAGCGTTGCATGGCTGAAGCCAGAATTATCCCACTTAAGCAAATCCCACCTAGAAATACTAGTGTGAGTAGTAAGGTAAATTTTGTCCCCAGTTTTAGCTTTCTGAGCATTTTCACCCCTCTGCTCATGTGCGTATGTTCAAAAGTATATAATTTTAGCTAAGTTTTCTGAGTGTAGATTTTTGACGCACGCAGATACACCCCTCTACCCTGACATTCCCGTCCCTTATGAATGCCAATTCCTCAAAAGGCGACATCCTCATTGTTGATGACACGTTAGATAATTTACGTCTGTTATCGACAATGTTGATGCAGCAGGGATATGAGGTTCGCAGTGTCACTAATGGCCAAACAGCATTAATGGGAACACAAGCCCAACCTCCTGACTTGATTTTGCTGGATATTAATATGCCAGGGATGAATGGCTATGAAGTTTGTCAGCGATTAAAAGCTAATCCTCAAACTGAAAGAATTCCGATTATTTTTATTAGTGCTTTAAATGAAGTCTTTGATAAAGTCAAAGCGTTTACGGCTGGGGGAGTAGATTATATTACTAAGCCGTTTCAAGTTGAGGAAGTTTTGGCACGGGTGGAGAATCAGTTAACGATTTGTAGATTGCAAGGACAGTTATTGAAAGCTTTAGCCCAGGAAAAGGCACTCAACCAACGCATAGAAGCAATGGCGACTGTAGAAGAACGCAACCGCATCGCCCGTGACATCCATGATTCTCTAGGACACGCCCTAGTTGCACTCAATATTCAAATGGAAACTGCCCTGACTTTATGGCAGACTGACCCTACACAAGCCTACGAATTTTTAAAAGAGGCGAAACAACTGGGTTCTGATGCCTTGAAAGCTGTGCGTCAGTCGGTTTCAGATATTCGTTCTGACCCATTGCAAGGTCAACTTTTGGAAAATGCGATCGCTACTCTTAGCCAAGAATTCTATCGCACTACTGGCATCCTTCCTCAATGCCAGATCGATTTATCTCACCCCTTTTCTCATCAAGTCAATACCGTTGTCTACAGAATCATTCAAGAAGGATTGACAAATATCTGCAAATATGCAAACGCAACTCAGGTGCAGATTCAAATTCAGACTACTGCTGCGGGTTTGTTGTTGATTCTCCAAGATAACGGCAAAGGAATGTGCATTGATATGTCTGCTGCCGGTTTTGGACTGCAAGGAATGCGTGAGAGAACATTAGCTGTAGGTGGACAATTAGAAATTCACAGTCAACCTGGTGCTGGTTGTCGAATTACTGCAAGATTTCCGAGGCTAGTGGCATGATTAGAGTATTAATTGCGGAAGACCAAGAGATTGTTCGGCGAGGTTTGAAAACCTTGTTAACAACTAAGCCAGATTTACAAGTAGTTGGCGAAGCAGAGAATGGCCAAAGGGCAATTCAACTCATAGAAAGTTTACAAGCGCAATTTCTCCCACCGGATGTTGTACTCATGGATATTCGGATGCCGGTGATGGACGGAGTAGAAGCCACAAGGTTAATTTGCCAACAGTTCCCCGGTACGAAGATTTTAATTCTCACCACTTTTGATGATGCTAAATATGTGTCTGAGGCGTTGCGCTTTGGGGCTAAGGGCTACTTATTAAAAGATACACCTGCGGAGGAATTAGCAGAAGCCATTCGCTCAATCCATAAGGGTTACACCCAATTTGGGCCGGGAATTGTCGAAAAGATGATGGCGAACGTGTCAGTGATGGAAACCGACAAGCCCCAAGAGTTACCGCCGGGAATGACGGAACTAACAGCAAGAGAAAAAGAAATTTTAATTATGATTGCCAAAGGCGCGAGTAATCGTGAAATTGCCCAAGCCGTCTTTCTTTCCGAAGGGACAGTGAGAAATCATATCAGCAATATCTTAGCGCGCCTCAATTTACGCGATCGCACCCAAGCAGCAATAGTGGCGAATTCTTTTATGTCTTGGTTAGAGAATTAGAGAATTAGGGGTGTAAGGGTGTAGGGGTGTAGGGGTTTAGGGGTGTAAGGGTAAAAAAATCCAATGCCCAATTCCCGGATTTCTTTAATTTTGAATTTTGTAGCTTGTTTCCCACAGGTATTTTGAATTTTGATTTGAATTTTGAATTGATTAGCCCAATGACAAATGTCATCCCAGTGACATGACATTTATTCGATGTGGGCAACCTTGATTACGGGATATCTTAAATTCATCGAAACGAGGACAACGGTTGGTGAGTTAACTAACCTACCTCAATCGCCAAACTCTCCGAATTTCAGGAGTTTAGAGATAAGTCTAACAGGGTTAGTGAAAGTTAAATATACTTTTGCTCTCCTGAAAAATTTTAGTCAGACTCAATGCTTTCGTTTGCTAACGCCGATGGTTGCAATTACTGCACATCATCTTGGCGGATGCTTGTTCACACAAATTAATTTTTACTCGATAAACAATTAGGAGTTTTCATCATGTCTATTATCAACAACACCAAATTCAACAAGTCCCTGTTACAAGTAGTTGCACTCATTGGTGCAAGTCTTCCTCTATTCACCGTATCTTTTGAAAGTCCGGCAATGGCACAATCAGCCAACAACCGTCACTGCATTGATGTACAGAATATCGGGATTTGTGCCGAAGAGAAGGGTCAAGGCTATGAATTCTATGCCCAGTTTGGCCCAGTCACCAGTCAAAAACAATACATTGGTCGTGATGGAGGTTGTGCAACTTTCGGTACAATTAGCGTTGCTGGTTCTCATGCCCAAGTTAAAGGTTGCATTAAAGGTAGTCCAGTGCGTTTTGAAGGCAAAGCGGAAGCTTGTGCAGTCCGCAGATGTAAGAGTAAAGATTTTGCTATGAACTTAACCGGTACAGGTAATTCCTCAAATCCTGTACAACCCCCTTCTCAAGCACCATCTCAAATTGGCAAATATGAGTTGTTCTGGGATGGTGTACGTGTCGGTACAGAACCCAGTTGGACAAGAGAACAAGCGATCGCTAACCTAGAATGGAACAAAAAGTCTTATCCTAATCAGAAGGTTGAAGGTTTCTTTAATGGTCAAAAAATTGGCTATGAGTTGATTTGGGATGGTGTACGTGTCGGCTTTGAACCATCTTGGACAAGGGAACAAGCGATCGCTAATCTGGAATGGAACAAAAAAGCTTATCCTAATAAGAAGATCGAAGCTGTATTTAATGGTGAAAAACTTTTATAGTTCAAACTAGCTCACCAACATTTTTGTTGAGTATTAAGTGTAATTGCAAGCTATAGAAACCCGACCTTTTCAAGAAGTCGGGTTTCTTGTTGATCATCAAATCACTGACTCTTATAAATAGAAACTTACGTTAGCATTTAAATTACTAGTTAGTCGTTGTTGATTATATTTATAATTTACTCAGCAATAATTGTAATTATAATTACAAATTAATAATTGACGAATGTTGCGATCGCACATTTAAATATTTTGTATATGCAATATACTAATTGGCAAGTAAAGATACATTATAAAAGACTTGTTTTTGCTAATCAAAAAATTTTAAAAAAAGTTTGAATAACTTTTGACAACTACAAAAAAAATCCTTAAGCTAATAAATAGGTCTCACTCAATCAACAAACAACAGTAATTTTGTTAGGTAAATTAAAAATCGCTGTTGTAGCTTATCACTATGAACAAATGAATTAAACTCAATCCTTGACTATAAATAATAGCCTCATATAATTTGACACCAAGCAGCGTGGACAGATTTCGCTACGACTATCTGATTTACCAATTCTGGTCATATTTGAGAGCTTATCTTGATGTGAGTGAATGTCAATTATTGAGATTTAACTGAGGTGAGGCAATATGCCTAGGAGAGTAGAATGCTTGATTATCTTACATCTTTGAACGACCACAATTTACCATATCCAGACACACTCCATCCTATCGTTGTTCACTTTGTAATTGCGATGGTTTTGTTTGCTTTTGCCTGTGATGCAATTGGTTTTTTCACAGGTAAAGCTCGCTTTTATGAAGTGGGTTGGTGGAATCTATTTGTCGCGACTATTGCCATTTTTGTTGCCATTATTTTCGGTCAGTTTGAAGCTGGCTTGGCAAAACCCTATGAAGTGGCTAAATCAGTACTGAATTTGCATACACTAATTGGTTGGTCACTGTCAGGTATTATCGCTGCAATGACAGCTTGGCGATATGTTCTCCGGGCGCGTAACCCACAAAAAATCCCTGTTCATTACTTGGGAGCAGGGTTAATTTTAGTCTTAATTGTTGGTATGCAAGTCTATCTCGGAGATGAACTCGTTTGGGTCTATGGGCTGCACACAGTCCCAGTTGTTGAAGCTGTTAAGGATGGAATGCTGCCATGAACTCAGAACTGATTGAGCAATTAAATATCCAATTAGGTGCTAACGGATTACCTTACACAATTCCGATTCATCCTAATCTAGTTCATTTGACATTAGGCTTATTCATCATTGGCATTACCTTTGATATCGTTGCTGTTCTCTTCCCCTTCCAGAAATGGGTGTTCAAATTTTTGGGGCTGACTGTGGAACGGGAAAACCTCTTTGATGTTGGTTGGTACAACATGGTGGGTTCAACCGTCATCACATTTTTCACAGTGGCCGCAGGCTTTTACGAAATGTTCCTCGCCACACCAACCCCTGATATCAAAAGTGCCTGGGGATTACAAGCCATGCAAACCATGCTGTGGCATGGGGTAGGTGGTGTATTTCTCTTAGGTTTGATTGCTCTCATGACTCTCTGGAGAGCGTGGCAGCGTTATGTCTGGTCAGTGGAACAGGATCAACAAGTGCAGTGGGGTTATTTGGCCGCAGGTGTGTTCATCATGTTTATTATGTATCTCCACGGCACTTTAGGAGCGCAACTTGCGGCTGAGTTTGGTGTACACAATACCGCCGATAGCTTGCTGCGCCTAGGTGAAGACCTCAACAATATCCTGAAGTAAAGGGACTGGGGACTGGGAAGAAGACAAGACTCAATGCCCAATGATGCCCGTTAACCATCGACTCTTGACTATCGACTATGAAAATGCGGACATTTTTCAATATTTTTACACTGATAGTAGGAGCGATCGCTATCTCTACTATTAGTCTCTGGATAGGTAAACTCGCCTATTCTTGGTTGCCCCCCCAAGCGGCGGCTGAATCTCACTTGATTGATGATTTATTTAGCTTCTTGGTAACTCTAGGTGCGTTCATCTTTCTAGGAGTGACAGCTGTTCTCATGTACTCTTTACTGTTCCATCGGGCAGCTGAAGACGACTTGAGCGATGGCCCTCACATTGAGGGGAATGTCACCTTAGAAGTAGTTTGGACAGCTATTCCCATTTTCTTAGTTTTTTGGATTGCGGGTTATAGCTACCAAATATATGAACAAATGGGAATTCAAGGATCTACAGCCTTGGGACACCTACATAACCCTATGGAAATGAAGTCGGCTTATGCTGCTACCAATGATGAAGGTGGTGCAGTGGTAGCCGAACCCAGTGAGACAATTGACGTTTTGGCAAAACAATGGGCGTGGATTTTCCACTATCCCGAAAAAGATGTTACCAGTACTGAGTTACATTTACCAAGCGATCGCCGCGTCCATTTGGCTCTACATTCCCAAGATGTACTCCACGGCTTCTACATCCCTGCATTCCGTCTCAAACAAGACATCGTTCCCAATCAAACCATTGACTTTGAATTTACACCCATCCGCGAAGGTCAATATCGTCTGACCGACTCTCAATATAGCGGCACGTACTTCGCCACTATGGAAGCGAATGTGGTTGTGGAGTCTCCAGAAGAATATCACAAATGGTTAACCAAGGTTGCTACTCACAAACCCATGCCCGCCTACAACCAAGCTGCTGCTGAATACACCCAAACCAGCAATCAGTCAGTCAAAACCGGTTGGGAAACCGTTGCACCTGCCGCTGCACCTTTGGTTAATTACCCAGGTTAAAGGAACATCAACAAATGACCAATATCCCTATTGATAGGCTTGATCTTCCTGTGGAGAAGCCTCACCACGGTTCTGGCGGTGGCTGGAAAGAATATTTCAGCTTTAGCACCGACCACAAAGTTATCGGTATCCAATACCTTGTTACTTCTTTCATTTTCTTCCTCGTCGGTGGTATCTTTGCTATGATTCTGCGGGGAGAACTCATCACCCCTGAATCAGATTTAATTGACCGCACCGTTTATAACGGGATGTTTACCATGCACGGCACTGTGATGCTGTTTTTGTGGACATTCCCCTCCCTTGTTGGTTTAGCTAACTATTTAGTTCCCTTAATGATTGGGGCGCGGGATATGGCTTTCCCCCGCCTCAACGCCGCTGCTTTCTGGATGGTTCCCGTTGTCGGCATTCTATTGATGGCGAGCTTTTTTGTCCCCGGTGGCCCGGCTCAAGCTGGTTGGTGGGCTTATCCGCCTGTGAGTATTCAAAATCCCACAGGTCGCTTAATCAATGGACAAGTAATTTGGCTATTGGCAGTTGCTATCTCTGGTGTGTCCTCAATTATGGGGGCAGTTAATTTTGTGACTACCATTGTGAAGATGCGTGCGCCTGGGATGGGCTATTTTCGGATGCCTTTGTTTGTTTGGGCAGTATTTAGCGCGCAGATTATTCAATTGTTTGGCTTACCTGCCTTAACAGCCGGTGCAGTCATGCTGTTACTTGACATCACTGTTGGCACTGGCTTTTTTAACCCCGCTAATGGCGGTAATCCGGTGATGTTCCAGCATTACTTCTGGTTCTACTCTCACCCTGCCGTTTATGTGATTATTCTGCCCATCTTCGGGATTTTCTCGGAACTGTTCCCTGTTTATTCCCGTAAGCCTTTATTTGGTTATAAGGTAGTTGCACTGTCTTCCATGCTGATTGCTGTAGTCAGTGCGATCGTGTGGGTACACCATATGTATGTCAGTGGTACACCTGCTTGGATGCGGATGCTATTCATGATGACCACCATGTTGGTGTCTGTACCTACTGGGATTAAAGTATTTGCCTGGGTAGCGACTATCTGGGGTGGCAAAATTCGTCTGAATACACCCATGCTGTTTGCTTTGGGTGGTTTGATTATGTTTGTGTTTGCGGGTATCGTCGGCATTATGCTTTCTTCTGTACCCGTTGATATCCACGTTAACAACACCTATTTTGTAGTCGGACACTTCCACTATGTCCTCTATGGGACAGTGACGATGGGGATGTATGCAGCCATCTATCACTGGTTTCCCAAAATGACCGGACGGATGTACAACGAAGGTTGGGGTAAAGTCCATTTCTGGTTAGCATTTATCGGTACTAACCTCAATTTCTTACCTATGCACCCATTAGGATTGCAAGGGATGTTACGCCGAGTTGCTTCCTATGCGCCAGAGTATGAAGGCTGGAATATTGTTGCTAGCTTAGGTGCATTCTTGTTGGGTATGTCTACATTACCCTTTATCTTCAATATCCTAGTTTCTTGGATGCAAGGTGAGAAAGCACCTGATAATCCTTGGCGTGCTATTGGTTTGGAGTGGTTGGTTTCTTCACCCCCACCAGTAGAGAACTTTGAAGAGATTCCCGTCGTGATTTCTGAACCTTACTGTTACGGTAAATCAGAACCGTTAGTGGCAGAAGCACACAGTCATCAAGATTAGGGAAATGCAATTGAGGAAGAGTTTCCAGACAAGAAGAGCGAGTTTCTTTTTGTCTGGTGTTCCCCTACAAGAACTTACAGTACACAAATAATAATTGCACCGATGGATAGCTATATTGTTCCCGATGAATTACAAGAGCCGTCGCATCACGCAGGCGGCGAACATGGACATGATGAAGAAGCCAATAAAATGTTTGGTTTTATTGTGTTCTTATTGTCTGAAAGTGTCATTTTCTTAAGCTTTTTCGCTGGCTATATTGTCTACAAACTCTCAAATCCTAACTGGCTACCACCTGGAATTTCTGGGTTAGAAGTTAAAGAGCCAACAATTAATACTGTGGTGCTGGTTGCTAGTAGTTTTGTGATTTATTTGGCAGAAGTCGCCCTCAAACGCAACGATTTACGGTTGTTCCGGATATTTTTGTCTACAACAATGGTTATGGGTGGCTACTTCTTGGCAGGACAGGCCATTGAGTGGAGTAATTTAGAGTTTGGCTTTACTTCCGGTACATTTGGCGGGATGTTCTATCTGTTAACAGGTTTCCACGGTTTGCACGTTTTGACCGGGATTTTGTTACAGCTAATTATTCTGTTGCGGTCTTTTGTTCCAGGCAACTACGACAATGGTCACTTCGGCGTAAATGCTACTTCTTTGTTCTGGCACTTCGTCGATGTGATTTGGATTGTTTTGTTTATCATGCTTTACGTTTGGCAGTAAAACTGACCAATTTTTTAGCAGAATACAATTTTGTGGCTAATAGCTTTTAATTTGGCTATTAGCCCGTTATTTTGAGAAATATGGACATATTTAGGGATTTCTATCTTAACTAAAACGCTATAGTTTGCTCAAGATTACAAAGGTGAAGCAGTCATCATCCCAAAACCTTGTCTGATAAAAGTTTTATTGATGATCACAAAATCTTGGATGAGTTTGGGTGTTTTCTGAAAATTTATAGTACAATTGTACCAAAGAGATTTTCATCCTTGGCTATGACACTTAGTTGGTAGAGATGTACACCTACCAGCCGGAGTTGTATTGCCTATAAGAAAAACCCTACTGTGAGATCATAATTATGATGACATCTAGGCAAGGTGGAACTGCAACCCCAGTTAAGTCACACGAGTTTGAACAATACAGTCCAGAACAGCCTGATGCAATTGAGAATTTATCTCTGCAAACGCTTGCTGATGTCACTAAGGCAATTTTGCGTCATGCCTTTTGGTTAGCGGAGCAGAAACGTTATCTATCACTGCGAGAGTATAGAAAGTTACTTTTAGACCAAGGTTGGCAAGGTGAAGAAAAGAAGTATTTAAAGATTGCTGCCACTTTTGGGAAGTTTGAACCGCAAGACTTTGCTCAAGTTGAGCCAAGAACTATCTATCAACTTGCAGAAAGAAGCAACAAGTATCAACCAGTGCTGGATAGATTACTGGATTTAAGTGTAATTAACCAAGAAACTGTGCGATCGCTGATTAAAAAACAGCGCACTCCTAGATCGAAAAAAGCGGAAAAACTTAGTATTTGGCGACGGTTAAAGAATGGTGGCAGATATTGCCAAATTCCCCCCATTCATGAAGAATCAGAACAAACTGGCACTACTTTACAAGCGATGATGGATGCAGAAGGATTAACAGCGCAACAAATCGTAGCCGAGGCGATCGCTCTCAGAAAAGCCTATAAAGAAGGGAAATTAGTCAATAATCAATAGTCATTAGTCTTTCTCCCCTAAACCCTCACACTCCTACTTCCTTGCTAGTGCATTGTGCAGACTATGTAATAATTCCTGCGCCGTGAAGGGTTTGGGTAAAATTTGATTAATGCTAACTCCGGGTACATCTGCTAAAAGGTCTGGTGAATTCTGTCCACTGCAAGCGATAATCTCCACATTGGGGTTCATTTTCTGCAAAGTACGAATGGTAGTTACTCCATCCATTTCCGGCATCATCATATCCATGACGATCGCACTGATTTTATGCTTGTGTTGGGCATAGAGAGCGATCGCTTCGATGCCATTATTAGCAGTCAGAGCTTGATAGTTGTACTGCTCTAAAATCATTTTGATAATTTCACAAATTTTGACCTCATCATCAACTACTAAAATCAATTCTCCATTACCTTGAGGTGTGGCATTATCGTCTGCGGTTGCATCTGGTATGGTCTGCACGGCAGGTAAGAATAAGTTAAATTGGCTACCTTGACCAACTTTACTAGTTACAGTTACAAAACCACCGTGACTTTTAGTGATACCAAGTACGGTAGCCAGACCTAATCCCGTACCAGTACCTAATTCTTTGGTTGTGAAGAATGGCTCAAAAATTCGATCTAAGACTTCGGGCGGCATTCCCATGCCTGTATCTTTGATTTTGATGACAATGTAATGCCCGACGTTGGCATTAATATTCATTTTGGTGTAAGCTTCATCAAGAAAGGTATTCTCCGCAGAAATGGTAATTTTTCCGCCCTCTGGCATAGCATCACGGGCATTGACTACCAAATTCATCAGGACTTGATGTAATTGAGTAGCATCTCCAGAGACAGCCCACAGGTTTTCGGGTAATTTCGTGGTAAATTCAATTGATTTGGGAAATGTCTGTTTACCAATGAGGACAATATCGGTAATCAGGTGTTTGAGTTGGACTATGCTATTTTCTCCTTGACATCCCCGCGCAAAGGATAATACTTGTTTAACTAAACCTGCTCCTCGTTTGGCATTGTTTTCGATAATCTCTAATAGCTGTTGCGATCGCTCTAGCTTGTGATTATTTTTATTCTTTAGGAGTTGAGCGGCAGCTAAAATCGGTGTCAAAATATTGTTCAAGTCGTGGGCAATTCCACCTGCAAGCGTGCCTAAGCTTTCTAGGCGTTGAGTCCGAAAAAACTGCTCTTCTAGTTGTTTTTTCTGGGTGATGTCAGTGTTGACAATTAAAATTGACTTAGGGTTTCCGGCTGAGTCTTGCATCAGTGTCCACCGACTTTCGACCATAATCTCTTGCTGAGATTTGGTGAGTTTTTGCAACTCTCCTCGCCACACACCAGTCGCAATGACAGTTTTTAGAGCTTGTTGACGAATTTTTAATGACTCTTCTGAATAAAGCAAATCCTGAGTTGCTTTTCCCAAAACTTCTGCTTTTGACCAACCATACAGACGTTCTGCGCCTTGATTCCAATATAGTATGTGGTTGTTTAAGTCTTGGACGAAAATAGCATCGGTAGCAATATCGAGTAAAGCTGCTTGTTCGTAGATTTTTTGCTCTGCTTGTTTGCGTTCACTGATGTCTCTGGTTGTACCAACCATTCTGAGAGGCTGACCAGTTTCGTTATAGTAGGCTTGACCTTTGCTACTTAACCAGTGGATACTGCCATCAGGCCAAATCACTCGATATTCGAGCGCAAATTCTTGATTTTGCTCAATACTATGTTTAACTGCTTTCTTAAAGGCTGCTCGGTCTTCAATATGCAGTAAATGCAGAAAGTCTTCGGGGCTAGGACAGATAGTACCTTGGGATAAACCATAGAGCAAACCCATATTCTCTGACCAAAGAGTATCATTTGTGACAATATTCCAGTCAAATATCCCCATTTGTGCAGCTTGGAGGGCTAAACTCAATCTTTCTTCACTCTGTCGCAGTGAGTCTTCGATTTGCTTACGTTCGGTAATATCTTCGGCTACGCCTCCATAGGCATATATTTTGCCCTGTGCATCAAGCAAAGGAAAGCCCCGATCCCAAATCCAACGTACCGAGCCATCAGGTCGAAAAATGCGATATTCTTCATTGGTGACTTCACCGTGTTTTTGTCGCTCTAGTTTGGCAATGACGCGATCGCGATCCTCTGGATGTAAGGTTTCTAACCAAGATGTTGGTTGTTTACGCAAACTCTCACAAGAGCGTCCCCAAATTTTTTCGTAAGCTGGATTAACGTAGATGTTTGCCCCTGAATCTATATCAGCTATCCAAAATAGTGCATGGCTATTTTCGGAAAAACAGCGGAATTTCTCTTCACTTTCTCGCAATGCTTCCTCCATCAGCTTGCGATGTGTGATATCCCTTCCTACTCCTTGAAACTCGACAACTTTTCCAATATCATTCTGAATACCAGTAATATTCCATTCAAACCAACGAATACCTTTAACTGTCATTAATGCTTGCTCTTTGATTCTTAAGCCGTAAGGTGGAGACTTTAAATCAGTGAAGTTTTCTCTCGCTTGAGACAATTCATGAGCCGGAAAAAAGTCAAACAATGACAAACCAAGAAAATCCGGCAATTGTCTGCCAAAAATTTCACAGGCTGCGGGATTAGCAAATGTAATCCTTGCTAATTCATCAACACGGAGAATTACATCTGTTTGACCTTCTATGATTTGACGATAGAGTATTTCACTCTGCCGCATTGTTTCCTGTACTATTTGACAATCAGGAATTGCTTGTTGCCACAGTTCTTGGGAACAATACAATTCTGTGAGATTTGCTCCGAAATTCCTTTTGTTGACAGTTGGATTATTTAACGTTTTGGATGGTTGATGTAAATCCGTTGGTAATTGGTGTAAAGCTTCAACAATACCTACTAATGGTAACTGATATAACCCTTGTAATAAAGTTGCCGCAGTGATAATTCCTACTAAATGTTCCTCATCGTTCACTATCGGCAAATGACGAATTTGATATTGGTGCAGTACTGAAAAGACCGTCATCACATCTTGCAAATCTGACAGTTTCATAGTTATGACTGGCTGTGTCATGACTTGAGCTATCTTGACTTGAGCAAAATCTCTTCCTGACGCGGTCAGCCTGATAATATCTTGTTCTGTTAATATTCCTAAAACCTTTTGTGCCTCTACAACTAAAACACAGCTATTTCGTTGTAAATACCTATTGTGGGATTTACATACTGAGTGTAGATTAGTCAGAGGTAAATTTTCAGCTCTTGTCTGATACATCATGCTAATAGCATCAACTAGATAACTATTAGGATCAATCGTCAAAGGATGACGATTGAGGGCATGATATAAATGGGTTAAATCAATGAGCTGCTCGTCGAATTGCATAGTTAATTCGTCAGTTGTCATGATTTTATGGACTGCCGAATGAGTTAGTGACGGTCATCGATAGGTCTTTTGGATGGCAATTTTATAAAAATCAAGCCATTTGCTACGGGAGTTTATCAGATCACTGGATATTCTGAGCAGTCAGCTAATTTGATGTGCCGAATGAATTTAATAGAGGCTTTGGGATTGTGGCTACTGTCTAGGGATACTTAACAGTCATTTTATTTTTAAATCGTGAATATGATCAGTTTTTATCTTTAAGGGAATTATCCTATTTAATGCTTTGATTCGTCTAGTTAAGTTTTGATTCATAAGATATAACTTTTTTAAGATTTGGCGATCGCTGCAATTACAATGTATGTTTTTACTCTACCTTTGTGTTTCGTAAAATCCTCTATATAGCAAGTTTATACAGCTTTCTACTGGTCTAATTTAAATAGAAAGAAGTGTTAGAAGTAACATTCATTAGTAAAATATATTGAAAATATCAGCATAGATTCCTCTCTATCAATTGATGATTATTCTACAATCAATACTTAATATCCAACATAGCCTACATACATCAAAGATATCTATGACCAGAATCGATAATTGGCTGGGTAAACTATCTAGCCACAGGAGGATGAATCAGTGAATAAATAACTTAAACTGATTGGAGTTGAAGCTGATGAGACTGACTATATCTAGTGGACATAACTTCAAACAAATTACTAATTTAACTTATACTCCTTCCCAGGAATATGTCGTTAGTTTATTGATCAACATGGCAAAGCGCATATTATCAGATCTGAGTCCAATAATTTGTGCAAAATCCAGTGTATATTTATCTTTTTCTGACTTTTTTATAGGTATTGTCCATATTTATGTGCTGTTTGCCATATTGTGTATAGAGACAATATCAACTAAGTAGTTAATAACATTCTAGTATGAGAAGGTAATAGTAAAGAGAAATAATGCTAAATCTTAAGTTTTGTATCTAGTTGTAATAATCTTTTTATCTATCTTGCACTACATTGATAAAAAACAGCGTGAAGAATCTGTTTAGATACATATAAAAATATGGACTAATATTAACTTTGTTGATAAGTATTTGGATGAGATATATAGTATCAATAAACACAGTCTAAGAATAGAAATTTATATGGATTTTCAAGATTTTCTCAGACATAAATTTGCACAAGTAGCGATTGGAGAATTCAAGCCCGGTAAATTCGAGGCTGCCAAAAAATTATATGAAGAAGCTGTATTAACTTACAATAATGGTTTCAAAGGAGCTTATCTGTTACAAGAACCAGGTACAGATAAGGGTATTTCCATAATTTTTTGGGAAAGTGTAGAAGATATGACATCTAATCACAATGAGGCTTATCAGCATATCTTAAAACAGATGATGCCATTATTTGCTCACCCACCGCAAACCACTGTATATGAACTTGTCTGTGAAATTAATCCGGTGGAAACAGAAAATGAGGTCGATAGTTAAAAAATAGCGTTGATTGAAGAAGGCTCTCTTACCCTTCTACTCTCTATGCTTTTTTCATTATGTCTTATTCAAGGATGCCCGCCAAGCTAAAGCTGTGGCGGGAGTTTTCTTACGTAATCTAGATAACATTTTTTAACTTAAATCTTACACTGAAAATATAAATGTCAACTCTGTATCTACGTGAAAAAGGCATCATGTAAAAAACATGGAGGTGAAGACGTTAAGAGCCTCTTTATAAAGTAAAAATTAAGTAGGGGAGGCAAAAAGCGGTGTGGATTTTCCTCCCCACCGAACTTCAGAGCGGCGGCTTCCGCCGCTCTGAGTTCTCGCTTTATTGCCGTTGTGTTACGGCATTTTCATGATTTGAGTATGAGTGACAGTATAAATTGCCGTAACGCACCATGATCATACAGTGCGTTACGCGTTGCTTTAACCCACCCTACAATTTAAGCTTTACTTTATAAATCATCTCTCAATTAATGATTATTTACTGGTAAAGAAATAGTAGTACTTTGTTTATTTTCTTTGATGAGACGGCTATAGGTTCTTTGGGGAATAAAATGAAGTGGATTATAACCAACAAAACGCAAAATTAACACACAAGCCCAGGAATATCTGCCGTCAGTAATCGCTTCAATAACTTGATGCAACTGTTCATTGGTAATTGTACTATGAAAACTTTTCTGAGAAGAATTGATTTGGTAGTTCATAGCTGTCTCTCATGTAATTTATATGAATTGAGATTCACCAAATAATCATGCCTGTATGATTACATCTTTTGAAATTGTTTGAGCAGAATATCTGCAATTTATCTACAACATACGATGATTTCGTTCTTGTTGGTCTAGCCAGATTGTGGAGGCGTTGCATAAATGTAGATGACTTTAATAGTTTTGCTGAGATGGGCAATCTTGACCGTCCCTTGTATTTTTAGGCGTGCATGATACCCACCTCAAAAGATTCATCTTTTAATTCAGCAATGCTCTTTTTGAATGTTGAAATTCTGCCTCACAGTTTCATAAGATTTTACTTACCCATAAAGTTTTCTTAATGAGAAATTCACTAAATAAACAGGAAATTGGGGACAAAACAGTCAACTACAACACAGAATACTAGTTTTTTGAGACCAATTAAGCCAAATTGGCATTTTTTCTATAAATGCCAAATGCCGATTCATGAGTTATTTTTATGACTCTGCACCCGGAAATATTGAATCAGGAATTGTGTGATTTCATCCTAAAGCTAGAAGTAACGAGTATTAAAGCTGGCCTACGCTGGATAAATCAAGGAAAAATGTACTTCTCAACAAGTTAGTAGTGAGGAAGTTCTGACTACTAGCCATAACAGGGTACTAAAATTTGCCATGTATGAACTACATCAATCGATTTTGGCTAATAGTGAAGAAACAACTACCTTGCGTCAGTTGATATTTGCGCTAGAGGCTTTAGATAAGCGTTACTTTCTTAGAAATGAGATTCTGCAAACTTTTGCTAAATACTGTCATCAATTTCAAAAACCGACGTACTTTTATTATTCTTCCTCTGTTGCTAAATTAATTCACTGCACTCACGAAATCATTCTGGAGGAAGAAGCTATTTGGTTTGTGGTGCGTCCTAAAATTGCGAAACGAGAAGTTTGGCGACTGACATTAGATTTTTCCAAGTTTGAGGTGATGCCACCTGAAGCATTATTAGATGTGAGCGATCGCTTGGTCAATGCCTATGACCCCCACATTTTAGAAATTGACCTCAAGGCTTTTTATGAAAATTCCCCCAGAATCAGCGACCCTAGAAACATTGGTCAAGGTCTAGCCTTCCTCAACCATTATCTATGCAGTCAACTAGATACTGACATTCAGTATTGGTTTGAATTGATTTATTTAGCCTTACAATCTTTGCGATACAATGGTACTCGCTTATTACTGAGCGATCGCATTTCCTCTGGTATTCAACTAGCGAGACAAATTCGCCAAGCCATTCAGTTTCTCAGTCAGCAACCACCTGACGCGCCCTACAGCAACTTTCACCATGACTTGCAAGCACTAGGTTTTGAACCAGGGTGGGGAAACACGGTTTCTCGCACCTTAGAAACCTTCACCCTTTTAGAAAGACTCATTGAAGCACCGCAACCAGCGATTCTGGAAGCATTTGTTTCGCGTGTTCCGGCTATCTCTCGTGTGCTTCTGGTTTCTATTCACGGTTGGGTAGCACAAGCAGATGTGATGGGACGGGACGAAACTTTGGGACAAGTCATTTATGTCTTGGAACAAGCACGAAGTTTAGAAAACAAACTCCGAGAAGAAATCAAACTTGCTGGTCTTGACATTCTCGGTATTCGACCTCATGTAATTATTCTCACCCGCCTCATTCCTAACTGTGAAGGGACTTGTTGTAACCTGCGCTTGGAAAAAGTAGATGGTACAGAAAACGCCTGGATATTACGCGTTCCTTTTGGGGAATTTAATCCAGATATTACTAACAACTGGATAGCTAAATCTGATATTTGGCCTTATTTAGAAACCTTTGCTAGCGATGCGGAACAAGAAATAATCAATCAGTTTAAGGGTAAACCAAACTTAATCATTGGCAATTATACAGATGGTAATTTAGTTGCCTTTTTGATGGCTCGACGGTTAAAAGTTACCCATTGTAATATTGCCCATTCCCTAGAAAAACCCAAACATTTATTCAGCGATCTTTATTGGCAAAACTTTGAAGAACAATATCACTTTTCTGCCCAATTTACCGCCGATTTAATCACCATGAATGCGGCAGACTTTATCGTTACATCGTCTTATCAAGAAATTGTCGGTACACCGGAAAGTATAGGACAATATGAATCCTACAAATGCTTTACTATGCCTCATTTATATCATGTAATTGATGGCATAGATTTATTTAATCCTAAATTTAATATGATCCCGCCGGGAGTGAATGAGCAAGTTTTCTTTGATTACAGTCAGAAAAATCAGCGTAAACCCCATTTAACTACAAAAATATTTGACTTACTATTGCATCAAGAACACCCACAAATTCTAGGTAAATTAGATGATGGGCAAAAGCGTCCCATCCTGGCTGTAGCACCGATAACTTCAATGAAAAACCTTACTGGTTTGGTAGAATGTTTTGGTCAAAGTCCAGCATTAAAAGAGCATTGCAACTTAATTATTATCACTAGTAAGCTGCATACTTCAGAAGCCGCAAACCCAGCCGAAGCAGCAGAAATCCAAAAACTGCATAACTTGATTAATCAGTACGAACTCTATAATAAAATTCGTTGGGTAGGAATGCGTCTACCTAATGTAGAAGTAGGAGAAGCATACCGAATAGTAGCTGATTTGCGAGGAATTTATGTGCATTTTGCCAGATTTGAAGCCTTTGGTCGCAGTATTTTAGAAGCGATGATTTCCGGTTTACCAACCTTTGCTACTAAGTTCGGTGGGGCTTTAGAGATTATTGAAGATTATGGTAATGGCTTTCATATCAACCCTACAGATTTAGAGGGGACAGCTAAGAAAATAGTGACATTTCTAGAAAAGTGCGATCGCCATCCCGAATACTGGCAAGAAATCTCAGAGTGGGTAAGTCAGCGTATTCACCACAAATACAACTGGCAGTTACATACAAATCAATTACTTTCATTAGCTAAAATCTACAGTTTTTGGAACTTTGTTGCACCAGAAAACACAGAAGCGAGGGTGCGTTATATGGAAAGTTTATTCCATTTAATTTATAAACCCAGAGCAGAAAAGATTTTAGAAAAGCATATGGGGAAATAAAAAGTAAAAATAAGAATTTGCATAAAATTTGACAATTTAATGAAGACTATGGGCTATGAATCAACAATATACCTCTGGTGATTTTATCTATGAAGATTGGAGATTAATTGAAACTCAGTTTAAACCTGAGCAAATCAATACTAGGGAAACTATCTTTACGATTGGTAATGGATACTTAGGCACAAGGGGTAGTTTTGAGGAAGGTTACAGTCGTATTCTACCCGCAACGTTTATTCATGGCGTTTATGATGATGTACCGATTGTTTATACAGAATTAGCCAATTGTCCTAACTGGCTACCGTTGGTAGTGACGATTAATGGCGATCGCTTTCGTCTCGATCAAGGAGAAGTATTAGCATACAAACGACAACTAGATTTGCGTTATGGTCTTTTAAGTCGTTGGGTGCGTTGGCGTAGTCCCAAAAATAAAATTATTGACATCCGCTTTGAACGCTTCGCCTCTCTGGCGGATGTCCATGTTTTAGGACAGCGTTGTCAGTTAACATCCTATGATGGCGAGGCTTTGATTGAATTTCAAGCCAGCATCAATGGTTATGCAGAAAACCAAGGTTTCAATCACTGGGAAGGGATAGACCAAGGTAAAAGCGATCAGGGGATTTGGTTACAAAGTCGTACCCGCAGCACGCGCATTGAAATTGGGATGGCGGCAAAAATGACGATATCGGGAACAGAAGCTGCTATGCAAGTTAGCACCGTACCTGGTTATCCCACCATCAGCACCACCTTTTTAGCCGCACCCCAACAAACCGTGACAGTGGAAAACATCGTGACAGTATTTACTTCGCGGGAGACTCAAACACCAATCACCACCGCCCAAGCAAAACTTGCAGACATAGCTGATTACACCACATTATTCACAGACAATCAAACAGCTTGGGATCAGGTTTGGCAAACCAGCGACATTGTGATCGAAGGCGATAGTCAAGCCGCTTTTGCTATTCGCTATAATCTGTTTCAGCTATTAATTGCCGCCCCGCGCCATGATGATCAAGTGAGTATTCCTGCCAAAACCCTGTCAGGATTTGGTTATCGGGGTCATATATTCTGGGATACAGAAATTTTTATCTTGCCCTTTTTCACTTATAACCAGCCCGATGTCGCCCGCAACTTACTCAGTTACCGCTATCACACCATAGCAGGCGCAAGACGCAAAGCAGCTCATTACGGCTTTAAAGGCGCAATGTATCCGTGGGAAAGTGCAGATACAGGCGATGAAGTTACCCCCCGGTGGTCGTTACCAGATGATTATTATGGTGAAGACGTGAGAATTTGGTGCCGCGATCGCGAAATTCATAACAGTGCAGATATTGCCTACGCTGCCTATCACTATTGGCAAGCTACAGGCGATGATGAATGGATGCGCGACTATGGTGCAGAGATGATCTTAGATACGGCTATTTTTTGGGGTAGTCGAGTAGAATTTAATCCCCAATACAATAGATACGAAATTCGCGGCGTGATTGGTGCAGATGAATATCACGAATTTGTGCATAACAACACCTTCACTAACCGCATGGTGCAATGGCATTTAGAACAAGCCTCGAAAATTCTCACATGGTTGCAGCAACATTTCCCGGAACGCGCCGCCGAACTCACCCAGAAGTTGCAGCTTTCCTCAGAAATCCAAACCTATTGGCAAGACATCATCAATAAAATTTGGATTCTTTATGATCCCGCAACTGGACTAATTGAACAATTTGAAGGATTTTTCCAATTAAAAGATATTGACCTGAAAGAATACGAACCACGCCAAAAATCAATCCAAGCTGTTTTGGGGATGGAAGGAACGAACCAGACTCAAGTTCTCAAACAACCAGATGTCTTAATGCTGTTGTACTTGATGCGACCATTAGCAGAGTTTCCTTACGACCAAAAAATATTAGCAACAAATTGGCATTACTACGCACCCCGCACTGATATCACCTATGGTTCATCCTTGGGGCCAGCTATCCACGCCATCTTAGCTTCAGACTTAGGCGACTCAATGAGAGCTTACAAACGGTTTATGCAAGCGGCAATGGTAGATTTAGAAGATAGTCGCGGTAACACCCAAGATGGTATTCACGGTGCGAGTGCGGGTGGTGTTTGGCAAGCAGTAGTTTTCGGCTTTGGGGGTATTCAGTTTACAGACAATGGCCCTATAGCCAACCCCCATTTACCCCCCAGTTGGTCACGCCTGCAATTTCAGCTACAGTGGCGTGGTCAGTGGTATCAGTTTGACTTGGGGGATAAGGGACTGGGGACTAGGGACTGGGGACTAGGGACTGGGAAAGAAACAGATAAGGAGAAGGGTAATCTACCCAATCCACCCTTGGGGGTTCGTGAGTCGCACCCCTCCAGGGAAGCAAGCTACACGGGGCAAACCCCGAAGACCGCGCTGCATGATCAATCCCCGGACATTCGCGGGTTTATCTTTGACTTAGATGGCGTACTAACGGATACGGCTGAATATCATTACTTAGCATGGCAAAAATTGGCGAATGAGGAAGGTATTCCGTTTAATCGGCAGGCGAATGAGGCTTTGCGTGGTGTGTCTCGGCGTGCTTCCTTAATGCTGATTATTGGAGATAGACCTTATTCAGAAGACCAAATTCAGGAGATGATGGCACGAAAAAACCGTTATTACGTAGAGTTGATTGAACATATCACACCCAAGGATTTGTTACCGGGAGCGATCGCACTTTTGCAGGAACTGCGGCAAGCTGGCATTAAAATTGCGATCGGTTCGGGGAGTAAAAATGCTCGCACGGTCATCGAAAAACTCGGTATTGCTAATCTCATCGACTCTTTGGCTGACGGTTACAGTGTTCAAACACCTAAACCCGCCCCTGATTTATTCCTTTATGCTGCCCGTCAGCTAGGTTTAAATCCAGCCCAATGTGTAGTTGTGGAAGATGCAGCCGCAGGTGTTGAAGCCGCCTTAGCTGGGGGAATGTGGGCTATAGGTATCGGCCCTGCAGAACGAGTAGGAAAAGCTCATATAGTTCTCCCTAGCCTCGCGGGTGTTAATTGGAGAGATTTACAGGCACAATTGAGTCGGAAAATTTAAACGCTAAGAGACGCAACGTTACAACCAAAGGTACGCTGAGGTAAACTCTCTGCATCTCCTCGTGAACTTTTTCCTAATTTTATGCAGCAATGCCAACAAACTTGCTATTAAGTGGAACAATACACCACACCTTTAAGCAACATGGAACTTAAATCAGTTTCTCTAGAAATTCCTGAAGATTGTAACCTCATCCTGGGGCAAACCCACTTTATTAAAACGATAGAAGACCTCTATGAAATTATGGTGGGAATATCAGCACAAGTGAAATTTGGTATTGCTTTTTGTGAAGCTTCGGGAGATTGTTTGATTAGAATTGCTGGCAATGATCTATCCTTACAAGAAATAGCCACCAAAAATGCTCAAGCAATAGGTGCAGGTCACAGCTTTATTATTTTACTCAAACAAGCCTATCCTATTAATTTCCTCAATGCTATTAAGCAATGTCCAGAGGTTTGTACAATTTACTGCGCCACAGCTAATCCTGTACAGGTGATTTTAGCTGAAACCGAGCAGGGGAGAGGTATTCTGGGGGTGATTGATGGCTTTTCACCTCAAGGCATAGAAACAACTGAGGATGTGAACACACGACATAATTTGCTCCGGCGCATTGGTTATAAGTTATAAACAATGGCAATAATATGTCTAATAATTATCAGGAAAAAATCATTACTCTATGGATAGTATTTCTCCTAGGAATACTGTTTCATACCCTATTAGGTTTAATGCCGCTTTTTCATGGATTAAGTGTAATTGAATCTCAAAAAGCGACATCAATTAATCAAATATCGAGCATCATGTGGGGGATGTTAGGATTTTTTACTCTGCCAATGTTGGCAATCATCGCGACAGCTTTTACTGCTAATAGACGCTATCGAGTGATTCACTTTGGGTTCACAATACTCTATAGCATCCTCAATTTAATTCATTTGATACTAGACTTACTTCTGCCCCAGGTTATCTGGTATCAAATTGCTTTGATGGTGCTACTATTTTTGATTGGTTTGCTATTAAATCTTGTCGCTTTTCAATGGATGAAAGCACCACTGAGAAATCATCATCTCTCACCTGAACAATTAGCTTGAGTCATTAGTTATTCTCCCCCTGCTCCCCCTGCTCCCCCTGCTTTCCTACACCCTACCTCTTCGGTTTTTGTTGTTGTGAAATCTCAATAGTGTAATTATATTGTTGTTGAGATAAATTACCGACCTTAATTGAGTAATCACCTGTGGGCCAGTAACCAGATAATTCGGCCTCATTATTAGTGGAACTTTCTGCTAGCACACAAAAACGTCCTCCAGGCCCATCAATTAGCAATGTGGGTCTTCCTGTGCCTTTGGCTGTGACGCGCAAATAGGGTAAAGCCTCCGTTACTCTAATCACTTGATTGGGTGCGGTGGTAACATTACCACAGTTGCTCGGAACAGTTTTATCAGATGTACCATTAACAACAAGTGGATCTGAAGTTAAGTTACGGCTCATTTGAATCATCGGTGTTTGAGCAGCGATCGCTTCCGTCAGGATTAAGCTTGTTACCAAGGTAGTAGTAAGCACTTTTAATAAAGTAAAAGTATTCATATATAAGTATCTCTCAGAATAATTTTTGACATAAACATCCTGATTAAATAGACGCTGATTAATAGGCGTTGTTCCTGATAGTTATGTATAAAATTTTATAAATTTGTTTAACTCTATGTATAACTAAAGTGTGAAAATCCGATGAAGTAAGGAAATTATGAGGAAACTAGCAATAATTTCAGTATATATCTACAGAATTACAAAAATTCTTATATGCAAATTGAGTTATGAATCGTGAAATCTAAATCCAACAACCAGCGTCAATAGTTAAATTTACCCACACAAACAGGTACTCCATACCAAGACATTAGCTAAAATCACAAACAAAACCACCAGAAATGATGGGAACTGATGCAGGGACGAAAAATCTCAAATTTGAGAAACAGGCGTTAGCGCAGCTTACTGTAGGTTTCGCTACGCAACAATTCACAATACCAAGTAGTAAATTTAACTTGATTTTCAGCTATCCTTGCGGAAATTCTCATGAATAAAATGTGATGGTTTTGTCATTCAAAAAGTGTCTTAACTGAGGTACAACGTTAATGAATCCTCAATCAGAAGAAGAATTACAACGCCGCCTCCAGCAACTAGAGGCTGATATTAATTCCGCATCTGGAGAGTCAGCACCAAAACAGACTTCCCAGTTTAGTTGGTTAAATTGGCAACAACAGTTAGAACGAGGAAAACTTTGGTTTCAGAGTTTATCAGGGACAGGCAAGCTAGTATTTATCGGCGTTGCTGGCTTACTTGGCTTGTCAATTGTGCAGATGGTACTGAAATTAGTAGTATCTGCCCTCAGTCTGGCACTGTTAGCAGGGTTAGTGTATCTTGGATACAAATTTTTTGTATCTGGTAACGCGAAAAATCAATAGCTGTGACTGGGGACTGGGGGCTGGGGACTGGGAAAACACTCGTATTTTTACTCAGCACTCAGCACCCATCACTCCCACACAAGGGACATAAAAATAAATACAAAGGTAATTAAGGTAATTATGTAATGGCTACTCCAACTGTTAAAAAAAATACTAATCAATCTAACCGTACTAAAAATCCAGCCAAAACTAATTCGCTAGTCACAAGACGCTTTGCTGCTTGGACGGCAGAAATGACGCTGTTGTTGGCTAGTGGGCTAGTTCCCTTTGGGTTGGGTGTGTACGCCAACTCTCGCAGCGATCTCAATCGAGTGCCACTTAACCCTGTACTAGTAGTAACAGAAAGAGCGATCGCTCGTCCGTTGGCTTTACCTGCTAGCTATGGCATTCGTAATGTGGCATGGCCGACTAATTTCCTTTGGACAATTGCTTTATTTGCTCCCACAGTCCTGTCTTGGTGGCAATTATATTTACTGGCAAAAACAGGCAGTACCTTACCTAAGCGTTGGTTTGGTATCAAGGTGGTCAATGAAGAAGGAACGCCTCCAGGTTTAGCAGCTGTGTTTGTTCGGGAAGGTATTGGCCGCTTAACTGTGCCTATGTCCATTGCCTACATTCTCTGGCGTTATAGCTTTGCTTTCCCCAATTTAGGTTTATTCACTTCTCTAGCAGTATTAATGATCCTAGGGGAAGGTTTAGCTTTACCTTCACGCCGAGGACGTAAAGCTTTGCATGATTGGTTAGCAGGTACTTGTGTCATCGATGCCCACCGTCCTGCCGTTTCAGCAGATGTGGCAGCTAGTGGGCGCAGTTTACCTGCTACTAGTGGTTCAACTATCGCACGAGAAGAAAATGAAGCACTAACGACAGCCGCAATGGCCATTACTTCAGACAACAGCAGTTTAGTGTCATTGTGGCGGCGGATGCAGCAAAACCCCAATTTAACCTTGTTTGGGGTAGCCCTGACGAGTATGACGGCGGTGCTGGCTACTTTAATCGGCACACAAGTCTATCTCCAAAGTCAGCAAAGCAATCGGGAGTCGCAAAAAATCAATAGTCAACAATTTTTGGCACTCGTCAAACAATTGAGTCCTGATTCTACGGCTACTATTGCAGAACGCCAAAGCTTAATTCTGGCTATGGGTAGTCTCAATGATCAACAGTCTATCCAGTTTTTAACGGATATGATGGTCAATGAAAGCAACCCTATTTTGATAGATACAATTCAACAAGCACTTACTAGTATAGGTATTCCCGCAATTCCCGAATTACACAACAAAAATCAGTTTTTGGCGGGTGAGTTGCAGTCTGTCAATAACACATCCTCGGAACGGGAGATCAAACAAAAGCGGTTACAAATTAACCAGCAAACTATTAACAAAATTCTCAGTGTATATGGTGGGAAAGCCCAAAATCTTGATCTGAGTCGCATCCAGCTAGGGCAAAGCGGTACTCCTGGGAGTTCATTCTTTAGCTTGGTTCTCGATAACACTGATTTATCAGGAATCAAGTTGAAATCAGCCAATCTCAATCAAGCTAATTTTAAAGGTAGCCGTTTCCGTAGTCCTGGTGAAGACGGGCGTTTAGACACTTATGATGATGTAATATCTGATTTAACTCAAGCTCAGATGAAACAAGCTAATTTCACTGATGCTAACCTCAGTCGTGTGATTATGACTGGTAGTGATTTAAGTCGTGCTACCCTCAACAGAGCAAATTTAGCTAATGCCCGCTTAGTTGGTGCTAACCTCAGCAGTAGTCAGTTAGTAGGGGCTGATTTACGTGGCGCAGTTCTAGAAAATGCTAGCCTGACGGGAGCAGACCTAGGAGACGCTAAATTTAAAGATGCAAACTTGTATGGTGCGCGTCTTGGTCGCGTGATTGCGATCGGTACGCAATTATCATTTGCTAACTTAACTAAAACTGATTGGCAAGCTTCAGATTTATCTGGCGCAGACTTAGAACGGGCTAATCTCAGCAATGCTAACTTAAGTGCCACACGTCTGACGGGTGCGATTTTAAGATCTGCCCAGTTAGAAAATGCTAATTTGCAAAATGCTGACTTGAGTTTGGTTGATTTACGGGGTGCAAACGTCGCTGGTGCTGATTTCCAAGGGGCAATTCTTACCCCTAATAGACAAGATCCAGCAGATCAATTTGTTCAAACCCCAGATATCGGTTCAGTCTCGGCGGTAGTTAAAGGCGTAGACTTTTCCCAAGCTAAAAATTTAGACCCTAGACAAATTGCTTACATTTGTACTCAAGGCGGCCTGCATCCCCGGTGTCCGTAGATTCGCAATTGTTTAAGACAGAGGCAGAAAGCAGTCCGAAGCAGTGAAAGTTGGAATGCTTTTTGCCTTATTGCCCTCAATCATAGATGAGTTGGGCTGGGGAGCGATCGCTCCCCAGCCCTTCTTTTTAGCTGTATTTATGGGTGGATGTTAAGATTCCCTACCTGATGCCCAGGTATCACGCCACTTCACTGTGCCTTCTTTAGCAACTACCCAACGACGATTTAAAGTGTTTTCCCGTAAAGGCGATCGCCCCTCACGCCACAGGGCATATTTATAACTAATGAGTTTGCCTGCACTTTCGTCAAAAGGAATCTCTGCAAACCAAGTATTCGCATTGATATATTCCAAGGGATAAGCTTTGCTGATATCCCAGTTACCCAACTCTGGACAATCACCAACAACTACGATGGTTTCACCTGGTTGGGTATGCACGCCGTTGAGTTGAGCGCGCACAATGGTTTGCGCCTTCACCCGTTCGCCGACATGACTTAAGACTACTACTCCCCGTTCTGCAATTTGGAGATTGTAAATTTTACCGTCTTTGACTTCAAATTTATTGCGAGTCAGCGCACAAGTGTGTTCACCGTCTGGTAAGTCTGTTTCTACTTCTGGCAAGATGACATCTCCGCCCCGGTTCAGAGCGACAAAGCACACAGAAGAACGATAACGGCGGACATAACAATAAACATCTGGAGTTAAATATTTTTGCCACTGGCTACCCATTGATACAGATGGATTTAACCGCCGGATACCAGATAGCAATCTGATATATCGATAAACATCAGTATCTTTATCCCAATTTTCCATCATGGGGCGGTTATATGGGTCATTACCGCCATTGGTATCATTGTGCAAATATTGTTCTGTGCCGTAATAGATACAAGGAATACCTCGTGAGGTCATAATTAAAGCGATCGCTACCTTCAACATCGCTGGGTCGGGGTTGAGGGATTGGAAGCGCGGCATATCATGATTATCAATGAAGGTGATTAACTCTGTCGCCCCGTTGTAGCGATAATCTTGATCCAGTACTTCTTGGATGAGATGAAATCCTCCTTCTGCACCTTGGGCTAAAGCAGCACGAATTGCCACACATAAGCCAAAATCGAGAATCGTCATACCCGAATTGTTGGCAAATTCCACCGAGCGATCGTCGCTAGCATGACTGTAAATCCACTCACCAAAAATAAATACATCTGGTTTGTGATTATACATATCGCCAGTGAATTCTTGCCAAAACCAGATGGGCATATGTTTGACTGTATCTACCCGCAGTGCATCTACACCCCGGTCTAGCCATTGCTTAATTGCCGACTTGATATATTGACGGTACTCACTATTGTTTTCATTAAAAGTAGCTAAACCGCAAAGTTCACAGTTCTGCACTTGCCAATCATCTTCCCAGTCTTGCACTTCACCATAGTGGTGATACCAATGATTGACATCATCATTGAAGTCAGCAATTTTGACCCCATCATCATAGAGTTCACCTTTGCTACCGCTAGTATCAGGACTGCTATGGTTACAGACAATATCCAAAACCAGCTTCATTTTCCGCTTGTGTAATTCTTCAATGAGGCGGTCAAAAGTCGTATTTCTGGTTTCTTGAGTATTATTTAATGAAGGGTCTTCTCCATCGCCAATATAGCGGGGATTCAGCCGCTTAAAATCTTTTGTCCAATAGCCGTGCATGGCGGCATTGCCAACAAATAATTCTTCAACTTGTTCAAACAAAGGAGTTAACCAAACTGCGGTTACTCCCATATCTTTTAAGTAATCTAATTTATCGATGACTCCTTGCAAATCACCACCCCAATACTTACCCCAATCTTCCCCTTGAGGATCATAAAGTTCGGGATTATTACCTTCACTATTTTTGGGATCGCCATCATAAAAGCGATCTACCACTAGGAAGTAAATAGTTTCTTGGCGAAATTCAATATCTCTAGTGTAAAGAAACTCTAAGTCTATTTCTGTTTCTGATGAGGGTGTTTCTATTAACGCTTGTACTTCAGCATTGGCATTTTCTACTTGATATTGTTCTTCAGAAAAGAGTGATGGTGGTGTTTTTACCATAATAAAATGCAATTTTTAATGCGATATAGAGTTATGTATTAGATACAGTACAAAAATGTACTCGTGTATTTTTCAAGACCATAGGTATTATCTAATTAAAAATTATTTTCCAACATCTATCTTTGGGTGAGTAGAGATGAAGCACTCTCCAAAGCTGATATTAAGCCAGATCCCAGACTTTTTTGAAAAGTCTGGGATCTGAAGCCTTGTACTTATCCTACTTTTAGCTATGGATAAATATGTCTTTTGGTTCTAGTAAATTGACTGAGAAACAGACAATGATTCTATTTGTCACACTCATAAAAAGTGTGTAATTAATGACATTTGCTATTGGCAAACTTTCATCGAGAAAATTATTTAACGGGAGGATGCTGCGTGAAAATTGGCGCGCACTACTTAGGTAACGGAGAATGTGAGTTTACTGTTTGGTCTCCCACATTAAACAGCGTTGCAGTAGAGATTTTAACGCCAGAAAAGCAGTTAATTCCGCTGAAACCTCAAGCAGAGGGATACTGGCAGCTAAAAGTGAATGATGTGTATCCAGGTACACTTTATCGATATAGATTAAATGGACAAAAAGCTTTTGCTGACCCAGCTTCTCAGTTTCAACCCCAGGGAGTCCACGGTGCTTCTCAAGTTATTGATCATCAGTTTGAGTGGACAGATGCAGCCTGGGCTGGTATTCCCTTGGAATCAATGATTTTCTATGAACTGCATGTGGGGACATTCACGCTGGAAGGAACTTTTGCGGCGATTATTCCTCGTTTACCAGAACTACGGGAGTTAGGAATTAACGCCATTGAAGTTATGCCGATCGCGCAATTTCCAGGTGACGATCATATTGAGCCGAATTTGGCATACCGCAACTGGGGGTATGATGGCGTTTACCTTTATGCTGTACAGAATTCCTACGGTAGCCCAGCTGATTTAAAGCGATTTGTGAATGCTTGCCATGAACATGGGATTGCTGTGGTTTTGGATGTAGTTTATAACCACTTCGGCCCAGAAGGTAATTATATGGGTGAGTTTGCACCCTATTTTACTAAAACATACAAGACTCCTTGGGGCAACGCCATGAATTTTGATGACGCTCATAGCCAAGGTGTGCGAAATTATTTTATTCAAAACGCGCTGTATTGGTTGAGAGAGTTTCACATAGATGCGTTGCGACTGGATGCAATTCAGGCAATTTATGATTTGGGCGCAAAGCATTTTTTGTGGGAATTGGCGGAAGTTGTGCATAACTTCTCTGATGGAGAGACATGGAAACGCTATTTAATTGCTGAAAGTGACCTGAATAATCCGCAAGTGATTCGTCCGCCTGAATTGGGTGGCTATGGAATTGATGCCCAGTGGAGTGATGATTTTCATCACGCATTGCACACACTGTTAACAGGCGATCGCCAAGGTTATTATCAAGACTTCGGGAAGTGTGCTGATTTAGCCAAAGCTTACCAAGATACGTTTGTCTACGATTGGCGGTATGCTCCCCATCGGCGGCGATTTCATGGCATCTCTTGCCGCGATCGCCCATTATCTCAGTTTTCAGTATGTATTCAAAATCATGACCAAATCGGCAATCAAATGCAAGGGGAACGCTTAAGCGAGCGGATTTCTTTTGCAGGTTTGAAATTAGCGGCTGGTGCGGTGTTGTTGTCACCTTACTTACCGTTACTCTTCATGGGTGAAGAATATGGCGACACTGCACCTTTTATCTATTTTGTTAGTCACTCTGACCCCGATTTGATTCAAGCTGTGCGTGCTGGACGCAAACAAGAGTTTGAGGCGTTCCACTATGCGGAAGACCCACCAGACCCAGAATCTGCAGAAACTTTCTTGCAGTGTAAACTTAACTGGGAATTACGCCACCAAGGCCAGCACAAGGTTTTATGGGATTGGTATCGTCAGTTAATTCATTTACGCAAGACTCATCCGGCGTTGTTGAACTATGACCGCGAAAGTATTGCAGCAACTAGCGATGAAGATAAAAAAGTAGTTTTCGTGCGGCGTTGGTGCAAATCCAGGGAAGTGGTATTGGCGATGAATTTTAACGTGTCGTCTGTGGCGGTAAGTTTACCAATTCAGCAGAGTGCGCGGAAGTTATTAGATTCAGGTTCTCAAGCTTCAGAGAATTTGTCTGTGGGGGATGAGGTTGTTTTAGAGGCTATGAGTTTGGTTTTGTATGAGGTTGTTTAACGCAGAGATACGCGGAGTTTTTTTCGGGTCTATTTATATCAAGTGAAAATTTATGCGAATACCCCAAGCAACTTATAGAATTCAGTTTACACCCCAATTTGGTTTCGATCATGCTAGAGCGATCGCCTCCTATTTATCAGATTTAGGGATTTCTGATTTGTATGCTTCCCCTATTTTCAAGGCTAGAACTGACAGTACACATGGCTACGATGTGGTAGATGCTACACAATTAAATCCCCAGTTAGGAACTACTGAGGCTTTTGAGGCGTTAGTTGCTCAATTACAGTCTCTTAATATGGGTTGGTTACAAGATATTGTGCCTAATCATATGGCTTATAGTAGCGAAAATCCTTACTTAATGGATGTGTTGGAACATGGCGCAGATTCTAGCTATACCGACTACTTTGATGTATGTTGGAATTCTCCATTTGCTAATAGTCAAGAGCGGATTCTCGCTCCTTTGTTGGGAGATTTTTATGGTGAAGCTCTCGAAAAAGGTGATATTCAACTGCAATATGGGCAGAATGGTTTAACTGTTAATTACTACAGTTTAAAATTGCCATTGCGTTTAGAGTCTTACACTAAATTTATTAGTTACAATCTCGGTAAACTCACACGCACATTAGGCAGAAATCATCCTGATTTTATTAAACTTTTAGGTGTTCTCTATATTCTTAAAAGTGTTCCCTCAGAAGTTGCAGGTAAACAACGTCAAGACCAAATCACTTTTATCAAAGGTTTGATTTGGGAACTTTACAGTACTAATGATCATATACATGAATTCATTACCGAAAATCTCAGCATCTTTAATGGAGAACCAGGTAATTCTGAAAGTTTTAATTTACTAGATGATTTACTCAATGATCAGTTTTACCGTCTCGCCTTCTGGAAGGTTGGGGCGGAGGAAATGAACTATCGTCGTTTCTTTACTGTGAACGAACTCATTTCTGTGAAAGTTGAAGAAATGCGAGTGTTTAATAATACTCATAGTTTAATTCACAAGTTGGTGGAAGAGGGAGTATTCACTGGTTTAAGAATTGATCATATTGATGGGCTATATAACCCAACGCAGTATTTAGAACGGCTGCGGGATAAAATGGGTGATATCTATATCACTGTTGAGAAGATTTTGGAACTAACGGAAGATTTACCAAACAATTGGCAGATTCAAGGCACTTCAGGTTATGATTTTTTGAATTATATAAATGGTGTATTTTGTCAATCTCAAAATCAACAATTATTTGATAAAATTTATCATTCATTTATAGGTTCACGCTTTGATTATCCATTACTTGTACAGGAGAAAAAACATCTAATTCTAGAAAAGAATTTAGCAGGTGATGTTGATAATCTCGCGATTTTGCTGAAGAATATTGCCAGTAAATATCGCTATGGTAATGACTTTACATTGAATGGATTAAAACGAGCGATCGCAGAAGTTTTAATGTTATTCCCCATCTATCGCACATATATCACCCCCGATGCAATTCCAGATAGTGATCAGACCTGCATTCAAGAAGTAATTAACACAGCTAGAAAACAAGTACCACTTTTACAGCACGAAATGAACTTTTTAGAAAAAGTCATGCTGTTGCAATTTGATGAATCTCTCACCCAAACAGAACGGGAACAATGGATATATTTTGTGTTGCGGATGCAGCAATACACTGGCCCACTCATGGCTAAAGGTGTAGAAGATACTACCCTATATGTTTACAACCGTCTACTTTCACTTAATGAAGTCGGCGGAAATCCTAGCCATTTTGGTATTACTATTGAACAATTTCATAGCTTCAACCAACAGCACCAAACGAACTGGCCTCACACCATGAACGCCACAGCCACCCATGACACCAAGCGCGGTGAAGATGTCAGAGCTAGGTTAAATGTGTTGTCAGAAATCCCCCATGAATGGGAAGAAAAAGTAAATAGATGGAGTGAATTCAATCAACAACATCGTAGTCTGGTTGATCGCAACGATGAATATTTTCTCTATCAAACTCTGGTAGGTGCGTTTCCCTTTGCAGAACATGAACAAGCATCCTTTGTGCAACGGGTGCAAGAATATATGATTAAAGCCATTCGGGAAGCGAAAGTTCATACTGCATGGTTGCGTCCCGATCATGAATACGAAACCGCTTGTACCACTTTTATTCAGAAAGTCCTTGACCCCAACTTATCAGCAGAATTTTTAGATAATTTCCGCCCTTTCCAGCAAAAAATTGCTGAATATGGCATCTTTAATTCCCTGTCGCAAACTCTCCTCAAGATTGCTGCTCCTGGTGTACCCGACTTCTACCAAGGAACAGAACTCTGGGATTTAAGTTTAGTTGATCCAGACAATCGCCGCCCCGTAGATTTTGAATTAAGACGTAGTTACTTGAGTTCCATCCAAGAACAAATTAAAACCGATATTCTCAGCTTAATTGCCGAACTATTGACCAATAAAACCGACGGTAGAATCAAACTGTTTTTAACACTGCAAGCACTCAAAGCCAGAACAAAATATCTCTCATTATTCCAAAACGGCGAATATATCCCCCTACAAATTCAAGGAACTCACGCCAACCATATCATCGCCTTTGCCAGACAATATAACAATCAAACAGCGATCGCCATTGTCCCCCGTTTCCTTTCCACCCTCATCCAAGTGGGAGAACCCCCATTAGGTGAGTCCGTATGGCAAGATACACACCTAAAACTCCCCTCCAAAACTTGGCGAAACCTCCTCACCCACCAAACCCTACAGCCCCAAAACACCCTACCCATCGCCACCGCCCTCTCCCACTTCCCAGTAGCCTTATTAGTCGCTGAATAACCCTTTCCTTCCTCCTTTGCGCCTTTGCGTGGCGGACACTTTGCTCAAGTCTGGCATTGCCCGCCCACGCAAGTGTCCTCCTCTGCGTGAGCCAAAACCCATGAAATTCACCCCTGCCCAAATTCAATCCGTCCGCACCTACATCAAACAGACCTGGAAAACCCTAACCCGCTCACATCACCATCTACTACAATCAGCCCAAGATATCAAACTAGAACACAAATCTAACACCCCGTGGTTAGTCTATATCTCCCCCCAAGAAGACTGTAATACAGTCAAATCTGTATTAGAGCGATCGCTATCTGCAACAGAAATGCAGCAAATAGAAATTCGCACCTTACCCAACGATGTCGAAGCCATCCAAGAACACGGGTTGTTATATTTACCGGGGTCTTATGTCGTCCCTGGTGGGCGTTTTAATGAAATGTATGGCTGGGACAGCTATTTTATTTTGCTCGGCTTGTTGCGGGATGAAGAATGGGAACTAGCCCAAAGCCAAGTTGACCAGTTACTTTATCAAGTGCAGCATTACGGGACTATCCTCAATGCCAACCGTACCTATATGCTGACGCGATCGCAACCTCCTGTCCTGAGTATGATGGTACTGGCGTTATTCCAACACACCCAAGATCAAGCATGGCTAAAATCAACCTTGCCATTATTAGAACAGTTTTATTACTACTGGGTAGTACCACCGCATCTGAATGCTGCCACAGGCTTATCCCGATATTATGCTTTAGGAGAAGGGCCAGCACCAGAAGTCTTATTCTCCGAACTAGATGAGGAAGGACGCAGCCACTACGAACGCGTCAAGCACTATTACCAAACATTTGAGATTGATGACTATGATGTCAATCTGTTTTATGACCGGGAAAAAGACGAACTAACAGACTTATTTTACAAAGGCGATCGCTCCATGCGCGAGTCTGGTTTTGATATCACCAACCGCTTTGGCCCCTTCAGTGTTGATATTATCCACTATGCACCTGTTTGTTTAAACAGTCTGCTTTATCAAATGGAACAAGACTTGGCACAAATTCACCAGATTTTGGGTAATCCAGAACTTAGACAACAATGGAGCGATCGCGCCAGTCTCCGCCGTGAGCGGATCAATCAATACCTTTGGGATGAAGAACAGGGACTTTATTTAGACTATCACTTCCAATCGGGACAACGTCGTCGTTATGAGTTTGCTACTACCTTCTACCCTCTGTGGACAGGACTTGCTTCCCCTGCACAAGCCCAACAAATTGTCCAAAATCTGGCTTTATTTGCAGCACCAGGGGGAATTTTCACAAGTTCTCGTGTCACCGGAAACCAATGGGACGCTCCTTTTGGGTGGGGGCCGCTAACGTTGATTGCTATCCAAGGACTTCGCCGTTATGGATATCATCCAGAGGGCAATGAAATTGCTGATAAATTCCTAACTATGGCTATTAAAGAATTTATGCGATGTGGTTTTTTCGTCGAAAAATACGACGTTGAAAGATGTTCTGCTCAAGTTTCCGATGAAATTTGCTTTGGCTACAGTTCTAACGAAATAGGTTTTGGTTGGACTAACGGAGTTATTTTAGAACTTTTAGCTTTGTAATATGCTTAAACGCAACTTGTAAGTGAAAGTGCGTAACTTTTCATCATCACCAAAATCTCACAAGAACCCATAAATTTGTCATATATACCTATAAGCTATTGCCAATACCCAAGTAAAGATTTTTGCTTTTAGTATAAGTATTCAATTAAACTGGGAGAATCTCAGATGGTGTGAGGACTTGGGTAATGAAATATCTACCTTATTTAGTTGCAGCTTTAGGAACAAGTTCAATATTGAGTTTGGCTATCAACACTCAGCCAGCACAAGCTCAAGTCGCCTATGGTAGTTATGTAGGTGTGGGGCCGACGGTTGGGTTGACTGATGGTGTGCAGGTTGGTGGGGTGCTGGCTTTTCGCTACAAGCTTCTAGAAGCACCAATTTCTTTTCGCGCTCAAGCTTTAGTAGGACAGAATACAGCAGTTGTACCTACGGTTTCTTATGATGTACCTCTGAATTGGCAAACTGATGCTTACTTGGGTGCTGGTTTGGTACTGGCTGGCGGTGATAGTGCTTCTCCAGTGGGTGACAAAATTAGTTTTGCTTTGCAACCAGGTGTTGATTACGTTGTCCCCAATAGTAATACTGTGTTTTTCGGAAACGCGATTATCGCTTTTGATGCTTACCGTAACGGTGGCGGTGCGGCTGTCTCTGTTCAAGGTGGTGTTGGGTTGCGCTTTTAGTTCGTGAAAATAAGGGTATAAGGGAAGAAGGTGTTTGTTTCATTCGTGGCGGCTTGTGCGCCCCCTGTGCGACAGATATAAAGATACTGAACCTCCCAATGTATCAGGTTCGGGTAACTCTATGTCACTGTGGCATAAAGTTACAGATATAAAGATACTGAACCTCCCAATTTATCAGGAGGTTCGGTTAGCTTATTTTTGTGAGATGATAATCGTTATCAATCTTATCAAATTTCTGATCATGACAGTGCAAGCTTCAACTAGTATGAAACGAGCTGGTGCTGACTTGATTTTGACCTATTTTGTTAAAGAAGTAGCACTCTTGTTAGCGTATAAATAATTGGGCATTGGAAATAAATATAATCTATCTTTTCCTCTTTACTTCTTTCTCCTACACTCCTACTCATCACGGTCAAATGCGCGAATGGGTTGGTGTAGAAAATTTCTCTCGTAGATAAATAGCTGTATGTCTTATGGGACAGGCTTTTAGAGAAAAATTAAATTATAATCATCCGCGCACCTTACCCAACCTGGATTTCAGCTATTTCACGTAAATCAACTTACATTTTTTAATGTTATAATCTACCAATCCGCGAAACCGAACCTTGAAAATCAAATACAAACTAGCTTCTCAGCTCCAGCTATTGCAATTCAAACTAATCCCTATTAGGGATTGAAACCGGATCAGCGAGAAAGACTGGGAATCATTCAACGCATTGCAATTCAAACTAATCCCTATTAGGGATTGAAACCTGGAGGAGTGCGATCGCTCGACTCATTGATAGTAAGCATTGCAATTCAAACTAATCCCTATTAGGGATTGAAACGGGGAATCTATCTCCATTAGGGTATGTAAATCTAGGATTGCAATTCAAACTAATCCCTATTAGGGATTGAAACTGGGAGGGAGAACAGTATAAAGCCGCCGTGCCTTTAGAATTGCAATTCAAACTAATCCCTATTAGGGATTGAAACATTAAACCCCTAATGACTTTCTAAGATGTAGTAGTTATTGCAATTCAAACTAATCCCTATTAGGGATTGAAACTTAATTGGGGAGGCGGGTGCTGCGGCGGGCGTTGCGATTGCAATTCAAACTAATCCCTATTAGGGATTGAAACGTTTCGCGTGAACTTTCACGGATTTGCAGTAACGATTGCAATTCAAACTAATCCCTATTAGGGATTGAAACAAATCATACGTACCCAAGCAATAGATCACAAGGAAGATGATTGCAATTCAAACTAATCCCTATTAGGGATTGAAACATTCAACCACTACACCTTCTGCTTGGGTTGCCAATCCAGAATTGCAATTCAAACTAATCCCTATTAGGGATTGAAACAAGTTTGCAGAGATAGCATCTAATTGTGCTTGCTGTTATTGCAATTCAAACTAATCCCTATTAGGGATTGAAACTTAAAATGCAATTAGTTTACTTGGTAACACGTTTATTGCAATTCAAACTAATCCCTATTAGGGATTGAAACTTTGTTTTGTTGATTTCTACCGTATATCCCTTATTGATTGCAATTCAAACTAATCCCTATTAGGGATTGAAACTATACAGATGTACAGTTATCCCAGTCTAAGTTTAATTGCAATTCAAACTAATCCCTATTAGGGATTGAAACGAAAGCTTTTTGAAGATAATCAGAGAAACGCACAGATTGCAATTCAAACTAATCCCTATTAGGGATTGAAACCTCCAGTGCCGCAACTTGGGGAAATTCAGTAGCCATAGGGGATTGCAATTCAAACTAATCCCTATTAGGGATTGAAACACGACCTGAAGAGTACCTTGACCCGTAGCAGTGAGATTGCAATTCAAACTAATCCCTATTAGGGATTGAAACATGCTGCGATCGCAGTTCCGGGCATCTTTGGCGGATACCGGATTGCAATTCAAACTAATCCCTATTAGGGATTGAAACTCATCAATAATCGCTTGAATATTATTGACTGTAGTTTATTGCAATTCAAACTAATCCCTATTAGGGATTGAAACTCCAGCTTCCGGCAGCATTATGTAATCCCAGTGATTGCAATTCAAACTAATCCCTATTAGGGATTGAAACATAATTTTGACATAGATAAAGAATATATAAATTAAGTATGATTGCAATTCAAACTAATCCCTATTAGGGATTGAAACTTACAGAGAATACCTGCTTCCAAACCAGAAGACAGGAAAGATTGCAATTCAAACTAATCCCTATTAGGGATTGAAACATGCAAAGCAATGGGATTTAGATGGCAGTAATTCTATATTGCAATTCAAACTAATCCCTATTAGGGATTGAAACGGGAGGCAAATAGTGACTCTACACTACGCTTAACATTGCAATTCAAACTAATCCCTATTAGGGATTGAAACAGACGAATCAGCCGAATCAGCCGAATCAGCCGACTCTGAAGATTGCAATTCAAACTAATCCCTATTAGGGATTGAAACTTCCTCTAGTTTGATGCGTGGGCGCAAAACATTGAATTGCAATTCAAACTAATCCCTATTAGGGATTGAAACCCAATAAAACTAGCCAAGGATAAATTCGGCCCTGATTGCAATTCAAACTAATCCCTATTAGGGATTGAAACGATTTTCTGCTATGAGTTGCGAGGGCTGGATCGCTTCTAATTATTGCAATTCAAACTAATCCCTATTAGGGATTGAAACAGAAGCCCAAGCCCGTGAACTTGGTGCTGAACGTATTGCAATTCAAACTAATCCCTATTAGGGATTGAAATACCGAGAGAACGGACAATAAAAGTAAAGCAGTCTAAAAACCCGCTTCCTACTACCTCAAAATATTAAATATTGTAAAGATGTCAGTATAATCATAATGCTAGGACATGTACGAGGTACGGATGGATAATACGGCTTCTCATACTTTATTTGTTTGCACGACCTGCGCCAGTGTTTGGCAAGATGGGAAACGCATCGGTGAAAGTGGTGGTCAAAAACTCCTGAATCAGTTACAGGAATTAGCAAAAGATTGGGAATTAAAGGAAAATTTTCCTATCCAAGCAGTTGAATGTATGAGTGCTTGTAATCGTTCCTGTGTCGTAGCTTTTGCGGCTGAAGGTAAATTGACTTATTTGTTTGGAGATTTAGTAGTTGATGATAGTACATCTGCTGTATTGGAATGTGCTACTAAATACTATAAAAAACAAGATGGATTATTACCTTGGTCAGAACGTCCAGAACCTTTAAAAAAAGGAATATTGGCTAGAATTCCATCTTTATCTGTCATTAAGTAGGTGAACTAAAACACTTGAAACGCGTTTTAATTCTGGGTGGTACAGGAGATGCGGCAGAATTAACAGCTAGAGTCGCAACTATTCCAGGGATAGAAGCGATCGCATCTTTAGCGGGTCGTACTCGTGAGCCATCAGTCCCAGACGGAAATGTACGGATTGGCGGCTTTGGTGGTACGGCGGGATTGGCTAATTATTTACGTCAGATGCAAATTGACTTACTGATTGATGCTACCCATCCCTTCGCGAGTCAAATTTCTTGGAATGCGGCTGCGGCGGCGAATCAGGTTAATATACCTAGGTTAATGCTAATTCGTCGTCCTTGGGAGAAAGTAGCAGGCGATCGCTGGGTAGAAGTAGATAACCATCAAGCTGCTGCTCAAGTTTTAGCAAAACAAGCCAAAAGAGTGTTTTTAACAGTTGGTAGACAAGAATTAGCAGCGTTTGCTCATTTACAGACAATTTGGTTTTTGATGCGGATGATTGATCCGCCTAGTGATGGGACTTTAGTACCACCGGGGATGATATTGTGCGATCGCGGCCCCTTTGCTTTAGAAGATGAGCGAAAAATTCTGATTAAATACAACATTGACACCATAGTCAGCAAAAATAGTGGCGGTCAAGCCACCTACGCCAAGATAGTCGCCGCTAGGGAGCAAGGTATAGAGGTTGTGATGGTAAATCGTCCCCCAGTACCATCAGGGGAGCAAGTAGCAAATGTTGATGATGCAATTAAATGGCTGCTAGTGAAAATAGGTGTAGAGGTTTAGCTCGACTTTATCCTAATGATTAAGGGACTTCCAGAAAATAAATTATTCAATGGGTCAGAGCAAAGATGATCTCATTTCTTGCACCTGGAAATATGAATGTCAAAACCACAACTAAGTGCAAGATGAGCAAGGCGTTCAATATCAAGTAAAAGAAGATACACAACTATATGAGGGAAAATAGATTCAAGAGCAGTTTG